>Ga0066685_10000535_pt1 | contig 13629 bp, 15 predicted proteins | sample GraSoiAngelo_134_FD_62305 | JGI IMG/M metagenome (GOLD analysis project Ga0066685, IMG submission 62305) | Grasslands soil microbial communities from the Angelo Coastal Reserve, California, USA - 14_0929_05_30cm | ecosystem: Environmental > Terrestrial > Soil > Grasslands | place: USA...
TTTTCTATTCGTTCCGTGAGCGCTTCAATCGTCGCGGTGCTGATGGGCCGTTTCTCGCATGCCTTCGTGAGACCGGAAAGGATTTTCGTCCGGTCGAACGGCTCTCGTCTCCCGTCTTTCTTGACCACCACCGGCAGACTCTCTTCCACCCGCTCGTAGGTGGTGTAGCGGCGCTTGCAGGAGAGACACTCGCGGCGACGGCGGATGACCCCACCTTCCCGGGCCATTCGTGAGTCTACCACCTTGTCCTCGAGCGTGTCGCAGAACGGGCACTTCACAGCGGGCGACCCTCTTGTTAGGCGGACGTGGTGTCGTACGAATGAAAGACGGGAAACCGGCCGCAGAGCGCTTTCGCCTGTTTGCGCACCTCCCGCTGCCTGCGCGCGTCCTGTGGCTGTTGGAGGATTCGGTCTACCAGCGAGACGATCTCCTGCATCTCGGCTTCCCGCATGCCTCGCGTGGAGACGATGGGAGTCCCCATCCTGATGCCACTGGCGACAGCCGGAGGCTTCTCATCATAGGGGACGGCGTTCTTGTTCACGGTGATGCCGGCCGCATCGAGAGCGGTCTCAGCCTCTTTGCCGGTCAGCCCCTTCGCGCCCAGGTTGATCAGGAACAGATGCGTATCGGTTCCACCAGAGACGACCCGGTATCCGTGCTCGGCAAGCCCCGCCGCAAGAGTCCGGGCGTTGGCGACCACCTGACGCTGGTATGATTTGAACGCCGGGGACAGCGCCTCGTGAAGAGCCACCGCTTTGGCTGCGATCACGTGCATCAAGGGTCCGCCCTGGGTGCCCGGGAAGATGATCTTGTCCACGGCCTTGGCGTGCTCCGCCTTGCACATGATGATGCCGCCACGAGGTCCCCGCAAGGTCTTATGGGTGGTGGTGGTGACGAAGTCCGCATAAGGGATGGGGCTTGGGTGAAGCCCTGTGGCGATCAGCCCTGCAATGTGCGCGATGTCGACCAGAAGATAGGCCCCCACCGATTGGGCAATCTTTTGGAACCGTGGGAAGTCCAAGATTCGCGCGTAGGCGCTGGCTCCGACCACGATCATCCGAGGGCGGCATTCCTCAGCGATGCGCTGAACCGCGTCGTAGTCGATCACTTCCGTCTCTCGGTTCACGCCGTAAAAGAAGGAGCGAAAGAGGGTGCCGGAAAAATTCACGCGGCTGCCGTGAGTGAGATGTCCTCCCTGCGCCAGGTCCATGCCCAGGATCACGTCACCGGGTTTCAGGACCGAGAGGTACGCCGCCATGTTGGCCTGTGACCCAGAATGGGGCTGCACGTTGACATGGTCGGCGCCGAAGAGCTGCTTGGCTCGCTGAATCGCCAGGTCTTCCACCACATCCACGTACTGGCAGCCGCCGTAATACCGCTTACCCGGATAGCCCTCCGCATATTTGTTGGTCATCAGGCAGCCCTGGGCTGCCAACACGGCGGGGCTGGCGAAATTCTCTGAGGCGATCAGCAGCAGCTTCTCGCGCTGGCGCTTTTCCTCGGCACGGATGGCGTCGAACACTGCCGGATCAGTTGCTCTCAAGGCCTTCAGTGACCCTACCGCGTGACTCATACGGAGGACGACCTCTTTCTGAGTGTGCGCACGAACCCCACCGCGATCCGACCCTTCAGCCGACTGGTTCCTAGGCCTCTGCGGTCGAGACAGTCTCCTGCTTCTTGACTACGTTGACCGACAGGCTGGCGGTGACATCACGGTGGAGCTTCACTGGCACCGTGAACGTTCCAAGCTCCTTGATCGGCTGCGCAAGCTGGACCTTCCTGCGGTCTACTTCAATACCATGTTCGGCCAACCCTTCCACGATATCCTTGACCGTCACGGAACCAAACATTTTATCGTCCTTGCCCACCTGAGCCATGACCGTGAGCGAGACCGCGGAGATCTTTTTTGCGAAGGCCTCGACTTGCAGTTTCTCTTTCCGGGCCTTCTCAGCTGTCACGCGCTTGGCATGCTCAAGGGCTTTGACGTTACGGTTGCTGGCCTCCAGCGCCTTGCGTCGGGGGAGCAGGTAGTTTCTGGCGAAGCCATCGGACACATCCAAGAGGTCCCCTACGTGCCCCAGACCTTCAACCGTCTCTTGCAGAATCACCTTCATAAGGCTAACTCCTTCTGTGGGAAGCGGAAAATCATACTGAGCGCATGGGGAAAAGTCAATTGTGGACAGCCTCTTTGTTCTGACGCTAAGATACAGCCAGGCCTGTACAACACAGTCCCACGCTATCCGGCTCAACCCTTCTCGTGAGTGACGATGACCGCGAATCTCCTTGCCGCCCAATGAGATTGATTGATCTGATCGAGCACTGCTCGCGGAGGCTCGCGGCTGAGCGCGATGGCGCGTCGGCCCGAGGTCTGGACGCACCGGTCACGGCGTCGGAAGGCCGTCTCGTCTCGACGGCAGGAACGCTCCACCTCTACCGGTTTGACGTGCCGGCAGAGGCGCCGCTGCTCGAGGATCTGCCGGTCACCGTCATCCCGCCGGGAGACGGTGAGACGACCGAGGGGTTTGTGGTCGGGCGTCTTGAGCAGGCCGTGCTGATCCACACGTTTGACGCCTTCGGCCAGACCGTCAGTTCCCCTACCATTGTTCCGGACACCACTGCGTTTCTCGACTCAGCCTCGAAGCGGCTCGCGGAGATGGCACTCAAATCCGAGGCGTACCAGCTGGGGCCGGCTGAACGACTCCTCCCCTGGCTGAATCCGGAGCAGTCAACGCAGAGCGCCACGGCGCCGGTTTCGGCTTCCACGTCCGTGCTGACGACGGTGTGGAATGAAGATCCTGTGGCCCGGCAGGCCAAACTAGCATCGTTAGTGATCGAGTTGGTCCGAGACAATAAGAGGATCTTACTGGTCAGTCCTGATCACCGGCGAGCGGATGAGGTTATAGGCACAGTCGCTCGAGCCCTGCGAGGTGCCGGATTGCCCTTCAAGAGTTTGGTCAGCCGGTACGAAATGCCCGTGCTGGGGGAGGCAGTGGGGATGGCGCTGTCGGAGCTGGGGTTCGAGACACAGATGCACCGGTTCTACGAGAGGTCAAGAACCGATAAAGCTACGCTCCGTCGCAAGTACGACCGATTCCGCGAGCTGACGCCGCTCCTGGCCTATAAGGCACAGAAACAACAAGAGCTCGATGAGGTGAAGCACCTGGAATGGCGGCTTCTAACTCAGCTCAGCGAACTCCAGGGGAAGATCAAGGAGGTCAGCACCACGCTGGCCGACTACGAGGGGCTCCCGATCTGGAGGCGAGTGGCCATGCAGACGTTGGGCAAAAACGTGGTCTCGCTTGTCGAGTATCGGGACATCTACGAAACGACGGTGCAGGGACTCTTGCAAGAACTGGAGGTGGCGAAGCGACGCATTCAAGAACTGAGCGCGGAAGCGGCGATCCCAAAGGAGCTGCGCCCGGAATACAACGAGCTGAAGGAGGAGATCGCCCGATTAGGCGGCACCAAGCGGATCAGAGAGTTGCTGGCGGCGGAAGAGGGCACCAACCGCCAGGCCTTCATTCAAAACAAGCGGGTCGTCGTCACGACGGCTGCGCGTGTGGTATCCGATCCCTTGTTCGGCAGGGTACGGTTCGATGTGCTGATGGCGGACGAGGCACCCTTCATTCCAGCCCCTTTCTTGCTAGCCGCCGCTGGCTTGGTACGGGAACGGATCGTCCTGAGCGGAGATTCGCGCGACATCCCCCTCGTACGGGCCTGGGAGTCGTGTAGTTCCTTGCCGATCCATCGGTATCCAACTCACTCACCCTCTAAGGTTGGGTGAGTCCGTCAGTGCTCCACCACGCAGTCATCCTGCGCACAGCGCACCTTGACGGAACTCGGACGATCGGGGATAATGCGTTTCCCTGCTAGTGTTATCCCTTCAGAAGGGCTGCTCAAAATGGCTTCCAACTAGGCCGCAACGAGCGAGAATCCGAGGCGTACTCTTCTCGTAGGTTGAAGGGAGTGAGCGACCGCGAACAAATTTGAGGAAATAATTCTTAGGGATGCTCAAATAAGGCTAGAACAAGGCCGCAGCAGGCGAAACCCCGAGGCGTACTCTTTGTTGGTACGTTGAGGGCTTGAGCGAAGCGAGAACGCAGTTGTAGGCTTATTTCAGCATCCCGCACGTGCCGAAGTGGCGGAACTGGCAGACGCACTAGATTCAGGGTCTAGCGCCCTCACGGGTGTCCGGGTTCAAATCCCGGCTTCGGCACCAACCTCCTTCTCTATTCCATCCACCACTTCGGCCATCCTCTCTGGCTAAAGATACAGCCTGGTCGGCTAGCTGAGCGTCTTCTACCTGCTCGTCAAGGCAGGGCTGGCGTGGTGGTACAGACATTATGCGCCGGGTGATACTGTGCTGGCAGGGCTAGAAAAGGAAGCGAGGGACGCCAAACAGAGGCTTTGGGCAGATCCCGACCCGGTCCCGCCGTGGGAGTGGAGAAAATTTCAGGAAGGCGTGTCTCCTCAGTAGATGGCTTAAGGTCTCCGCCCCCCTGCGTCTAACATCGTTATAGATCCTCCACTCGTGACCCGAGCGATGAAAGGGCGAGAGTGTTTCCTGATGAATTTTTTAATTTTAGGTAAAGCCTTTACGAACGCTCTGGCCATTTCTGACCCGGTCGTGTTACCTCTCGGTAGAATAAAAGCGCCTACTCCGGCAGCCATTAAAGCGTCGCGTTCAACTGGATGGTGACGGATTTGGTCTCTTTTGTCAGAACAATCCACCCTCTTTGCCCAACCTCCGTCAGCCAATACTCATCTTTGGCGTTACTTGGGAAATGATCGTCATGAACTCGGACATCAGCACCTTCTGCGCGCAGGGCAGAGGCTATTTGCTTTTTCCCAAGGGATCGATCTAAGAAGAGGATGGGCTCGTTAGGCGGCTTCGCGGAAGCGCTCGCATCTGATAGCTTCTTCGATTTCTTCGCGGCTGCGACCATAGTCGTCGGCTAGATCGTCCACCGATTCTCCGGCCTTATAACGTGCAGCGATCACCGCTGTCGGAATACCCGTACCCACTAGAACGGGTCGACCGAAGGAGACATACGGATCGATAACGACGGCCATGGGTTCTTGAGGTGCTCTCTTTCTAGTGAATGGGTAGAGTCTTATCGGAAGGCCAGAGGTATCTCGCTCGATCCTCTTAAGGTGAGCCTCCAATAACTCACGAATAGCAAGCTGCCCCTCCTCGGAAATGTTGATTAACTTGCCATACTGTTCAATGAACAGGCTAATTCCATCGGTCTCGAACTCTCGTTCGGCCAAAGGATGCCTAGAAGGGAGGTGATGTCCGAGATACTGAAGAGCCTTGCGGACTTTATTTAGGGCTATGTCATGTTTTCTTCGAATCGCATCTAGAACATGGATCTCAACCAGATTCATGAAGGAAAGCCCCTTGCCATCTTCTTCGGGCAGTTCAATAATGGGTTTTGACACGCGAAGAATCCCCCTATCGTAACGTCGCCCGGTTACCCACCACCTAAGGGTAGACGGCGGAATTAGAAGGTAATGAGCAGCTTCCGTGATGGAGTAAGCTGGGAGCTCTCTGATGTCAGGCTTGTTTTGGAGGCGAACTTTCAAGATGAAGGGACTCCTCCGCTTCTAACGCCTTAATCATGGTGTGCGATGCCAGCCTTCTTGAACGATTAGACTACTCCGTACATTCTAACAGTTCATACCGCAGCCGACGCCGCGTTCCTCCTCTACAACTGCCAGGGGGGAGTAAACAGAAGTTTCCCTTAAGGTTGCATTGATTGTCAAGCATAGCTTGTCCAGCGTTGTGCAGTTTTCGACACATTTTCAACAATTTCATGCACGGTGGATGCAGTGGGAATGCAGAAAGAGAGCGCCTATTCCCTGGTCTGGCCTCGACTCACGGTAGGCCATGAGGGCTTGCCGGCGCTGCTGCTTCTGTTGCTCCCCAGCAACCCGGCGCTTGGCTCTCTGGACCTTCCTCAACACCCGCACAACTGTCCGTAAGAATTCCGTTCTTCTTCGCGTGACCCGGCTCGCTTTGATTGCGGCTCCGTCCTTTCCTAACATGCCCCCCTACGTTTGGGGGATAGCATAAGTATTGACTTGAATCCAAACTAGTCCCCTCGCGCAGTGCATGCTCACCCATAAAGAAGGACTCATGCGGCCCTCACTATTGCTGGTGGCGAGATCGAGGAGACGATCACCCCAGACGAGAAAGGACGCCCCAAGCGGGTGGAAAGGTGGGTGGGGTATGGGTAAACTATGTTCACTTATCCTATTACTTGTTGTGACAAGCGCGACACCATTAGGAGCTAGCACGTTCGAGGAACGCCTTAACCAGCTCACGCCAGGTCAGTCGATCCTAAGCTACGAGTCCCAGTGGTGCTTGGAACAGGCAGAGGAAGGGAAGGTAATCCCGCTCCATTGTCGTAAGCATGTTTTGCTAAAGAATGTCCCGACTCCGTCTCCATCAGATGTCGAGTATTCAGATGCCTGGTACAAGGACTTCGTGGAAAAGGTGGACAGGTTCAGCAAGCGGGCCAAAGTCTATAGCTCCCAAGGGTGTTGGGAAGAGTTTAAGCAACGGGGGACAATCCCGCCTCAGTGTTTAGATGTCGAGCCTCCACCGCGATCTGTCCAAGACCCTGCGCTTCAAGCATTTTATGAAGTGCTCGACAGGGAGAGGCTCCGGGTATATGAAGACAGTGCGAGCCGCGCAAGTGCTAGGGCTCCCGTCGCGGGGTACAGTGATAGCGCAGCGAGGCAGTTGGAACGACAGATGGAACTAATGCAGTTACAGATCGACTCACTGGAAGCTCAGGCTGCGAATAATTCGTCGGACCTCGGTTTCCTTTGGTTCCAGTATTTCATGAACCAGAAGCAGCGATGAGGAATTACGGGAGCGGCGGCAGCGTGACTTGACTGTTTGGAGTGAGCGGGTGGTCGGCCGGTGGCGGCGATCTCGAACATGTGAGAGACCACCACTTCTTCAATTTTCACGGTCTCTTTGGAATCGAGCCTCTCAGCCATGAGCCCCAAGGAAAGGCAGTTCATCGTTTCACCTGCCTGAATCTGAACCTGCCAAGCACATGTCCTTTGGAAATAGTACTGTTTCAGGTTCTCCAACCTGCCGAAAGCCCCAAGCAGTCGCGAGGGCATGGCAGGTCAACCGCACGAGCATGTCGTCAAGGTTTGAGAAGGATTCAGGATAGCGAGCCGTAGCACTCCACAAAACCTCCCCCGATTCAATATCCACACCACGTACCCAGATGCTCGTGCTGTACACGGTAGCACTCCCCGACGCAGCGATGTTCCCGTAGGCCCCGCCAGAACTCTGATGGCCACCAGTCACTGGGGAATCTATGAATACCACGACCTCAGCGCCGAGAAGCTTGCCTACCCGCAGAACCTGCGCCTCGTCATCAGACGTGTGAGTGAGGCGAATAGTTTGCTCGTCAAGCACTTTCTGTAATTTGGACCGCTCGACTATTCGCAGGCCTTGTCTCTGTAGCCAACTCACTGCTGTTCCAGTAGCGCTAGGATGTCCACCCCAGACTACCGTACGTGCGTGTGGAGGCGGAAGAGACTTTCGAAAACCATCCGTAATGGGATCATCGTCCACAATGTTGCTAAACCTTCCCATGCATCCATGTGAAAGGAAAACAACTAGGAATAGGCCTGCAATCGAAACTCGCATCAGGTCTTCTCCTTCTCGGCTTCGGCACCAACCCCCGTTTCGCTTAAGACCAACACCAGAAAAACACGAAGGGCGGCTGCCTCGTCTGAAGCGGCCGCCCTTCCTCTCTTCCGGGGTTTCGCCTAACGCCTCACCCCTTTCGCCTACCGCGTTTCCGCGTCGTGCTTCTGCTCCGCAATGTTCTTGCTGGCTTCGTTGAGGTCCTGATGCAGTTCTTTGCGTTCCTCTCTCGTCAGTGATCCGTCTGACTTCATCTCGCGCTCCTTGGCACGGATCGCTTTCTGTTCGGCTGTCAGGGCTCTGCCCTCCTCCTTCGTCAGTGCTCCGCTTTTGATCCCTTGCTTGATGCGCTGCTTCTGTTTATGTTCCCGGCGATCAACGCCAGGGGATTTGGGACCTGCGAACACCGGGGCTGCAAATGTCATGATCAGAATGACCGCGACGACGACCCGTCCAATCATACAGGCTCCTTTCGGTTGGAAGTGGCTGGCTCGACCAGAAGAGCGAGCCGGTCGTTGAGCGCATGGCACAAACCGTACCCTGGATTCGGACAAAGATCAAGGAATAGCCGATTCCGTGATATATTGGTGCGCCACGATGTTGAAAGAGGACCTTGCCAAAGCCTTCCTGACGACTCGGTCTTTCAAATGGGACCAGACTGCCGGATTCAAGCTGGCCTCCGGAGTCATGAGCCCATTCTATGTGGATTGCCGGGTCCTCATGGCTCACCCGGCTCCCCGCAATCTAGTCGCCCAACTGGCGTTCCAGGCGATCAAAGACCTGCCTTTCGATTGCATCGGCGGGCTGGAGATCGGCGCGATCGCCATTGCCACCACAATCTCGGACTATGGCTATCGAGAAAGGCCTCGGCGGGAGTGGCGCACGTTTGTCGTCCGTAAGCAACCCAAGGACCATGGGCTCGGAAAGCTGATCGAAGGCGCAGTCAAGCCGGGAGACCGAGCGCTGATTGTGGACGATGTCCTCACGACAGGAGGGTCCATCATTAAAGCGGCCAAGGCGGCCCGGGAGGCCGGGTTGCGGGTGGACCATGCGCTGGTGATCGTGGATCGCAATGAGCAGGATGGGCGCGCGTCTGTGGAGGAACAGGCGCTGACGCTGACGAGCCTCTTGACCATCAAGGATCTGCTGGCAGTTTCGAAGAGCTAATGGCGTATGGCTAATGGCTTATGGCAGGAGACTCCGACTTCTTGCTGTGAGCCATAAGCTCTGCCGGCTACTCTGGCCATCGGCTATAAGCTATCAGCTCTTGTTGATCACTTACATCGGAACTGAAGTCCCCAGCGCCGTTCCGTCACCACCTCTTCCGCCCCCTCGATCACGCCTGACACGCGGCTGCGTCCCTTCGCTTCGCCCTCCCGAACGATCATGTACTGCTTCCCGCATCGTTGCTCGATGATCCGAAAGGCGTCGTCTCGAAACCGAGAAAAGAGATACCCGTTGTCGCCCTTGAAGGGGTAAGTCACCACGCCTTCTGACTCCGTTTCCTGGACCAGCTTGGCCCCTTCAGCGCATCCGGCACAGCCGAAGAGGAAGACCAGCAGGGTGGCTCTTGACCATCCTTTCATGGCAGCCGTATGATGATCACAGTCCTTTGCGTCGCCCATCTCAACACGAGGCTGGTTCACGGTCGCGCGTGAAGGAAAGGAGGCTGAGTCATGAGACCAAGAGTCTTGATGAGTTGTTTCGGGCTTGGCCTGGCGCTGGCGTTGATCGGCAGCAGCGTCTCGGCCCATCATTCATACCTGCTTACGGTCCAACAACTGAGAGAGGGGCTTGCCAAGGCGACCACGCCTTCCAATAAGGGCTTTTTCTTGATTGATGTCCGGTCGCCCCACGAACATGCCACTGGCGTGATTCCGGGGACGGATCTGAATATCGACTTCCGAGAAATCAAGGCTCGCCACAGCGAGATCGGGGCCAAGCCGGATGATCACATCGTCGTCTATTGCCAGTCCGGGCACCGCAGCAACATCGCGGCGGAGACACTGGCCGACCTGGGCTACAAGCACGTCTATAACGTGCGCGGCAGCATGAACGCCTGGTTGGAAGCCGGCTATCCGCTTGAACCGCCCCAACGCTGACTATGGTGACGGGTGGCGGTTTCCGGTGCGCGGCTGGATCCCGATGACGGCCGGCAGTGTGATGTGACCAGTCCCGCTTCCATCCAGCAACGAGTACCACTGGAACGGTTCTGGACCGTTCCGAAGGGGCTTCAATAACTCGGTCCCGATCAGCAGGTCTGACGAGGAACCGCCGTCCATGGCCATGGCCTGGCGTATGGAGGGGAACCCCACTCGCAGGCAGTCAGCCAGCCCCCGCAGCGTCACGATATCCGACGTCTTGATCAGCAGGATGTGCCCTTCCTCGTCCTCTGCCACGACTGTTTGGTGCGCCCGCTTGCCGGTCTGGCGGACGCGTGGCTTGCCGGTTCGATCCAACAACATGAGCGATTGCGCCGCCTCTCGGTAGGGCGGCTGGTCCTCGCGAAACCGCTCAAAGGCCAAATCCAGCACATGCGCTTTCCGTACCCCAGGGTTCACTGGTTCCGCGACGAACAGTCCTTGCCAGCGGGGATGACGCTTCGTTCCCAAGGGTCGTCCTTCCTTGAACAGCAGTCCCAGATAGGAATAGTCCTCCCGGAAGAGACCAGCATTGAAGAGCAGGCTCGCGTTGGTCAGTAGTTGCCATTCCTGAATCGTCACAGGCGCAGACAGGCCCTCGTCGAGAAAATGATAGGTCGAAAACCGGAACCGCTCCGGATCGACCTTCACCAGCAGCAAAGGAGAAGCTTCCTTGCACCGAGTGCCAGGCTCCCAGACTGTCACCGCCAGGCCCTCCACCAGGGTGGTCCACGAGACCTCCTGCGCCGCTAAGGAGTCATGGGACAGCAGGCAGGCTCCAGCAAGGAACAGCACGCGACACACGATGGTTGCTTGACCTCGAGCGGATGACATGTTCTCTCGTGCGAGGTTAATGCAGGATCGCATGCAATGCCTCCGACAAGGTCGGATATCGAAAACGGAATCCCATCGCCTCAGCTCGAGCTGGCACGACCCGCTGCCCGGTGAGCAGCAGTTCCTCCGCCATCTGACCGAGGAGGAATTTAAGCGCGAAGCTCGGCGTCCGAAGCCAGGCCGGTCTTCTCAGCGTCTGCCCGAGGACGCGGCTGAACTCCTCGTTGGTGACCGGCTGCGGCGCGGTCGCATTCACTGGTCCGCTGGCTGCCTCGTGAAACAGGAACAGCAGCAGCTCGATCAGATCATCCAGGTGAATCCACGAGAGCCACTGAGTTCCACTTCCCAACGGCCCGCCCAGCCCCAGGCGGAACGCTGGGAGCATCCTGGCCAGTGCGCCGCCGTTTCGTCCAAGGACCACGCCGATGCGAGGCACCACCACTTGCACGCCGAGTCGCTCGGCGGCGCGGGCTGCTGCTTCCCATTCACGGCAGAGGCTTGCGAGAAATCCGATGCCGGATGGAGCGTCCTCTCTCAGCAGGTCGTCCTGGCGAGGCCCATAATAACCGATCGCCGAGGCGCTGATCAGCAGCACCGGTCTCGCCTGAAGTTTGGCCAGGGCCGCCACAAGCGCGGACGTCGTCCCCTCGCGGCTTCTGCGCAGGCGATCTTTCGTCTGTTCCGTCCAACGCCCCTCCGCGATTGGGGCGCCAGCCAGGTTGATCACGATCTCTGCAGAGCTCAAGGCGGTCATCATCTCGTCTGTCGCCCCGCGAGACCCCTGCCAGCCGATCGCCGCAATGCGAGGATCCAAACGTGACCGGGCGGCATCAGGATTACGTGTGAGCACTGTGACCGTGTGCCTGAGCTCAAGCAGCTTCTGACAGAGCGGTCGGCCGATAAACCCTGTCCCTCCCGTCACGACGACGCGCATGGCGTGGTGGATTCACCCGATACCCAGGACATTCGCGGTTTTTTTCACATCACGCGGCTTCACCCAGAAGAGAGCGCCATAGCGACCCTGGCCGGCACACACAGCGTCAATGGCTGTGACGTTGATCCTGGATTCCGCCAGTTTCCTCATCAGGTCTGCCACGGCGCCGGTCCGATCATCGCCGTTGACGACGAAACACGTTTTGGGTTTCTGAACCTTCCACTTCGCTTGCTTCGCCGCGTACAGAAACACGGTTGGATCCTCCGGTACAAAGTCGAGCTGGGCTCGGCGGTTCCGCGGGAAGCCGGAAAAGGCCAGGAGATTGATGCTGGCGGCACGGAGCACACTCAGCATCCTGGCCCCTTCACCGGGCTTGTCGGGCACCTGCACTTTGAAGTATTGCGCGGTCCGAACTGAATCCACAGCGCCTCCTCCACCCAGTTCGGCAGTGGGTGTCATGGTTATGGAAGTGATGTCCTGGGGACCTGAGGGCGGGGGCTATTCTATCCCCCAAGCGCTCGTGGCATCAACGAGAAGAATGAGGAGCCCCTCGAGGAAACCTCGAGGTCACTCTCACCATGTTCTTGCTTCTGAAGATTGGCAGGCCAGTTCCAGTTGGTTGGTGTTGAGAAGCGTTACCAGTCTAGCATGTCGCGCACCTTTCGAGCCAGCGCCTCCGGCGTGAAGGGTTTTTGGAGAAAACCGGTCCGTGCTTGGTCCGTCCCGCTGCGCAGTCCCGCGTCGTCGATGTACCCTGAGATGTACAGCACTTTCATGCCAGGATGGAGAGGCATGAGCTGGTGCGCCACCTCACGGCCGGTCATCCCCGGCATGACGACGTCGGTGACGAGCAGGTGGATAGGGCCCTGGTGCTGGTTGCTGATCAGGAAGGCCTCGACGCCGTGTCGCGCCTCCAGCACCGTGTAGCCGTACTGCCGGAGCCCGTCCCTCACGAGAGTTCGCACCCCTTGTTCGTCCTCCACCAGCAGAACCGTTTCCATGCCGTACGGGGGCCGATCCGGCACCTTGCGTGGCTCCGCCGCTGTGGTGGCTTCATCGATTCTAGGCAGATAGATCGTGAAGGCGGTCCCTCGTCCAAGCGCGCTCTGAACCTGGATGCCGCCGCTGCTTTGTTTGACGATCCCATAGACGGTCGAGAGCCCGAGCCCCGTTCCTTTCCCCTCTTCCTTCGTGGTGAAGAACGGCTCAAAGATGTACGCCTGTGTCGCGGCATCCATCCCGCACCCGGTGTCACGCACTACCAGCTGCACATAAGGACCAGGTTGGGTGGGAGCGAGCTGGCGAGCCGCGGCCTCGGCCGCCTCGACGTTGCCGGTCTCGATCGTGAGCTTGCCTCCCTGTGGCATGGCGTCACGAGCGTTGACGGCCAAGTTCATGATGACCTGCTCGAGCTGGCCGGGATCAGCTTTCACCCGACCCAGGGAGGGGTCCATCCTGGTGATCAGCTCGATATCCTCGCCGATCAGGCGCCGCAGCATTTTCTCAAGGTTCCCGACGACGGCATTGAGGTCCACCACCTGCGGATCGAGCACTTGTTTCCGGCTGAAGGCGAGGAGCTGACGGACCAGTGACACGGCGCGCTGCGCAGCCTTTTGTGTCTCCTCGACCTTCTCACGCATGTGGTGAGCCTGGTCGAGCTCGTTCAGGAGCAGCTCGCTGTATCCCATGATGATCATGAGGAGATTATTGAAGTCGTGCGCGATGCCGCCGGCCAGCCGGCCGATGGCTTCCATCTTCTGCGACTGGCGGAGTTGTTCCTCGCTTTGACGAAGCGCCTCCTCCGCGCGCTTGCGTTCGATCCGCTGTTCAAGTTCCCGTAGGGCGCGATGCACCGAGGGCACGAGCCGAGACAGTCGCTGTTTCAGGATATAGTCCGTCGCGCCGCGCTGCAGGGTTTCGATGGCGAGTTCTTCGCCGAGGGTGGCGGAGACGAAAATGAACGGCACATCGGGGCACTTTTCTCTCGCCAGGGCCAAGGCGGCGATGCCGTCGAAGGAGGGAAGGGAATAGTCCGCAATGAT
>Ga0066685_10000536_pt1 | contig 13626 bp, 8 predicted proteins | sample GraSoiAngelo_134_FD_62305 | JGI IMG/M metagenome (GOLD analysis project Ga0066685, IMG submission 62305) | Grasslands soil microbial communities from the Angelo Coastal Reserve, California, USA - 14_0929_05_30cm | ecosystem: Environmental > Terrestrial > Soil > Grasslands | place: USA...
AATTTTGCTGACGGCGTGTGCTTCGTGGACATCGTGGTTCAGCCTGATCTGATTACCACCGCGGGCGAGTATCCCTACTCCTCCTACGCAGGCGACCCGGTGAACATGTTCACAGGCGAACTCGTGTTGCGTGAGCCGGCGGATCTGAATCTGGGCGGACCCATGCCTTTGTTCTTCCGGCGCTACTACGCGTCCCGCCTGCAGACCGGCGGCGCCGTGAACTCGCGGCTGGGCAACAACTGGTCGCACAACTTCGACTGGCGCGCTGTGCTGGTGGTGACCAACAAAGCGGTCATCGTGTCGCCAGAGGGCTTGCAGGTGAAGTTCGACCAGTCCGGCACCAACTGGGTGCTGCAATCCCCGACAAATTATCCGTTTCAACTCGTGAACAGCGGCACCGACGTGGTGTTCGGCGACCCGCGCGACCAGCGCCTGTTCCGGTTCGACACCAACGGCCTGCTCATCGCTATCAGCGACGGCAAAGGCAACACCCACGCACTCATGTACACCAACAACTTCCTGCTCGCGCAAGTGTCCGATGGCCTGGGACGCGCGCTGACGTTTGCCTACGCGGGGCCGCGTTTCCTGCGCACGGTCTCGGACGGAACACGCACGAACACTTTTTTCCAGATTGAAGTCGGCGATGACTTCAACCTGCTGAGTTCGACCGATCCGCTCGGCCACTCCACCACCTACGCGTACGACAACTCGAAAGAGGTCGGGTCGTTGTTGATCTCAAAAACCTACCCGGCGGGCAACGTCGATTACGCCCAGGTCTATGACAACGAAGGCCGCGTGATTCAACAAACACGCTTCGGTTCGAATCTGACGTCGTTTTCCTATGACACCAACTCCCTGGTCACAACCGCCAGCAACGCTCAGGGACAGGTGAACCTGTTCGCGCACTCGCATTCCGGGCAGTTTTTGTCACTGACAGATTCTTCCGGCAACGTGGTTGCGCTGGGCACCAACACGCAGGGCCGCGCCAATTCGATCACCGACCGCTTCGGCGGCACGGTGCGCATTGCCTACGACCCACTCAGCGGAAAGCCGGTGGCGCAGACGAACACAGACGGCACGGTGACGCAATTCACTTACACGAACCGCACGGTCATGGGAATCAGGTTTTATGAACTCAGTTCGGTTGCGCTTCCCGACGGCGCGATGGAGCAATTCGATTACGATGCTGGGGGTAACCTGCTCGCGATCACGGATCGCGCGGGCAATCGGACGCGCATGGGCTACAACGCGCGCGGCCAGTTGACGGCCATCACCAACCCCGCCGGCGGCGTCGTTACCTACACCTACAATGCCGATGGCACACAAGCGGCGCGCGCCGATGCGGAAACCGGCACGACCGGTTTCTTCTACGACAGCCTGGGGCGGCTGACCAACGCACTGGCGTCGGATGGCGCGTCGCTCCGGACGAGTTTCGACCTCGCGGACCGGATCATTTCGATCATCGACGAACAAACGAACACGACTGTCTATGCTTACGATAACAACGACCGTTTGACCGCCATCACGAACACATTGGGACGGGTGACCGCACAGTTCAGTTATGACGATGGAAACCGTTTGACGAACGTGACGGACGCCTTGGATCGGCGCACCACCTCCATTTACGATTTGCAGGATCGGCTGACGACCGTCACGAACAGAAATGGCAACCGGTACTTGATGGGTTTCAACAGCCAGCAGCGGCAGCGAACCGTAACTGATCCGGCGGGCAGGAACTGGAGCATCGGTCAGAACATCGAATCCGTCCCGGTCAGCTTCACCGATCCGTTGGGCAACGTCCTGCGTCACGCCGTGGATGCCGCCGGTTTTGTGACGGCAACCACCAACGCTCAAGGCCAGGCGATCGTTTTTGGCCGCGACGCGATGCATCGGCTCACGACCACGGTGAACTCCCTGGGCCAGCTTGATCAATACCGCCATGACTCACGCGGACTCCTCACGAACACAACCTTCTCCGCCGTGGGGTCTGCGTCCTACGCCATGAACGAACTCGGCCTGCTGACCAACCTGACCGATCAGATCGGCAGCCAATGGAAGTTCAGCTACACACCGCTCGGTCGTCTCTCGAGTATCGTGGACCCGCTGGGTCGCTCCAACGCGGTCAGCTACGACGGTCGCGGGCGGGCGTGGCGATTTGCCTACGCCGATGGCAGCGCTCAGACCAACAATTACGACTTGTCGGGCAACCTCAACCGGCTGAACTTCAGCGACGGGACGAATATCACGTTCGACTATGACGCGCTGCATCGTCTGACGAATGCTCCGGGACTGCTGCTGGCTTATGATGCGCTAAACCGGGTGACCAACACGACCAGCTCCGGAATCAATTTCGGCGCATCCTACGATCCCGACGGACGGCTGACCAACGTCACCTACAACGACGGCGAGTTCTCCGTCGCCTACGCCTACGATTCGCGCGACCGACTCGTGCAGGTGCGGGACAGCCTCACCAGCGCCCGGCTGGACTTCTTTTACGACGACGCGGGCCGGCTCACCAACGCCGTTCGCGCCAACAGCGCGAACGGGATTTACGACTACGACCCCGTCGGGCGCGTCACACGCATCCGCGAAGGTTCGTTCATGGATTTGCAGTACGCGCTCAACGCGGCCGGTGAAATCGCTTCCTTGAGCGCCACCACCCCGTTGTCACTCGCGCCCGCTGCGGGAAACACAAACGCCCTTACCTTCGACGCCGGGCACCAGATCAGTTCATCCGGCTATGGTTACGACGCGCGCGGCCGACTCATCGCGTCGCCAGCGCGCACGTTTGCCTGGAATGCGGCGTCCCAGCTCGTGCGGGCGGGTGCGCTGACGAACGGCTACAACGGCGCGGGCAACCTGGTCACGCGCGCCGTCGCTCCCGGCACGACGCGTTACCACTACAATCACGCCATCGGCCTGACGCCCATCGTGGGCGAGCAAAACGCGGGCACGGGTCGGTTCGAGCGTTACTACGTGTGGACGCCAGGAGGACAGTTGCTCTACCTGATTGACGCTGCCGGCGGCAACGCGGTGTCCTATTTTCATTTCGACCGGGTGGGTTCGACGCTGGCGCTCACGGACGCGGCGGGAACGGTTACCGACGCCTACGCGTATTCCGCGTATGGCATCCTGGTGGCGCGCACTGGCGCGAGCCTGCAACCGTTCACTTACATTGGCCGTTTTGGCGTGCGCTACGATCCGCAGTCCGGGCTCTACCAGATGCGGGGACGCTACTACGATCCTGCGACGGCGCGTTTTCTCTCGCGCGATCCGGTCTGGCCTCGGCCGGGCGATCCACTCAGCCTGAATCCTTACAATTACGCGGCGAACAATCCACTGCTGTATGTGGATCCGAGTGGTGCGGATCTGCACACCACGCAAATCACCATTGAGGCTCGAATCGTCCAGACGGAGTTGTCGTCCGGGTTGAATCTCGGGATCCGCTACAACCTGGATGCGTACGGCGGGGCGCCGATGGCGACGGGCCAGGGCTTCGAAAGATTACCTGGTGAATCCGATCTTTCGCCGGTCCGCGAACCTGCCGGCTGGAATCGCATGTCCATGCTTGAGATGACGGGGTCCAGGTTCAGGCCGATGACTTACCTGAAGCCGTTGCTGAAAGACCTCGGTACCGGTCCCGGGAACCGCATGTTAGCCGGGTTCGGCGTCGATCAATATCGCCCCAATTCCAGCTATTATTGTCGGCCGCCCCAGCCGATCGGTCCGGTGAGCCCGATCGTGATGATGTTTCTCGGCACGGAAATGCTGGGCGTGAACGTTTATAGCGCACTGTTGAACGTCCAGCAACACACCCGCCCGTCCGGGGTCTACAGCGCGGGAGCGTGGTTCGTCGCCGCTTCAATCGGCGTTCATCCGGACATTCTTGAACCACGCGGGCTGGCGTTTGTAAACGGCCGGATGGTGGAGCCAAAAATCGAGGATATTATCAGATCTGTCTATTGGTACGACGATTATTACCGCTGGCTCCAGTGTGATTACTACCCCGGAGATTCGCCCTATTGCTGGTTCGGAGACTCGACGCTTCTGGGCGGGAGCGGCGGACTCTACCTTCAGCGTGTGGAGGCTGTGCAATGAGAATTTCCGCAACTGCTGATTTTGCTCTTCCCTGCGGACAACAGCGACCATGAAAACAACATTCGTAGTTTGCGCGGTGCTCCTCGCAGCAACCGCTTTAATGGCCGACCTGACCACCTACACCTATGACTCGGCCGGACGCGTCATCGCCGTCCATTACGGGACCGGTACGACCACCACGTATCAATACGATGCCACTGGCAATCTCCTGCGCTTCGCTGACACCCTCAACGCTGATTCCGACAACGACGGCATGGCGGATTCGTGGGAGCTGTCCTTCTTTGGTGGCTTGTCTCGTGACGGCCTCGGTGATTTCGACAGCGACGGCATGCCCGACGTGGCGGAGTTCCTTGCGGGCACGCTCCCGAACGATCCGAACTCCGTTTTGCAGTTGAGTCGCAACGTCACGGTCACGCAGACCACCACAACCCTGCAATGGTCCGCTGTCGCAGGAAAAGTCTACCGCGTTCAATACAAGGATTCGCTTTCCGATCCGGGCTGGAATGATCTGCCGGGAGACGTTACCGCCACAGGCGGGACGGCGTCCCAGATCGACACCACGGTGACGAGCGGGCCACAGCGGTTTTATCGCGTCCAGTTGGTGCGATGAGACGGATTTCCCGATCGTCGGCCTCGCAAGACGATCAAGCGGCGAGAGTGACAGCCGCCGCGTTGCCGGCGGAATCACGCTTCGCATTGACCGAAGCGCCGACGTTTCCCGATCTCAAATCAACCTCTGCTGAGTTCCTGCCGCCGATTTCAATCCCAGCTTTTTGTAACTCGACTCCGTCGCCACTCTGCCCTGCGACGTGCGGTTCAAATAGCCTTCCATGATCAGATACGGCTCATAAACCTCCTCGATCGTGTCCGGTTCTTCGCCCACGGCGACCGCCAGCGAGTTGATGCCCACCGGCCCGCCGCCGAATTTCACGATGACCGCTTCGAGGATGCGCTTGTCCATTTCATCGAGGCCGTTCTGGTCAATCTCCAGCATCGCCAGCGCTTTGTCCGCGACGCTGGCGGTGATTCGGCCATCGTATTTGACCTGCGCATAATCGCGCACGCGCCGCAACAGATTGTTCGCGATGCGCGGCGTGCCGCGGCTGCGTCGGGCGATTTCGTGCGCGCCATTTGGTTCTATATCCACGTTCAGCAGCCGCGCCGAGCGCACGACAATCTGCTGCAACTGCTCGGCCTGGTAGTAATCGAGCCGCTCACGAACGGCAAAACGCGTGAGCAACGGCGCCGTCAGCAGCCCGCTGCGCGTAGTAGCGCCGATGAGCGTGAAGCGCGGCAGGTTCAAGCGCACACTCCGCGCGTTGGGTCCCTGGTCAATGATGATGTCCAGCTTGAAATCCTCCATTGCCGGGTAGAGGTATTCCTCGATCGTCTTTTGCAGGCGATGGAGTTCGTCGATAAACAGCACATCGCCTTCTTCGAGATTCGTCAGCAAACCGGCGAGGTCACCGGCTTTTTCGATGATCGGGCCGCTGGTGGCCTTGAGGTTCGTGCCCATCGCCCTGGCCAGGATGTACGCGAGCGTGGTTTTGCCGAGGCCGGGCGGGCCGCTGAGCAGGATGTGGTCGAGCGCCTCCCCGCGTTGTCGGGCGGCGGCGACGGCAATTTCGAGCCGTTCCTTGACCTTGGCCTGGCCGGTGAATTCGGAAAAGAGCGACGGGCGCAGCGTCATTTCCAACGCGGCGTCGGGTTTGGCCAATACATCTGAAATCATCCGCTCAGCCATCTCGCGCGAGAGAATGCGGAAAGCGTAACGCAGCGGCAAGGGGAAAGACGGGCAGCCGGATGAATGGAAACGTGGGACCGTTCGACGCGCACTTTTTCTTCCGGCACAATCAGTTTCGTGTAGTTTACCCCGAGCTGAGGGACTGGAAGGTTCCAGCGGCACAACCGACGCAGTAAAAGCAGTAAGGTCTTCTCCCTGCCGGCTCTCAGGTCTCGACCCACCTTTCGCCACACTGGTCTGGTGATATGCATTCAGATTACGTTGATCCGCTATTGAAGAGTCAAGCGATGCAACTAACAGAATCAGTGAAGTTGAATGACCGGTGCGGCCAACGGTTGTCCACAGTCGGGTTTACCTCGACCGAACTCCTCGCGGTCATTGCCATCATTGCCATCCTGGCAGGCTTGTTGTTGCCCGTGCTGGCCAAAGCGAAATCGCAGGCCCGACGCGTCCAATGCATCAATAATCAGAGGCAGTTGTTCCTGGCGTGGACGCTTTATGCGGACGACCATGACGATCGTCTGGCGCCGAACGGGCATGCACCCGTGACCGCTTTTGGCCAGCTGTGCATCAAGCTTTGGGTTACGGGAGACAGCCATTTTTTTGCTCCCGCATTTACAAACGAGGACTTTCTGCTGGATCCGCATCTCGCGGCTTTCGCCTCCTACTTGCAGTCGGCTGCAACTTTTAAATGCCCGGAAGATCGAAGCCTCTACCGCGACCCCTTCCCTCCGTTCACTGAATCAAACCGTCCAAGAATCCGAAGCTACTCTCTGAATTGTTTTCTGGGGTGGGCGGTCGATCCGAAGGAATTAACTCCAGACTACAAAGTTTTCCTCAAGACATCCGATTTGGTCTCACCCGCCAAACTGTTCACTTTCCAGGATGTTCATCCCGACAGCATCTGCTATCCCGCGTTCATGGTTTACATGCCTGACAAGATGGAAGGCTTCTTCCATTACCCTTCCAGCCTGCATAATCGCCGCGGCATTCTGACGTTTGCAGACGGTCACGCCGAGACCCATAAGTGGACCGACCCGCGCACGATGCCGCCGGTCAGCGGCAGCGTGCTGATGCATTGGGACACGGAGCCCACCAACGCCGACTTGGCCTGGATACGAGCGCGAACCACTTGCAGTACACTAACCCCGCCCTGACGGAGACGATCGCTCTTTCCAGGATTGAATACCCCTTTGGCTCATTTAGGCTGTCGGCATGTTTCCAGGAATCACAGACAGCTTAATATGAACACCAACTTGAACGAAACAGGGAAGTCGCAACGCCTCACTCGCCGGCGCTTCATCAAAGCAGGAACTGCTGCCGCTCTGACCGCGGCGTCATGGAACCGCGTCCTGGGCGCCAACGAACGCGTCGGTATCGGCGTTATCGGCTTTGGTCTGGTGGGGCGCATTCACACGCGCAATTTCAAGGCACAGCCCGACGCGCAAGTGGTGGCGGTCGCCGAGACGTATCGCCCGCGAGTGGAAGCGGCGATGGAACTCGTCGGAGGCCACGTCGCACAATACCCGGACTTCCGAAAGCTGCTCGAAGACAAGAGTGTGGACGCCGTGGTGGTTGCGACGCCGGACCATTGGCACGCGTTGATGACGATGCTGGCCTGCGCCGCGGGCAAGGACGTGTATGTGGAAAAGCCGCTGACGTTGTTTGTGCGCGAAGGACGTTGGATGGTAGAAGCGGCGCGCCGCCATAAACGCGTCGTGCAGGTCGGAACCCAGCAACGTTCCGGCCCGCATTATCAAAAGGCGCGCGAACTCATCCGCCGCGGGCGGCTCGGCGAACTTGTTTCCGTTCAGTGCAACTATTTTCGCAACGTCACGCCTGGATTTGGCAATCCGCCCGATGGAAATCCGCCGGCGGAATTGGATTATGAAATGTGGCTCGGCCCGGCGCCGCAGCGGTCTTACAATCCGAACCGCGCCATCTACCATTTCCGCTGGTTCTGGGATTACTCCGGCGGCCAGATGACCAACCTCGGCCAGCACTCGCTCGACACGGTCCACTGGATCGCCGGTGTGAAAGGGCCAACGGCAGTGACGAGCGCCGGCGGACGATTTTTCCTGAAAGACAACTGCGAGGTGCCGGACGTTCAGGACGTGATCATCGAATACCCCGGCTTCCAGACTGTGTGCCAGTTTCGCGAGTGCGCCGCCGGTGTGGCGCAGACGGGCATGGGCGGCGTGGCGTTTCATGGAAACAAAGGCACAATGGTTCTCGGCCGCGACGGCTTTGAAATTTTACCGGATAAAAAAGAGGACCCGATCAACATCGTGGCGCGCATCATCGGCGGACATCCGGTCGGCGGGCCGCAGCCCGTGCCCGGAGAAAGCGGGGAGAAATTTTGGGCTGAGGCGGCCAAAGACACCTCGGGCGATTGGAAAGACCAATACGTCCGGCACGTCCGCAATTTTCTCGACTGCGTGAAGTCGCGGCAGGAACCAAACTCCGATCTGGAGAGCGGCCATCGCGTCGCGACGGTGTGTCACCTGGCGAACATTTCGTTGCGCATCGGCCGGAAGATTCGTTGGGACGCGGAGAAGGAAGAAATCATCGGCGACCCGGAAGCTGCGAAAATGCTGGTGCGCCCGTATCGCAAACCGTGGGATGCCGAATTGCGGGCGTTGGGAGTGGCGTAGCGCGGGAAAAACCCATGAGTAAAGGAGATCCATTTGCATGAAACGACGACAATTCATCAAACGAGTCGTACAGACCGGCGCGGTTGTGTCGGCCACCGCCCTTTCCGGGAAAGACGTGCTCGGCGCGAACGAGCGGGTGCGTGTTGGCCTCATCGGTTGCGGCGGGCGCGGCATGTTCGACGCGAAGTTGATGCGCGACGTGCCGAACGCCGAGTTCGTGGCTGTGTGCGATTTGTATCCGCCCCATCTGGCCAAGGCCAAAGAATGGGCGGGAACCTCCGCGAAGGAATTCAAAGATTTTCGCCGACTGCTCGAACAAAAGGACATTGACGCCGTGCTCATCGCCACGCCCGACCACTGGCACGCCATTCCCACGGTGCTTGCCTGCCAGGCCGGAAAGGACGTTTATGTGGAAAAACCACTCGCCCATAATATTCAGGAAGGACGGACGATGGTCGAAGCGGCGCGTCGCCATAACCGAGTCGTTCAAATGGGCGCTCAGCAACGTTCCGCCCCACATTACGCCGAGGTGGCGCGCATCATCCAGAGCGGCGAGTTGGGCCGCGTGCATTTCGTGCGGATCTGGAATTACACGAACATGTTTCCCAACGGCGTTGGCCGCGCCCCCGATTCCGACCTGCCTGAAGGCGTGGACTGGGACATGTATCTCGGCCCGGCGCCTTATGTTCCTTTCAACAAGAATCGCTTCATCGGGACCTACCGCTGGTTCTGGGATTACGGCGGCGGCCTGGTGACCGACTTCGGTATCCATCGCTTCGACAGCATGCAACAGATCATGAAGGCGGATGCGCCGGTGAGCGTGACGGCCTCGGGTGGACGTTACGGATTGACCGACGGCGCGGAGACCCCCGATGTCGTGCAAGTCACTTATCAATATCCCGGCTTCATCCTGAGCTACGAGGCGTGCATGTTGAATGCGCACGGGGCGGGCGGTCGCACGCCCGGCAAAAAATACTACCAGGCCCGCGGCGCGGACGATCGACCACACGGCGAAGCGTATTACGGCACCAACGGCACGCTCATCGCGGACCGGCTCGGCTTCGAGATTTATCCGGAGTCAAACACCACGTCGGGACCAGGCGCAGCCGGGCGCGAACAGCGCTCCGAAGGCTTCCGCATGCAGCGCAAGGAAATGTCGGCTGAGGACGCCACCGCTTCTCACGTGAAAAATTTTATCGAGTGCGTCCGTTCGCGGAAGAAACCGGCGGCCGACGTCGAGATCGGGCATCGTTCCACCATCGTTGCGCACCTGGGGAACATCGCTTATCGCACCGGCCACAAAATCCGTTGGGACGCGGCGAAGGAGGAGATCGTTGACGATCCAGAAGCAGCGAAACTCCTCGCGCGGCAGCGGCGCAAACCTTGGGCTTTGATTTGAAACCACGAATGGACACGAATTAACGCGAATGACTTCATCGGCGATGACTCGCAGAGAGATGCTTGCTTTGGTAGCCAGCGCAGCGCCAATGTTGGCCGCGGCGACTTCACTTTTGGGCGCCGAAGGTACAAAGCGGAAGCGCCTCGGCGTCTGCACCTACTCTTACAACCTGCACTGGAAGGCCGCCCACGAAGGCAATCCGAAAGCGCGATTCCAGGACCCGATTGAATTTCTGGAATACTGCCATCAACTCGGCGCCGGCGGTGTCCAGGTTGCCATCGGTCGCCGTGATGCCGGCTACAACACCAGCCTCCGCACGCGAGCGGAGGCTCTGGGGATGTATCTCGAGGGCGAGTTGAGTTTGCCCAAACAGGAGTCCGATGTTGCCCGGTTCGACGCTGAAATTCACGCGGCCAAGGAAGCCGGTGCGGAGGTTGTGCGCACGGCGATGTTGGGCGGGCGCCGCTACGAGACTTTCGATTCGGCGGAAGCGTTTCGCCAGTTCGCCGAGCAATCGTGGAAGTCACTCACGCTGGCGGAACCGGTCGCGCGAAGGCACGGCATTAAACTCGCCGTGGAAAATCACAAGGACTGGCGCGTGCCGGAGTTGGTGGACATCCTCAAACGCATCAGCAGCGAGTATGTGGGCTTGTGTGTCGATACCGGCAACAACATCGCGCTGCTCGAAGATCCGATGGAAGTGGTCGAGGCCCTGGCCCCCTTCGCGTTCTCAACGCACCTGAAAGACATGGCCGTTCAGGAATACGAAGAGGGGTTTTTGCTTTCCGAGGTGCTTTTAGGGGATGGCTTTCTCGACCTGAAGAAAATGGTGGCAGTTCTGCAGGAAGCCAACGCGAAGATTCAATTCAACCTCGAGATGATCACTCGCGATCCATTGAAGATTCCGTGCCTGAGCCCGAAGTATTGGGCCACGATGAAAACAGTCCCCGCCCACGATCTGGCGACGACGCTTGCGATGGTTCGCCGCAACGCTGCGAAACAGCCATTGCCTCATACCAGCGGTCTCGACACTGAACAGCAACTCGCGTTGGAAGACAAAAATGTCAGAGCGTCGTTCGCCCACGCGCGCCAACATCTGGGATTGTAAGATGCCATTATGAATCAAAAAACAGCAGAGTTGGCTTCGTGATTGTCGCATTGCAAATGCATCGTCGTTGCGTCGTTTGAGGGGATTGTTCCGGGGAGGCCATTGAAAAAATGCCTGTTTTTCGCGGTAAACCCGGATGGCACCATCAGTGCTAAATGCTTCGTAACGTACGAGCAAATGGATGCTGAGAAATTCGTTTACGAGAAACTCACGCCAAGGGTTTAATTTAATCGAACTGTTGGTGGTAATGGCGGTGATGGCGATCCTGGCAGGTTTGTTACTGCCAGCCCTCGCCAAAGCCAAGGGTCAAGTCAGAAACGTCCGCTGTACCAATAATCAGCGCCAACTTCTGCTCGCTTGGAATCTCTACAACGGCGACAACAGCGAAGCCGCAGCAGCGAACGGTCATGGAGTTCCAAGCTCCCCGATCAGTTTGAGTTCAAGCGCATCGGAAAGCGCTTTCAGGAAATTCTGGGTGCCGGGTGATGACCACTTCTATTATCCGGCATTCACCAACGCCCACTTGTTGATTGATCCGCAATATGCGCTTTTCGGTTCCTACCTGAGCTCAGCCGCCATTTACAAATGTCCTGAAGACAAGGGAACCGTGAACGTCCCAAACGTCGGCAAAATCCCTCATGTGCGAAGCTACGCGATGAACGAATACGTGGGGTGGTCTCTCGACCTGGAGGAATTGAACCCGGACTACCGGACATTCACGAAGTCGTCGGACATGAAAGCGCCAACGGACGTCTTCGTCTTTCAAGAGGTTCACCCGGACAACATTTGCTTTCCTGCGTTTGTGGTGCGGATGCCCGGTGAACCGGAACAGTTCTACCACTATCCCTCCAGCCTGCACAATGGTCGTGGCGTGGTCACCTTCGCCGACGGCCACGCCGAAACGCATCGCTGGGTTGATTCGCGCACGACGCCGCCCGTGACCGGCCGTATTCTGGCGCACTGGAACGACTCGCCCGACAACGCCGATCTGGCCTGGATCCGGCAGCGGACTTCCTGCCGCATCGATGGCCAGCAGTAGGCGGTTCGACCTGCTCCGGTAGGAGCAGCGCGCCGACCCTACCTGGTAACTATTGTTGACAACCGTTATAGAAGGCACGGATGCGCGCTTTCGAGAGCGGACGAGGAGCTACGTCTGAGTTTTAGCGACCTCCCTCGGCCTGGCTGCGCCTTGACTTCAGCAAGCCGACCGACTTCTGTCCCAGAAAAGCCAGACCGTAAACCACGCCTAACAACGCCACGTCGGTTGGGCCAACCGGAAAATCCCAGTGGTAAGCGATACAAAACCCACCCAGCGCGGTCAGGCCGCCGATGACCGAGGCAATCAGCGCGAACTGGCGCATGTTCCCTGCAAACAGATGAGCGATGAGCGACGGAATCAGAAGGAAGCCGAAGGCCACCAGTGGGCCGACACTTAACACCGTCATCGAAACTGTGACGCCGATGAGCAGGAACAGCAGCGCATCCCAGAACAGAACATTTTTTTTGAGTGTAACGGCCATTTCACGGTCGAAGGAAATGAGCAGAAATTCCTTCCCAAAGAGAAACAATAACAGGATGACCGCGCAAAAAGTCGCCGCCGTCCATCCCACGTCGGCGTCCGAAATGGCGATGATTTCGCCTTTGAGCAAATCGAGCAATCCATGTTCGCCCAACGGATTTGTGGCGAGAAGCAAAATACTCCACGCGCCCGCCAGCACATAAACCGTGCCCAAGCGGCCTTCGACCGAGCCGCGGCCCCGGCGCACCAGCAAGGAGAGCAGGACGATCGTGGGCAGGGTGAAAAGAGACGAACCGAAGAACGCCAGACCATGCTCGCTCTGGTGAACGTGGGGAATGACACCCCAACCTTGAAGCGCAAAAGTGAACGCGATCCCGCAAGATGAAATCTGCGGCAGCGCGACTCCCATAAAGATCAGCCGACGCAACACGAGATAAACCCCGACCAGCGGGCAGACCAACCCGACCAGCAAACTGATATAAACCGAATTCCGCAGCAAGAAATGCGGGTCGAAGATTTCGCGTAACGTATCCATGTCAGCGAAGCTCCAAATCGAGAAGTTCCTGGATTTTGTCGAGCGTCAGGAGTTCACTCACCGCTCCATGCAAGACCTTGCCTTCATGCAACCAGATGACTCCTTTGGCGTGTTCCCGCACCGTGGTCAGATCGTGGCTGACCATGATAATGGTTTGGCGCTGTTCCGCATAAATTTTTCCGAGTAATTCCATGATGGCTTTGGTGGCCAGGGCGTCGATACCGGCGGTCGGTTCATCAAGAAGTAGAATGTCGGGCCTGGTGGCCAGCGCGCGGGCCATCAAGACACGTTGCTTTTGTCCGCCGGAGAGTTCAGAAAAGAGCTTCCGACTCAACTGGTCCGCGCCGGTCTCTCGCAGACATTGATGCGCCCAATCTTTTTCCGTGCCGCTGATGCGCAAGCCCGGTTTCACTCGTCCGCACACGCCCATCAACACGACCTCGAAACTGGACAGAGGATAAATCGGGTCGAGTGATTCGCGTTGAGGCATGTAGCCCAACACCGGCGGGCGGCCGCCCGCAGGAGTGAGAACAATGCGCCCATTCAGCGGTGGTATGATACCGAGGATC
>Ga0066685_10000538_pt1 | contig 13623 bp, 14 predicted proteins | sample GraSoiAngelo_134_FD_62305 | JGI IMG/M metagenome (GOLD analysis project Ga0066685, IMG submission 62305) | Grasslands soil microbial communities from the Angelo Coastal Reserve, California, USA - 14_0929_05_30cm | ecosystem: Environmental > Terrestrial > Soil > Grasslands | place: USA...
TTGTCCATCTTGGAAAAGCGTGACGAGCGGTCCGGCGTCGGTCAGCCCGATAAGCGCGACGGACTAACGGAACTGGGCCGCCGCGGAATTATGGCCTACGCTGAGCGTGCGGTCTTACTGAAGAAGTCCAAGGTACCATGGCGCATGGGTCATGGCAACCCAGCGCCATATGAATTACTGACCGGCTCTGGCAATATGGAATTGCTGCTTGCGAGCATGGACCTTCTCAATGAGTTAATTGTGCAGCATAGGCGTTTCGTGTACATCCCTAGTGCACCAGGAGAGAGGCTCCTTTTGACGATCGGGAACGCTCTGCGCCCCCTCGAATTTGCGGTGGTTGAGTCATCAGAACGAAGGATGCATCCGATCATCGAGCAAGGTCACCTTCGTGGGAAATATCGGGAGAGCGCGGAAGCATTCTATAAGGACGCGGCTCCAAAGATCCTTACTGGTGTATACAGGACTACCAAAGACGTACCTCCACAAATTTTCTACGCGCACGAGGATTTCGTAGAGGAAGCTGCGTTGATCGCGATGGCGGACAGCGTGCTTCAGTCACACCGTGGGTTTCCGATGATGATCGACCTCGCCGACACGGTTTGCCACAGTACCTTCGGAGCTGAAGCCTTCATTTCTACCGTCCAGTCAGCTTATTCGAAACGGGGAAGCGCATTGAGGTATTTTGGTGAACGCGAAACCCGACGATGACCAAAGCGTCGAACTTTTCTTTCAGCGGGGAATAACTGCTGAAAGGAGGACAACGATGTCTAAAACACACATTAAATCCGATGAGAAAGCTCCCGAAGGGGCGCCATCACCAGAGTTTGAGTCCCGTCCCGTTTCAGATAAGGCGCTTCGCGCCTTGACCGCGGTGGCAGAGGAGGTTGGGGGAGCGTTCAAGCCGCTCCCTGGAACCGAGGGCGCGGTGGGCTTTACACACTTTGATACGCCATCGAGTGAGGACAACTCCGTTACGGTCCTTCTCACGAAGGAGAACATGGACAAACTTCCATCTCAGGCCTTGGTTCGGATCAACAGCCTCAAAGACGATGGGAGCTTGGATCGTACCTATCTTGGTACGGTCGTAGCAGGACCGTTCGCAGAACCCGATGGCCTTAGGGCAGACTCTCCCATCATCGTGACCACGACTGTGCAGGGAAAGATATTTCTGCCCCGGTATCACGGCCGGGCTTATATACAGATTTTGGGCGAAGAGGCAGACGGTCAGATTATTCCTCCTCGTTACCGGCCTCGACCGAACAGTCCTGTATTTACACTCGATGTTGATGAGTCGACCCGCATTCTAAAAGTTGGTGGCAATGTCCGGATTGGCTTGGTCGTCGGTCAAGAAGAAATCGTAGTTGGACTCCAGACCGGAAATAAAGCAGTCTTGCCTCGTCACACAGCGGTTATAGGGACCACGGGCAGTGGAAAATCGACGACGGTGTCTGGCCTAGTTCATCAGTTCCAGAAGGCAGGTGTTGCCACCATACTCATTGACGTAGAGCCGGAATACACGGAGATCGATTTCCCTTCTGATGACCAGCAGATGTTAACTGCTTTGAAGCGACGCGGCTTAAATCCGGCAGGTACAAAAGAAATGACTATCTATCACTTGGTGGGAAAAGAAACGAGTAGAGAAGTACCTGGGGGGACCATCAAGTCATTCTCCCTGAAGTTCTGTGACCTCTCTCCATATGCAATTATGGAAATCCTCGAACTTTCCGAGCCACAACAGGATCGTTTCTACAAGGCCTATGATGCTACACGTGTGGTTATGCGCGACCTGAAAATCTATCCTAGCTCGAAATCGGAGGAAGATGCACTTTTGGATCTGGACGAACTCGAAACAGGTTATCCCAAGCTAACACTTTCATACCTTCTGGATATTGCCGGAATGTTCCGCCATGCAGTTTCCAAGGACGAGGGTGAGCCTGCGCCTTTCAACGAGGTTTTTCAAAAGAATCTGAATCGAGTCCAGCAGCGTTTACAGCAAGTGAAAACAAGCCACGAGTTGAGCTGGCTGGCTCTTATCGGGCGACTTGGCAGAATCAACCGTCTGAAGGTGTTTGATAACCCAAAAGCGCCTGCCATCAATTATACTGAGCTGATCAAGCCGGGAAAGGTCTCTGTCATGGATCTTTCTGACATCGACCAGCCGCAGGTCAGAAATCTGGTCATCGCAGATATTCTTCGCGGTGTACAGAGAGTACAAGAAGAGAATGTTCGTGGGCTCAAAGCTGCTGGAAAGAAGCCGGCACCAGTTATAATCGTTGTCGAAGAAGCACATGAATTCTTATCAGCGCATCGGATTAAACAGATGCCAGTGCTTTTTGAGCAAATTGCGAAAATTGCAAAACGTGGCCGGAAGCGATGGCTTGGTTTGATGTTCGTTACTCAATTTCCTCAGCATTTGCCAGACGAAGTCCTTGGGCTAGTCAATAACTTCGTCTTGCACAAGATTTCCGACTCTGGCGTTGTGGATCGATTGCGGAAGTCAATTAGCGGAATCGACAAATCACAGTGGGGAATGGTTCCTGGTCTGGCGCAAGGTCAGGCCCTTGTGTCTTTTACCAACATGACTCGCCCCCTCCTTGTCGCCATTGACCCAACACCTTGTCGCCTGCGTCTCGTTGAGTGAGGGTTTTAATGACAGGGTCGATCGAGGTCTACCTGGATATCGAAACGACTTGGTCGCGATGTTTGACGGTCATTGGGTTCCGGTCCTCGGCTACTGGTTTGATTCAACTCGTTGGCTCAGATATTACGGCTAGACGTCTACGCAATGAACTCCCCCGTGGTGGACGACTATTCACATACAACGGGCACTGCTTTGATATTAGCGTCATACACGATCAACTTGGATTGGATCTTCGCAGCCAATTCGAATCGTTTGACCTTCGATGGATATGCCAACAAAACGGCCTGATGGGCGGGCAAAAGCGGATTGAGCAGCGTATCGGGCATAGACGCAAATACGCTGGGATGGATGGTTTGGATGCAATACGACTCTGGAGTGAGTATGAAAGCGGCGATAAGAAAGCTCTTTCTCAGTTGCTTCGTTACAACGCTGAGGACCTGGCGGGTCTCGCGAGGATTAAGCGGCACCTTTCTGCTCGTGGCCTTCTCTCGTACTTGTAGTACAAGTCTCATTCTTCTCGCCAGCACCTACGCATCGTAGGGACAAGATTACTCGGGGTCAACGTAGGACCCCTATGATTCGTCTGTCGAACTTTCCGGTTTCCGGGGAATAGGTAGTAAAGGAATTGCTCAGACTCCATAAGAAAGAGTCGGTACACTTCGGGCGGTCTGAATAGGCAGGCGCGTCCCCGAAAAACACAAAAAACAGCAAGGGAGGAAAATATGATTGGCCAGAAGATTGTTATACAAAATGAGGGAATTCAAGTTAAAGATTTGGAGATACCCCGAAAAGATGTAGCAGATTTTCTGGAAAGCGTGCCGGATGAAGAACGGGAAGTAACCTTCATTCCGGCTGTTGAAGTGGGTGTGTTTTGCCTTGAAAGAGCTCGAACGAGTCAAGACACAGAGTTCGTTAGGCGTTAGGTGGAATCACTGTTGGAACAGGTACTTGCAAAGGCCAGTGACATGTGGTCAGGTAAGGTTAGTGCAGAAACCGCGGAAGGGGGAGGGGAGAAAAAGATGGACACCTATGCGTTGGTCAAGAAAGCTGTCCTAGAAAAACTTCAGGTTATTGCAACCTACAATGGGCATTCCCGTGAAATGTGCCCGCATGTAATCGGCTGGAAACACGGTAGAGGGCAAGCCTTATTTTACCAATTTGCTGGCACAAGCAGCAGCGGACTTGGCCCTGATGGATCGCCTGGTAATTGGCGATGTTTATTCTTGGACGAACTGACTAACGTCTCTGTGCGTAAGGGAGCGTGGCATACAGCTCCGAATCATTCACGTCCACAGACTTGCGTAGATCAGATTGATGCGGAAGCTACTTGAGGGCGGCGCTTTTTCTCCATTGAAGTCATCTTCCATCGAGCATACTCTTTGGCACGCTCTTGCGCATTCGGCCCTGAGAAGATAGTCACGTAAATCTCTCCCTCTCCATCATAATTGATGGCTTCTACGCGCCATTCGCCTTTGGTTCCCTTTGATTCGGCGACTTCATAGATCATGGGACACCTCCTATTTTGTAGGCATAATAATTAGATACTAAATAGCTATTAAAAAGCAACTGTTTTTATGATATCCTTTGGAATATGCCTCGAAAACCAAACAAGAATAGGACGGTACCTGTTACAATCAGATCCTCGGAGGAAGTCGCTGCCTACTTAGAAACTTTAGCGAGGGTCGGCATCCACGGTAAGACACAAGCGGAGGTGGCTAAAACGCTTGTAGGCAACGAGATTGAGCGATTGATCAGAGAAGGTATTATCCGTCTGCGGAAAACATGACTTCCGTATCATATTGTTGGGACAAGGTTGTTAGGGAGCCACGGGGCGATTTTTTCACGATTTCGCCGTAAGTAACGCACGATCTCCATCATGACTTTGCAATCTACCTCATTGTACCTCTGAATCTCCTGCATAAGGGCAATGTCCTGCACGCGCATACGTTTCTCTAGCGCGTTGTCGTAACTCCACCACGCACCCACCATTGCGCCAAGCCCATCAACTAGACCGGACCCCCATCGGGTAGCAATAAGGCCATGACTGTGCATTGCCTGCGCCAGAGACTTCAGGCCAAAGCCTAACGCCCCTCTAACGACAACAGGTTGTGATCGAAAGACGTGCTTGAGAAAGTCGAACCACTGCAGAGTTGGCCAATTCCGAGCGAGATCCGGATGCCTGGTCCGAGCAGAATTGTAGGCATCCTCGAATGTCGAAGTTTCTGCCTTCGACCAATGGACAACAAGTGGCTCAACAGTAGTCAGACCTTTCCTTGTTCGGACATCGCCGATATGTTGCAACCAAGCGTCTATAATGCGCGCCTCATCCGTGACTGTTAACTCATCGGCAGTAAAGCACTTAAACTGCCACTGGTCACCCTCCATGTATCCGCACCCGATCATGAAGATCATTGGGAGGCCGCCCCGCACGGGAATCTTTGAGAAGTCATCATTGAGGTCTGTCACAGTTTCAAAGTCAACATAGAACTCTAGCGGAGGTTCTGTGCGCCACACTTCTTCTGAAGCGGTAACGCGAGGTGGAGCCACAGGCGCCCCCTGAGTTGATTGGTTAATGTCTAGGATAGCCTGAAGAACAGGTTGAGTCGTCGGACCGGTAACTCCAAGTGCGGTTGCAGTACAAGCAGGGTCTTTCCATCGGAGAATACTTCTGGCATTGGCATCTCTGCGTTTTTCCACGCCCACTTGCCAAAGAAGCGTCAAATCCTGCAGCTCATCAGCTATCTTTCGCTTGGCCACACTCCAGGGGGCATCTTCGCTATTGCCCATATTCGGGCGCAGTTCCGGAACAGACGGCTCGGGTGTTACAACCCAGCTAGCACCTTCCCTGCGGACCCGCCGAACCCAATCAGTTGAATCTGCCACCGCGTCGCTCAGGACGATTCCTTTTCGTAGAGGCCCATTTTGAGCGACAGGAGCCAGGCGTTCCATGCAGTTATTGCCGCGTTTGGTTTCTCCCCTAATACTTTGTTTCCAGCCGCGTCCAAGAATGTAAGCAGTTGACGGCTGGTAGCCCTGAACTCGACCCAAGCCCCTGTTGTAGATAAAAACCTCCGCCTTATATGAAGGAGCTGACCCGCTTCCCGCGAGCACTCCATCTACAAGCAAATCCAGGGTAGTAAATTTGATGTCGACGACCCGGTAATGCCACGTGGCTGCTTCAAGATCGTTCGCTGGGACTGAGCTCTCTTCCCTCCCCATAGCATTTGGAAATAGGCGAGCCAATTCGTCGCTGCGCACCAACAAGTCCGGAATGCCATATGTGCGGTTTTGAGCATCCCAAAGCACTCCCTGATATACGATAGGAGTTCCGGCCTTCATTAGCTCAAATGTCTCGACAGCTTTCCCGTGATTGCGCGCGTCATTTGCCTTCGATGCAATCGTAACGACGTTTGTGAGGCCAGTAAGGTGGGCAACCACAGCCTTTTCAAAGCCTCTAGCTTTGCGAAATATAAAATTGCTGAAATCTGTCCTTGGGTCATATCCAGGCAACTCATCATCGCGCATAAAACCCTTCACGCGGCCATACGAGTCTAACCAGTCGAGCAATGGGTCCTGTAGGATGTGATTGCGAACATCGCTGGCGCTTACCCAATCTTGCCACTCTGACGGTCTGGTAGGCTGGACTTTTATTCCGCTGTCCGAGTACGTGAGCGCCTGAAGCCCCATAAGGACCTCCATTGGAGATTCATTTCGACACGAGAGATCGAATAATAGTTATCATGATTACAACACTACCCAGCGGATTAGTGGCTCGCAAACGCTTGAGAGATTGGTATAGGATTTGAGTTCTTATACACTCTTGAAGAATGACCAGTCTATGCACACACCATTCTTGTCAATTCGGCTATCCGGAAAGCTAATTCCAGACTGGTTGTTACAGATTGGATAAGTACCGTGGATTGCTGCAAAGCTCTCCAAAAAGAAGCTTTCCAGTTCGACCGCCTTTTCGCACCCTAGAACCTGGAGCATGTCGGTACTCAGGTAGGTGAAGTTCGCCGGGTAACGTAAAGCATAGTTCTTGATTCCAATGTTTCCCGACTGCCCGGACCTATGATCGCGAAGTCTGTTCCCAATGCTGTTTTGCTTTGAGTCGCTCATTCCTATATAGATTAGTCCCGAGGCTTGGAACGGATAGGAGATCGCCAGACTCTTTAGGAAGATGAAATACAACCCTGTGAGCCCCTGAACGTAGCGGATCGAAAGGTCGTCGAAAGGATACTGCTCTGGGAAAGTAATCTTGATCAAGGTTCCTCCTAACACGGAAGCTTAGGAGTAGGAAGTGGAAAAGAAGACAATAAAGTCAGGACAGGACGTTGTCCGCGAGTTTATCGCGAATCTTACTAAAGATCCAAGCATTGATCCAGGTACTATCAGCGCTATACGAGAGGTCCTGGCAGGAGAAGGCAAACTATCAGTCACCAAGCTGTTACGGGAATTGGATCGCCTCCGTCAGGAGTAGACCGCATGATCAAGTTGAGAAAGCTAGACATTGAGGGCTTTCGTGGGGCGCGCCTTCCTATTGCACTTGATTTCACTGCCTCTTACAAGAGTGTGGTTGTCTATGGAGCAAATGGCTCTGGAAAGAGCACATTCTCCGATGCGGTTGAGTGGTTCTTCCGCAAGCGGGTTGAGCATCTCTGGAAAGAAGATTGTTTTGAAGAGGCACTGAGGAACCTCAACCTTGCCAGCGATCAGAACGCCATTGTGCGGGTGAAATTCAGCGATGGCAAGCTGGATTGCGAGCAGGCACTTGACGGAAAGTTGAATGTGGGGCGATCGAACAAAAGCGCCGAGTTTAAAGAGTATGTGGACGCATCTGATGCCGACAGGTTGGTTCTCAGGCACGGAGATCTTCAGGGCTTTATAACGAAATCGAAAGGGGAAAAAAAGAAGGTCATTGCCGACATCATCGGGTACGCTGACATTGTAGACTTCCGTAACAATCTTACCTCGGTATTCAATAAGCTTCAGAATGATCCCGAGTTTGCCGCGGCAAGAAAGACTCTAGAGTCAAATCGCGGCAAGATGATGGGCCGATTTAAGCGATTCATTGAAAACGGGGCGGAACTTTATGCCGTAGCAAATGAAGCACTGGCACCCTTCAGCCTGGGTATTACGGTCACAGATTGGGGCAGCTATGACGAAGCGCTAAGGATGCTGGAGGGGCGTGTGACTGCTCAGGAAACAGGGGCAGCGCGTGTTGTCCTTTCTACAGCAGTGAGCAAATGTAGCGAAGCTAAGGACACAATCACAAAGGCTCTAGAACAGGTGGAGGAGTTTTCAAAGCAGTACGAAAAGGTTCTTGCCACAAAGGAAAAAGTGGTCCAGCTTAACATCGCGGAATTTTTGAAGTCGGGCAGGAAGATCCTTGATGAGGGATGGGCCAAACAAGACGTATGTCCCTTTTGCGGTAAGGATGTTGATTTTGAGCATCTAAGGGAAGAGCTGAACAGGAGAATTGACGAGCTGAAGAGCATAGGGGAGGAGTTTGCGAGCACAACCAAAAGTAAGGCGCTTGCAGTCACCTACCTTGAATCTGCTGAACGGGCCATTCGAGAGGTGATAGCCCCATCAGCTCCACATGGGCCGGCAGAGCCCTCTAGGGCAAACATGTCTAGCTTCTGCGGCGAGTTACTCACCTTAAAGGATCAGATCCAAGACTCCTTTCGCTCCTATGCTAGCCTCCCTCAGATTGAAGCTATAAGCACGCGATCCAATACGATTCGACAGGTGCTAGATTCCGAGTCAGCGTTTCTGAACCGAAAGGCAAAACACCTAGACCTAACGAGTGAAGAGAAGGCAGCTCTTGCCGCACTTGAATCCCTGAAGGAGCTACAAAGTCTGTTCCGGGAGAATAGTCAGTTCTCAAAAGTCTGTAAGGGCTTCCAAAATCAGATAGCCTCTTTTTCGACAATTCGAGATGCATTCGTCGAAGTGCAGAATTCTGCTCTTCAGGAAGTACTCAACGCGATGTCCGATGACATTGGCCAGTACTATACGGCTATGCATCCTGATGAAGAAGTGGATAACGTTAAGCTCACAATCGTCGGCGATGAAGGAGTGGAGTTCCGATATTTGTTTCATGACAAGGAGACAGGTCCTCCCATCAAGTACCTCAGCGAATCGCACTTGAACAGTTTAGGCATCGCGCTGTTCCTTGCCGCAGTGAAGTTGTTTAACAAGCGTAACGGATTCTTCGTGCTCGACGACGTGATTACGAGTTTTGATTCTGAACACCGGTTGCGACTGCTTCGCCTATTGGAGGACGAATTCAACGAATATCAAATCCTTCTCTTAACGCATGAGAATTTCTGGTTCGCCAGCATACGAGAGGAATTAATCGGCTTAGGCTGGGTAGTGAAAGAAGTTGAGTGGGATTATCATAACGGAATCCGATGGTTGTCAGGGTCAGGTGATCTTAGGCAACTGATTGAAGAGAAAAAGGGGAAGAAACTCCCGATAGGTAATGATATCCGAAGACTTTTGGAGAAACGTCTTAAAGAGATATCTCAGAGCCTCCGGGCGCGGATGGCCTATCTTCCTAACGACCAGAACGAACGGAGAATGGTTGAGGAGTTACTGAGCGAATTGAGGAGCACCTTGAACGAGAAGAAGTGCCCAGTGAAGGACAGTCCTGTATTGGATAGATTAAGCACGACGAAGTTGCTGACTAGTGCCCAGTCTCACGATAGTTCCATCGAACCGTCTGCCGGCGACCTTCAAGTGGCATTGAACGACGTGGATGCGCTCGATGCTTTATTCCGATGTCCCGCCTGCAAAGGCCTTGTAAGCGTAAAGCACGAGCGCTCTGCGGAGAAGAAGGTCTACTGCAAGTGCGGAAAGACATCCATAGAGTGGCGGTAGCCACAGCGAAGTTTCGCCAGGATTGCAGGGTAGGGCGCAATGGTACGTTCCGCAATTAAACAACTTATTAAAATGCTAGTTGCGACTCGGTCTAATAAGGAACGTGAGCCCAGACTGGTACAGGAAGCGGGAGAAGGGGCGGGAGTGCTAGGTAGTGGTTCATCCAGATGATAGATAAGAAGTAGTATGCTATGAAGATTGCGAAACTTCATGTCGTTCACTTCCGTTCGATTTTAGACGAGACCCTTGACTGTGAAGCTCTCACCGTTCTAATCGGCCGAAATGGCGCGGGCAAATCTGCCTTCTTACAGGCCTTGCGCCTTTATCTTGACCCCAGCGCAAACGTTTCCCCCGAGGATTTCTATAATCGAGATGATACCAAGGAGATATCGATCGAGGTCACATTTGCAGACCTGACAACCGAAGAGCAGAATGAGTTCCGTAGCTATCTTGACTCAGGCGAACTTGTGGTCCAACGCCGGTTTCCCTCAGGTCAATACTATGGTCGTGCCTCCGGCTGCCGTAAACTTGAGCCCATCCGGGAGAAGCTGCGTCAGAAGGGGATAAAGGTTGGTGATGTTGCCCCCGAATTAAAAATACTCGTAGAGTCTGGGGAGTTTCCAGGACTGAAAGCTGTTAATTCAAAGCTTGAGGAGGAGTTGGATCGTTGGGAGAAGGTCAACCCCGACAGATGTGAACCCTATTTCCGATCAGGTATATTTCAGGGCCCAACAAACATTGCGGGTGGCATGCTCCGAGCCCGAACTCACTTTGTCTATGTTCCCCCAGTCCGCGAAGCCGAAATCGACGCCTCAGGAAGCGCTAAACAATCGCCTCTGGGCACGCTTGTTGCCCCACTCGTTAGCGCTGTCACAGAAAAAAACCCAGAGGTCGCTTCTGCCAAGGCCGCCGTAGTAACTGGATATGGCACTTATAGGTCGTTGGTTACGGGTGCGCCTGAAAAGGCAACTCTGGAATCGGAGCTAACAAAACTGCTCCAGCGATATGACGTGGAAGCAGCCGCAAAGATTCAGCTTAGTCTCGATGAGGCTCTCAATCTGCCGCCCCCGAAGCCGAAGGTTTTACTTGTGGAGGATGGGTTTGAGGGCGAGGTTGCAAGGAAGGGCCATGGACTCCAGAGGCTCTTCATCTTCACGATTCTTGAACTCTACGAGAAATTTCGGGCCGCCGGAGGTGCTGTCGATGGCAATATTGTGCTCGCCATTGAGGAACCAGAGCTATACCAACACCCCGCTCGATCACGGGCACTAGCCAGAACACTGCGAGACCTATGTTACCCGCAAGAGAGAACGGGGTTCCAGTTTCAAGTCTTCTTTTCCACACACTCGCCGTATTTTGTCGATCTTGAATGCTTCCAATCAATTCGCCGGGTAGAGAAAGTGCCTCGCCCTGATGGACCAATGGAAAGCAAAGTGAAACACACCACACTCAAAGACGTTGGGACAGAAGTATTAAAAGCCTACGCTAAGCCGGATAAAGCGACGGAAGAGAGCGCTTGGGCTCGAATAAAGTCCGTCCTTGGCGTCAAGGGAAGCGAGGGGTTCTTTGCTGATGCAGTTATCCTGGTAGAAGGACAGGAGGACGAGGCTATTCTCACCGCCTATGCGGAGCACAAAAAGATGTCTTTGGACAGCCAGGGAGTTACCATAATTTCGGCAGAGGGCAAGACTAGGATCGCGCAGCTCCTAGTGCTTTATTCTCAACTTGGCATCTGCACGTTCGTTATTTTCGATGGTGATGGAAAGGAGCAGAAAGACGAAGATGCTCACACGGACACAAATAAAGCCCTCCTTTCCCTGATAGGCCAGACACCACAGGAGCGTCCCAAGAGTGCAGTGTTTGGAAATGGAGCTGTTTGGGAGAATACTTTTGTCGATACGATCAAGTCCGAAGTTGGAGAAACAACCTGGAACGATTCCTACGCGAAGGCATGCAAAGAGTTTTCGATGCGACCTGACGAGGGGAGAAAAAAATTTGCCGTGATTCAGCGGACCATGGGTCTTGTGCTTGAAAGCGGAAAGAAATCCCCGTCACTAGACAAGCTCTGGAGGGCAATCGAAAGCAGGTGTCAGCTCACATAGCGCTGGCATTCCTAACGAATTTCTTGAAGTTGGCCTTTCATATTAACCGATTAACCGAGCGCTGGTTCTCGACACCTCTAACCGAATAGTTCGCAAATCGTACGGTTCGGCGAGCCACTTTGCATGCCTAAAGAAATCGGTAACTTAGACCGTTACCCGATTCGGCAACCTCGAATCTCCTCACTTTGTCCAAGTTTTAAGCGGGGCACAACAATGAAAGTGATTAAAATGATCTCGTTTGTTATGTGTTTGCTGCTCGCTGGATTACCAGAGGCTTTGGGAAAAGATCGTGAGATTAAATATACGGGGACCTTTTCAAATCTTGAATATAACCAAGAGGGTGGGGATCTCCTAGGCATTGAGATCAAGATTGTGCCTACAAGGAAAGGTTATCAAGGAGCGATTCAAATAGCAGAAGGAGGACCGAGCGAACTTATGGTTGTGGATGTCTTCTTTCAAGGAGATCGTGTCAAATTTCAGATTCCTAGCTCTTACAAATCATACGGAGGTGGAGTCTTTGAAGGAACTATAGACTCTCACGGAATGAAGGGGCGGTTAAGTTTTAAAGGAGGAACAGGAGACAATGAAACATCAATCCGTCGACACAGTTACTGGGATACAAAATAAGAGAGAGAAGTAGTCAGTCGATGTTTTTCGCTCTTGGGAACTCGAATCTTAGGGTTCGCAAATCGTACAGTTCGGGGAGTCGCAAACCTTCCAATGCCGTTTCATAACTTCATGTTAAAGTTGTCTTCTATGAATTTCCTAGCTGTAACCATTGTTCCAGGATTGGTGTTTGGGGCGATCGGGGGTGCTACTGCGACAGCAGGAATTTGGTCACAGGATTCTACTCTTCTGTCATTTACGGTAGGCTCGCCAGATATCCCTGGCACAAGAAGGATCGATGTCCTTGCGCCAGACCATCAGAAAATTGCAAAAGTCAATGATGTCCACATTCAAGTCGTGGTGGACGGCAAGTCTCTTTTGGGAACAGAAAACGAAGGAGTTGGTCCACTTGCAGAATTGGCGTGGGCTCCGGATTCTACAGTATTCTTTATCACGGAGAGCGATGGCGGAATCATTGGCACATGGGATACTTGGGTCTATTGGATAGAGGACGGAAAAGTTCACAGAAAAAGCGTAACCCAAGAAGTCACGAAACGCTTTAAGCAACACTATAAGTGTATGGAACCTGAAGAGGCTAATGTTGGTGGGGTCAAATGGTGGAATGGATCAAAGACTTTGCTTTTGGTAGCTGAGGTTCCGCCGCACTCCAGTTGTCCTGAAATGGGCAAGGTGAGGGGTTATATGGTTTTGATTCCTAGCGGCGAAATAGTTGAAGAGTGGGACGAGAAGAGGCTGATGGCTGATTGGGGCCAGTATCTTGGGGAACGCTTTGCGCGTAGGAAGGGCAATTGATTGCGGCTTAGGCGGTCCTTGTTCGAGGGAGTTCGAATTTAAAGGTTCGCAAATCGTACAGGTTGGGGAGCTACGGTCCTTTCATGTTTTTCCACGACTACAACAATGAGTTATAGATTTATATATCATCTATCCTGGCTTTGGATTGGTGTTCCAGCTCTTGCCATGTTTCTTCCGTTTAGCAGCACGGGTTTGGCCTTTCAGCCAGAAGAAGATGAGGGTGTCCTAACCTTAGTCCCTAAGGGTAGAGTGTGGAAAGGGCCACAAGGCATGGGCCAGGCGGAGATCCTAGCACTGGCCTTCATAGATGATGATCGCAACTGCCTAGCTGTATTGGTAGAAGAGCCAGGACAACCCAAAGACATTCGTGAACGAATTCTTAGTTTCTATTTTCGGAAGCAAGGCCGGTTTGTCGAAATATATAGATTTACGACACCGAATTTCTTTGAGACGATGTATCCGACGGGTGAGGGTACACGGCTAATCACCACATGGGCAACAGGAAGTGGTCATCGAACTGGCATCTTTGCCATTGTGAATGGTGCTGTGCAAGTAGTGTTCTGGATCGGCTGGAAC
>Ga0066685_10000540_pt1 | contig 13609 bp, 13 predicted proteins | sample GraSoiAngelo_134_FD_62305 | JGI IMG/M metagenome (GOLD analysis project Ga0066685, IMG submission 62305) | Grasslands soil microbial communities from the Angelo Coastal Reserve, California, USA - 14_0929_05_30cm | ecosystem: Environmental > Terrestrial > Soil > Grasslands | place: USA...
GCGTTCAATTGGGAGCATGGTGTTTTCCTCGGCTCGGCTTGCGGATCCGAGACCACCGCAGCGGCGCTGGGCCAGGCCGGTGTGCTGCGCCGCGATCCGTTCGCCATGCTGCCGTTCTGCGGCTACAACATGGCCGATTACTTCACGCACTGGCTCTCGTTCGCGCAGCGCGCCGACCGCAGCAAGCTGCCGAAGGTCTATTTCGTGAACTGGTTTCGCAAGGACAGCAACGGCAAATGGCTCTGGCCTGGTTACGGCGAGAACAGCCGGGTCTTGAAGTGGATTTGCGAACGAGTGGAAGGCGCGGCGAAAGCGCAAGAGACGCCCATCGGCAACCTGCCCACGCCCGACGCCCTCGACCTCTCCGGGCTCAATCTCCCTGGCGAGGACCTGAAGCAACTTCTCGCTGTGGACATTGCCGGGTGGAAGAAGGAAGCCGATGACATCGCGGGTTATTACGCTAAGTTTGGAGAGAAGCTGCCCGGCGCGCTCAAGCAACAACTCGACGAGTTGCGCGAGCGGCTCGGTTGACTGGGTTTACTGTTGATGACTTGCTCCTATTTTCGGGAGAAACCGTCTCCTCGTAGCGGCCGACGTGAGGAGGTTCACTTTCAAATGCGGAGTGCGGAGTGCGGAACGCGGAAGTGAGCCAGAGCTCCTTCACGTCGGCTGCTACGGATGAGGGGAAACCTCTGGGCTTTCGGCAATCGGCTTCATTTCGGACGACGAATCACGCCGTCAGCGGAATCGCCTCGTCAATCAACATGACCGGGATGTTGGCGCGAATCGGATAAAGAAACTTCTTGTCCTCGCGCACGAGGCCGCCGTCGATTTTTCCCTTCACAGGTTGTCCGGCGCGGTTTTGCAGTTGCCCGGCGGCAATTTGCCGGTTGAGCTTTTCAATCAAGATCGGCTCCGCGAGCGAGATCGGTTGGTGCGTTTCCGGACAGCACATGATTTTCAGAAGGTCGGCATTTATCATGGTCGAATGGATCAATACATTCCGAGATAAACACCGTGGCTGAGAATCGGCGTCACCAAGAGGAAACAATACAGGAGGCAGAACATCACCAGCAATCCACCGCAAAGAGACAACCAGAGCGGACTACGAAGCGGATGGAACTTCAAGGAGAACACACAGACCACCAAAACCAGCATCGGGACAAGGTAAACGCAGTGTCCAAAGTGGACGACCAACTGGAAACCTTCCGGAAGGTCCGATTTCCCGCCCATAATGTCGTGAGAGCCTCTCATAAGGTCGTGGAAAAAAGAATGATGAAACCACGCCACGGCCGTCGCTGGCAGGAGAAGAAACGAATAACAGATCAGGGTTTTGAGAGTCGATTGGTACGGCATGACGGGTTTGCGCCTATCGAACTTCGCCTTTGCAGGCCGCTTCGTAAATCATTTTCAACCCCACGCCGGTTTGCTCTGCCACTTTTTTGCACGACTCAAACTCCGGCGCGACCTGCACTACTTTGCCATTCAACTTGCCGACTTTTACGGTGACCTCGCCGAATTCCGTTTTCACCTTCACCAGTTCGCGTTTCAGCTTGCGCCGCTCGGTCGAGTAACGTCGCACGCCGAACGCGCTCGTTTCGCGGAGGATGAGTTCGGAAAACTTGTCGGCCTCTGCGGCGGCGCAAAGCACCGTGAGTAACACGCCCGGCCGGTTCTTCTTCATCTGAATCGGTGTGTGGAACACATCGAGCGCGCCTTCGGCGAAGGCCTTCTCCACAAAGTGGCCGAGGATCTCCGCATTGATGTCGTCGAGGTTGGTTTCGACGACGGCGACGGTGTCTGTTTCCCAATCGTTCGCGCCCGCTGAACGCGGAACTCGGAGCGCGGAACTCGGAATTTCTCCCAGAACGGCGCGGAGCACGTTTGGCCGCGTCTGGTTGTCGCGCGTGCCAAGCCCATAACCGATTTTTGCGGCGACCAGACCCTGCATCGGCCCGAAGCTCTCAACAAATTCAGCCAGCAAGGCCGCGCCGGTGGGCGTGACCAGTTCGTGCGGCTCGTCGCATTGCGTGACGGCGACGCCACGCGCGCCGAGAATGGCGAGCGTGGCCGGAGCGGGCAGTGGAAAGCGACCGTGCGCGCAATCGATGAAACCCGCGCCCTCGACGACCGGCGCCGCGAGCACGCGCGGCTCGCCGAGCAGTTCGAGCGCGACGCACGCGCCCACGATGTCCATGATGGAATCCACCGCCCCGACCTCGTGAAAGTGGACTTGCTCCGGTGGAAGGCCGTGAATTTTTCCTTCGGCGACGGCGATGCGGTGAAAGACCGCGATGGACTTCAGTTTCACCCAATCCGAGAGCGCGCTCCGCTGAATCAACTCTTTGATCTGCGCAAAATCCCGTCCGTGCTCGTGCTCCTGCGCGTCGCCGTGGTCGTGGGTTTGTCCGTGTTCGAGGTGATGCTGGTGCTCGAGGAACTGCGTCTCGCGCTTCTCGATCCGGCTTCCAAGTTTCAGCCTCAACACGGCTGCGAACTCGTGCGGTTCAGGCAGCTCTTCGGTCGCTTCGAGGTAGTTACGCTGCCGCTTGAACTGAAAGAGCTGACGTCTCCTGCCTGCGCGAATCGTTTCGAGGCCGACGCTCCTGGCCGCGACCGGCGCGAGCGGTTTGCCTGTTGAATCGAAAAAGTAGAGCCGGAAGCGCGGCGGCACATTGGTCTCGAACACGCTGAGTTCGACGTTGCCGAACGACGTTTTGACCAGCGGACCCTCATGCGGACCGCGCGGACCCTGGTCGCGACCGGCTGTGTGCGAATGCGGGTGCGTGTGCCTGGTGCCGTTGGCGTGCGTGTGTTCGTGGGTGTGCGCGAGCTGCACGTCAAATTTCACCCCAGCGATGTTCGCCTTTTGTCCACGGGCGACGTGGATACGCCCGCCGTCGAGCTTAAGCTTTTCGAGAGCATGTTCGAGCGCGTGCGCATCGACGCCGAGGTCAATCATCGCGCCGATGAACATGTCGCCGCTGATGCCGCTGAAGATATCCAAATACAATGTTTTCATCGGAATGGTTACGCCGATACATCGTTAAAACGTTGCAACGGAAGCTCTCGCGGTAACGATGCAACGATTCAACGTTTTAACGATTTAACGACTCCGCCGCGAGAGCGTTAATCTGGCTGGCGGCGTAGCCCGCGCCGAAGCCGTTGTCAATATTCACCACAGTCACGCCGCTGCCGCAACTGTTCAACATGCCAAGCAGCGCCGCAAGCCCGGCAAAGCTGGCTCCGTAGCCGACGCTGGTCGGCACGGCGATGACCGGTTTGGAAACCAATCCGGCGACCACGCTCGGCAACGCTCCTTCCATGCCCGCGACCACGACAAGGACGTTGGCGCTTTGGATCAATTCCAGGCGGCTCAGCAGCCGGTGCAGCCCCGCCACGCCAACATCGTAAATCCGCTCGACACGGTTGCCCATGATGTCCGCCGTCACCGCGGCTTCCTCAGCCACGGGCAAATCGCTGGTGCCAGCGCACAGAACGGCGACGGTGCCAGGCCGCCTGGGCAAAGGCGACTTTTCAATCGTCACGCAACGCGACGCCTGGTGATGAACTGCGTTTTTGAACCTCCTGCGCAGCGCGCGCGCATGTTCGCCATTGATGCGAGTGACCAGGATTCGTTGTTCGCGCTCAAAAATTTTCGCGGCGATCTGGACGACCTGGAGTGGTGTTTTGCCCGCGCCAAAGACAACCTCCGGGAAACCCTTTCGCAGCGCGCGGTGGGTGTCCACCTGGGCGAAGCCGAGGTCAACCAGCGGCGCGGTCTGAAAAGCGCGCAACACTTTCTCGCGGCTGGCCTTCCCGGCGCGAAATGTTTCCAACAAGTCGATAGCTTCCTTCGCGGTCACGGGCCGAGGATGCCAAAGCCCGGCCGGCTTGGCATCTCAATTCTCAGTGGCATCCTGGTGAGGTTGATGGTGATGCCGAAAGAGACGATGCCGGTTCTGCAATAGATACCAGACAATGACGACGTTGATCACAAGGATGCCGAAGACCACCCAGGGAAACCGCTCGCGGTTCGCCCGATGCACCAGTTCGTACACCTCGATGGGGATGAAAAAGGCTGATTCACCGATCGACAGCCAGCAGGCCCAGCTCACGCGGAACAGCAATCCCGTTCCTTCGACGAGCGAAAACAGACTGTAAACCAGCGTTCCGGCGGCCGCCCAGAGGACGTTTGCCTCGGTGAGCTCGCCGATTCGAAGGGCGAGGTCAGCGACGAATTTTCTCTCTGGATTCACGCGCAACAAGTGCAGCAAGTGCCGATATTCGGCGGGGAGGTCATTGTCGGAAAGCGTGTAGGCCATCATGGCAAGGCCCACAAACAGCAGTCCTTTCAGCAGCTTGATAGCGATGATGGCATAGAGTGTGGGCGCCCGCTTCGGCTTCAGCGCGTCTGCGGTGGCCGCTGCGGAAATGGTTTTTGGCGCATCATGCACGGTGTCTCAGGCTGCCTTTCTGGATTCGGCCCCATCGCTGGCGAGGTCAGAGACTTTATTTCGTGAAGCCTCGACCTTGATGTAGTGCAACACGACCGGGGCGAGGATCATGCCGGGAATGCCCATCAGCTTTTCGCCGAGCACGAGTCCAAGCAGCGTCAGCCACATCGGGTTCTTGATCCGGTCGCCGATGATTTTGCTGTTCAGCAAATATTCCAGTTTATGGACCACGACGAGGAAGATCAGCGCGAAGAACGCCACCTTTGGAGAGATGGTGAATCCGACGCCGACGATGAGCGTGTTGCTCAGGATATTGCCGATGATCGGCAGAAGGCCGCAAAGAAACGTGATCCCCACGAGGACCATGACGTAGCCGTAGCCGGCCCAAACCAAAAAAGCCGTGGTCAACAACGTATTGATCGTGGAGATGGTAATCTGCGCGCCGATGACTGTCGCGAAGCTGCGGTAAAACGTTCTGCAGCGGAGGGCAAGCTCCTGGCTGACGAGGGCGTACAGGCTGTCTTTGACGGCGTGGGGATCGCCCTCCATTTGCCATCGGGCATCCAGAAAAAGCCCGACGGCGACCACCAGACCGATGATCAACATGGCCACTTGAAGCACAGCCGCGCGTGCGTAACGGCCCACGTTGGCGAATTTTTCTGTGACCGAATTCAACGCGAGCGTCTTGAGGCTCGCGTAATCGGTGAACGGCAGTTCCAGTCCCTGTTTCTCGGCGTATTCCACCACCGCTGGAATGGTTGCGGCCGCGATGGTGGGCAGCTCGATGTACGCCTTGCGGGAGAAATAAAAAAGCCCGTACCCGATGGCGGTCACCGCGATGATGTAAATGGCGACGCCGAGCGCTTTGCTTCGGTTGAAACTGAACAGGCGCAGCGCGAAGTAACCGAAAAGCGTGGTCAGCAACAGCGTCGCGAGGTGCAGGAACCCCACCAGCACGAGCAGAACCGCGACGATCACGTAGGAAATGCGCGCGGGCGTGCTCATGACGGACTATAGCAAGTCAGTGGCTTTTTGCCACTGGCGTTTTATAGGAAGCCGCCTCGGCTTTTGCGCATGCATTGGGACCATAACTAGATCGTCCTCGGAACCGAGTCGGCCAGTCGAGGACGAGTTCGAGGACGAGGACGAAGGGGCGGATCATGGTAGAGGGGAATTCACCGGAGCTTTTCCAGCAATAATGGAACGAGGTCGCCGATCTTCACTCGCTCCTGCTTCATCGAGTCGCGGTCGCGCAAGGTCACGGTGTCTTTCAGTTCCGGCCCTTTCTCGCCGAGCGTCTCGAAATCAATCGTGAGGCCGAACGGCGTGCCGGCCTCGTCCTGACGGCGATAGCGGCGGCCAATCGCACCGGCCTCGTCATAGAAAACCGTCAGGTGCGGACGCAGAAGATCGCGCACTTCTTTTGCCTTGTTCACGAGGTCGGGTTTGTTCTTGAGCAACGGGAACACGGCAACCTTGATTGGCGCAATGCGCGGATGGAACCGCATCACGACGCGCGTTTCCAGATGGCCCTTTTCGTCGGGCGCCTGATCTTCGCAGTAAGCGTGGCAGATCAAAGCGAGGATGAGACGGTCCACCCCGGCGCTCGGTTCAATCACGTGCGGAATATAGTTGCCCCGGGCGAGGCCGTTGGCGTCTTCGCGCGCCTGTTTCGCGGATTCCTCGGCGGCGACGCCCATCTGCGCGAGATATTTCAGTCGCGCATCGTTGTAGTGCTGCCCAAGCTCCTTCTTTTTCGCTTCATCGAGCCTCGCCCAGGCCGCCTTCAACTCGTCGTCGAACACGCCCATTGGTTTGCCGGAAAAACGTTGGTGTTGCGAAAGGTCGAAATCGCCGCGCGCGGCGATGCCTTCGAGTTCCTGCGTGCCGAAAGGAAACTTGTAGAGAATATCGACCGTAGCCTTGGCGTAGTGGGCGAGTTCGTCCTTCTTCTGCCAGTGTTGCTCCAATGAAGCGCGTGGCAGGCCAATGCTCTCATACCAACGGATGCGTTGCTCGATCCAGTATTTGTGCCACGCTTCCCAGCCCCAGTCGGGCTGTGGTTGAGGGTTGAGGGTTGAGGGTTGAGAGCCAGAGGTTGGATGTTCGGCGTTCGATGTTCGAGGTTCGGTGTTTTCTTTCCAAATATCTGCCGCGTTCGCCACCTTCCCGCAGATCGTCTCGACGACCTCATCAGGGCGGATGAAGAACTCCAGTTCCATCTGTTCGAACTCGCGGGAGCGGAAGGTGAAGTTTCGCGGGTTGATTTCGTTGCGAAATGCTTTGCCGATCTGCGCGATGCCGAAAGGAATCTTCTGACGCGAAACTTCGAGGACCGTTTTGAACTGCGCGAAGATGGCCTGCGCGGTTTCCGGGCGGAGATAAGCGACGCTCTCGGGATCCTCCACCGGACCGACGTAGGTCTTGAACATGAGATTGAACTGCTTGGGTGGTGTAAGAAGGCTGCCGCATTCGTTGCAGTAGCGCGTGCTGTTTTTTACTTCCTCGGAACGCTCGCCGCGCGGCACGGGGTTCGCGACGCCGCGCTGTCGATAATACTGTTTTGCGATTTTTCGCGCGCTCTCGGCCGCCTTCCCCAGAACTGCGAATGGGATGTCGCATTGATACTTGCTGGTCGTCTGCTGTTCCAGGTCCTTTCCAATCGCGCGGATTTCCGGCTCCGACGAAGACAGAAGTTGTTTTGCAAAGTTGTGTCTCGTTACGTCGTCTGTCAGTTGTGATAGAAAATCTGCCGAAGGCTCCGTCCCGCCGGTTATTCCAGCAATGGCTGCCTGGCTCCACAGCTTTTCATCAAATGCTCCGACGTAATAATACGCAGTCCCGCTCCGTGGCTCGATTTGGTCCGCTCGAAATCGTTTCTTGCAACCGAGGCAATCCACCATCGGATCGCTGAAGGTGCTGGTGTGGCCGCTGGCCTCCCAGATTTTCGGGTGCATGATGATGGAGGCTTCGAGGCCGACCACGTCTTCGCGCTGTTGCGTCATGTTGCGCCACCAAAGTTCTTTCACGTTGCGCTTCAGTTCCGCGCCAAGCGGACCGTAATCCCAGAACCCGTTGATGCCTCCGTAAATTTCCGACGATTGGAAAATGAAACCGCGCCGTTTGCACAGCGACACGATTTTTTCCATCAAGGGAGTTTCTTTCGGCTCGGCCATGAGACGGGCAGTTTTCTTGAAGCACCGACTGATGTCAAGGGAGGCGCGGAATGGGTAGTGACTCAGTTTGATTCTTCAGAACGTTTTAAGCAACACACAGCACGAATCAATTTTCCTTGTAACACGAAAGGCGTAAAAGATACCAATTCCCATCCTTCCCGTCCGAACCGATCCAAGAACGTTTCAATTTTGTCTGAATCTAAAGTTTCGATGCAAAAATCAATCGTAATCACCATGTAGTCAAATTTCATAGAGTGTGCGACTGTTGTGCGTGAAGCCACCCAAAAGGAATAAGGCGGAAGAAAGAATGTTGTCCATTGTCCTTGGCAATCCTTTTGCAACTACAAGGTATGCAACCGACTCTTCCATTGGCTTACAAACATTTGAGACCAAGAATCAATCAACAGCCAATCCAGCAAATCGTCGGGCTTCTTTGAATGAAAACGAGCGCCAAAAGACAAAAGCCACTCCGAAAAACAGTGGGCGTAAAACAATCGAAAGTAAATATAAAAGGCATCATCTGATGACATGGCGGGGAAAAAACCCGTTTGAATCCATACCCTACAACTTTGAGAAATGGCATCTCGAATCTCAACTTCTCTGGTTATTTTGGAAGAAGCAAACTCGGCTTGATGGTCCTGCGCACTTAATATCTGCCCTTCGACGGCCCACCGACAGGAAGTAATTAGTTCTCGGTCTAATCTATCAAACGCCGATTTTAAGGCATTGGAAGCCATAAGGATTAGCTCACAATATTAACTATTTCCTCAATGCTCCAAACGTGGTCGGAAATTCCCGCTGCCATTGCTGGTGTTATCCTGAGCGTCTGGTGAATCCTAGCAAAGTTGTAGTGCATGAAGTGAAGGGCAATAGCTGCCGCATGGTTTTCCACCTTCTTTGAAAAGGCATTTGTGAGCCGTGTAAACCGGCGTATTTGCATCCTCATCGTGAGATTGTTTCGTTCCGTGTAGCTCGTCGAAACATGCGTAAAATCAGGCGAACCAGACACAACCGCTTTACGTGCGCCCATGCACTGAGCGGGACTGTAGCGGACCTCTGAGCCTTCCGGCGCGGCCCCGTAAATCTTCACCAGTTGAGCGTAATCAATGTCTGAGCCGAAAGCGTCTTCAACAGCTTCAACGTAGGTTCTCAGACCGTCCGTTGTAAGTTGAACGCGCGAAGCGAGCCGGTCTTTGAGATCGTGCATGAAATGGAACGCTGCGTAAGCGTCCCGCGTTCCGACGTACCAGCAAGGCACCAGCTTGGTTTCCGCGTCTAAAGCCGTCCACGTCCAAACGTCGCCCCATCCTTTGCGCTTCTGCTTCACTGAGACGTTCTTTTCTTTAGCGCCCACAAACTGCCAGACTTCATCGCATTGCAGACGCCTACATTTGAGATTGCGAAAAGATTTGTCCTGGTAATCAGAACAAGCACGGCCGGCGTCAACCAAGAGTTTTAGGACTGTGTTAAAGGCTACGTCAGTCAACCGCGAAGTAGCACGGAGACTGTTGCCTTCTACCAGACAGGCAATGACTTTGGTGCGTTGGTCAACGCTTAATTTGTTCATGCTGGCACTATGCTTGAGCGGTCAAGCAATGTCAACTAAATCCTTGCTTAAAGATAAGTTCAGTAATAAGGTAAATGCACTTCAGGAACCGGGCACGTTTTAGAGCGCACCCGGTTCCCTCCGCGTCAGGTCGCCCACCCTAGCCCCGAGCTAGGAGACGACACCAACAGTCGGTCGCAGGGTACGGACTAAAACTCCGTACCCTGCTAAATTGATTCTTAGGCGACTTTCCAAAGTCCGTTATCCTGTTTGAATCTGTGTTTTTTGTCTTTGTGCAAGGTTCTAAACACCGAACCATAGCTAACGCCAGTTTTTGACACGATGTCTTTGATGGATAGTCCGCCGTTGTTGGGGAGCGAAGTTAGCAGTTCATGGACAATCTTCACAGCCTCTCCCTTGCGAAGCCGCTTTTTTGATCCATTTGCACTGACGGAAGCTGCTTGACCATTAAGTTTGGCCTTAAGCTCGGCAAGTGTCCGCCGTAGGCGATCTCGCTCGTCTTCCAGACTTACGATGTGACTTTCAAAACCGGCAATCTTATCCTCCAAAATAGGAATAAGCTCTTTTGCCAATTCTGCGGTTACTTCTATCCTGTCAGTTTGAGTACTTGCCATGCATCCAATTTCACAGAACTGGACTGGTTTGGCAATAGTTGGACAGAAAATAAAATGAGATTTTTCTTATCTGTCCAAGTTGTGACTTTTGGATTCCGGGGTATATTAGAGGTTTTTGTTACTCCACCTTTGGAACGCCGCTTTTCGCGCAATGGCAGACCGTCGTTTAGCGGACAGCTTTGCGGCTCTAGCCTTGCCTCCTTTTAATCCTCCCAACTTACCAAGCGCAACGGCTGCGGGGTTCTTGGAAGCCTTTTGGGCATCGCCTTGAGTTACTTTCTGGACAAGATCGTAAGCGGCTTCGTTCAGGTCTTTGCTTGAGCGTTTAGGCATACGTTCACAATGCACGCAAATCGGGATTGCGCCAGTGGAAAATGGGGTGGCTAAAGTTCAAACTGAGTCACTACCGCGGAATGGCAGTGGTACAGTTCGGTGGGGCAAGGCCCATGAACCGCCCCTTCGTCCTCCTCGTCCTCGTTCTCGACTGGCCCACTCGTTGGACGTTCGATGTTTCCCTCGGTTCAATGGGGGAGAGGGTTGAGGGGGGCAGGTTCATGATCCGTGAGCAGTTCCCAAAGGCCAGCGCTCGACGTTGCGGTACCGGCCGAATTCGTGGTATTATACCAGAAAAATCTTTGCTTTTTCCGTCCCTGGGCGATACTCCGCGTGTCGTTAATCCGGAAACGGAACCCGAAACAAACAGCCGTTCACAACCACTCGAAGGAGCCACATGAGCTGGTATTACGCCGAAGCCGGACAACAACGCGGGCCGGTCACGGACGCCGAGCTGGAGGACCTGGTGCGCGCCGGAACGATTTTAAGCGACACACTGATCTGGCGCGAAGGGATGGCAAATTGGCAGCCCTACGGCCAGGTCAAGGGCGTCGCTACGCCGCCACCCGCGGCGGCCCCGATGCCCGAAGATGCCGTAGTTTGTTCGAGTTGCGGCAAGCTGTTCGGGCGCGACGACGTGATTCGCTACGGCGACCTCTGGGTTTGCGCGGCATGCAAGCCGACGTTCGTGCAACGGATCAAGGAAGGCGCCGCGTTGCCGGGCGTCGTCGAGTACGCCGGGTTTTGGATCCGGTTCGTGGCGAAATTTGTGGACGGATTGATTCTGCGATTTGTCGGAACGTTTATCGGGCTGGCGGGAGGAGCGGCTTTGGCCGGGTTGAGCAAGTCAAATCCAATGGCGGCGTTGGTGTTGCTCTATGGCACGGGGTTCATCGTTGATATGCTCTACCGGACGATTTTCGTCGGGGCCTATGGGGCAACGCCGGGGAAAATGGCGGTCAAAGCCCGGGTGGTCAACGCGGACGGGAGCAAGGTGAGTTACGCCAAGGCATTTGCCCGCAGTCTGGCGGAGTATTTGAGCATAGTGACGCTGTTTATCGGGTATATCCTTGCGGCGTTTGACAGCGAGAAACGGGCGCTGCACGACCGCGTCTGCGGCACTCGAGTGATAAAGAAAATGTCGTGATCGGTTGAACAGCAGATGCGCACGACCGTTCCCTGCACCAAATGCGGCTCGCAGTTGCCGGGCGAATTGTTTAACACCGGCAATCTGATCACCTGTCCCCAGTGCGGCGCGCGACTCCAGTTGGAGGTATTCCCGGCTTTCTTCAAGCCGCTGGAGGTCGGCCAGACCGGGGACCGGGTCATGGTGGAAGTGGAATCGAGTTGCTTTTATCATCCGCAAAAAAAGGCCGTGGTTCCGTGCGAGGCATGCGGCCGTTTTCTATGCGCGCTGTGCGACGTGGAATTGGATGGAAAACATCTCTGTCCGGCTTGTCTGGAGTCCGGCAAAAAGAAAAAAACGATCCATAGCCTGGAAGACATGAGGATGCTGTACAACCGGCAGGCGCTCGTGCTGGCGGTACTCCCGTTGTTCATCACGGGATTGGCCGCCATTTATGTCGCCGCGCGGTATTGGAAAGCGCCCACCAGCCTGGTGAGGCCGATGCGCTGGGCGATGCCGGTCGCGTTGGTCCTGGGCACCCTGCAAACGCTGGTGTTCGTGATCGTGATCATTGCTGCGGTCAGGAGTTAACCGTTGTTATGGCCAACGCCGCTCCGCCTTATCGTCGCCTGTCCGGGACAGGCTACCATTACCTTGTGCCGCCCTGGGCGTTGGTCCTGCTGTTCTTTGTGATGGGCATTTTCGTGCTGTTGTTCCGCGGTCGCCGCACGCAGCTCTGGCTTGGCCCGGAACACCTGTTGTTGGTGGAAACCGATGGCTACCGGGAGTACTACAAGCGATTTAATTACCGCGACATTCAGGCGTTCATCATCCGCAAGACGCCCCAGGGCAAAGCCGTCAATGTGCTGCTGGCGACGATCGCTGCGCTCCTGATCTTTTTCGCGATCGTCGTGGCAGATCCGGTCGGGGGTGGAGTGTTGGGTGGCATCGGCGCATTCTGTGGACTTTTGCTGTTGATCAATGCTCTTCGCGGTCCGACCTGCCATTGCCGGCTTCACACCGCCGTGCAGGGGGTTGATCTGCCTTCGCTCACGCGCGTGCGGCTCGCGCGGAATGTGCTCGGAAAAATCCGCCCGCCGATCGAACAGGTCCAAGGCCGCGCCGGTTTTGAACCCCTCGTCGGGCCAACTGCCGCGAGGCCCGACCCGGTGCGGGAGACGCCCGGCCCAACTGCGAGCTGACCTGATGCCTTCTCTGACCCAGCAGCGTTGCCTGAATCACAGTTTTCGCGAAGCAGTCGCGCGTTGCCCGGGGTGCAAACAGTACTTTTGCCGCGAGTGCGTCACCGAGCACGAAGACCGCGTGCTGTGCGCCGCTTGCCTCAAAAAGCTGACCCGGTCGGGTTCAACCCGGCGTTTCAGGGTCGTGCAGCTTGCGGTGTCGGTCCAGTGCCTGTTCGGCGTTTTGACCGCCGGGTTGTTTTTTTACTGTATCGGACGGGTTTTGCTGGCGATTCCTGATTCCTTTCACGAAGGCACGGTCTGGAAGAGCAGCCTCAGAGACGAGGAATGAACCGGAGAAAGCAAAGGCGCGAAGGGGATGGGGCGCTGGAATTGGTTGAAGAGGCGGCGCACCTGCTTCGGGTTTCGTCGTGGCGCGCCCTGGGCTGCTACTACCTCGGTGGCCTGCCGTTCGTGCTTGGCTTCCTTTATTTCTGGGCGGAGATGAGCCGAAGTTCGTCGGCTTACGAACATTGCGCCCCGGCGTCGTTTGGAATGGCGCTGTTGTTCCTCTGGATGAAAACGTGGCAGACGATTTTCGCGGGCCAGCTCAAAGCGCAGATCGCCGGCCGACCGGCGCCGGCGCTGAGCTTTTCACGCTTCGTCCGCGCGGCGTTGGTTCAGACCGTGATTCAGCCATCCGGGCTTTTCATCCTGCCGCTGGCGCTGCTGTTCACCCTCCCGTTCGGCTGGGTTTACGCCTTTTATCAGAGCGCCACGGCGCTCGGCGCGGAGGACGGCGCGGAAGTGAAGCGCGTTTTCCAAAGGGCCATCCAGCAGGCGCAGCTTTGGCCGAAACAAAATCACCTCTTGCTGGCCATCCTCGCTCTTTTTGGTCTGGTGGTGTTCCTCGACGTGACGATTGGGTTTTTCCAAATCCCGGCCCTGCTCAAAACCGTTCTCGGCGTCGAAAGCGCCTTTACCCGCGGCGGCTGGAGTTTTTTCAACACAACCTTTCTGGCCACCGTCTGGGGCCTGACTTACCTCTTGCTCGATCCGTTGCTGAAAGCGGTTTATCTGCTCCGTTGTTTCTACGGCGAATCGCTGCAGACCGGCGAAGATCTGAAGGTCGAGTTGAAACAGTTCGTGCCGGGC
>Ga0066685_10000542_pt1 | contig 13591 bp, 9 predicted proteins | sample GraSoiAngelo_134_FD_62305 | JGI IMG/M metagenome (GOLD analysis project Ga0066685, IMG submission 62305) | Grasslands soil microbial communities from the Angelo Coastal Reserve, California, USA - 14_0929_05_30cm | ecosystem: Environmental > Terrestrial > Soil > Grasslands | place: USA...
CTATGGGACAGCCGAAGGAGGCGGTCGCTTCCTGGGCACGCCCGAGCAGGCCTATTTGCCCGGCCTGACTTGAAGCTATGGGACAGCCGATTTTCATCTCGCCGACACAACCGCGAAATTCTTAAACTCGTCTTGCCGCTCGGACGCCGATTCCTTCGGAAATCCTATGCGCTTATTCAATCCCCACGCTCCCGTGGGACGACACTGTATTCGTTTAAAAAAAGAACTTGGGGAAAGCTGACCATGAGCTGGGTCGCCCACGATATCCGAGATGAGCTGGTGGACTTTGTGCGCCATTGGTCGGAGCAGACAGAGATTTGCTACGAGCAACTGTTGGGCTGGATCGAACTGTCGGCGCGCAAATTTCGGGATTGGCGGGTGAGGTATGGCAAGGTCAACGAGCACATCCTCACTTTCGTCAAGGACCAGAAGAGCCGTTTTAAGAGACCGTGGGGCGATATTTACTTACGTCGGCGGCATAGCAAGCGTGCGAAGAGGACGACTGAGTTATCATTTCGCAGTTCGCTTGTGCGAGATCGGTTTTACTGCGATATTCTTGTCACTAATCCGTACGATTGTGATTATCGCCACAAGACAATGTTCTGAGAAAGACGCACGGATGCCCCTATTGGCGGCCAGGGCTGTTCTCGTGGCATCGGTCTGGATTCTGGTAGCCCTACTGTTGGTCACGGGAAGGACATGGCTTTCGCATTGGCAGCAAAAGGACCAGGCGGCCTTCTATGAGTTGTCCATAACGAGCGACGCTGCTTACGCGGACATTGAAGTTGTTGGTAGCGAAAGGTTCAAACGACAAGTCCGCGCAGCGCTTACTCTCCTGATGTACAAAGATCGTGATGGTTATTTGATGGTGAAGAAATATCTTCGACGAATCAAAGAAGCCAACCACAGTGGGACGCAAGTCTCTGAAATACCCTCAACCTTTTATTTTGCGCCACGAAGTGTCTTCTATTCGTTGACATGGTGCGCAGGCGTTCTCGTGCATGAGGCGTATCACTGTAAGCTCTATCGAGATCATAGGGACAACAACGGGTATCCGGTACCCGCTGAGGTTTACGGCGGCAAAGAGGCGGAGAAACAGTGCATTAGGCAACAAGTTGCGACATTGAAGAAGATCGGAGGATCGACGTGGGAACTGCTTTCGCTAGGAGGGTCGGTTGGTTCCTATTACACAATTCCGTATTCGAATCGAAACTGGTAACATTTGCGAGGAAAAACGTCAATCGAGTAGGGTCGCCGGTAGTGTCTTAATTTGACTTTGCGAATTACTTGTTGGACTTTCTGAGAATTGCAAATGGCTCAGTCTGGACATAAGCTATGGTCGTTTCAAGGACACTATACCTTAGACGGCCTGTTTACGCGCAGTCATCTTCTAAAGAGTCTGGAATCTCTAATCGCAGCTGCCGAAGTTCATCTCGCAAATGGGCGCGTGCCAGTGTTCGTACTAGGCGTTGAAATTCACCAGCCTCGCCAGAAAACGCGGAAAGTGAGTAGATTTTTACCTTCCTTGCAGGTCGTTCCCCCGCCTTCTCATAAAGGAAAATAACAAGCTCCTCAAAATCACCTGGAACAAGGAAGGTAGCGTCAACATCTCCATGACTTACTTCAAGGGAATTCACACTGGTAAACCTGTTGCAAATCGCAGCCAAGGACTCGGCGGTTAATTCCTTCATTCTAAGAGAAACCAGGTTCAACGAGTGTTTCACCGGCCTCTCGCCTTTCTAATCTGGTAGGCAACTCCAACCTTTACCGCGCTTTTGGCTGAATCCACTGGGGGCAACTCCAAGATCGTGATGAACTGCTCTGGCTCACCGTAGGTCCAGCCGTAACAGCGTTTTGCTTTCGGGTGTCCAGTCAGGTCAAAGACTTCGACGTTCCCTTTCCAGATAGTCTTGCCGGCAAACACTTCACGCACTGGCACGGTCTCGCGGTAAACTGCCGCGCATTTGTGCAAGTGCTGAATCGTGAGTTGAAGCCGTTCGATGTAGTCCTTATTCGCCACAGCGTTTGATCAAGTCCTCAACGGTCCAATGACTGCTTTCGATGCCTGCGGCCATTGCCGGAGTCATTCTCAGCGCACCATGCGTCTTGCAGAAATTGTAATACGCGAAGTTGAGCGCGACCGCAGCCTCAAAATTTCCAAACTTCTTGCTGAAAGCATTGGTCAACCGTGTGAGTCGGCGGCAGTGCATCCTGGCCGCCGGATTGAATGCCAAGACGCGTGTGCACGGATTAGGCGATGGGGCTCGGTGGATCATAGATCAGTTTGGCGAACAATTTGGAGCCCAGGGAACGTATCTGGTGGATTTTTATCACAGCAGCGAATACTTGGCCGGCGCGGCGCCAGTCATGAACCAGCGACAGCCAAAAATGTGGTTGCGCCGACAGCAGGGCAGATTACTGAGCAACCGCCTTGGGTCCGTGCTGAAAAGTTTGTTGACCAAACAAGAGCCTAAAGAAGCCGCCGAATCACCCGTGAGGGATGCTCACCGATATTTAACCGAACGAGCCAACCACTTGGACTACGCCGGTGCACGCAAGGCCAACCTGCCCATCGGTTCGGGTGAAATTGAAAGCGGCCACCGACACGTCATACAGCAGCGGTTGAAATTATCGGGTGCTTGGTGGAGGGAGCGCAATGCCGAAGCGATGTTGTCGCTGCGAGTCTGCCGAGCAAACCAAACCTGGCTGCCCTACTGGACCAACTTCGCTGCCATCGAAAATTGACCATCGGTTTCGATCTCACCCGGTCGCCGGGCGCATCTTTAAGATGCGCCCTAGCTCGCCACGTTAAAGTCGTTCATCGGGCCTTTTTTTAGTCTTCCGGTACTGGCCCGTAATCCAAAGAGTTAAATAAATTCCACAACAGACACCTATCAAGAAATAAAAGCATCTCCTTGCTAACGGCAGAACCGCACTTGAAAAGAACGATATCCGAAGTAAAAGCACAAGCAAGAGAGACAAAAAAATAAGAACCGCCATTACGCGTTCGGCCGTCCTCGCTTCGCGACTAAGTTTGGAGTCATCACGTAGCGAACGCATAAAAATAATAACTGAACTTGCTGCTGCTAGCCCTATGACAAATAACAAATGAGAGTTCACATTTAACTTTTCACTTTAGCGATGCTACGGAACCAAGGAAAAAACTGGCCGACTTTTCTCGGACACAACGCTCAGGCCGTGCGCTGGCAGGTGTGGACGGCGCTCCTGGTGTATCTGTTGTTGCGCTTATGCGCCTGGCTGAGCCAGGGGAGCCACGATTCCACCCGGCGTTGCTGCGGGTCGGGCGGCGCTGTGGCAGCGGTTGGACCTGCGCAGCCTGCTCGAACGCTAAGGGACACCGGCAGGAGGCGGTCGCTTCCTGGGCACGACCGAGCAGGCCTAATTGCCCGGCTTGACTTGAAGCTATGGAACTACCGATCTTCATCTGACCGACATAACCGCGAAATTCTTAAACTCATCTTGCCGCTCGGACGCCGATTCTTTCCATACGCTTACTTATATTATAGTGCCCATGCTCCCGTGGGATGACACTGAATTCCCACCGCAAGTCGGCTGGTTGACAAGCGTGGCGTCTCAAACGGTGTGGTTCAATTCAGATTCTGAGTCGATCCGATCGAAAATCGAAAGTCTGATGTTCCTCAATAATCATCATCATCCCCTATTATAATATAATAATAGCCTATCCAGAAAGCATGTGCGCTTGCTGCAAGACTGTCTATCTTCTCCGTTTTACGTTTTACGTTTATGGTGTTCTACACTAACAAGTTAGTCTTTACCGCCTCGCCCTAGGCAACGGATAACCACCTCTAGGGGGTGCGGGCTTCACATCTCCCTCCCCCCATCCCCAATCACCAGTCTCTTGTGAACAGAAAAAAAGGAGAAGGAGAATTGCAAGGGCAATTCCGCCTACGATTGGAGATTGAAGACCGTATGAATCGATCAAATTAATAGGCGAACCTAAAACATATCTGTACAAATTCGTTCCGCCAAAATATTCAATCGAGTCCCTGGACAACCATCTGCCTAACTTGGAATGGAGGTAACGGTTGCGGACCTGATAGAGACCGGTATCACTGTCCCAGTGGTAGGCTCCATACCGACTCTCCCAACCGTAGCTGGAGTTGGCCCGACCGCCGAAGTTGGCATCCATTACCCGCGAGAACCCATACGCGTCATAGCCGTATCGCTCCAGCACCGTACCTGATGTGTTCAAGACGGCTGTAGTGTTGAAATAATCATGCAAGGTATAGAGCCGTTCATTCATCGCCAAACATGACACGCTCGAAGACTGCGTTGTTTCCCGATCCCGAAACACCAAGTCATCCTTATACCGAAGGCCCCAAACATACTGCCGCTCCGGACAATTCGGGTTTGGCGAGTTCAGGCGCTCCTCCAGAATCTGCCAGTTGTCCGAGTAGTAGAAGTCCCGTGTCAAGCTCGTGATCGTCTTCACGCGCCGGTTCATCCCGTCAAAGCGATAGGTCGCGATCGTGTTGGCCCCGCTCTTGACCAGCACCAACCGGTTCCAAGCGTCATAGGTGCACGTGTAAGCACTGCCCAGGGACGCCGGTTGTGGAATGGTCGTCAGGTTCCCGACCAGGTCTTCCACCGGCACTGCCCACGCCGTGCCAACATTGGTGGTGATTCCGGTGATTTCGTTGGCCTTGTTGTGCGTGCGGTTCTGGTCCAGTGTCGTCGTGCCGCTACTCTTGGTCACATACCCGCTGGTCGCGCCATGCCAGTTGCCCGTTGGGTCCAAAGTAAAATCTTCCTCAACCACCGGCGTGCCGTTGATCCCGGTCCGGCCGACATTCAGGTCCCCTCGTTGCAACACGGTCAACTGATAGAGTCCGTCGTAGGTGTAGTATTCATCCTGGCCGGAAGCAGCCACGAGGTTGTCGCGGAAGGTCCGGTTGTTGGCCCGATCAAAGCCGTACTGGATGCGTTCCAGGGCTGTGCCGGTGCTCGTCTTGATCCAGCGTTGGTCCACCACCCGGCCAAACCGGTCCAGCCCGGTGTATTGATCGCCGGCATCGCCGTTGGATTCCCCGCTCTGCTTGATGTACGTCAGGTCCACTCCAGGTTGTGATGAGTAGCTCACCTTGACGATTTGATTGAGCCCCAGATAGGTGTAGCCTGCCAGGATGGTCGTGCTCTGTTTCAGGGAGGTCACGCGGCTTAATAAATCATCCGCTCCACCCGAGGTGCCATAGTCCAGGTTCGTTACCCGTCCGTCCGGATATGTGATGGAAGTCCGGCGGATGTGATTGGAACTCCCATCGGCGTAGGCGTACTGCACATTGGGAGAGGTGCTGGTGTTCACCGCCCCGGAGTGCGCCTGGTATTCGGTGACGAGCTGGCCGAAGCTATTGTAGACAAACTGCACGTCATTGACGACCGAGCCCAAACCCACCGTCGCGTTGTTGTAGCTAGTGACATTTTGCAGGACCCCACGGACTTCATACGTGCGGCTGACCCGCAGCACGGCATTGTCCACTCCGCTTCCAAGGGCGGTGATTCTGTCGTGGGAGAGCCGCCCTAGTTTGTCATACTCCAGTGTATGGGCGGTTTGAAGTTGGTCTTTCTTCTCTTTTATTTCGCCGAGCCGGTTGTATTTGAACTCGATCCGATCGTAGACGCCGTCCGCACCGTTGCCTAGAGGGCTGTCCGTGTCGTCGGAGTCAGGATAGATGACGGCGCGGAGTAAGTCGTTACTAGTGACATCGGAATCGGATAGCGTGGTGCCGTATACGTAATTGGTTACTTGATCGCCAGTGACACCGTTCTTGGCGGTAAGAGTCTGGAGTCGCCCGTCAGAATTGTAGCTCAGATCTGTTTCTCGGTTCTGGTCCGGTGCAGTGCCCCCTGACACATAATTCTCTAATTCCTGAATGAGGCGTCCGGCGTCGTCAAACGTCAGCAGTGTTACGACTCCTTTCGGATCAGTGAATTGATAAAATTCGCCTCGACTATTGAAGTCAATCGTAGTGACCAAGACTGTATCGGAGCGGGCTGGGGCGGTCGCAGATCGCGTGAAACTGTTGGCTCCATTGGTTCCATAGTCGGCGTAGCTGTGCGGACGACCCACCGCTGTTGGCCAGTGTGCATGATAATAAACCCTCGCTGTCGGTGAAGTCGTGGGATTGCCGAGTTCACCGGTACCGGTGGCGTCGTGCGTCCGCTCGCGTATCACCCGTTGAATCAGGTTGCTGGCTGCGTCGTAAGTTGACTCTACTTGTCGGAAAACCGTGTCGCTGGCAACACTGATAGGATATGGATAGCCTGTTTCCGACGTGTTTGTCGTGGTGTATTGCTTGGCCATTCGCCTCACTCCGTCATACGTCATCTTTTGCAATGCGGAACTGCCGGCGCTCTTCACCTTGATCAAGTTGCCTGTCGGGTCATACCAGTAGTTGTCGGTCAAATTGTTGCCGACAGTGCCTGTCGATGGATTCACCGCATACCGCACTTGCTGATACACTCGACCCAAATTGTCAAAGTTCCTCACAAAACGCGCAATCAAATTGCCGTTAGCGTTGGTATTGTGATGGTCAATTTGAGTGATGCGATCCAGGTTGTCGTAGACGTTGATCTGATAGAAGTCGATCTCCCCATCGATGCTCGTTCGGCGGTTCCGGAAGTCATAGCCATACGTTTTAACCCTCGTCGTGGAACCATCTTGATAGCGAGTCAACTGAGTCAGGTTGCCGTCCCCGCTCGGAGTGGAGATCGTATCCCCATTGTCGTATTCATACGCCATCACCTGTACCATGTTGTTGTTTGGATCTCCACCCCCTGTTGGATCGCTGTCCGTGGCTCCCGCATCGTTGGTTCCCACCCATCGCCCCTGTAGTAGTCCTCGCACGTGATAAACCAAGCGCGTGATGGTGCCTCCAGGCGTCAGCACCCTGTTCAACCGCCCCAGGATGTCATATCCGAAATTGGTTTCATTGTAGTTGGTACCTTTAAGGCCAACACCAGTGCTGGGAATCAGAAAATAGGCCTGTTGGTAGGTGATGAGCCGTTCGTCGTTGGCAAAGTAATTGTGCGTCCACCGTACCCAGCGTGACTGAGTTGAAAAGTCTTCACCAGCTGTCAATGCGCCACTTTTGGTTGGGTCCCGTTTTGATACAATCACATCGGTCGCCCGGCCAATCTGATCCAATTTCCGGATCGTTACTGGATCCACCAACGTGTACGCGTAGTTTGGTGCGGTGCCAGTGGCGTAGCCTACCCCGTGCCTCGTCTCGGGACCAGTGTCAACGTACACCGTCCATTTGGTTCGACGTAGCGTCGTGTCAATCCCGTTAATGTCAACGCTGTGGGTTGGGCCAAGCTCCTGTGTGGCGCGGCCAAGATTGTCGACGGCGTAGTCCGTGATCAGATGCAGCCCTCCACCCGTCGGGGTCGCCCAACCGGTTGGGACGGATGGACTGTCGGCAATCCTAGTGGTGTCGACATCGTCAATCCGTTGACTTACCCCGGCCGAAGCTTGATCGGTCTGGAAGCGCGTAAGGAACCCTCGCTCATCTTTTACCCAGGTCAGGAAACCATACTCGTCGAACACCTCAATGCGACTGTTCGCTGTGCCGGAGCCGTTCTGGCCGGTCGTTACTCTCGGCCATGTCGTGGTCCGCTGATTTATCTGCAAGGTGCCCGTGAAGAAGGCATAACTGTAATCCGTCTCCGCTGGGTTAGACCCTCCACTGGCATCACTCTGATAACGGATATCTTTCGAAATGGGATAAACCGTAATACCGTTGGCGACTTGAGAAGTGTACCACAACTCCCGCACTTTGATCTCCGTGCCGTTACTGCCTTGCTTGACCTTCTCGTACTGCAACATACCGGCCACCGCTCCAACCGCTAGATTTGTCGTCGTGTAGTAATTGAAGATCCGAATCAAGCCACTAGTAGTGTTCAACGTCACTAATCCAGGAGACGCCTCCGACACACTTGCGATCGCCGAGGAAAATGCTTGCAACGTCACCCTGCCACTGCCGTCATACTGGTAATACTCGTACCATTTTTTACCGTCCGAAGCCCGCGTCAATATTTTCAGCATTACCTGCCCAGCGTAATTCGTATATACGGTGTTTGTGTTGGCGTCCGGACCCGGCAGCGTCTCCACAGTCCTCATGCTCCAGTTGTTGTACGCAGTCGGGTTTGAACTGACAGTGTAACCGTAAAGATAGGTCAAGCTAGTCAGAGACGAACTGGTACCCTGCCCGTTAACTACTTCCTTACTCACCCGCTTGTCCGTCGAGTTATTGTACTCGAAATAGTGATCGGCATAAATCGCCAGGGTTGCGTCGTCGGTTGTCTCAGGTGTAATCAATGCCGCCACCATCGTCGCGTAGGCCTCGGGCTTGACCACAAACTTCAAGCCGTACTGATAGCCGGGACTGGTGTTGCTTGTGTAATACCGATAATAGGTCGTGCCCAACGTATCCCAGCCGCTCCCGTTCCACTGCTGGCTTATAGATTTCTGCAAATCACCCAAATTGCCGTTACTATCCCCAGTGTCGTAATAGAGGGATTGCACCCGGCGGATGTTGGTGGTGCCCCGCATTTGGGTCACATACTGAAGTTTGCCGGCATTGTTGCCCGTGCTGTAATAGCTGTAATTAAAGTTACTGGTCGGCGATCCGCCCATGGCGATACCACTGATGTTGTTTCCGGTGTAATTGGCGGTATAAGCATGTCCATACGGATCGGTAATACTTTTGATCTGTCCTTGCAATGCGGTCGCGATGCTGGGATCAAAACTGTAGAACTTTATCACTTGGCCACGCATATCTGTGAACGTGAACTCTTTAGTGGATGTATTCTCAGTGAGGGTCTCTAGGATGAAGAACCGGCCGGCATAAGTAGGCGGATTGCTTCCCGTCTTGTCGAACCACAAGGCGTCATTGATGATGCCAATCACGGCAATGTTGCCATTGGCATCCTTGCCTAACTGCGGCAACTCCTTGACAAACCAACTGTTGCCGTTGTTCCCAGAATTGATGCCAGAGATGCGGTTACCAAAACTCCGCGTGTGTCCCCAATCCTGCCCATACCCACGCGCCACCAACTCCTTGCTGATCATTCGGATTTCTCCACTCGAATACCTAATCGGCGCAGTAGAGTAAGAACTCGGCGTCCCACCTTCCTTTAGCCAGTCGCACGGTGAATGCGGTGGTGGCTGTGGAGGATTGTAGCTACTTATCGTCGCGTGATAAAGGTCTAGAGGTGGCAAATTGGTTAGGCTAGACGGGTCAAAAGTTGGCGGGTTGAAGTAATTAGGATCAAGTTCCCAAGAAAATGGAGGAAGCGGCGGCGGCGGCGGCGGCGGTTCCATTAGTGTCATCGAAGGGACTGTATTAACTTTGCAAGTGTTGCAACTATCAGGGGGAGGTGTTAAACAAAGGGCACTAGTGCAACTCGATGGCGAAATCAGCGTAATCGGTGGAACTGTGTTAACGATGCAAGTGCTGCAAATCGATGATGAATCTTGGCTGCTGCTTTGCGATGGCGCGTTGGAATCTTGTGGGATGGGCATAAATCCTTTCTGGATTAGGGTTCGCGTTCAGGTCTAATGTTCGTTTTTGCTGACATCGATTGGCCGATCATTCGTGTAGTTACTCGTCGCGAGCTAATGGTTCGGCCTACGATTGTTTGTTCGCTCTCCCAATACCCCTGCCTCCACAGCGGCGCAATCTGCTGACCTGCTGATTGATGGTTTACACACGCTATCCTCCGCTTCTATCTTAGGAATATCATCACCTGCCTCTTCCACTATTCTTTGAACTTTTCGGACGCAGGTTGAAAGTAAGCGTCACGTGGAGCACCTTCTTGACAGAGCAACGGCAGAGGAGGCGTAAGTATCAGAGGAATATGCTCTGACATCTATGAGACACGTCAGAGAACGACAGGGTGCGTCCGGTTCCAGGCTTCTGGCGTTATTTCCGGGATCTGACGGTTGGTCATGGAAGGCAGTCGGCTCAATACTTCTCGAAGATAGCCGTAAGGGTCCACTCCCCGACGGCGGCAGCTCTCGATCACGGTGTAAAGGATAGCTCCGCACAAACCGACATTCCTTGCAAGTTCCTTCGATTTCCGAGCTGTCCGTCGTAAGCTCCGTTTACTCGAAATAATCTGCCGGCAAAACCGTTGCAGAGGCAGCGCAATTTATATTCCCCGCGCGTTTGTGTGACAATGGGAATTCGGAATCTCCAGCTGATCAGATTGGTGCTGGAAGGTCAGGTGGATTTGAGTAGTGTTTGATTGGCTTGCTTAATTTTCGAGCCAAGAAATACCAGCTTATGAGCGAATTCAAATTCGCCTGCCCGCATTGTGATCAGCATATTCAGTGCGATGACGGCCTTTGTGGAAAACAGATTCAATGCCCTCATTGTCAGTACCTCATCGTGATCCCTCCGTCGCCGGCGAAGTTGGCGGCCGACGACTATTCCACAGAGTCCGGTCGCACTTGGGATACTTTTCTGCCCGGCAAACAGGCGGGCACACCGAGACTGCCACATAAAAGCAGCACAAAACGACCACCTGCCGAGTTGTGACCGGCAAAGCTGGTACATCTTCGCACAAAAGCCTGCCGTGTGTCGCAAGCCATAGCGTTGGATCGTTGTCGGGAGACTTGACCTTCTGCCGCAAAGGGACCATCCGTCAGATGGCGTTAACCTGTGGCTACAACTTAGTCGGTTGACGTCATTGAGACATCGAGACATCGACTGACTAGGTTGAAAGATGTTAAATACCGTTGAACCACACTGTTGAGCCTTGTTGAACGATGTTGAATGCGTCAGCGCCATTCAACACTTTTCAACCTGTTGGTCGTAGGTTGAACAGCCTGTGGCCAAGAACCAAAGCTGTTGCATTAGTCAATTCTCTGCACTGGAGTTTCTCGCAACGCAAGGGCTAAGCTTGTCTTCGGCCTTCCTGGCTCCTTACCGCGAGCCATGCGTGGGCTGGGCAATAAAACGCCGCCCAGGTTTTGGGCGATGATCACACAACGGTCGGCAGCGCCGTCACAGTTAAAGAGATAAGTTTAGAGTGCTTTGTCTCTTTCATGCCCCTCCGTACACTTTGCCAGCATCCAAAGCAACCCGTCCGCCTGTTGATTTATTGTTTACAGAGCCGAAGCGACACACACGCTTTCAAATGTTCTGTGTCGCCAAGGTCCAATGCGACCAGGCTCTTCTGATTGTGAGGAGCTTCGAAATTTTCGCCGAAAGACGAGGTCACGGAATTTGCGGTCTTTGCGTTTTCGATTATCTTGCGCAGAAATTCTTGGACGTCGCCCCCGCGGTGCGTCCCTCACGTACCCGCTTTGGTCCGGCGCTCGCATAGCATGGCAAAGCGAATTGTTATCGTTGATGATGACCGTCTCCTGACTGAGGCGTATGTTCGTGCCCTGCACCTTGAAGGCTACGACGTTCGTCTCATCACATCGGTTTCGCAGTGCAAGAAGCTGCTCCAGAAGAAAAAACACCTGAGGGTGGACATGTTCATCGTAGATCTCGTGATGCCTCCAGGAAAAAGTTTCCCCGGCGACGAATGTTCAGGTGGGACGTTTACCGGGCTTTTCCTCGCTCACGATTTACGCAAAAAATACAAATCCACACCAATCGTTCTGTATTCGTTTACTTCCTTCAGGTACGTCACGGCGCAGGCCAAACGAGTTGCTAAGATTCTGCGGCGTTGCGCGTTCGTCCGTAAAGCTGATTATCCGCCCGTGAAGTTGGTTGAGTTTATTGGCCACTATTTTGAGCGCGGTCGATTTCCGTCAGGTATCTTGCGGAGACTTGTCGACAGTCTAGTTGTCGAGCCGAACGTGCATGGAGTCGGAATCGATCTGAAGAAACTAATCGACAATGATCGCAGCTAGAGAATTTCAATTCGCGCGTCCATTATAACGGCTTGTCCGACAAGGCCTAAGCGGAGTTTTCATGCCTTCTCCTACATGCTTGGAATTGGGAGATTCATGTGAACAAGAGGTTGGGCTAGACCTTTACTCGAGCCATACTTCCATCCGAAGGCGGTTGATGGCTAACACACGCTCCTACCCATTTTCGAAGAGCAGCGGACTACATCCCCGCTGAGCGGCCGAAGCCGCTGCTGACAATATCGCAAGCCCTCGGGGTGGGCAGCCCAAGTCGAAAGTCCTGCCAGGGACGGCCCGGCGGCCGCGACTCAAGCAGCTGAGCTGCTCGTGCTGGAAGAACGAAACGTTTCATCGGGGAAGTGGTGGGACCGTTTTGCAGTGGCGCGCGTTTGCGGTGAGCTGCAAAGGCAAGGGGCAACCAGCGGTATCCGCCCAGAATGATGCTGGCCTTGTTGTTCTATTGCCACGTGTGGGGGACGGTCCAGATCACTGGCGATTCAGGCGGTGATTTCACCGTCATGCGGCGGCTAAGATTGCGCGCCACAGTTACGGTCTCGATCCTCTTTGTCGGCAGTCGAGCCGCCCCGATTTCAGGCAGTGAACCAACAAATGAGGCAATCGGTTTAGCAAAAACGTCCCCAGCCGCTCTCGGGTAGAGACCAGAATTTCAGTGACACAAGACGATCGAGCCGTTCGGAAGCTGTAAGTGGTTGGTTTGATGCGACCATTTTCAACACAGTAAACAATGCGATGAGGCGTAAGCAGCCAATCAGCAACCGGCTTGATTGCTTCTCGCTAAGGTTCGGGCGACATAAGTAATGGTCGATGTTTCAGTCCGGTAGAGTCAAGGAAGCAACGTTGCAAAGTTAGTATCCTGATCTCGAGAGATGGCGCAGCAGTTGCTTCGTCCACCTAATTAGAGCGAATACGTCTCGTTGGTGAAGGTGCACTGGATGGCGATTGTTCGCAGCGCACGGAATGCTCGCCGTCCCGCCAAACAAGCTGTTGTGCAGATTTTGAGAGACCCGACTAGGCCTGAGGATTGGGTATTTTGAATTTTTTTTGCGGGCGAGAGGCTTTCAGGGTCATACAGGGGAGGGTCAGGAGGTCTTTCGTTGCACCGCGCACGGGATTTCGAAGCAATGTTGTCGCCTAGTTCCATAAGTCGAGAGGACGATGGCAAATCGTCGGGCAAAGCTGATCTGCCTAGAGTGGCGATCGTGGATGACAGCGAAAATATGCATTTGTTTTTAAAGGACTTGGGGGACTTGGGACATTTCCAAATGATTGGTTCTTTTACCAATGGCGCACAGGCTTTGGAAGGTCTCCCAAAGGTGCATCCAGACCTGGTGTTTATGGATATTCGACTACCTGATATGTCAGGCATCGAATGCACGTATAAGCTAAACGCCATTTTGCCTCAGCTGGCAATAATCATCCTCACGGGCTATCCTGACGGCTCAACCTTTTTCAGGTCACTGCTGGCAGGAGCGCGAGGTTTTCTAGCCAAGCCGGTTTCTGGCGAAGAGCTCTTGAAATCGATTAAGGATGTCCTCGACGGGGAAATTGTACTCGCGAAATCGGTTATTCCGCATCTGGTACAACTTGTCCATCGATTCAGGCGGCTCGCTCATGAAAGCAATCTGTCGCAACGGGAAGAGGAAATTCTATCGTGCATATTCC
>Ga0066685_10000566_pt1 | contig 13377 bp, 10 predicted proteins | sample GraSoiAngelo_134_FD_62305 | JGI IMG/M metagenome (GOLD analysis project Ga0066685, IMG submission 62305) | Grasslands soil microbial communities from the Angelo Coastal Reserve, California, USA - 14_0929_05_30cm | ecosystem: Environmental > Terrestrial > Soil > Grasslands | place: USA...
GCCATTTAATTGTGAAACGCGTGATGCAATTCGTGTCATGGTCTTTCCCGGACGGGAATCTTATCACTTCGCGGCGGAGCGTGGCCTCATTGGAATTCGCGACCTATGCGCGGACACGCCCGGTAGTAGGGAAAGCGGGGGCACCGGCCACGTTCGGTGCCCCTGCCACAGATGTTGGCAATCTGGTGGCTTAAAATGCGTACCGCAGCGAGAGTTGGATCAGCCGCGGCGTGCCAACAGTTGAGAAAATCTTACCGAATGGCGTGAACTGCGGCTGTAGGTAGCCGTTTACGCAGCTGGGAGGTCCGCCACTGCAAAGCGCAGTCTCAATATCGTCGATCGGCGGATTTGCGAAGTTGACATGATTCCAGATATTGAAAAAGTCGGTCGTGAAACGCAGGCTGTGGCGCTCCGTGATCTTGAAATTTTTGATCAGAGAGAAGTCCCAGTTCTGCTGGTGTGGACCTCGGTAGATGTTACGGCCGAGATTGCCAAATGCCGTCGTGCAGGCAACACCGGATAAATCAGCCGCGCAGCCAATTGGGTCGGCAAGTGGCGCTTGAACGAAATTAGTAGGATCAAGATATCGGTTGTTGACACGGTCTTTAATGCTCCCCTTTGTCGTTCCGGCGCTGATGGACCCACCGGAAGCGAGCTGGGCCCCAAGCGTCGCTGACGCTAGTCCCGGCCCAAGAAATGCGCTACCGGCAGCGGAGTCCGTCACGGAGAATGGGGAACCTGATTGGAAAATAGTGATGCCGCTCAAAGTCCAACCACTCAGCAGCACCCCTTTTGCTCCCGTCTCGCCTTTGTAAAATGGCAAGTCGTAGCGATAGCTCACGACGAACCGTTGCGGGCGGTCGAAGTCCGATAAGCCGCGTGAAAACTTCAAGTCGGTCTCATCGTTGAACGCCGTGTTCAGCGCCGTATTTCCGCTGGAGGTCGCGTCCGTCGACTTTGACCACGTATATGCAGCCTGGAAGTAGCCTGCCGACCAGCGCCGCGAAAGAGTGGTTTGCAGCGAGTGATAGTGTGAATACGCATCGTTGGCGAAAATTTGGAATCCGCCGTACCCATTGAGCCCCCGTAGATTCGACCGCGCGACTCCGTTGCCAGTGGTGCTCTCCGTGATCACGAACTGCGTTCCGTCTTCGGCGGTGACCGTGAGAGGATTTGCCGCGGTTGCCAGCTTCGCCTGAATACTGGTGCGCGTCTCCCGCAGATGAACCGCGTGGGTTCCGACGTATCCGGCCTCGAAAACCCAGTTCTTTCCGAGCGCGTGCTGGATGGTCAGGTTCCACTGTTGCGTGTTCGGTGCCTTGAAGTCGCGCGGTACCGTCAGCACAAATAGAAACTGCGATGGCACAAGTCCCGCACTGCCTGCAGCGCAGGCATAATTGGGAAATTGCCGCGTGTCCCCGCCGGGGAAATCCTGCAGCGCTCCCAGGCAAGGCACAAAATTGGGGTCGAGCGCGCCAGCTTGCGGCAGCTTATTTACGCCCGTCTGGAAAAAGTTTGACAAGCTTCCCGGACCGCCGCCCCCGAAGGCAATCGGCAGGTACGGCGCCTGGAACGATAGTTGATCCACTGTGCCGACGTCCTCGCGCACGAAGTAGATTCCGTAGCCGCCGCGAACGGTTGTGTTGTGGTGCCCGAAGACATCCCACGCAAACCCGAGCCGCGGGCCCAAACCCGTCGTGTAATTGTTCTTATATGTCGTGTTGTTGCCGGAGCCGCTCAGGCCCGCCACATTCAGCTTGTTCGCGCAGCCTCCGTAGACAAAGGGGTACTTCCCACTATCCGCGAGCTGGGGATCGAAATTGCCAATATGGCAGAGATTGTCGTAGAACGCGCCCAGCAGTTCGGTGCGGAAGCCCAAATTCAGCGTCAAATCCGGCCGCACCTTCCAGTCATCCTGCGCGAAGAACCCGAAGTTGTTGTTGCGGTATTGGTGATTGAAAACACCGCCTCCGCCAAAGCTGAAATCCGGCGCGCCAACAATAAGTTTTTGAAAATCCGTAGCTCCGCCCGGACTGTTCACGAAGAATAACTGCCCATTAAAGGTCTGGGGAAATAGCTTGTCGAGAATGATGCGTGTGTAATCCCCGCCAAACCGTAAGAGGTGCGCCCCACGCACCCAGCTGACGGTATCCACGAAGTTGAAGGTGTTTTGGTTCTGGAACTGATCCGCAGGAGGCGTAGGCCCAATCTGAAAGCCGGAACTCCCAAGCGTGAACTTGTAAATGGATTTGGTGATGTTGTTCGTAGGCCGGTCGATACCCAGATCCGCCACTGTCACGGGGGGAATGTTAATCAGGCTGTCGTTGATGTGTACGAAGCCGAAGCGGAAATCATTGACCAGCGTGGGGGAAAAGAGATGCGTCTCGTTCACGCTGAAAAAGCGTCCGTGGACGGGAATATCGTATGGAAAATTCAAATCCGTGGCGCTGATGCTGCTCGCCAATGTTCCTCCGAGGGAGGCCTGCAAGCCGCCCGCCCCGAACGGCAGCAACGATTCCGAATCCGAGAAGAAGAACCGCGCCGCAATCTTGTCCTGAGCGCCATGGAACTCCCGGTCCCAATTGGCCGTGAATTGGTCGTCAGTATACTTCCCCGGCTTACTGACGATGAAGGGGGCGGTCACATAAGATGTGGTCTTATTGGGATCCAAGTTCGGCGTGCCCACTGAGGGGATCAGGAACCCGCTCGGGTCGCCGAACTGGCCGCTTTTGAACTGCAGCATTTTCAGGATGACGGGATCGATGTCCGTTGGCGCGATGGGGAAGCTCGCAGTGCTCAGCGCATTCGCGATCGAGGTTGCATCGCGTGTCGTCGGCAGTGACGGGAACCCCGGATTGTTAATCTGCGTGCCTGGCGAGAGCGCACTCCGCTGCCGCGTCCCCTGGTAGTTGACAAAGAAGAAGCCGTACTTTTCCCGGACCACGGGCCCGCCAAGGCTGCCGCCGAAAATGTTTTGTTTCACCGGCGGACGTTTCTGGCCCGCCGCATTCAGAAAATAATCGTTGGCGTTTAAAACGTCGTTCCGGAAAAACTCATACAAATCGCCGTGAAACTCGCGCGTGCCGGACTTCAGGATGGCGTTCACGTTGCCTCCCCCGTTGCGTCCCTGGCTCGCGTCGTAAAGCGATGTTTGCACCTTGAATTCCTGGATCACATCAGGATTTGGCAGGGGAACGTACGTTGCCTGGGCCACGTTGTAGTCTGTAGCGCTGATGCCCTCAATCAGGTAATTGTTGTTGTCCTCGCGCTGTCCGTTTACGATCACGCGGACGTTGCCGCGCCCCAGTTGCGCCGAGGCGTTTAGCTCGCTCTGGGCACCGCTTGATAGCGTCAACAATTGCTGATAGTTCTGCGTGGCCAGAGGCAATTCCCGCACCGTCTCCGTACCGAGCGACTGGCCCGTCGCGGCGTTCGTCGTTTCCACGTTCGTGATCTGTGCTGATATTTCCACCTTCTCGCTCACCGTACCGGGCTTGAGCGAGATGGTGACTCTCGTGGTCTCCGTCACGCGCACTTCGATGCCGGACGCCTTGGCCTCGGCAAAGCCAGACTTATTTACAACCACGACGTACGTTCCCGGAGGGAGCAAGGGCGCAACGAACGCTCCATCCGCGTTTGTCGAAGCTTTGCGCGCCAGCGAATCCGTGCGCGTGTCAATAATCTGAACTTCGGCTTCGGCAACCGAACCGCCAGTCGTATCTACAACGACGCCGCTGATGGCCCCCGTTGCGCCACCTTGTCCATAAGTGTTTGTACTCGTCAGGGTCCCCACCAGCACCAGTATTGCAACTACGAATCTACGTATGCCTCGCATAAAGTTCCCCCCAATGAATAGGACTGCGCCGCCCCGCGGTCGTGAGCAAACTCGGTTTGGCTCGAAAACGCCTTTCTCTTGGAAAGGACCACGGACCGCAGGACACCCCACGTGTAGGTCTGACACTACCCCCTTTTGAAACTAGCGTTTCACTTTCTCGGTGTCAAGGAACTAAGGTGCAAAAATTCCGATTTACCTCATTTGTGCCTAAATGCTGTTTCAAATTGTACCTTTCAGAGTTTGTCACTGGCGCGCCGCAGTCTTCCCTTGACGCCATCCTCCCCCGGCGAGACGATAGCTCAGGGCATATTGTTCGCAACCTGCCCGCCTTACGAACCGTCTAACGATTTAGCCGCTTCCCCGTGAGGGGGTAAATATGACTTCCCGCAAACTGTTTCCTTCCATTTTAGTCATCCTGGTGAGCTTGCTCTTCGCGGGCGCGCATCCCGTCGCGGCGGATTCCAGCCATGCCCGCATCATCCGCCTGAGCCTAGTTCAGGGCGATGTCCGGTTCGCTCGTGGAGCGCACGGCGACCCACTCGCCGACTCCTCGGCAACCTGGGAGACCGCTGGGCTCAACCTGCCGATCCGCCAAGGATACGTTCTTGCCACCGACAAAGGCCGCGCGGAAGTGGAATTCGAGAACGGCGCCATGGCTTTCCTCAAAGAAAACACCGTCTTGGAGTTCTACGACCTTTCCTTGAATGACTCTGCGCGAACAACGCGCCTGGTTCTTCGACAGGGCAGTGCTTCTTTCTACGTGAATCCTGCAAGCGGTGACTACTTCAGCGTCACCGGCGGCGACTTCACTGTGGAAGCTGATCACCGGAGCACCTTCCGTGTGGACAATTACGACGATGGCAGTACCGTCGAAACATATCAGGGCCGCGTTTCCGTACTTCACAATAAGAACGCGACGCATCTCGAAAAGGGCCAGTCCCTTTCGATGAAAGCGAGCGACGATTCTTCCCTGAGCGTCGGCCGCCTCCCCGATGAAGACGACTTCGACCGCTGGGTCTCCGGCCGCATCGAAAGTGTTTCCACCGCCACAACCGCAGCGCTGCAATACACTGGTTCGCCCTATTACGCTCCGGGATTCGCCGATCTCTATACCTATGGCGCCTTTTCCAACTGCGGGGCCTATGGATTTGGTTGGAGACCGTTCGGTGTGGGCCTCGGTTGGTCTCCTTTCACGAATGGCCAATGGGCCATGGATCCCGCGTTCGGCTACACCTGGGTTAGCTTTCAGCCGTGGGGCTGGGCTCCTTATCACTATGGAGGATGGCTCTTCGATTCTTCCTGCGGCGGCTGGTTTTACTCACCGCCGGTTCTCTACGGATACCCTGGGTATGGAGTTGTCCCGGGAAGGCGTTTCCCCCGTGGCGTTCATCCCCCGCGCCCCATCTATCATCCAGTGACGGCTGTCTTCGTTCGCCAGGGCGGCAAGAGCGGTATCGTGCCCATGCATCCGCTCGATGAGAAGGGAAAGACCCCTCTGAATCTGGAGCGCGGCGTTTTTTCAAGCGTGGGAACGAGAGGCGGAACCCCGCAGCTTATGCCCGTCGAGCACGGACAGAAATGGGAAACGTTGAAGTCGCCGCCGCGCGAGGGTCTCAGCGCCAGCCTGGTCGCCACTGGACCGCCAACGCGCGTTTCAAGAACGGTGATAGAAAGCAAATCCGGAATTCGTGTCGGCTCGGTCGGCAAGGATTCTTCCATCGCCTACGACCCGAGTGAACACCGCTTCGTGAATACAAATTCTCCTGCAGCTTCGTCTTCCATAAACGAAAAGGAAATTCTCGTCGAACATGGACGGGCTACGGCCGTCAGTTCGACCTCAGCCGCCGTCACGCCGCGCGCTCCCGTGGCTCCTCCGGCGACCCGAAGCGCTTCGTCTCCACCACCGCGCAACACCGTCCCGCCGCCCGCGCCGCGCTATTCCGGCGGCGAACGCGGAAGTTCCAGCGCCAGCGGCAGAGGCAGCAATTGGGGCGGGTCTGCTTCTTCGAGCAGCAGCAACTCGGGGCGGTCCTCTTCGAGTGGCAGCAGCTCTGGACGATCCTCATCGTCTTCTTCATCTTCGACGTTGTCTTCGCACCCATCTTCCGGCCGCCCGCACTAATCGAATCGGAAATGATCGCGCAAACGGCTCCCCAACAGGGGGCCGTTTTGCTTTGGGCGGCAGCAAATTGTGATTAGCAGTGGTCTCAGGAAAAAATTATCCCCGCGTAGCCTACGACCGCGCTGCGGTCGCCGGACACATCCGCGGACGTCGCATACTTCACCAATTCCGGTTTCTTCACACCCAGTGCGTTCAGCGCCGTGATCATCGCCACCGCCGGGCCCAGCCCGCACATGGAAATCTCTTCGTCGCGGCAGGTGTCGTAGAGCCCGCGCGGATTCAGTGCCAGCAATTGATCGATGGCTTTGCGGTCCTTGACGCGCGTGGTGGCGTCATCCTCGTAATGATTCAAGTCCGAGGTCGTCAAGAGCAGCACGTTCTCTTTCGAAGCCTCGAGCACACGCCCGATCGCTTCTCCCACACTCACCAGGGATTCGAATTGCACCGTTCCCAGAGCCACGGGAACAAAGGCGAAGTCCGGCGCCAGTACCTGCAGAAACGGCAACTGCACTTCCAGCGAATGCTCCGCGCTGTGCGCCACGCTGTCTTCGCGCAGCAACAGGCAGGCTTTTTTCAGCGCTTCCGCCAGCTCCTCGTCAATTCGCGCGTCTCCCAGCGGCGTGCGCCAGGCGCCGCCCGAAAGTATTGCCGCCGGCTCGCCCCGCGGATAATGCCGCACACCGAGAACAATGATTTTCCTGGGGAGCGCGATCCGCGCGAGCACCGCGCCGGCCACGTGCCCCGAATAAACGTAACCGGCGTGCGGCACGAGGCAAGCCCTCAACGGAATGGGTGAATGGCCCGTATCCGCAACGGTGTATTTGCGAATGAGCGCTGTTAGTTCTTCAGGATTGGAGGGGTAGAAGCGTCCGGCGACCGCAGGCAAGCGAAGCATGTTGCCGCTCCGCGAATCAAATAGGTTTCGAGGGTTTCCCTTTGAACTTGATCGCTTGCGATGTAGCGGGCTCGAAGTAAACCGTCACTTTGTCGCCGTACTGATAGCCGCCCTTGTCGATGATTTTCTGCATTTTCGTGGACGCGGCTTCAGAAAGTGGGAACGTCCGAACTGCCATGTCGTTGCCCTTCGCGCGAACGGTGATCTGCGCGCTATTCGCGTGCATCACGAAGCCTTCGAACTTATCAAGTCCGGTCTGCTTCGGCTTTGGCTTCACCGCAGCGATGATGATGGGCGCCGCGGTATCAGCAACGATGATCGGCACGGTCGCCGGACCCTGCGCCGCTGCAGGCGAGGAAAAGACCCCCGCTGCCGCAAGCATCAGCGGTAATCCTAACCCGGCAATCTTCACGATTCTTTTCATTCCACGTCGTCCGTCGCGATCCGCAGTGACTTCAAAAATCGCACGTCCTGGGGAGTCATGGCCAGCCGCGGAGCCGGCTTTTTGTCGTTCTCTTCCAAAAAAGATTCCTGATCCACTTGAATCCGCAGCGACTCCAGGAAGCGGCGGTCCTGCGTCGTCAGTTTTGCTGCTTCCGCCGCAGCCGCGTCGCGTTTTGCCAGTCCGATGGTCGCATCCAGCTTTAGCACGATGTCGTATCCGTGCGCGCGCACTCCGGCAATCGCACCCGTAATGCGGTCGGAATCGGACACCGTATCGTTGATAGCGTGTCCCAGTTCGCGGAGCAAGTTTTTCAGGTGATCGTCGAGTTGCAAGGCTGGTTCTCCCTTACTTCTTCGGTCATTCTAGGCCCACGGTTTGTTGGATACAAGAGAGCTTCGCGCCGTTGTCTCCAATTCGTCCACAGTACCTTCGTTCAGGTTCTAAGGCCCCTGCGTTGAGCGAAACCCGGGTCCGGTTCCTGATGTTCACCGGGTTTTGCGTTAAGATGGTCTTATGTCGACGGCCGCAAGCGCAGCCACCGCGCCGCAACAGCAGGGCGGTTTCCGGCGTTTCTGGCGCGCGCTTCGCCAGCTTTTTCACGAGGTCGTTGCTGCGGTGTTCGCCGTTCTCGCGTTGGGCTGGCTGAACGCCGCCCTGCGCGCCTGGACGCGCGACGCTGCCCGCTGGCTCGTCGGCATCGCCGTCTTCGTGGCTCTGTTATTTCTGTTTTTCGCGGCAACCTCGTTCCGCAAGTCCAGGAAGTTGTAGGCCGCTTGTGGAGAGTGTAGGGGCCGGGCTTCAGCCCGGCATTGCTTAGGAGCAAGTTGTCAAGTATTCGAAGCGAGTTTCGATTTTCTAATTCCCTTTTTCGATTTTCCGGCTTCCATGTCCGATATTAAAACCAAATCCGCCACTCCCGCCGAACGCAACGAGAAATTCACTACCCTCTCCGGCATTCCGCTCGAGCGCGTCTACAATCCCCACACCGAAACCGATTCTAAGATGGAAGATTCAATCAGCTTCCCCGGGGAATATCCCTTTACCCGCGGCATCTACCCCACCATGTACCGCGGCCGCTTCTGGACCATGCGCCAGTACGCCGGCTTCGGCTCCGCTGTCGAATCCAACCAGCGCTACCGCTATCTTTTGAGCAAAGGCCAGGCTGGCCTCTCCGTCGCTTTCGATCTGCCCACGCAAATCGGCATGGACTCCGACCATCCTCTCGCTCTCGGTGAAGTCGGCAAAGTTGGCGTGGCCATCGATTCCCTCGAGGACATGGAAACGCTCTTCGACGGCATCCCCCTCGAAAAAGTCTCCACCTCCATGACTATCAACGCCACCGCCGCCATCCTGCTCTGTCTCTACGTCGCCGTCGCGAAACGCCAAGGCGCCAGCCTGCAAAAACTTTCCGGCACCGTGCAGAACGATGTCTTGAAGGAATACATCGCCCGCGGCACCTACATCTATCCCGTGCGCCCCGCCATGCGCATCGTCACCGACATTTTCGCCTGGTGCCGCGACCATCTTCCCAAGTGGAACACCATCTCCATCTCCGGTTATCACATCCGCGAAGCCGGCTCCACGGCCGTCCAGGAAGTCGCCTTCACTCTCGCTGATGGTATCGCTTACGTCCAGGCTGCCCTCGACGCCGGGCTCCGCGTCGACGAATTCGCCCCGCAGCTTTCTTTCTTCTTCAACGCCCACAACGATCTTTTGGAAGAAATCGCCAAATACCGCGCCGCCCGCCGCCTCTGGGCCAAAATCATGGCGGAGCGCTTCGGCGCAAAAGATCCGCGCTCCTTGATGCTGCGCTTTCACGCGCAAACCGCTGGCTCTTCCCTCACCGCGCAACAACCGGAAAACAACATCGTCCGCGTCGCCATTCAAGCACTCGCCGCCGTTCTCGGCGGCTGCCAATCCTTGCACACCAATTCTCTTGACGAAGCCCTCGCGTTGCCCACCGAAGGCGCCGCGCTCATCGCGCTGCGTACGCAGCAAATCCTCGCTAACGAAACCGGCGTGGCCAACACTGTCGACCCCGTCGCAGGCTCTTACGCCATCGAGCATCTAACCAACGAAATCGAAAAAGGCTCCCTCGCGTACATCGAGAAATTGGACTCGATGGGCGGAATGCTGCGCGCCATTGAAGCTGGCTTCGTCCAGGGCGAAATCCAGAAAGCCGCTTACGAGTTCCAACAAGCCGTTGAGAAAAAAGATCAGATTGTCGTCGGTGTGAATGACTTCGTCGCCCCAACGGAGGGAAATGATGCGCGCACCATTCCCACACTCCGCATCGACGCCGAAATCGAGCGCTCCCAGATCGCCCGCCTGAACGCTCTCCGCGCCAAACGTGATTCTGTCCGTGCAAAATCCGCCCTCGCCGAACTCCAGCGCCGCGCCGCCACCTCCGAAAATCTCCTCCCCGCCATCCTCGTCGCCGTCGAATCCTACGCCACCATCGGCGAAATCTCCGACGCCCTCCGCCGCGTCTTCGGCGAATACCAGGAATCTGTTATCATCTAAGCGCGCGGCGCAAAGACTATGATGGGATCATCCTTACCTTTCTCTCCGCGCATGTTGCTCTTCAAGTCCACGCTTTTTGCGACAATCCTCGATTTTGCGCTAACCTTTACAGCGAACGCAGTTTGCCCTCGCCCGATACCTGCCCCAAACGCTGAATTCTTCAAAACCTCCATGGTGATCGCAGGCAAGGTTATTTCAGAAAAGCGCGACGTGAATCCGTACGACAGCAAGCTAACTGCTGGTTGGTTCTACCGCATTCGTGTCGAAAAATCGTTTCGCGGCACGCAAGCCAGAACTGTCGTCGTGTACACGGAGGACGACAACGCCCGGTTTCCCCTGAAGGTTGGCGAGCGCTACCTGCTTTTTGTCTACCGGGTTGAAGGTCGCCGCGAAATCAATGGCTGTGGGAATTCGGCTCTGCTGTCGGAAGCCGGAGCTGCCATCAACGCTATAGACGCAATTAGACGCGCGGGACCGTACGGAGAAATCGAAGGGCGCGTCAAAAACATGTCCGATGAGGCTGGAATCCCGGGCGTCCAGGTCATAGCAAGCCGGGGAGAGAAATTGTACTCGGCGATCACCGTTCAGGACGGTTGGTTCGAGATGCGCGTTCCGCCTGGCACGTATAGGCTGACTGCCCAATCACCCAATCTAGTTATTGAATCCCAAGACTCCGTGTACAATTACGATGATCCTGATCATTTTATCGTCCACAGAGGTAGCAGCGCCCACTTCGAGTTCTTTGCAGCGCCGCAGTAGTGGTCGAGAATCTAATCCCGCTGCCCCAAAGCACAGGCTGTCACCGCGCTCGCGCTATAGTATCCTTCCCCTCCAGAAATCCCAGGATTCACAATGAAGCTCATCCTCGCTTCCGCTTCCGTCCGCCGCGCAGAAATCCTTCGCGACGCCGGCTTTTCCTTCAGCATGCTCTCCGCCGCCGTCGACGAGACTCCTTACCCCGGCGAATCCGCCCACGTTCTCGTCGAGCGTCTCGCGGTCGCCAAAGCCGAACTCGTCGCCGCGCGCGCCGTCGGCCCGGTGATCGTCATCGGCGCCGACACCGAGGTCACCCTCGAAGGTCACATCTTCGGCAAGCCGCGCTCCTCCGACGATGCCCGCCATATGCTGGAACGGCTCTCCGGCCGCACACACGCCGTCCTCACCGGGGTGGCCCTCATTCGCCTTCCCGACGCCGAGCGGCTCACCTTCGTCGAGTCCACGCTGGTGCACTTTGCCATGCTTCCGGCGGAAGAGATAAACCGATATCTCGCCACCGGCGAGCCCCACGATAAGGCTGGCGGCTATGGCATCCAGGGTCGCGCCGGCCGCTACATCCCGCGCATCGAAGGCTGCTACTTCAACGTCGTCGGCCTGCCCCTCGCCCGCCTCCACCACGCCCTCATCGCCCTCGGCTGGTCCGAAGACTAACTCCGCGCAATCGCCCGTTTGTAGATTGCCGTCTCTAGAGTTCCGCGCGGAGAAACCGGATTCCACCTTATAATTCCGCCATGGGCAACTCTCCTCGCGAGTGGGTTGACGGCTCCGTTGTTCGCCTGGATCGCCAGGACCCCTACCTGCGCCTTCAGTCGGTTACGATTTACGTTCGCGATCTCGATCACAGCCTGAACTTCTACCTCGATCAACTCGGCTTCCAATTGATCTTTGACGCCCGCATTCAACCCGGCCGTCGTTTTGTAACCGTCGCCCCTCCCGACGGCACCGCGAACCTCACGCTGGTCGCGCCGGAGCCCGGCTCGGAACAGTCCAAGCTCGTTGGCCGGCCCGCGCCAGTCACCTTTGTCACCGAGGATGTAATTGCCAAGTACCGCGAATGGACCAAGCGCGGAGTTCGCTTTCAGTTCGCGCCGCGCCTGAAACGCCTCAAGTATGAGGTGCAGGTGCGCGCTCCGCACTCGGCGGACCCCTCGGCGCCCAGCGCGGAGCACGCTCCGATTTGGGGCGGTGTCTTTACCCGGTTCAAGGATCCCGACGGCAATTCCTTTTCACTGGTCAGTTTCGACGAGGTGACCCAGGCCGTCGAAGCGCAACGCCGCGCCCTCGCCGGGAGGCTTGAATCCGAACGCCGCGCCGCACAGGAACTCGAAATTGCCAAACAGGTGCAGGCCCGCCTCTTTCCGCAGACTCTGCCTCCGCTCAAAACGCTTGAATATGCTGGCCTTTGCATCCAGGCACGCAAAGTCGGTGGTGATTATTACGACTTCCTCGATCTCGGTCAGGAGCGCCTCGGCTTTGTCATCGGCGACATCTCCGGAAAAGGAATCGCCGCCGCCCTCTTAATGGCCAACTTGCAAGCCAATCTGCGCAGCCAGTGCGCCATCGCCCTCGATCAGCCGCAGCGCCTCTTGTGCTCCGTGAACCAGCTCTTCTGCGAAAATACTCCCGACGGCTCCTTCGCCACGCTCTTCTTCGCCGAATACAACGACACCACCGGCCGCCTGCGCTATGCCAATTGCGGCCATCTCCCCGCTCTTCTCCTCCGCAGCGATGAGTCAGTCGAGCGCCTCGATGCCACCGCCACCGTACTGGGTATTTTCAAGGATTGGGATTGCGAAATTGGAGAATGCCAGCTCCATCCGGGGGACTCCCTCGCCTTGTACACCGACGGCATCACTGAATCCTACAACTCCGCCGACGAACAATTCGGCGAACAGCGCCTCATCGAAGCTTTGCAGCGCCATCGCGAATCCTCTTCGCAAGCTGCCCTCGCTTCCATCGTCGACGAAGTCCAGCGCTTCAGCCCCCACGAACAGCACGACGACATCACCCTCATCATCGCCAAACACCGGGGGAACTAGCGAAATGGCACCGGTGGAACAGTTGCGATTTGCCGTGGAGGGCGATGGCGAAGTGTCGGCGTTGCTCTCCCTGCCGGTGAAGGCGCGGCGGATGTTGGTGCTGGCACACGGAGCCGGGGCATGGAGCAGCACCGGCGGGTTCCTGACTCGCCCGCTGTGCTGACGACAACCGTCGTGGCTGCAGTACGAACGGCTGCAAACGTTGCTCCTGGCTTGCCGTTGTTGGCGGGAGGCAAGTCCATGGACGGACGAATGACTTCCCAAGCTGCGGCACGGCATCCACTGAACGGAGTGCGAGGATTGGTGTTCTTTGGCTTTCCGCTGCACCCGCCCAACCGGCCGGGAACGAAACGAGGGGACCACCTTGCGAAGGTCACAGCCCCGATGCTATTCCTGCAGGGAACGCGGGATACGCTTTGCCGATCTTAGTCTGTTGCGTCCGATCTGCGCTCAGTTAGGGTCGCGGGGGACCTTGCACGTTACTGAAACAGCAGATCATTCCTTTCATGTGCTCAAGAGGTCAGGAAGGAGCGACGCCGGGGTGTTCCAGGAATTGGCCGAAACGGTAGCGTCCTGGGCGGACGGCATTGTTGCCGCTACCGATTCCAATTTTTAGTTGACAACGCGGTCACTACTCTGCTAGATTATCCCCGGAGAATAGTTTGCCCCGCCTTCGTCGGCACCCTCTTACGATCTAGATTCCTTCTTCTAGAGATTCTCCCGTCCACGAATCGCCAAAGA
>Ga0066685_10000570_pt1 | contig 13331 bp, 13 predicted proteins | sample GraSoiAngelo_134_FD_62305 | JGI IMG/M metagenome (GOLD analysis project Ga0066685, IMG submission 62305) | Grasslands soil microbial communities from the Angelo Coastal Reserve, California, USA - 14_0929_05_30cm | ecosystem: Environmental > Terrestrial > Soil > Grasslands | place: USA...
AGACGAGCCGCCCCTTCGTTTCGTCGGGTGCGGAGACGAGCTTCTGCACGTCGGCCATGGCGCGAAGGACTGTAACAAATGTCCGCGGTCCGGGATGTCAGACCTGGGCAAGGACCGCAAATTGATGTTAAAACGCCGGACTCCCACTCGCTCGAGCTAGGGGCGATAGCGGAGGGCGATCGCTTCCACCAGCCCCCGCAGTCCCCAGGCCGCCTGGGCCGCCAGGAGCAGCCAGGCCGTGAGGGCGCCGGCGTGCCCGCGCTCGCGCAGGCGTACCAGGCCCGCCCCCGCCGCCGCGGCCAGGGGGACGGTCAGGGCGTACAGGTATCGGACGTCGAGGGGGGTCAGGATGGCCGGCACGGCCAGGACGGCGCCGGCCACCCAGTACGCCGCGAGGTCGCGGTCGAGGGTGATCCTCGACTCGCGAGGACGGGGACGGCCGATCGCGGCCAGCACCAGGACCGGGAGCCCCCACTGGCCCGCGACCGCGGCCACCTGCAGGCGCAGCGCGTCGAGGGCGCCGCGAGAGGCGCCGCGTCCCTGGCCCCCTCCCTCCAGCATTCGCGGCACCTGGCCGAGCATGAGGGGGACGAAGCGCGCGTAGTACAGGGCCGCCGCGGCCAGGCCCACGCCGGCGACGGCAACGCGTGTGCGGTCCGGCCCCGGGCGGCCGCCGGCCACGAGCAGCGCCGCCAGGAGCACGACCACGACCACGAGGCTCGAGAAGTGTCCGAGGCAGGCCAGCGCCAGCAGCGCCGCTCCCATCGCCCATCCGCCCGGCGCCCGGCCCGCCCACCAGCAGAAGAAGAGCGTGGTCATGGCCTGGCCGAACACATTCGACAGGTTGCCGAACGAGTACGGGTCGAAGGCACCCGGGATGAGCTGCAGGACGATCACGGCCAGGCCGGCCCGCGCCGCTCCGGTCGGGGCGAGGAGCGCGAACAGCCCCAGCGAGGCGGCCAGGCCCGACCAGCCGGCCGCGCCCCGCACGAGCGCGACCGCGTCCACTCCCAGCCGCAGCAGCGGAACGAGCAGCGCGTAGAAGGAAACGCCGTACGGGAACCGAAAGGGACGCGCATGCTGCGTCAGACTCGTGATGAACCACTCGCCCCCCGCGACACGCGCCAGGTTGTTGGCGTGGAACACCTCGTCGCTGACGACCATCGCCGGCGAGGTCGCGGCCAGCACCTGCACCAGGAAGGCGAGCAGGCCGGCGGCGAAGGCCCACGGCCCGGCGCCCGGCACGCGCCGCTCGCGCCAGCGGGCGAAGAGAAGGCCGCCGAGCGCCCCCGCACCCGTCAGGATCGAGAGCGACGTCCGATAGGGCGAGTGGAGAAGGCCCTGTGGCCACAGCAGGAGGGCCTCGGCGAGCGCGGCCTGGACCGCGATCGCCAGCGCGGCCGCCGGCGAGAGGCCGGCGAGCAGCGCGCTCGCGCTCACGATCGCGGCGGGCAGCGCGAAGAGCAGGAGCAAGCGAGCCGAAGGCCAGCGGCTCCGCGCTGTCCGCACGCTGACCGAATCGAGCAGCGCGCCCAGCCGGCGGCCGTCGCCCGCCTGGAAGCCCTCCGTCCGCAGCTCGACCGTGTGGTCGCCGCGGCGCCTGAAGGAGAGCGGAGCCACGAGCACCGCGCGGCCCGGTTCGATCGAGCCCGATACGATTCCGTCGACAGCCACCAACAGCGGCGTTCGGTGGCCGTGCGCGCGGACCTCTGCTTCGGCCGGCCCGGCGGGAAGATCGCGAAAGAGGAATCGAGCCTCGGGCGTGGTCCATCGCTGGGGCCCGCGACCGGGAACCATCTCGCGCCGCTGCAACCCCTCGCCGAAGGCGGTCTCGCCGCCCCGCATCACCTCCGCACTCGGGACCGGAGCGGTCCGCTCCACGCCCGCGGCGATGGCGGCCCCGACGAGGGCCGCCACGGCGACGGCCGCCGCGCTCCGGGCAGACATGGAGCGCAGAGTCTAAGCCAAGCACCCCCGGAACCGCGTGACGCTACTTGTGCCGGCTCTTGGGCAGGTCGCAGTCGCAGTGGAGCACGCCTGCGTCCTGCAGCAGCTCGAGGAGCGGCTTCATGCCCGGCTTGTGCCCGTGCTCTCGGATCACGACCGCATGCTCGTTCTCGACCTGGAGCGTGTGGATGAAGCGGCCGAGATCCTCGACCGTGCGGAAGTCCTCTCTCACGAGGGCCCAGTCCCCGTCCTTCTCACGCGTCCATACCGCGAATCGGGAAGGAACCTGGTCGATCAGGGTTCCAGGAAGCTGCTCGATGCTGACTTCTGCGGTCTTCCTTGCCATTGGCGCTTCCGCTGTTTAGATGCCTTACTCTCATCCTACTGATATATAAGCATCCTCCGTGCCACGGATCTAACATTCGTGGTCTTGGAAGGGCCCGGTAAGTAGGAATGGGTCAGTAGCATGCAAGCCGTCACGGTGAGGCCCGGCGCGCGGGACAGCCTTCGTGTCCTCGACATCCCCGATGTGCAATCGAGCGCAGGACAGGTCGTGGTGAAGGTGTTGCAAGGCGGGCTCTGCGGCACCGATGCCGAGATCACTCGCGGGCTGTACGGCGAAGCGCCGGCCGGCAGCCCGTACCTGGTGCTCGGGCACGAGAACCTCGGCCTCGTCGAATCGGCGCCAGGCGGATCTTCCCTGTCGGCGGGCGATCTGGTGGTCTCGACCGTGAGGCGGCCCTGCCCTGATCAGTGCCTGCCGTGCCGCTCCGGCGAGAACGACATGTGCCTGACCGGCCATTACCTCGAGCGCGGCATCCAGGGCCTGCACGGCTTCATGTCCGAACGCTACGTCGAGGACCCCCAGTACGTCGTCGCGGTGCCGCCGGGCTTGCGTCCCGTGGCGGTGCTGGTCGAGCCCATGACCGTCGCCCAGAAGAGCCTGGAGCAGACCTTCCGCATCCAGAGCCGCATGAGCTGGGCTCCCCGGCGCGCCGCCGTGCTCGGCGCGGGACCGGTCGGCATCCTGGCGGCGGCCGCCATGCGCATCCGCGGGCTGGAGGTGACCGTGGCGTCCCGCGAGGCCGAGCGCTCCCCCCGCGACACCCTGTTGCGCGAGGCGGGGATCGGTTACGTGAGCACGAGCAGCACGCCGATCTCGGAGCTCCCGGCTCGCCTCGGCGACATCGATCTCGTCCTGGAGGCGACGGGGGCCGCGGCGGTCATCGCGCCGGCGATGAGCATCCTCGGCCGCAACGGTGTCTGCGTCCTCGCGAGCGTGACCGAGGCGGGCCGCAACGGGGAGATCGATCTCGGCGCATGGAACCGGCAGATGGTCCTCGGGAACCGCCTGATCTTCGGCACCGTCAACGCCGCTCGCCGGCACTTCGAGGCCGCGGTCAAGGATCTCGCTGCGGCCGAGCAGCGCCTGCCCGGGTGGATGGGACGGATCATCACCCGCCGTCTGCCCTTCACCGAGGCCGCCCGCGCCCTCGTGCGCGATCCGGGCGACATCAAGACCGTCCTCGATTTCGGGTGAGGCGCCAGCACGCGATGACACCAAACACGCAGCGTAGCGCGCCTCATTCGTAGATACAATCGGCCCATGGCCGAGGCCACGGCGGAAAGAGTCATCGCCACCAACCGCAAGGCCTTCTTCAACTATCACGTGCTGGAGCGCGCGGAAGCGGGGGTGGCGCTGCTGGGCTCCGAGGTGAAGTCGATCCGCGAAGGGGGCCTCAACTTTCGGGATTCCTTCGTCGAGTTCAGAGGGGGCGAGCTGTACCTCGTCGGCTGCCGCATCGGGCCCTACTCGCACGGCAACATCCAGAACCATGCCGAGGAGCGCGATCGCAAGCTGCTTCTCCACAAGCGCGAGATCCTGAAGCTCGGCGGAAGGGCGACCGAGAAGGGGCTGACGATCGTTCCCCTGCGGGCCTATTTCAGGAACGGCCGCGTGAAGCTCGAGATCGGCCTGGCTCGCGGCAAACAGGCCCACGACAAGCGCGAGGCCCTCCGCCGCAAGGACATCGAGCGCGAAACCCGTCAGGCCGTCAAGGACCGCCGCGGCTAGACGCGAGTTCCACGGCTACTTTCATCGCTTCGACCAGGCTGCTGGCGTCCGCGATGCCTTTCTCCACGATGTCGAAGCCCGTTCCGTGGTCGACGGAGGTGCGGACGAAGGGCAGGCCCAGCGTGACGTTGACGGCGTGGCCGAAGGCCGCCAGCTTCACGGGGATCAGTCCCTGGTCGTGATAGCCCGCGATGACGGCGTCGAACTCGCCGCGCTGCGCCCGCACGAACAGGCTGTCGGCCGGAAAGGGGCCTGAGATGTCGAGCCCCTCCCGCCGCAGGTCCGCCACCGCGGGGACGAGCACCTCGTCCTCCTCGCGGCCGAGCAGGCCGTGCTCGCCCGCGTGGGGGTTCAAGCCACAGAGGGCGACGCGCGGGACGGCGACGCCGAAGCGCGGCAGCTCGCGGTGGACGAGCCGCGCGACGCGGCGCACCTCGGAAGGCGTCACGGCGTCGGGGACCGTGCGAAGCGGCCGATGGATGGTGAGAAGCGCCACGCGGAGCCCTCCGCCGACGAACATCATCGCCACGTCCGGCGCGCCCGCGGCCTCGGCAAGCATCTCCGTGTGGCCGGGCCATGGGTGGCCCGCGGCCCGCAGCGATTCCTTGTTCAGGGGGGCGGTCACGAGCGCCTGAACGCGCCCCTCCCGCACGTCGGCCACCGCCCGCAGCACCGCGCGCGCGGCCGCGCTCCCGGCGGCGGCCGATATGCGGCCCAGCGCCACCGGCCCCTCGATCGGAACGTCCACGACCCGCGCACCGAGGTCTTGCGGCGTGCGGAGGCCGAAGCGCGCGGCGCGGTCCAGCAGCGCCGTCATGGGGCCGTAGACGATCACCGGCGCCGCCGGACGGCCCGGCGACGCCAGCGCCTTCAGGACCACCTCGGGCCCGATGCCCGCGGGATCGCCGGCGGTCAGAGCGAGGGACGGCGTCCGCGGCTCGGCGCTCACGCGCCGAGGATACCGCGAGGAGGCCCGGACTCAGGCCCGGCGGCCGGCGAAGACGCGGTAGAGGGCGAGCAGGGCGATCGACCCGAGGATGGCCATCACCCAGCCGGCCGAATACGACTCGCCCCAGAGCGCGCGGCCGACGAACGTCCCCACGAGCGCGCCCGCCATGCCGATGAGCGCGGTGACGATGATGCCGCCCGGATCGCGGCCGGGCATGAGGAGCTTGGCCAGGATCCCCACGACGAGGCCGAAGAGGATCTGTCCGATGATGTGCATGCCACCTCCCTTGGTGATTCGATCTCGACTTCGAGTCCGAAGGAGCAAGTTTCCTGCCAGCCATGCGGCGCTGGTAGAATCCTGGCGCCTCTAGCCCATGGTTCGCCGAAAGAGGCAGGCACGCGATGACCGAGGGGTTGGACGGGAACGTCGAGCCCAAGGCTCAGTTCCCGACGGCGGCCGAGGCGGACACGGGCGAGGGCGGCGAGCAGAAGCCGCCCGGCCTCGGCCCCCGTTACCAGCGCGTCGCCTCCCTGCTGACCCGGCTGGCCGCCACCGCCCGCTCCTTCCTGCTCTACGACGCCGGCAACGAGGCCATCAACCGCTTCCTCACCGCCCTGCTCGATAGTCTGGTCCAGACGCTCCAGAGCGAGGGCCAGATCGTGCTCGCCGTCCATCCCTACGAGCTGAAGCTCGAGGACCAGCCCGTCTACCTCAACCGCGATCGGGAGCGCAGCCTCGCCTTCCGTCTCCATCGCGACGGCGTGCGGGCCCTGACGTTTCGCAAGGGATTCCACTCGGAGGAGCTGACGCGGCTGCTGGAGATCCTATCGATCCGCTACACCGGCGTGAACCAGCGCGAGGACGACATGGTCACGCTGCTGTGGAAGGCGCGCTTCCAGCATCTCGACGTCGCGACCGTGGAAGGCATCGTGCCGGAGGGAACGGAGACGGAGGGAGGGGCGGCCGCCCCCGGGGCGGCGGTCACGCTGCCCGACGACGTCGACCTGCCCCGGCCCGAGCTGCCTTCCCCCAAAGGACCGACGTGGGTCGAGGTGCCGGCCGATCGACTGCAGGCGCTGCGCGACGAGGTGGGCGAGGCCTCGTTGCCCGACGAGTGCCTCGCCCTGCTCGGCCGGCTCCGGCGCGAGCTGGCGGATGCGCCGGCGGCGATGATGTTCTCCGAGGCGGCCCACCTTTTCGTCGAGGTGCGCGACTACCTGCTGAGCGTGGACCGGCTGGCGGCCCTCAAGCGCTTCGGGGCGCTGCTGTGGGAGATGGCGGGAGAGGAGGCGCCGGCCTGGGATCCCCATCGGCACGCCGCCGTCTACGACCTGCTCGACTCGTGCGGCGATCGGCGGGCCGTCCGGCGCCTGCTGCGCTCGGTGCCGGCCGAAGACCGCCGGCTGCGGCCGGAGCTCCTCGAGGTGCTGGACCGCGTCTGCCCCGAGCCTCTCGTCGCGGTGATGGACACGCTCGCCGACGAGGAAGGGCTGGCCACGAGGGCGGTGGCTCGCCAGGCGCTCGAGCACTACGCGCGGCGCAAGCCGGGGCTGCTCGAGCAGCGCTTCCTCCTCTCGCGGGGCCGCGCCGCCTCCGACCTGCTGCGCGTGATGGCGCATGTGGGCGGCGACGCCGCGACGGGCTTCCTGGCCCAGCAGTGCCTGCATCCCGACGCGGCCGTGCAGGACGAGGCGCTGTGGCACCTCGCGCGCATGCCCTACTCGGGCGCGCTCGGCCGGAGCCTGTTCGAGGCGTTCCGTCTGGCCGATCCCATTCGCCGTGGACGGATCCTGGAGATCGTGGCCCGCAGCGGCGACACGCGGTTCCTGGCGCCCCTGGCCTCGTACGTCGAAGAGCGGGCGGCCCAGCTCGCGACCGAGGAAGCGTCGAGCATCGGGCGCGTGCTCGGGATCCTGGGCGGGCCCGAGAGCATTCCGCGCTGGCAGGCGTGGCTCCAGCCGGCGGGCGGAAGACGTAAAGGGTTCGACGGCCCGTTGCCCCGCGTGGTGGCCGCGGCCACCGCGCTCGCATTCATCCGGGCCGAAGCCGCCGCGGAGGCGCTCGGGGCCGCCTTCGACGAGGCGGACGAGACGTCCCAGCCGTGGATCCTCGGGGCCCTCGCCCAGCGCCAGCGCGAGGCGTGGGAGGGGACGCGGTGAGCATCACCGCCATGCAGCGCAGCCTCGAGAAGGCGGTGGCGCGGGCCAGCCTCGCCGACGACCGCGACGTCGCCGGACGCATCCGCGACGAGGGCCAGCGCCTCGTCTTCCTCCTGAACGGCCTCGTCCGCAGCAGCCGGTTGTACCAGGCCGACAACGCCGCGATGGACGGGATCGCGACCGAGACGTCCCAGATGCTCAAGCGCCTCGTGGCGCTGCTGGGCGCGGTGCACGTGGTCTCGGTCGAGAACCAGATCTTCGTCAACGAGGTCCGCGTCCGCATGAAGGACCGCGAACAGGAGCTGCTGGATCAGCTGGTGCTGGAGCTGGGCCGCCACGACGTCGGCGGCATCTCCTTCTACGGCCCGCTCGAGCCCGAGGACATCAAGACCATCGGCCGGGCCCTGGCCGCGACCGTCACCGATGCGGCCCATGCCCGGACGGCGCTCGCCGCCCGGCTCGGGAGCCTGCCGGGCGTGGAGCTGGGCGGGAAATATCGCTTCCGGCTCAAGGGGGAGAGGCTCGCCGTACGCCAGGAAGCGAGCGAGGTCCTACGGCGTGGCGCGGGCCTCGTGCAGGGAACGATCGCCCAGCTCGCGGGCGACCGCCTCCCCCACCCGCTCTTCGTGCGGCGGGTCGTCATCGACCTCGTCGACGCCCTCGGCGACGAGCCCGCGCGGGCGGCGACGGTCCCGCTGCGCCGCAGCGCGCACGGCGTGGGCACGCAGCACCTGCTCTCGGTGACCGCGCTCGCCCTCCAGCTCGGGCGCGCGCTGGGGCTGTCGGACGCCGCGCTCAGCGACCTGGGAGTCGCGGCCATGCTCCACGACGTCGGCTATGCCCGCGCCGGCCGCGCGGGCCACGACCTCGCCGGCGCGCGGATGCTGCTGCGCCAGCGCGGCTTCCACGAGGGCAAGATCCGGCGGCTCCAGGCCACCCTCGAGCACCACCGGCCCGCGCGGGACCGGCCGAGCCTGTTCGCGCGCATCTTGCGCATCGTCGACGACTACGACGTCCTCGTCGCCCCGCGGCCGGGCGCTCCCCAATTGCCGCCCGCCACCGCGCAGGCCGCGATGTGGGCGGCGCGCGGGACGCTGTACGACGCCGATCTGCTGGCGCTCTTCGTCCAGATGATGGGGCTCTATCCGCCGGGAAGCCTGCTCGAGCTGAGCGACGGGCGCTGGGTGGTGAGCGTCTCCGGCGGGCGCGACGCCGAGCGCTTTGCGTGGCCGCTCGCGCGTCTGGTGCGCGACAAGGACGGCCGGCCCCGCGACGGCGCCGAGGAGATGGACCTCTTCGTGCTCCGCGAGTTCCTGAAGCCCAAACGGGTGCTGAACGCGGCCTCCCAGGGCATTGACGTCGCGGCCGTCCTCGAAGCCTCGGCGCCGCGGCCGTGAAGGAATCGGGCCGGTGCCCGAGCTGAGGCTCGACGCCGACGCCGTCGCCAAGACGATCGATCTGCTCTGCCGGCGCGTCGAGGAGCGCTTCCCCGGCGCGGGTCTCTCCCACGTGGCCCGGGAGCTCGCCCGCATCGCGGCGCAGACCCGGGAGACCGCCGCCGCCATCGCCCGGCCGATCCTGACCGTGCGCGTGGCGGTCGCCGTCCTGATCGCCCTCGTCACGATGTTCCTCGCCGGCACCTTCGCCTCGCTGCGCAGGCCGAGGGAGCCGGTCGAGGCGTTCCAGTTCATCCAGGTGCTGGAGTCCGGCATCAACGACGTCGTGCTCGTGGGCGCCGGAATCTTCTTCCTGGTCACGCTGGAGACGCGCATCAAGCGCCGCCGGGCCCTGGCCGCTCTCCGGGAGCTGCGGGCGGTGGCCCACATCATCGACATGCACCAGCTCACGAAGGACCCCGCGTGGGTCACGGGCCGCGGCGAGAAGTCGTCGATACTGCCCCCACGCGAGATGACGCGATTCGAGCTGTCCCGCTACCTGGACTATTGCAGCGAGATGCTGTCGATCACCGGCAAGATCGCGGCGCTCTACATCCAGAGCTTCGACGACGACGTGGCCGTCGCGGCGGTGAACGAGGTCGAGAACCTCACGACCGGCCTGTCGCGGAAGATCTGGCAGAAGCTGATGATCCTCTATGCGATGGGACCGGAGGCTCCCGCCGGTCCGTGATCACGAGGAGTCGTCCCATGCCCACCGAGCTCCAGCGGATCGAAGAGCAGCTCCAGCGCGCCTTCGAGCGCGACGCCTGGCACGGCCCGGCCGTCCTCGAGACGCTGGAAGGCCTCAGCGCGGAGCAGGCCCACGCGCGTCCCATCGCCGGCGCGCACACCGTGTGGGAGCTGGTCCTGCACCTGAGCGGCAGCTACCGGCTCGTGCTGCGCCGGCTGCGGGGCGACGGCTCGCCGCTGACGCCCGCCGAAGATTGGCCGCAGGTGCCCGCGCCGACCGATGAGAACTGGGGGGAGACGGTGCGGGGCCTGCGCGCGCTCAACGAGGAGGTGCGGGCCGCGGTGCGAAAGTTCCCGGCGGAGAGGCTCGATCAGCCGCTGGTGGCGACCCCGGCGTACAGCGCGTACACGCAGTTCATCGGCCTCACGCAACACGACCTGTATCACGCCGGACAGATCTCGCTGCTGAAGCGCGCGCTCGGGTGAGGCCGGGGGGGCCGCGCCCGCGCGTCAGCGGGAGGTCCAGCCTCCGTCGATGAGCAGCGTGGTGCCCGTGACGAGGGCCGCGGCCGGCGAGGCGAGATAGACGACGGCGGCGGCGACCTCCATCGGCTCGCCAATGCGGCCGAGCGCGATCCGCGAGAGCACGTCGGCGCGGAACGCGTCGTTGCTGAGGCACTCCTCCGTGCCGGGCGTGTGGATGAACGTGGGCGCGATCGCGTTGACCGTGATGTTGTGACGTCCCCATTCGACGGCCAGGCACCGCGTGAGGTGGGAGATGGCGGCCTTGGTCATGCAGTAGATGGACTCGGTCGGCAGCGCGACGAAGCCGGCCTGGGAGCCGAGGTTGACGATGCGGCCGTACTTCTGCCGGATCATCACGCGGCCCGCGGCCTGGCTCGCGAAGAAGGTTCCCTTCAGGTTGACCGCGAGGGTGAGGTCGAAGTCCTTCTCGCGCACGTTCTCGGCCGCGTTCTCGGGAGCCACGCCGGCGTTGTTCACCAGGATGTCGAGCCGTCCGAAGTACGCCACCGCGGCCTCGACGGCCGCCTGCACCTCGTCGAGCCGCGTCATGTCCATCTGCAGGCGCAGCGCGCGGCGGCCCATCCCTTCGATCTGCGGGGCGAGATCGCCGCCGGTCTTCGCGTCCCGCAGGCCGAGCGCGACGTCCGCGCCCGACCGGGCGAGCGCAAGCGCGCACGCGCGGCCGATGCCGCGCGCGGCCCCCGTCACCAGGGCCACCTGGCCCTTCACGTCGAAGCGCGGAAGCTCGTCGCTGCTCATGGGCGTCCTTTCGGAGGCGATCAACGCAGCCCCTCGGCGAGGTATAGGTCCGTCAGGAGACGATGGTAGGTGTAAACATATCCGCGCCCGTCGGGCGTGACCAGGGGATCCATCCAGACGACCCCCGCCCGATCGGGCGGCATCAGCTCCTTCCACGTCTCCTTCCGGCCCGTCCGCACGTCCACCTTCAAGATGCGCATGGGGAGATCCCCCTCACGCCGCACGTAGAGCGAGGTGCCGTCCGCGCTCCATTGCATGGGCCACTCGTCCAGCTCCAGCCCCGGGAGGGGGCGCCTCTCGCCATCGTCCACGGGATAGAGGAAGTGGCCGTCGTCGCCGGTGGTGGCGATCCACTTCCCGTCGGGCGAGACCGCGCCGACGCCGGTCATCTCGGGCGTGACCGCGCGCAGCCCGCCACGCCGCGGGTCCGCGACGTACAGGCGGCCTTCGCGGCCGGTGATCCATCCGCCGACGAGCAGGCGGCGTCCGTCGGGGAACCATCGCGCCCGCCAGATGTTGACGCCACCCGTCGCGATGGTCAGCGCTTCCCCGGCGCCGGTCGGCAGGATCGTCAGGCCCGTCCGTCCATAAAGGCGCACGGCGGCCCGCGCGGCGTCGGGCGAGAGGCCGAGCGGATAGCCGTCGCCGAGATGGACGGCCGGCGAGCCGTCGGTGCGCCGCAGATAGATGCGGCCGCTCACGCCGCCGCCCTCCATCATCTCGCCGAAGAGAAGCTGGCTTCCGTCGGGCGACAGGTCGACGGCGGCCGATCCCTCCAGCCAGCTCAGCTCGCGCTCCTCGTTCTCTCCGGGAGCGCGTCCACGTATGCCGGAGCGCCGGCTGCCGGTGGTGATGAGGACGCTGCCGTCGCGCGACACGTCGGAGAGCGCGCCGGGGACCTGGGACAGCACGCGCTCGCGGCCGCCGAGGTCGACGGCGCGCACTTGCGGAAGCCGACCCTGCGACTCGGTCGTGAACCACACCTCGTCGCCGCCGGGCGACCAAGCGAAGCCGCTCACCCACTGCCGTCCGGTCCACAGCGCCTGCTCGCGCCCGGCGGCATCCACGACGATCAGCGAGAACTCCGGCTTCGAGCAGCGGACGAAGGCCACGAACCGGCCGTCACGCGAGACGCGGATGCGATCCATGCACTGCCCGGCGGTCGTCTCCAGGAGCCTGTGGCCGATCGGATACTCGAGGCGCTTGATCCGGTTCTCGAGCTTGCGCACGACCGCCAGGTCGCGCCCATCGGGCGACCAGTCCGCGGCCTCGACGTGCTCGAGCACCTCGCGCGGCGTCCCGCCGGTCAGCGGAGCTCGGCCGAGGGTCCGGAACTCCCCCATCTGGTGCGCGAGCACGGTCGGGCGCAGGCCGAGGGCCAGCTCGCCGGTGGACGAGACCGCCAGCAGGTCGGACGGCGGCTCGGCGAGCGTCATCGACTCGGGGCTGTCGGGGCGGCTCATGAAGAGCTGGCTGGGATAGCTCTCCCACTGCGCGCTGTAGACGACGCTCCGGCCGTCGGGCGCGAAGCGCGCGTTGCGCACGATCCCGCGCCGGAACGTGAGTCGGGTCAGCTCGGGCTGCTCGGGGTCGGGCGGCCGTTTCCTGTGTCCGGCGAGGTAGCCCGCGAACGGAAGTGCCACGACGGCCACGAGGACCAGCAATGCCTTCGCGAGACGAGGTCCCGCGCCGCGCCGCACCGGTGCGGCGGTGGTCGCGTCCGCCACGGCGGCCGCCAGCAACGCGTTTCGCGACGGCGTCACCGGGGCCACGAAGCGGTACCCGCGGCGTGGGACCGTGGCGATGAAGCGGGCGCCGTCGGGGCTGTCGCCGAGCGTCTTGCGGAGCGTGAAGACGTTCTGGGCCAGGTTCGACTCCTCCACGACCGTGTCCGGCCACAGGCGCCGCAGCACCTCTTCCTTCTCCACGACGCGCTCGCGGTTCTGGACGAGGAAGAGCAGCGTGTCGAACGCCTTGGGCGTGAGCGGGAGCGGCTCGCCCTCCCGCAGCAGCCGGCGCGTGGCCGGCTCGAGCCGGTACGGGCCGAACTCGTACGAGAGGTCGATCTCCTCTCCGTTCATCGTGTTGAATTCATTTGTCTCTGATCCAACTTTGAGCCCGCCCCCAGCGCATTCTAAGCGGACGCCCAAGATAGTGAGACGGCCGCCGCCGAGCTTGCGTTCGTGCAAATGCGGCTGGTGGCGATCGTCGCGGTGGCGATGGTTCTCGTCTCTCCTCGGGCGGCGCGGCCCCACGTCCCGCCCTTTCGCCTGCGCGATCTCAACCCGATGCACGCGGCCGCCGTCGAGCGCGCGCTGACCGGCTCGGCGCGGCGTTTGCAAAGCGCCGAGTGCCGGCGCATCTTCGAGGATTTCCATGACGGCTCGGGGGCTCCGCTGCAGCAACGGCTGGACGCGCTCGGCCTCACCGCGCCCGATTACCTCTCCTACATCGTCTTCGCGGACGGCTTCGGGCGCCGCTCCTGCCATGGCGGCGACGTGATGGCGGTGACGGCGCCGGGCAGCCGCGTCGTCTACGTGTGCGGGCGGGCCTTCACAGAAGCGCAGTCGCGCAGCGCGGAGCGGGCCGAGCTGGTCGTGCTGCACGAGGCCCTGCACACGCTCGGCCTCGGCGAGAACCCCCCGGCAAGCCTGGAGATCACCCGCCTCGTCGGCCGGCGCTGCGCGCCCTGACTCACTCGGCGGTTTTCGAGAGCGCGGAGCGTCGTGGGTTGAAGACGACGGCGCCCGACCGGTTGTCGAAGTAGATGCCCTCGAAGAGCGCGGTGGGCA
>Ga0066685_10000576_pt1 | contig 13263 bp, 9 predicted proteins | sample GraSoiAngelo_134_FD_62305 | JGI IMG/M metagenome (GOLD analysis project Ga0066685, IMG submission 62305) | Grasslands soil microbial communities from the Angelo Coastal Reserve, California, USA - 14_0929_05_30cm | ecosystem: Environmental > Terrestrial > Soil > Grasslands | place: USA...
CGACAACACCGTCTCGGAGAACATTGTCACGGACAACACTCATGGAATCTATCTGTTTGCAAGCGTCCAGAACAAGATCTACAACAACTATCTCAATAACACTTCACCAAACCCTACCACGTGCCCGTACTCGTGTGAAAATGCCAACGCAGACAACACGCTGAACTCCTGGAACATCACCCGGATCCACGGCAGAAACATCCTCGGTGGCCCTCTGCTCGGGGGAAACTTCTACAGCGACTATCAGGGAACTGACTCGGACGGTGATGGCATCGGCGACACGCCCTACAGAGACTCGACGGGAAACGTGTTAGATCTTCTCCCTCTCGCATTCGCCCAGCCCCCCCTTCACGACATTGCAGTCCTAGGGCTAACGGCAGACTCCTCCTCAGTCAAGGTCGGAGCAACGATAGCATTCACCGTAGACATCGGCAACTTTGGAGCCTATGCCGAAACCTTCACAATCAACCTGTACGCAAACCAGACAATCGTTGAGACCAAGACTATCCTAAACATGCCGCCTGTGCCTCAGACGAGTGCCACCATAACGTGGAAAACAACCAACCTCCAGGCGGGAAATTACAACATTATCGCCAAAGTCCCCCCGCTCAATGGGGAAACCGACGTCACCAACAACAACTCACCAGAAATAATTGCGAAACTGAACCTCAACAAGCCACCCGTGATTGTCCTCGCCAGCAGCACCAACAGTACAACTGTTCGAAGCTCAGTGAGCTTCAATGCTACCGCAAGCTACGACCCTGACGGTACCATCTTCTCCTATTCATGGAACTTCGGGGACAACACAGCCCCTGAAACCGGCGCCATACGAACACACACCTACTCACAAGCGGGAAACTACACAGTGACCATAACAGTAACGGATGATAACGGCACAACTTCCAGCGCCGCCAGAGTCGTCAAAGTATCAGCCCTAGCGCCAACCTCGCCCCTGGCGCTTCAAGTGGGCTACGCTAACGGCACGATAAGTCTTAGCTGGAGTCCGCCTAGTGACTTTGGAGGAGCACCTATTACAGGGTACAGGGTCTACCGCGGAGTTAACCCGACAAACCTCGTTTATTATCGGACCGTCGCAGGCACTGTCACAACCTATGACGATGACTTTGTCTCGAATGGCCAAGTCTACTACTACAAGATCACAGCCGTGAACTCTGGAGGAGAAAGCCTCGCGTCCAACCAGGAGAACCTAACAGTACCGCTTCCCACCTACCCAGCACCGAGCCAAGACAACACGCTGTTATACGCCTCCATTGGAGTAGGCGTAATCCTCCTTGTAGGCTCGCTAGTTTTGATTCGAAGAATAGGGTCCCGAAGAAAACGCGCAAAACAGACCACGAACCGAGCTCTACGGGCAACGCGGGCCTTTCTGACCGGCAAAGGCCTCGACACGGTAATCCCGCATAATACGCGGATATCCAGAGCACCCATTGGATCTGAAGGATTTCACTCTTCCACAAAGTGAGACATAACGAATTTGGAGTTGATTCTGTAAACGGATAAATAGACGCCGACCACTAGTTTGCTAGAAGAGTGGCGAGAACAGAACAGTAGACCCGTATCAGGCAGCAAATGCAGAAGGCGGTAGAAGAATAATTTTGACCCTGCGGAAAAGCCTCGGGCCATTCAGAGCTACGGTTGCCTTATCGATAACAATCCTAGCGGTCATGGCAACCATGCCCCCTGCGCCCGTCCACGCCGGGGCCTACAGCGTCAACTCAGTTAGAAACGGAAATTTCGAGGGCGGGGTCGACACCTATGGCCTACCAATCTACTGGCAGAACGTCACGAATGAATGTCACTGTCAACCCGCACCAACAATCACAGTTAACAACACCGAAGCAATTTATAACAACGCTGCAAGACTGGACATAGGCAAGGCCTCAAACGGCTTCATGGGGGTTCGGCAATTCTATCCTCAGAACACCCTGTTCAGCAATTTCACACAGAGGCAGGACGAACTCGACTTTTGGTTTCGATTAGACCCCAAGTATGATGGGCTAGGGGACTTCCGAATAAGATTACAAGCCCAAAACGGACAAGAACTCAACTATGTCATAGACCCGGACACCACGTTCCTCACCTATCCCAACGACACCTTCACCTACGGAGACCTTAACGGCCAACCGAGCCTGAAGTATATTTTCCTGGGAAGACTCGGCAGCGACCTCTCAACCCCTTTGATGGCGCCCCCAAGCAAATGGGTACACTTCACGCGCGACGTTACGGCGGACTGGTTAGCACCGATGAGATTTACGGGCAACAGCACATGCACCGTAGCTAGCCCATGCACGCTTCCAGGCTTTCCCCTCGATGACGTGTTTAGCCGATTGGAGTTTGGCCTCCAAGGGTATCAGAATTCCGACCTTGGAACGCAGTATGGAATGACCGCCTGGATTGACAATGTGAACTTCTACTGGAACAGTAACTACCCCGCCCCACCACCTCCAATGCACTTCCTGAAGTTCAACTTCACAGACCTCAGCAAGACCAACGTCGACCAGTCCGTCAAGTGGAGGATATTCAATGCAACATCCGATATTGCCTCCTATACGAGAGGAGCGCAAACATTGCCCGACGGCGATTACACCTTGGAGGCCTACTACCCCACTCTTACACCTCCCTACTTGATCTACCGCGCCAGAATCCCGTTCGACACAAACATCACGATTACGCTATCGTTGCTAGCAGAGCCCATGTCGCCGGGAACGTTCGTCGCGTTCTTCCCATCTGTTCTTAACACCACGAGAATAGAACAAGACAGTACTCGGCTGGCTGTTGATGTCAAAGCGACTACGGGAACATCCTATGCCATGTTCGCCAAAGTTCCCTACTTACCGAAAGCTATCGTGAAGACTACATCTTCGAGAGTGGAACTGGTCCCAGGCGTGGACTGGACATATGACGCTGCCCAATCAATAGCTACTCTTACAAGCGTAACACCCGCACTTTACGCCATCTACTTGCAGGAACCTGTCCGGGTCCCAACCGTCACATTCACAGACCGGGCCGGGACAAACGTCAACAACCTCCTTGTTTTCAACATGACGAACTCCCGAGGAAAACTGATTCCAATAGTGCAGCATCAGATCACTCCGGACGAGAACTACCCCTACTACCTTCAGGCATTCTATCAAGGCCACAGAACATACAGAGATACTGTAGACTTCAGCCGAACGAGCCCAATACAGCTCCCGATGCTTCCCCTCTCGAGCGGCTACCTTGTCGTGAACTCGACCGTGGTTGGCATTAACATAATCGGTCAATCCGACAATTCTTTGAAATTCGACCTCACTGGACCAGGCCCATTTCTCATTCTAGTTGGAGTCCCACAGAAACCGCTCTACATAGAACTGAACGGGGCAAAAATCTTCTGGAGCTACGACGCAACGAGCCGCACGGTCATCATAGAAACTCCAACCCAAGGAACAGTCTCGCTTCTCTACACAAATCCCCCCCAACAACCCCCGCCTAATTCTGCTTCAGACTACACCAACTACTACATTGCCGGGGGCATCCTTGCGGTCGCAGTATCTGCATCCCTTGGCATCGGAATATTCTTCACCCGCCAGAACAAACATCGAGTCGAAACCCCAACGAACCGGGCAGATAGAGAACGAAACAGGGAGCCATCTTTAGGACCAATGAGACGAGCCAACATGAATAGATCTGCTGGAGGAAGGAGCTGATGCAATTCGAGAAATCTCGAAGATTGAGGAGGAGTCTCCTGGCAGTTACCGTTCTCTACGTTGTCGTTTTCGCTCAAGTCCCGTTCTTCACAGCCCGCTCTGCACCGCCGCCCACTGTGAATTTTGACTGGACTCCCAAGTCTGCGGTAATCGGTAACCTTCTCAACTTCAACGCCACAGCAACTGGCGGAACTCCCCCCTACACCTACTCCTGGAATTTTGGAGACGGACAAACGGGAACAGGTGTAACTGTTCTACACCCGTACAACAGACCGGGCTTCTACTCCGTCGCCCTCAACGTCAGCGACTCTTCCGGGGCGTTCAACGTCCTCACCCAGAGTGTTACGATCTACGACTGGCCTGTCAGAACATACAACTGGCTCATCCACTGGAACGCAACAGCCGATGACGGTTTCAATATCTGGGATGTTTCTTACAAGGGCGTACCGCTGATCCGTGACGCCCGTCTGGCATACGTCGTAAACGATTATCTTGAAAACTTCTGCGGACCCTTTCAGGACGAGACCGCTTCATCAGGGCTGCAAGGAACTCTGGCCTCAGGAAACCTGAGATATGAGAACTTCACAACAGCCTCTGACCCGTACTTCCAGATCCGAACTGAATATCCCGTCGGGGGCTACAACTATCAGGAAGTCTTCAGGTTCTATCTGAGCGGGCGCTGGGAGCCAGAGATTCTCATTGGACGCGGAGGATGCATAGCGGATCACATCTACAAACCAATGTGGCGAATAGATATCGTGCTGGGCGAAGACTCGAACAATTTCATGAGCCAGTACACACCCTACAGGACTTGGGAGAACCTCATCTGGGAAGGAAACTATGTCGACAACGGTTTCCGAGACCCGACACACAACGCGGCGCAGTGGCGGATGGGTCACCAAGGCATGTACTACTACATGATACCCAAGATTTTCAGGGTCGACACAGACCTGCCCAACCTACCGACGAGCATCTACCTTGTTCGCGCACATCCTAACGAAATCCAATTCCAGCATTCACTAGAGTGCTATCCTAATCCCTGCGAGGACCCCTCGGAATTCATAAACGGAGAGCTGGCCTTCCGCCGAGATATTGCAATCTGGTTCATCCCACGAATCTGGGACCATGGACCCATCGACACTACGTCTCCGCAAAAAGTCGCAACTCTTTCCTTCTATCCGGGGGGTAGCTGGCCGTGACAGGCAGCTCTTCTAATGGACGTTGGAAATGGACGAGGCTACTATCCCTTGTAATGGCGGTCCTGGTTGTCGTGGGCGTCCCGCTCGCAATGGCTTCCGCCGGCTCAGCCGCGAGTGCTGTGGCTCGGAACGCGGCTGCGGGTCCAGCCACGATAGTTTGGGGAAATCCGTTTGCAGTCCCAACAATTGCCCTTGGTAACGGTTGGGAGAAAGTCACTGTGCGCGGCTCAGTCGAGCCTGTTCCGGGGAAAAGCGGGTACTATGCATTCCAATCTCCCAGGTTAGTGGGAAGTCTTCATGCTGAGTGGACCAACGCCAGTGACAAGTATGTTCTAGACGCATCTTTCTCGGGAATAAGCCAGTACGAGGAATACTCCCACTACTACCCGATCAGAATCATTCCCGCGGCCAACGCCCTGGAAGCAACAGGCTTAGAGATCACGGGAACCCTAACCATTAACGGAAAGACGACAACTCTCGACGCGTTGGCTGCACTATCCACTGCCATTCCCGGATATTCAGGCTTCCAAGGAGTCTCCCCCTCAATCTACGTCGTCTTCTACATTTCCTCAGAACTCATGATCACTATTGGCTGGTCGCAGGCCGACCAGACCATTCGCGGAATTTTCCACCCAGCATGCTCGAGGATGATTCACGCGGTGAGATTAGTCTCCACGGCGAGCTGGTGGTAGACAATAATCAGCGTCGTGCTCACCAGAAAATTGAGGGCTATTGAAATGAAGAATATCAATATTCTATGCGTTTCACTGCTGGTTCTTCTCCTAGTCCCAATTGCCAGCTCAGGCGTCGACCGGGCCGCGCGAAATAGTGTGCTCCATCTTGCCCCACTGAGGAATCCTCTTGGCCACTTTGAGGGAAATGGACCGCTAGCACCAACCTCTTGGACCGGCGATGGAGGGAGAATAGGCAACCCGTCGTTCGAAAACGGACTTGGCCCTTGGGTTAGCACGTCGTACAACGCCGGAAACAGATCGAGCGTCCTGGTCACGACGCCAGGCCACACCGGGGCCAAGAGTGCTCGAATAACGCTCTTCTCCGCAAACCTGTCAATAGGCTCGACCTCGAGCCTACAGTACGACCTATCACAGAACCAGACCGCGTTTAACCCAAGCGCGAGGATGATAGCAGCCGTCTTCGTGGAGAACATAACTGGAACGACTGTCCAAACGAGCTCATTGGACCGAGTCGAGGTCACGCTTCTCCTCACGACATCGGTGGGTAATCTCAGAACTATCCACTATCTATTCGGCGCAGGCGCCGTGCCTTCGAATACCGTTACGGACATCTACATTGCGGCTTCCGGATTCGGTACGACAGGGACTTGGCTCGTAATTGATAGGAACCTCGCCAACGACGCTTCGACGTTCGCCGACAACTCCCTAATCAACGCAGTCAAACAGGTTAGCCTGACATCGATGTCCCAGACCCACGGCACTCCAAACCATGATGCGCATTTCCGATACGATGATCTCAACAGTGTCAGCCATTGGGCCACAGGGGACCCTTTGGTCTACGACTCAAACCTAGACGGAACGTACGAGACATCTTCGGATACAATCCTCTCCTGCCCGTTTCCGTGCCCAATGACGAATGGTACACTGCTGAAAGACGACCCGCTGATAAGATTCGTGGATATTAATGGAGCCGGAACCTGGGAATCCAGTGAGCCAATAGTCTACGATACAAACAACGATGGCATTTACGATTACGCAAGCCGCTACGGAAGTGAACCACTAATCTACTATGTCGGTCCCCAGCCGAACCGCGACGAGTCCTTGTTGACACCAGTGATTGAGGCGACTAGCGCGCTGTTTGACAGCATTCAACTGTACACGGCTTCAGGGAGTACTGACTTTGTGCGCAACGGAGGGTTTGAAACAGGCTCGATAACAGGCTGGTACAACAACGCAAGCTTCGTCGCTTCAAGCTCAACCTTCCTCTCAGGAGCCTACAGTGTAGGCGGAACCGTGACCAACGGTGGAGGCGAGATGGCACAGAGCATAGACCCCACTCCAGTGATAGACAGTTCCACGGTTTTCAAAGCGTCATCCGACATCCATACAATGTCGGGTTCGACATCGGGGGACTTTGCTGAGATCTGGCTGAGCCTCGTCGACAGTAGCACTAACGCCAACCCTGTCAGCGTCCACTATTACTTCAGGACCGGCGACGGGAGCATCCCGGCCAACCGAACGGACGCGTCGTACCACAAGGCTCCAGGATTCGGGGCCACCAGCCCCCAGTGGTTCTCGCTGAGCGTTCCGCTTCTAATGGAAGAGTCATACTTCAACGGACTCGGACTTGGGTACACCCCCCCATACAGGGTTAACCTAGCCGTCGTAGAGATTGGGGCAGGAGTAGGCTCCTCGACCACATTAGCCTATTTTGACCAGATTTCTCTTCTAAAAGGCGGGCGAGTCGGCTCCGCCTCATCCTACTTCTATGCAAATGATGGGCAAAACTCAACCTACCTATATTCTGCAAACAACATACCTCAGGGTTCGTTGAGTTTCCAAATACCTCTTGGGCAGCAAGTTCTCAACGTTACATCTCCCAGCGGAACGAGCCTCCAGCCCGGAGAGTATTCAACCTCCGCCTCCGCAAACGCTCTTACAGTAACGATCTCCCCCTCAGCTTTCTTCAACAATCCCCCCGCCGGAAATTGGAATCTCTACGCCACCTCGACGAACGCAGCCGCAAGCATCTATGCGCAAGACCCCTTGACGCTAGCTAGCCTCTCAAGCATCACAAACGGCACAGTCAACCTCGTCTCGCAGACCGCAGACCCAACGGGTATTCCGATCTCCGGGGCAATTGCCAACATCACCGTGTGGAACCCCTCAGGCAACATTGCAGGCTACTGGGCAGGAACCTCGGACGCTCAGGGATTGTGGACAGCTACTAACGTGGTTCTTCCACCTCACGGAAATCCTCTGGGAACGTACACCCTACAAGCAACATTCTTATCATCATACCCATCATTTTTCGCCGGGGTTAAGACAACCCAGCTGCCGATCATCCCCGCAATAGTCCCAGTTACGGTTTCCCTCAGCGTTTCCATCGGAAGCATCTCTCAAGGAACGCCTGTGACAATCTCTGGGACAGTGGTCAACACTGGAACAAGCACGCCTAGGCCTGGCCTCACCATAACACTCTCCTATCAGCAAGCTGGCAACAACACCTGGAACCTCATAGCCGCCCTAACAACAGACTCCACCGGGAGGTACACGTACACATGGACCCCGCCCCAAGGAGAATACCACGTGCATGCCTCTTTCGCCGGGGACTCTCAGACCCCTTCAACACAGAGCTCCACTTCTCAGATCATAGTGGGCCCTCCCTCCGTCATTCCCCCAGGCGTATCATCGCTTCCTTGGATAATGATCGCAATTGCTGCTTCAGCAGTCGCAGCCGTTGCCATTGCGGCACTTGTCCTTGTCCGCCGACGACAGTCTCCAAATGGACAACCTCCTACGTCTTCTTAATGCCTCTGGCAAAAATCGCCCAGAATGGGCTCTGAATCGCAATCTGTCCGCGACTTCCAACTCTCACCTTGATGTTTTTGAAGGAAATGCCAACGATTCCAAAACGACCGGGTACGGACGCGGCCGTTTTTAGACGTAGGACAGGCAAAACCAGGCTAGAACACAAAACTCTCCCAGAATGGAAAGCTCCCTAGTTCAGGGAGAGAAAGAAAAAGGGGAGAGTTCAGAGGCGCTTTGACGACTAGTCGACTAGTGATGGCACTGTCCGGAGCACATATCAGCGGAACCGCCTTGACCGCGGTTGGGGGCCAACTGTAGCGCTGCTATAGCGTTGACGAGTCCGAAGCCGAAGAACTCCTTGGGACCGATATTGGTGGCTGACTGTTCGAGGATTGCTCTGACCTGGCTGGGTGAAAGGTTCGGGTTGGCGCTCAGTACAAGAGCCGCAACGCCTGCAACAATCGGTGTCGACCCGCTAGTGCCAGTGGCTCGGACGTAGTAGACGTTGCCTAGGGTAAAGCACTTGGAGTTGGGGTTCGACGCTTTACCAGGGCTGCAAGCACCCCTGACAAAACCCGTAGTTCCGATGGCGCCGCCAGCGGGCAAACTTCCTCCGGGTGCAGCTAGGGAGTTGATGTTGGTTCCATAGTTGCTGTAGAACGCAAGTCCGTCGGGACCAGATGCACATACAGCACCGGGGGTCAGGTTCTCAACGCAGGCTGGATTGGTCGTCGCAACGATAGAAATCACGTTTGGAAGGTCGCCTGGAAGTTCGACGAAGGGGCGAATATTGTTCAGGTTGAGACCATCGTTGCCCGCGGCTGCGAAGAGGATGCTGCCATGGCTGAACGCGTAATTTGTGGCGCGAACGAGCGCGACGTAGATAGCATGGTCTCCCTTGTTGGTAAGGTCAGCGTATCCCCCGAGACTCATCGAGATGACCTTGTATCCCTGGTTTGCTGCGTAGACAATGGCTGCGATGGTCCAAGCGAACTCGCCCGAACCGCCTCCGGTTGGAGTTCTGACTAACGTTTTGAGATTAGCCAGGTTCACACCAGGGGCTACTCCGACAACGGCTCCCAGACCGCCGGCAGAATCAAGGCTTCCAGCGGCAAGAGACGAAGTCCACGTTCCGTGGCCTTGTTGGTCGTCAGGGGCCCCGTCGTCAGAGGGACCGAAGATGGGCGCAGTGCCGAAGATCGAGGCTTGTGAATCGATGACCTTGGGGCCAACATCAGGATGCAACGGTGAAATTCCAGTGTCGATAATGGCTACGGTTATTGAACTGCTTCCGATGGTCGTGTCCCAAGCTCCACCCGCTGGACCGTAGCATGTGGGGCAAGTGCCAAACCCGCCAACGCGGCGTATGGCCCACTGGTTTGAGGGAATGTTGCCGTTTGCTTCGATATAGTATCTATCTCGTGCAGGTGCGCCTAGGATTGTTGTGGGAGGTGGCGGTATGGAGGTTGGCGAAACGTCCTCGTCCGTGGTTATAGATGTGGGCATGATGAGGTTCGCTACTAGGTCGTAGCCCGCCTCAAAGACCTGATTGTTTCCTCTGAGGTTAGAGAGGAAGGTGTCACTCGAGGTTGTGGAAGCTTTCGCATCAACTACCCCGATTTCCGGAATTGCCTTGATGACCTGCCCGCCGGCATCAGAGATGATGCCAGCGTAGTTGCCTGGTAGGGCACCGCCATTGAAATTCACGACAACGTTAGAGGAGTGCTGACTGCTGACTGCATTCGCTCCGAAATGAGGGAATGACGACAATAGCATGAGTGCTGAGACTGTGATTGCGATGGCGAAAGATGTTCGAGTCTTCATAGAATATCTTCAAAGGGTCTCACGACATCTGTAGCTACTTTAACACTTTCGGTCACCATAACCGTCCCCTTCAGCATAGAGCAGCCTTGAGCTGCATTTAGCAATCTAGAAGTATGATGAGCCGACTGTGAAAATCGAGAATGGTACACAGAAGCCAGTTGGCAAAGGGAAGCCACAGGCTAAGCCAATCGCCAGTTACCGCAGCTCCAACTTTTGACCGGACAGAATCCTCCCAATCGTCATATTCTGTCGGTCACATCTCTCCGAGGAGGCTTGCGCGACACCAATAATGGGCAATTCTAGCAACTCATATAATTCGCTCTTGTTTTGGTGCCGCCAGAGTGCCCCGGTGGCTCAGCCTGGTAGATGCCCAAGGCAGCAGAGAGCGTCGCCTTGGTAAGGCGAAGGTCGCGGGTTCAAAAGCCGACAGTATGGCTGAAACCCCCGCCCGGGGCTCCACCCATCTACAGGGAGAAGGCCCAACTAAGAACCTAAAGTGCGGAAAACCCACCGGTCCTTCCTTGTCGTGAGGTAGGGACACCATTTTGGCGGGTCGAGTCATTGCTCAGGTCTTGAGGCAGTAAGAGTGGAAAAGTAGATTGTATCGGCTCGCTCGAGTGCGAACTTGAGTCGCGAGACCTTGTTCTCAGCCAGTTGCCACTGGAACATCGCTCCTTGAAGAGGTGGCCGCTTTTCGAATCTTATCTTTCCATGCAGGCATCTGTTCCATCTCAGCTATTGCGGTTCGCACCGCTTGCTCCCTGCTCAACCAACGGTTCTTCATGGCCTGCTGGACGAAATCTTCGAATTTTCTCTCGAACGAGAGTAACTTTCCGTCCATGTCAGTGCAATGTACACAGTAGGGATTGTCGGAGTCTTGAGCTCCATGATCCTGGCTTGACGCCATCGGCATGCCGCAACTCTCGCATCGAATAGCAACTGACAATGAGACGCACGGTCACTAGCAGCAACATTCTAACAAGTATTAACCATAGCCTGACGCGAAGCCCACAACGGGAGTTACAAATGCAAGCTGTTTGAAGAGGTGGTTCATTCGCTAAACCTATAATAGTCCTGCCCTCGAGTGACCCGTGCAATCACTCGAGGAATGCTCTTATTGCGGGGGAAGGGCCCAAAAGCGCCTTTCGCATCTCTTACGCTTGTCATATTTCTATTCGGACGAAAAAAAAACACGCCAGAGGAACGACTTCCAACGGAAGGGGTCAATCCATTCCAAATCCCAGACATAATGCAAAAGTCTGTGATTGAAGGCGACGCAAAAAGAGCGCGCGACCGCCTGCGAATCGCTACCCTGGAACGGGACATCATTGGCGGGGCACTCACGAAAATCTACGAAGCAGAAACCAGGGGCCAACTTAGCGAGTCCGAGAGAACCCAACTAGTTCAGCGTTACAAGACCGACCTCAAGCGTGTCGACTCGGAAATAGACGATTACAAGAAAATAGTCGACTTATCAGAGCTGGAATCGGCGAAGGAAGACCTTCTGAAGAGTTTCCACGCTAAGCTCCTGGAGATTGACCAACGCATCAACCAGATCAAACCTTCTCTTCAACACGCCCTGCTACCCAGCCCCAAGACAGGAGACACGCCCGGAACGGCCCCGCCTCCCGAGGCTGACTCCACGGACGCCCAGCAAAACCAGACGAACCAGAGAGGGAAACCCACCAAAGAAAAACCCAAGAACAAAGCAGAAGAACGAATAGACGCGATCAGGGAAGAGGTCTTGAAAGCGATGGAGCGGCTGGAACAAATCGAGACGGAGGGTTGACGATACTGTCATGGGTAGAAAAGGCCCGCCTCAATGCCGCCGCACAGTCCATCCGAGAACTGCGCCAAGGCACCATAGTCGGGTTGGGAAGCGGAACAACAGTCCTCAGCACCTTAGAATTGGCCGCGGAGAAGATTCGAAAGGAGAACCTCGACATCAGGTTCGTCCCTACATCCTACCAGATGGAGATCGCCGTCAGAAGTCTCAAGCTCCAAACTACGCAATTGGAAGAAGACATGGAGCTTGACCTAGCTCTTGACGGAGCAGACCAAGTGCAGTGGAGAAGTCTCGATATGGTGAAAGGTGGAGGTGCGGCACTCTTACGCGAAAAAATTGTTGACTCAACGGCGAATCGCCTCGTTGTCGTCGTTGATGAGAGAAAACTTACCAAGACTCTCGGAGGGAGCCAACCAATACCGGTAGAAATCGTCCCATTCGCATACAGCTCTACCCATGACAAGATCAAGCGTCTTTCTGAGAAGGCTGTTCTCCGCCATGGAACAGGAAAAGTGGGCCCGATCATAACTGACAATGGAAACCTAGTTGTAGACGCGTACTTCAGGAACCTACGGAGACCAGAAATAATCGGTGAAAAACTCAAGAAGATTCCAGGAGTTATCGAGACGGGGCTTTTCCTACAAATGTGCGACGTGGCCTATGTCGGCCGCAAAGATGGCCGAGTGGATATTCTCCGGCGCGGTTGAAAGTGCCGGGGACGGGAATTTCGAACCCAGCATCGGGTTGTCGAACCCGCGACCTCCGGATCTCTCACATTCCAGGCAGGTTATGAGTCCGGCGCTTTGGCCCTTAATGCGAGGTCTGGCCAGGCTGAGCCACCCCGGCAAAATTGACGGGAAAGCCCGTGCGGCTAAAAGGGTTGCCTGACAAACAAATTAAACTCCATCATCCAATCAACCAACCCAGCGGAAGACTCTTCGATTGCGACCATTTGACTTTCTCACACTCGATGACGTGGAGACCTCTGGGAAGAGAGTCTTCCTGCGAGTCGACATCAATGTCCCCCTAGACCCTGCAACTCACCAGATCCTTGACGATACGAGAATCCGCGCTATATCATCAACACTAGAGGAGCTGGCAGACGCGAGGGTTATTCTCTGTTCACACCAATCCAGACCTGGAAAGGACGATTTCACGTCGCTCGAACCACATGCGAACCTGCTGTCGCGCTATTGTTCGCAGGCGGTTAGGTTCGTCGACGACGTTCTTGGTTCGCATGC
>Ga0066685_10000589_pt1 | contig 13217 bp, 8 predicted proteins | sample GraSoiAngelo_134_FD_62305 | JGI IMG/M metagenome (GOLD analysis project Ga0066685, IMG submission 62305) | Grasslands soil microbial communities from the Angelo Coastal Reserve, California, USA - 14_0929_05_30cm | ecosystem: Environmental > Terrestrial > Soil > Grasslands | place: USA...
TTCCTTCGTGTCTTTGCGGTGAGTTCTGTTTCACCGCACTCCACCACGAAGACACGAAGACACAAAGAATCTATGCAGCGAGGCAACCCAAATGAAGAGGGATAGGATTGATTGGATCGGCTGTGTGACTTCCAGGTTTGGATTGGGCTGGCGCACGCTCTTGTTCGTGCTCTTTGCCACAACCGCCGTCCCGGCGCAGCAGGATACGATCCCGCAGCGAGGGTTTCATCCCGCGGGCTCCTATGCGCTGACCGATCTGGAGACTATCAACACGGGAAACGGCAATTTGATGTTCCGGATTCCTTTGGTGTCGCTCCCGTCGGGACGAGGCGGAGCTCCCGGTCCGGCGATCAGTGTCTACTACAACAGCAAGCTTTGGGACACTTTTGCCTGGATCGATCGGACCGGTCCTACCCCCAGGGAGGTGAACGAGATCGTGCAAAGCCCGGACGGCGGCTGGCGTTACGCTCTTAGCTATGAATTGCGCCTGGACAACCGTTTGTTCCATGACCAGAGCGGCCCTGTCAACTGCTCGGACCCCGGTAGCGACAACATCTTGAAGCTGAAGATGAGTTTCCCCGACGGCAGCGTGCGCGAGTTTCGGCCGCGGGGTTTCTCGGATTTCTTCGCGGACGGTTACTTCAACATTTCGCCCGACGGGTTTGGCGTATGTGGCGGCAGCCTGACCTCCCCGATGACTTATTACAGCACCGACGGCAGCTACCTGAAGCTGGTCATCGAGCACGATACGGATAATGTGTGGAGCAACAATCCGTGGACGCTGTATCTTAATGACGGCCGGCGGATCACCGGAGGAAATGCGCCGCAGCGCATTTACGACCGGAACGCCAACTTTGTCGAATTTCGCAACATCACGTACAACACACACCCCGCGACCCAAATCATCGATCAACTGGGACGTTCCGTGATTGTCGAATATGGCTCCGCGCCCGGGCAAGACTCGGTTTACGGTTGGGGCACCGGCAACGAACAGCTGATATGGAACGTTCACTGGACGACTGCGTCCGTAAGCAAGCTCTATTTCGCGTATGATGCGGTCAGCCGGACTCTCACCCGGCCGCTGAGCGTGATCAGCGAGATTTCTCTCCCCCCGCAAGCGGGGTCCTTAGCTTACGCCTTCGAATACAATCCGGCCGCGGCGAATCCGGGATGGGGTGAATTGAGTCTCTTGAGGCTTCCATCCGGAGCTCAAGCCACATATCAGTATCGCGCTGATGGCGCTGACTCGATTCATTGGAGAAGAGTCATCGATAATGCGCCAACACGCAAGGATCTGACCTACTTGCGTGAGTATGACGGTGCTTCCGCTCCGACGACCGAAACCTGGCTGTATTCGGGTGGCAGCGGTGACGAGGAATTTACCATTTCCACCCCGGACGGAGGCGTGCTGCGCGACCACATTAGCAGGTCAGGAACTTATTGGTCCCGCGGTATGGTCTATAAGACCGAGCACCCTGACGGAAGGTTGGTCGAACGGCTTTGGAACCGCAACGCGCCTCCTGGGTTTGGCCCCAACCTTCCGGCAAACCCCTACGTCAAGACTGAGTTTACGTCGGTGAGGGACTCCCTGGGAAATCTGGCCAAGACCGCGATCAAAGATTTCAATTACGACAAGAATGGCAATCTGACCCGCCTGGCCGAGTACGACTGGGTGCAGTACAGCAGTGTGCCGCGCGACACGCTGGGGCGCCCCATGGGAATTCCCCCGGGAACGCAGCTCCGGAAGCTTACACTCAACACGTACTACAATCCTGCGCCGGACTCTTCATCGACGGTGGACCATGTCAACGCGTACTATAACCCCAGCTCCCCGCCTCTGCGCAGCGCCATCGAGTCGAGCGAAGTCAGCAATGAGCTCGGTCAAACTCTCTCGCGCACCGAGTCCTTCTACGACAACCCGTCGGCGACGGGGAACCTGACTCAAGAGAGAAGATGGGATGACACGAAAGGGCCGCTGACGCGTCCGTTAGGCTCGACCAATTCGATCGCGGTCTCTCATCAGTACAGCGCTTCGGGAAACCGCGTTCTGACTACGGATGCTCGTGGCATCCAGACTCAGTTCATCTACGGCGCGATCAATGGGTTTTCGGATCTGTATGTCACGCAGACCAAGACGGCGTACCGGACCGCCGTCCAGCGCACTACGAATTTGCAACATGACTTTTGTACGGGCTTAGTCAGCTTGCAGACAGACGCCGACAACAACGTCACCACACGAACCAGCTATGACGTGTTTGGGCGTCCCACCCTGATTCAGGAGGCTTACCTGACCGCTTTGGAGCGGCGCACTTCGACGGAGTACTCCGACACGGAGCGTCGCGTGATCGTGCGGCGCGACTTGAGTACCACCGGGGATGGCCGGCTGACGACCGTGGAGCACTACGATCCACTGGGCCGGATTCGGCTAAGGCAGCAGCTGGAAAATCCAACGCTGGAAAGCGCCTACGATGAGACGGCGGGGATCAAGGTGCAGACGCGTTACGCCTTCGCCGCTCCCAACCGGCTCGAGCTCGTTTCCAATCCGTATCGGGCGGGGAGTTCGATGGGATCTGGCGACGAGTCGACGATGGGCTGGACGCGGACAACGCTCGATGGCGGGGGACGGATCGTGGAGGTACAGACCTTCGCAGGCGGGGGGTTGCCCCCTCCCTGGGGCGCAAACGCGATCAGCACGGGCACGGTGAGAACTTCTTACGACGCCAATGCCACGATAGTGACGGACCAGGCAGGCAAGAGCCGGCGGAGCGTGAGTGACGCCCTGGGGCGCCTCACCGGTGTCACAGAAGACCCGGCGGGGCAGGCGCACCTGACCGCCTACCAGTATGACGCGCTTGATAACCTGACGATGGTGCAACAAGCGGGACAGACCCGCAGCTTCAGTTACGATTCGCTCAGCCGCTTGGCTAGCGCGATCAATCCCGAAAGCGGAAGCGTAGGCTACGACTATGACGGAAATGGCAACCTGAAGCACAAGACCGTCGTTCGGGGAACGATAACCTACAACTACGACGAGCTGAACCGCGTCATTAGCCGTAGTTACACGGACGGCACGCCGCTGGTGACCCTTGTCTACGATGCGCCGGCAGTGACAAACTCGAAGGGGCGTTTGACTTCGGTGAGCTCGACGGTCTCCAGTTACGGCTATGACGAGTACGATGCGCTCGGCCGCGTCAAGCGCAGTTCTCAAGTGACCGATGGAAGGCAGTATCTCTTCGGCTATGCCTACAACCTGGCCGGTGGGATGACGTCACAGACCTATCCCTCGGGAAGAATCATCACGACAGGTTACGATATGGCGGGAAGAATCAGCAGCGTCACGGGCCAAAAGGCGGGAGAAGCCGGCAAGGCCTACGCCTCTTCGCTCGCCTACGCCTCGCACGGGCCAGTCAGATCGGTCCGGTTGGGAAACGGTCTGTGGGAGCACACGAATTTCAACAATCGGCTGCAGCCGATACAGATCGGCCTGGGAGCCACCAGCACGAGCACCAGCCTGTTAAGCCTGGATTATTCCTACGGCGCGACAAACAACAATGGGAACGTGCTCAGTCAGACGATCACGGCAACGGGCTTCAGCAAGCAGCAAAGCTACTCGTATGATGCTCTGAACCGATTGCAGCAGGCTGATGAGATCGGATCCTGGTCGCAGACGTATGGCTATGACCGGTACGGGAACCGGTGGGTAAATCCCGGATCCTACGTGCGTGATCCGACGCTGACGCCGCAATCGCAGTCCGCATTCGATGCCAATTACAACAGGCTGCTTGGCTGTCAGTACGATCCGGCCGGAAATCTGACGCAAGATGGGACCGGCAACACGTACACCTACGACCTGGAGAACAGGCAAAAGAGCCACAACGGGACCACGACCTACCACTATGACGGCGAAGGGCGCCGGATCAAGAAAGTCGAGGCTCTGGGAGCGACGGTTTTCATCTATAACGCGGCGGGACAGTTGGTGCACGAGCACAGTGATCTTCCGCCGTCAGAAACCTCGGGCACAGGCTACCTGACTACCGATCATCTGGGGAGCACGAGAGTCATTACCGATGACGCCGGCGCGGTCAAGAAACGGTATGACTACCTGCCCTTCGGCGAGGAAATTCCGGCTAGTGTCGGTGGCCGTTCCTCGGTTCCCGGTTACCCGGCCGCCGATTCAACGCGCCAGCGATTCACCGGCAAAGAAAGGGATCACGAGTCCGGACTGGACTACTTGGGCGCCAGGTACTTGTCGGGGGCACAGGGGCGGTTTACGAGCCCTGATCGAGGAGGGTTCCACCAGGGGCATGTCCTGAATCCACAGAAATGGAACCAGTATGCCTACGTCCTGAACGACCCCCTGAGCCTGGTCGATCCCGGCGGCATGGAAGAGAGGCGCTTGCTGAGCAAGGTGCTCAACCTCTACTCGGACGCGAGCCGCGTGATCAGCATCCGAGTTGGAGTGGGCCCCGGCCTGAAGGGAAGGGTGACAATCCTGGGAGTAGGCTTCGAAGGCGGTGTTGTGGGAATGGCTAATCTGAAGGTGTTTCCCCTCAATCCCGCGTTGATCTCCTTGGGGATCTCCGGCGAGGCTGGAATCAGAGGCAAGGTTGGGCCTCTCGCAGTCAAGGCGCAGGCTAAGGAAGAGGTCACGCTTATCAAGGACGGAACGGTCAGCGTCGGGCTGGACAACAAGTCTGGTGTGGGCGGGGAGAACCCCGTCACCAAAACGAAGGCTAACACCGGTTCCGGCGATCTCACGGCCATAGGTGTTAGCACACCTGTGTGGGCCATAGGACCTGTCCCGATCTCTGCCGAGGCCGACATCAATATAAATTCCGAGAAGCTGGTTTCCGCCATTGGGGAGATTCCAGGCGCAATCCAGGAAATAAGGGACACAGCCAAGGAACTGATCGAGAAGATGATTCCGCGGATCCCCACGAGAAAACCCGCTGAGGAGCGTCAACCATGACTCGACCTTCCCATCTCCGTCTCTGGCTTGCTTTGGCCTCCGTTCTGCTGATTGCCTTGAACCTGCTCGCGGTCGCTGGTGTGGACCTGAGTTTGGCGCGCATCGCCGAGCTTGGCCCCGCGGCGTGGGTCACGCTGACTGTGTTGTCGGTGATTGCAGGTTGGTCCGTGCTGTACTGCTGGCGGGTTTTTTACAAGGCGTGGTGGTTTGACAAGAGAAGACCGTTCGGCGAACGATTCTTCTGGGCCATTGCGCTTCTCAGTATTCCCTACGGCCTGATGTTGTACTACTTCGTGGTTTACCGAAGGCGACTTGAGCCGCAGGATGAGATTCGTTGAGAGAGCCGGGAAAACGCTTCGTGATTCTTCGCGTCTTCGTGTCTTCGCGGTGGATTGGGCCCGGCCTTTACCACGAAGACGCGAAGACGCAAAGAATTTGTCATTGATCATTTTTCATTGGTCATTGGTCATTTCTGAAGACAGTCGGCCTGCCAGGGCACGGCGCATCGACTGAAGCAGAGCCTGCGCCTGTGTCAGATCGCTTTCAGCGTGATGGGAGCCGAAACGAACCCGATTATAAATCTCGGAGAGTCGCTTAAGGAGGGCAGCAACGGCCGAGGAGCCGAGACTATCGGCGAATTCCAACGGGGTCTGGCCCAAATTGCGGGTCAGACCGTGTGCCCGTAAGAGGTCGAGGGCCTCCTGGTAGAAGGTCGTTGCGACGTAGACGCTGTCGTGCCTCGATAGGGCGCGGCGGAACATCCACCAGAGCCTCGTGCGGAGGGAACCGCTTTTTCTGAACAGGAGGAGGCCAACCGCGAGCCCCGAAGCGAGCGTCAGGACCAAACTCCAGGCGTGAGCTGCAAGCCATCGCCGGAGATCCAATCTGTCAAACTGTGCTTGTCTCTTTGCACTCCAGCTTCCCAGCAGGCTCCGGATCTGACTCTGCCATTGCAACACCTGCGTTCGGGCGCTGTTTATGAGGCGATATTGCTTGAAAAAATCGTAGTTGACCACTTGTTCCGTCCACCAGAGGTCCGCGGCGTCCAAGAGATCTGCAAACACCTTCACCCATGCGGATCGGCTTCGGTCGGGATCGGGCGGAGTGGGATCAAATTCGACCCATTCGTAAGGAGGGAAGTAGGCCTCCACCCAGCTGTGGGCGTCATATTGGCGGACAGTCCAGGCTTTGCCCAGAGGGTTATATTCGCCCGAGCGGAAGCCGTTGACCAGGCGCGCGGGGATTCCCAATTGCCTGAGCATGATCGTCATTGCTGAAGCAAAGTATTCGCAGTGCCCCTTCCGCACGTCAAAAAGGAACATTGCGATCGGATCCGAACTGTGAGGAGTGCCTTTCAGTTCGAGGCTGTATCCGTAGTGGGTCTTGAGATACTTTTCCAGGGCCACAGCCTTTCCGTAGGGATGAGGAATGGATTGGGTTACTTCCCTTGCAAGATTCGCGATCCTGGGATCGAGATCCTTTACTTGAAGATATATCTTCCTGATGGCTTCGGGCGGCGTTGGTAAGGCGATCGGTATGCGCGTAGGATCCGGCTGGGCGATGTCTGACACAACGGCATAGCGGAGCTTGCTGTACGCCTGTCGAGGGGTGTAGAAGCTGTTAGAGTAATCCCGCTCAAGATAACCGATGTCGCCGGAGATGGCCAGCGCCTTATGGCACGTGAAGACTACGTCGGTCGAAAGCGCCTCCAGGTAGTAGGTTTGATAGAATTCGACACCTCGCCGGAAGCCTTCCAATTTGAACCATCTTCCCTGCGGGTACAACCTGTCCCTCGCGACGCGACTTCGGCTCCAGGACCGCCCGTCGTAGTGATCCAGGGCGACGCCGCGCCACTTCAAATTGCCCGGGGGCATCGCAGTGGGGTCGTCGAGTTTCACGCGCATCACCACGGCCGGGGACTCCTTGATGTTTCCGATTTCCCCCAGTTCGACGGTCTCCGAAAACCCGCTCACCATTCGCGTTTGACCGCTCGGTCTGTTGTAGAATCCAAGGGAAACGCGGGGGAGTAGAAAGAACAACGGGACAGCGAGCGCGAGAATGGCGACTGTCATGCCCATGCTGATCCAGGACACCGAGCCGGCGGGAAAGCGGTAAAACAGCTCGAACCCGCTGCCGAGGGCGGTCTCGGAAGCCACAGACGGCCTGATTCTTCCCTGCTTTTGAAATTGCGCGTGGCTGCGTTTCATCTCGAACAGTATCAACGCGCACACACCCGAAAAAAGGAACACAAACAGCGAGAAAGCGAAAGTGATGTCTATCGTGAGGGTCGAAGCGGCAAGAAGCTCGGCAAAACTGATGAGATAAAGATACACATAGTCCCGGTCTGTCGCTCGGGTCAAAAGTTTGACGGAAGCTACGAAGAGAATGAGGTGGACCGTCGTGAGTACAAAGGAACGAGACAGCCTCAGGTAATCGAGTACATAGATCGGGAGATACAGTATCGCGACCGAGTTCAGGAGCCATGCGGGCAGCCTCTGGCGCAGCCTCTCGGTGTCCGCAAACCAGCTGAAGACAAGCGCGGCCGTGAAAAAAACCAGCGAGAAGATGTCCAGGGCGCCTGTGGCCGCGATAGCCAGAAAACCCGACGTGATCAGGCAATAGGAAGCGAGCTTGAAATAACGCGCGAAGCTCATAGCTCGTCGAAGTAAACCACGTGGGAAGAACGCCAGATAGAGGACGGGAAGCTGGCCCGCGGCTTCGAACTGATGATGATCTTGAAGATCTTGTCCGAAAGGATTTGTTGCAGGTCGTAAGGTTCCAGCATTCCTGAGAGCTCCCCGCGCAAATCGGAAGATGTGGTGGCAGAAGGAAGCTCGCACTGGACAACGGCCAGGGATTTCAAAATGCGGTACAAGTGGGCCGTTCCCATTCCCTTCGGGATATACTCATTGGGAGTCAGCAATTCCAGTTCCGCTCCCTCCTCGCAGAAGTGGGCGGCCAGACTTGCCCCCAGGGAGACGGCCTTTTCAAATTCAGAAAGGTAATCCGGTTTCCGGGGCGGGTGGATAACAGTATCCAGGATCAGGCAGAACTTGCTTTCCTCCTGTCGCGCAAAGTCGCGTGCCATGAGCTCCCCTGTCTTGGCGGTTGCTTTCCAGTCTACGATGCGGGCGCTCTCGCCGTCCTGATATCTGCGGATCGCGTAAAGGCTCTCCCCCTGGCCCAAGTGCCGGCCTTCCAGGATCCCGGGAAGAAATGGAAGGAGATGGTAGTAGGATGAAATCTCGCGGATCGACGGGTACACCACTACTTCTCCTTCCGCTGTGATTCGCTCTCCGCGACGAAAGAAACCGAAGGGGAAGCGCGTGGAGATATGGAATCCTTCCAGGCGATACTGTCCCCTCCTTGGAAACGATTGAGCGACGAGCTCCGATCTTACTTCCCCGGGAAGGACCACGGGAAAGTAGGCAGGCTGCCTCAGAACAGAGCGGCTGGCGAAGGAGTCCTCCTCCTGCGGGCTGGAACCGCGCGCGGCGAACTTCTGGAAGGCCGAGGAGATCAGACCGGCCCCGAGCCGGTCTTTCTGTGCGACAGAAATGGAGAAAGAAGGGAAGAGCCGCTTCTGGTTTCGGAGAGACACCTTCAGTGAAACGCGCTCCCCTTCAAACACATTCTCCGGAACCTGCACCGACACTCCCACCGAGCGCAAAGAAGCGCGGGATACAATCCCCGAGGTAATCACGGCCGACAGAAGGGCCGCCAGGATCAGGAAGAGCAAATTGTTGCCCGTGTTGATGGCCGTCAGCGAAAGGAGAAAGATTGCCAGGATATACAATCCCCCTTCCCGCGTGATGCTGAAGGAAAAGGGTATCAGCCAACGACTCAGATTTGCCCTGCGGGCAAGACGGGGTACGATCGTCAAGGAGATAATCGCGGCCAGGACAAGAGACAGAACAGCCAGGGTTAGGCCCGTCGAGGTGTCTCCGCGGCGCATTGCGCTCTCGGAGGCCAGGGCCAAAAACAGCGCCAGGCTGAGAAGCCCCACGGCGGCGCAGAATTCGCGAACAGCCCGCCTGTCCCACAGGGGAACCCGGGAATCAGAGTGGGACTTCGATGTTGCGAAGAATCTCTGCAAGAATGGCCTCCGCTTCGTCACTGCGCTTGTGAGGGGAGGAGTATTTCGAGCTTACGATCACCCGGTGCGCCAGCACGGGGAGAACCAGTCGCTTGATGTCGTCAGGTATGCAGTAGTCACGACCCTCGTAATAAGCCAGTGCCTGCGCGGCGCGCCGCAGCGCGATGGAGCCTCTCGGGCTCACACCGATCGGCAGAAACTCAGAGTGCCGCGTCGCTTCCACGATTGCCATAATGTAGTCCAGCAGCGAATCGTCGACCCGGATCTGGGTCACGGCCATTTGCGCTTCAAGGACGTCTTCCATCCGCAGAACGGTTTCCATGCGCTCCACACTGGGCCGATGATTCTGAGAGCGCAGGATTTCCTTCTCTGCCTCCCCCTCGGGATATCCCATGCGAATGCGGAGCAAAAAGCGATCGAGCTGCGATTCGGGAAGAGGGTAGGTGCCGTGGTGCTCGATGGGGTTCTGCGTGGCGATCACCATGAAAGGACGAGGTAGAGGATGCGTGTGATTATCCACGCTCACGTTACCTTCGCTCATCGCTTCCAGGAGCGCGCTCTGCGTTTTCGGAGTAGTACGGTTGATCTCATCCGCCAGCACGACGTTGGCGAAAATCGGTCCGCGGCGGAATTCGAAGGAGTGGCTCGCCTGGCTGAAAATGGACACTCCCAATATGTCGGACGGCAGCAGATCGCTGGTGAACTGGATCCGGCGAAATGTGCAGTCAAAACCCCGGGACAGCGCGTGGGCGAGAGTGGTCTTCCCGACGCCCGGCACATCTTCAATCAGCAGATGACCGTCGGCCAGGAGGCAGACCAATGCGAGTCGAACCGCTTGCGGTTTGCCCAGCACGACAGCTTCGATTGCCTGCTGCAATTGGCGAATTTTGAGTTCCACTTCGACAGTTTTAGACATCGCTTAGTTATCGACAACCTGGGGAAAGTTCATGAAAAATTCTAGCATGCCTCCTGCGGCTTACCCTACAGAAACTCTCGCAGTATCCCCTCGGAAGGTGTGATTAGTAGAAAGGATGCTGACCGAAAGCGCTTCGTGATTCTTCGCGTCTTCGTGTCGTCGCGGTGAATTGGGGGCGGCCTTTACACGAAGGCGCGAAGCACGCGAAGGACTTTAGTTTGGCTGCGGCTGGGCTGCACTGTGTTCATCTGTGGTTTCCGCTTGTGCGATCCGTGGCGGGAGCGTCCGGATCAGAAGAGATTTCGCTGTCTAGTGGGAGGTGTAATCTTGAAATGCTCAAAAGCGAGCCGGGTTGCGATCCGCCCGCGCGGTGTTCTGTCGAGGAAGCCGATCTGCATGAGATACGGCTCATAAATATCCTCGATTGCATCCACCTCCTCGTTGATGGCAGCCGACAGGGCGCCGACACCTACCGGCCCTCCGTTGTACTTTTCCAATATGGTAAGCATCAGTTTCCGGTCGATTTCGTCAAAGCCGTAGACGTCGACGTCCATCATGGCAAGGGCGTCCATGGCGACCTGGCGGGTGATCTGCCCTTCCGCCTTGACCTCGGCGTAGTCTCGAACACGCCGGAGCAGACGATTTGCGATCCGCGGCGTCCCCCGGCTCCGGGACGCCAGCTCCTGGGAGCCTTCTTTGTCTATGACGACGCCCAGAATATCGGCGGACTGCTGGACGATGACCGCCAGCTCACCGGGAGTATAGAAGTCCAGCCGGTGAATTATGCCGAAACGGGCCCGGAGCGGGGCCGTGAGAAGCCCGGCTCGTGTCGTCGCGCCGATCAGGGTAAAACGCGGCAGGGGCATCTTGATGCTCCGCGCGGCAGGGCCCTCTCCGATGATTATGTCAATATTGAAGTCCTCCATCGCCGGATAGAGGATCTCCTCAATTGCAGCCGGCAGGCGGTGGATCTCGTCGATAAAGAGAACGTCGTTGGCTTTTAGATTAGTGAGGATTGCGACCAGATCGCCGCGTTTTTCGATGATCGGCCCGCTCGTGGACCGAATGCTTACACTGAGCTCATTGGCAATGATCGTCGCCAGAGTAGTCTTTCCCAGTCCGGGCGGGCCGTAAAGCAACACGTGATCCATCGCCTCGCGGCGCTTGCTGGCTGCGCGGATGCTGATCTCGATGTTTTCCTTGACCTTGTTCTGGCCGATGTACTGGCGCAGATTCTTCGGGCGCAGACTGAGCTCGAAAGACTGCTCCTCGGCACGAGGCACGGGACTCAGGAGCGTGTTGTGGCTGGCAGGTGGAGGTTTGACCATTGCGATTTGGATTAGCCCGCAAGCCTGCGCAAAGTGTGTCTCAAAAGATCCTCGAAAGTGCGCTCGCATTCGGCCGAGGCGACCACGCGTGAGAGCGCCTTTTCAGCCGCCGCTCTCGGATAACCCAGATTCACCAGCGCAGACAGAATGTCGTCCTCGAGTCCGTCCGTCCTGCTCGCCCCCTGGGCCTGCTGTGCCCGTTCCGCCAGTAAAAACGGGGTAACCTGGTTCTTGAGCTCCAACACGACGCGCTCGGCGGTCTTGCGACCCACCCCCGGGATCGTGGTCAGCCGGGCTAGATCGCCTTCCGCGATCGCCTGAGCCAACTCTTCCACTCGGGCTCCGGACAATATGCCAATGGCGACTTTCGGTCCGATTCCGCTGATGGATACGAGCTTGAGAAAGAAGTCCTTCTCTCGCTGGGAACAGAACCCGTAGAGTATCAGCGCATCCTCGCGCACGTGCGTGTGGATTTTGAGGGCGACCTGGCTCCCCTCGCCCGGAAGATCGTAGAAGCTCGTCAGTGGGATATGAACCTCGTAGCCGACTCCCTGCACATCCAGCAAAATCAAGTTTGGCTTCTTGGACAGAAGCTGACCTTTCAGATACCCAATCATGCGGGTTCAACGACAGGCTAACAGGATGATCGAAGACAGGATAACAGGAGCCTGTAATCCCGTTATCGTGCCGCCCAATTTACCACGAAGACACGAAGACGCGAAGAATCACGAAGAGGTTTTCCCTCAATTAGCTCAAACGCAACCAAAAGCTCTGCCATTCTTTGGGTCTTCGCGTCTTGGTGGTAAAAGCTGCATTGGTGGTCTTCTGCCTTCTGCCTGCTGCCTTCTGCTTTCGAATAGGCATCGAAGTGCCCCTGGAATTGTGCTATATAACGCTCGCTCTCGGCCAACGAAAGAAAGAGGCAGCGGGCCGATTTATCACCGCTAACCGCTGACCCAGATTCGTGGCCTGTGGGCGGCGGTCAGTGGAAGCGAGCATGCACTCGGAACCCGGGATCAGGGAACAAATCGTCGAGATCGGCAGACGTCTCTACGCAAACAAGTTTATTGCCGCGCGAGACGGAAACATCAGCGCTCGCCTGGGTGAATTCCTTTACTTCACTCCGACGGGGATGTGCAAAGGCTTCCTGAAAACAGAGGACATCGTCAAAACGGACCTGGGCGGAAAGAAAGTTGAAGGCATAAGAAACCCTTCCTCCGAGGCGTTGATGCATCTGGAGATCTACCGTCTTCGGCCGGATGTTTACGCGGTCGTGCACGCTCATCCGCCGCACGCGACGGGATACGCTGTGGCCGGGATGGCTCTGGATAAGGCGCTCTTGCCCGAGGTGATTCTCACTATGGGACGCATCCCCCTGGCTGAGTACAGCACCCCAACTACAGAGGAGGTGGCTCGAGCCATCCGTGATCTTGTCCCGTATCACGATGCCCTCCTTCTCAGCAATCATGGGGCGGTGGCTTACGGCGAGGACTTGGAGTCTGCCTATTTCAAGATGGAAACGCTCGAGCACTTCGCGCTCATCAGTATCGTGGCGAAGATCCTGGGACGCGAACGCGTTCTTTCCGAAGATGCCGTGAAACGTCTCTACGCGACGCAGGGTCGAAGCGAGTATCAAGGGGGCACATCAGAGACGAGGACGCTCCGGACTTCGGGCTGCCCGATACCGGCGGAGGCTCTGGAGTCTCCATCGGAGGAGACCCTGACCCTGACGAAGAGCGAGTTGTTCCAGGTCATCGATGAGATCGTAAGCCGTGTGCGACGGCAGTCGTGACGCACGGCGCCGTCCCTGTCAACCCAGCCGCAACCCAAACGGATCTCACCACCAGAGACGCTGAGAGGGCAGAGAAAGAAAATGACCAATGAAAAATGACAAATCGCAGTTCGTTT
>Ga0066685_10000599_pt1 | contig 13181 bp, 7 predicted proteins | sample GraSoiAngelo_134_FD_62305 | JGI IMG/M metagenome (GOLD analysis project Ga0066685, IMG submission 62305) | Grasslands soil microbial communities from the Angelo Coastal Reserve, California, USA - 14_0929_05_30cm | ecosystem: Environmental > Terrestrial > Soil > Grasslands | place: USA...
GCTGATGTTCGACGTGAACCGTGACGTGAATCAGACCGCCGCCATCGTTTATGAAGCGAAGAGCACCGGCCACAAGTCGAGCGTCTTCATCCTGGGCGGCGGTTCCCCGAAAAACTTCATACTCCAGACCGAGCCGCAAATTCAGGAAGTCATGGGCATCCCGGAAAAAGGTCATGATTACTTCCTCCAGTGCACTGACGCCCGTCCTGACACCGGCGGCCTTAGCGGTGCGACACCCGCTGAGGCCGTGAGCTGGGGCAAAGTTGATCCCGACACGCTGCCCGATTGCGTCGTTTGCTACACCGACTCGACCATCGCACTGCCGCTGCTGACCGCCTGTTGCCTGAGCCGGGTGAAGCCGCGCCGACTGAAACGCCTCTACGATTGCCGCGAGGAAATCCTGAACAAGGTCAAAATAAAATATCTAAAAACCGGCACCGTGACGAAAATCAAGACGAGCCGCAAAATTGCCAAACGGGCGAGCAGTGCAAGTCTCGACAGAAGGTAGTCCTCCGGCGCCAGGCAGACCGGGTGGAGCAAACTGGTAAGTTGCGATTTCGGCCAAGCGCTGCGGCGCATCTGGATACCACCACCATCGCGGAAGCACGCCGCTCCCTCTCCCTGCGAGGCACGAGCGGGGAGAGGGGCACCTTCCATCGAATTGGCGCGGTTAATTGGAATCCCCTCTCCCTTACCCTCTCCCCACTCCTCCGTCGTGGGGAGAGGGAATCGACCAGCGGCATGGTGGTGGTGTCAAGATACGCCCCAAGCGCTTTTGGGACCAACCTGGCGCTTGCATTCCGCCCGGGAGCAATTCATTCTAATTGTCCGTTTTGTTCGAGGCGCGCCGTCGCGCGTAAATGACGCAGTCGTAGCACATGAGCGATTCGCCTGAAATCGGTTTGGATTTGGAAGATCTGGAGCTGCAACTCCTGCCTGCCTGGGCCAAACAGTCGCCCGACGCCAATCGCTACGCCAAATACCAGGGCAGCGCGACGGAATCCGGCACGCCCGGGCGCGAGCGTCGGGAGCCGCACGGCAAAAGGGCTGAGCGATCAGCCCACCGGCAACGCGACGCGGATCAGGACCGACCACGCAAACCGCGTGAGGGACGCGCTGGCCCGCCACGTCGCGAGGGAGGCCGTTTCGACAGACCCCGGCACGAAGAGAAACGGGAACCGACCCAGCCGTTGCCCGAAGTCAGTGTATCGTTCCTGCCTGAGGAAAAGGGTGTCGAATCACTCGCCCGGCAAATCAAGCTGACCGGTCGGGCGTATCCAATTTTTGATATCGCCCATTTGATTTTGAAACGGCCGGACCGGTATCACGTCACGTTCCGCGTGGCGAAAAAGCCGGATGACCAGGTTGTCCAGCCGCTCTGGATTTGTAACCTCGACGACACGCTCTGGTTTTCTGATCAGGATGCCGTAAACCATGTTTTACGAAAGCACTTCGACACGTTCTACAAAGCCGAGCGTACGCCAGCCGATCCGCCGAAGGGCACTTACACGTTCGTCGCGCAGTGCGCTCTCAGCGGCATCATTCTCGGCCCGCCAAATTATCACGATTATCAAAACAAATTGCGCAAGCTGCACGCCGAGCGCTTTTCCCGGATGTCCTTCGAGGTTTACAAATCGAAGGTGAAAATCGTGAAGGACGAGGCGGTCGTCAAAAAGTGGATCGAAGAGCAGAGCTGGAAGACGGAATTCGTTTGTTTGAACGTGTCTGAGGGGAAACGCCTCGGCAGTCGCGAGGAAGTGGAACAACATTTCCGTGAAGTACATTGCGGCAACATTATTCGCGCAGTCGAATCGCACACGCTGCTTGCTGCCGCGGCTCAGCAGTTGCCGACGCCGGCACTGCGCCATTTGGTGCGGCGGGCATGGGACGAACAGCAACGTTTCCCGCTCAAGGTCGTCACGACGCTGAGCCAACAGTTCGCCGCGCATGGCCTGCAATTTTTCAAAGTAAACAAGACCATCACCCACGTCGCAGTCGCGCGGCCCCATTACCTCGATTTGCAAACCACGCCGGTTTCCGATGGCGTCAAGCGCATCGTCGATTTCATCAACGCGCATCCCGGTTGCGCGCGACGGCAATTGATTGGAACGTTGGCGCCGTCGCCCGCGCCGTCCGCCGCTCCTGCAACCCTTCCTCCAGCGGAAGGCGCGGTCGCGTCGCCGCCGACAGCGGAACAAATTGCGGGGGTCTCTTCGCCTTCAGCCGCCGCGCCGAAAGTGTCTGGCGACCTTCACGATCCGACACCGGAACAAACGGCGGTGATTGCGGATTTGCACTGGCTGATTCATCAAGGGCACGTGTTGGAGTTCGCCAACGGCAGGATTGAGACCGCCAAGAAGCCAGCTCCGAAACTGCCCAGGCCGCAAGCGAAACCCGCCGCACCACAAACCGAAGGGACCGCAGTGCTGGAAGCAGGATCGAGCGTCGAAGCAGCCCCGCAGGGTCAAACTGAACCCGATGGTGTTCCACCCAGTGCGGAAATCACTCAGCCGGCTGCAATGGCGGGCAGCGCCACAATCCCCGCCTCGCTCGAAGCGACGACAGCGGTTGTTAACCAGGCAACAGAACCTGCCGTTGAAACGATTCCGGCGACGACGCAAGTGGCCGGTGTTTAACTCGCGAATGGCTGCCGAGGAGTTTGTGCCGGCCGGCAGTGGCGTACGGGCTGGACAGAAATTCGCTGTCCCTTAAATAATCGCCCAGATCCCCAATGAACCAAAAAGCTTACGCCCGAGCGGGCGTTGACATTGACCTGGGCAATCGCGTTAAAGCCACGCTGCCGCAACTGCTCGCCTCCACCCATCGACGTGAAGTGCTCGGCAAGGTTGGCGGGTTCGGGGGTTTGTTTGCGCTCGACACCAGGAAATACAGGCGGCCAGTGCTGGTTTCCAGCGTGGATGGCGTGGGCACCAAGCTGAAGGTTGCCTTCGCCCTGGGTCGGCACGACACCATCGGTCAAGACCTCGTCAATCATTGCGTGAATGACATCGCGGTGCTCGGCGCGGAGCCACTCTTCTTCCTGGACTATATCGGCACCGGCGAACTGGAGCCGCGCGTCTTCACTGAAATCATCAAAGGCTTCGCGAAGGCCTGCGCGGAAAACAATTGCGCGCTCATCGGCGGCGAAACCGCTCAAATGCCCGGCTTCTATCAACCGGGCGAATACGATGTCAGCGGCACGATTGTCGGCGTCGTGGAAAGGTCCCGGATGCTCGACGGCAAATCCATCAAACCAGGCGACGCGGTCGTCGGCATAGCCTCAAGCGGGCTGCACACAAACGGTTATTCGCTGGCTCGACGAATTTTCTTCGAGCAGATGAAACTGCAACCGGGCAGCCCTGTGGCTGAACTCGGCAGCACGATCGGCGATGAGTTGCTCAAGGTGCACGTCAGTTACGGCCCGCTCGTGCAAGAGCTGCTGAAAAAATTCAATGAGAGGGACCGCGTGGCGCCGTCCCTGAAATCAAGATCGGCATCACGCCGGTCCACGGCCATCAAAGGCCTCGCCCACATCACCGGCGGCAGTTTCGTGGATAACATTCCGCGCGTTCTGCCGAAGAACTGCGACGTTGTCATCCGCAGAGGCTCGTGGGAAATGCTCCCGATTTTCCAACTGATCCGGGCCAAGGGCGCCGTCCCGGAAGATGAATTGTATCAGGTCTTCAACATGGGCATCGGCATGGTCGCGATTGTCGCAAAGGAAGATTTCCGCCTGGTGCTTCGATTCATCCATGCCCGGAAGCACAAGGCCTGGCTGATTGGGGAAGTGACAAATGGCCGGGGTGCGGCGAGAATCGTCTGAACCGGCTCTCAGGCCGTTCCGCCTTTCAACATCGCTACGGCGTAGTCGCGGTTCAAGCGGGCAATGAAGCGGAGGCTGATCTCTTTCGGGCAGACCGCTTCGCAGGAGCCGGTGACGGTGCAGTTGCCAAAGCCCTCCGCGTCCATCGCTTCGACCAGCTTCATCACGCGGCGGTCTTTCTCGACCTTGCCCTGCGGCAGCAGGCCGAGGTGCGAGACTTTCGCGGCGACAAACAGCATCGCGCTCGCGTTCTTGCACGCAGCCACGCAGGCGCCGCAGCCGATGCACTGCGCGGCGTCCATCGCGTGTTCGGCGTCGGCTTTCGGAATCGGAATCGCGTTGGCGTCGGGCACGCCGCCGGTCGAGACGGAAACGAAGCCTCCGGCTTGAACGATGCGGTCGAACGCGCTGCGGTCCACGACGAGGTCCCGCACGACCGGGAAGGCAGCCGCGCGCCACGGTTCGATGGTGATGGTGTCGCCTTCTTTGAAGTGCCGCAGGTGCAACTGGCAGACGGTGGTGCCTTTCCGGCCGCCGTGCGGAATGCCATTGATGACGAGGGAGCAGGCGCCGCAGATGCCTTCACGGCAGTCGGAATCGAACGCAATCGGTTCCTCGTCCCGCTCGATGAGTTCCTCATTCACCACGTCCAGCATTTCGAGGAAGGACATTTCCGGGAGGACGTCCTTCGCCTCGTAGGCTTCGAAGCGTCCGGGTGCGGTCGCATTCTTCTGCCGCCAGACTTTCAACGTCAGGTTCATTTGCGATTTACGATTTACGATCTACGATTTACGCGTCGCAAGAGGAGCGGGCCTTCTTAGCCCGCGAAACAACGATGCGCAAAATCTCGTCACCGTCAGCCAGTAACCGATCAAGCTCAGCAGCGTTGACCAGCCCGGCTTCGACCCGAATTTCCATCCAGAACTGTTTCATTTGATGTCTGGTCATAAGGCATCTCGCCTGTTCCGAGAAACATACGTGACACACCCGTCGAGTTCGCATTTGAAAACGGGCTCACGAATCGTAAATCGTAAATCGTAAATTCTACTTGTAGCTTCTCTGTGTCATGTGGACTTCTTCGTAAACCAGCGGCTCCTTTTGCAGCACCGGCGGCTTGTCTGGCCCTTGATATTCCCACGCCGCTACGAAGGCGAAATGGCCGTCATCGCGTTTGGCTTCGCCGTCTTCAGTCTGGTACTCTTCGCGGAAATGGCCGCCGCAGGATTCGTTGCGGTGGAGCGCGTCGAGGCAGAGCAGTTCGGCGAATTCCATGAAGTCCGCGACGCGGCCGGCGTATTCGAGATTTTGATTCAGCTCATAGCCATCGCCCGTCACGTTGACATTTTTCCAAAACTCCTCGCGCAATCCGGGAATTCGGTTCAAAACTTCCTTCAGGCCGGCTTCGTTGCGCGCCATGCCGCATTTGTCCCAAAGCAGCCCGCCCAACTCGCGATGCAGGCTCGTCACCGTCCGCTTGCCTTTGATCGAAAGGAGTTGCCTGGCGCGCGCGCGGACTTCTTCCTCGACTTTTTTGAACTCGGCATGACTGGTCGAAGGCTTTGCTTGTTTCGAGGAGGCAAAATAATGGCCGACGGTGCAGGGGACAATGAAGTAACCATCCGCCAGGCCTTGCATCAGCGCGCTGGCGCCAAGCCGGTTCGCGCCGTGGTCGGAAAAGTTCGCCTCGCCGAGGACGAACAGGCCGGGGACGTTGCTCATCAAATTGTAGTCCACCCACAGGCCACCCATCGTGTAATGCACCGCCGGATAGATGCGCATCGGCGTTTGATACGCATTCTCGCCGGTGATCTTTTCATACATGTCGAAGAGGTTGCCGTAGCGCTCGCGGATTTTGTCTTCGCCGAGACGTTTGATAGCGTCGGCGAAATCAAGATAAACACCGAGACCGCCTGGCCCAACGCCTCGCCCCTCATCGCAAACCTCCTTCGCCGCGCGAGAAGCGATGTCGCGCGGGGCGAGGTTGCCGTAGCTGGGATACTTGCGTTCGAGGAAATAATCGCGGTCTGCCTCGGGAATCCGGCTCGACGACTTTGAGCAATCCTCCTTTCGTTTCGGCACCCAGACGCGGCCGTCGTTGCGCAGCGATTCGGACATGAGCGTCAATTTCGATTGATGGTCGCCGCTGACGGGGATGCAGGTCGGGTGAATCTGCGTGTAGCACGGATTGGCGAACGCCGCGCCTTTTTTGTAAGCGCGCCAGGCGGCGGTGACGTTGCAACCTTTGGCGTTCGTCGAGAGAAAGAAGACGTTGCCGTAACCGCCGGTGGCGAGCACCACGGCGTCGCAGGCGTGCGAAGCAATTTCGCCGCTCACCAGGTCGCGCGCGACGATGCCTTTGGCGTGGCCATCGATCATGACCAGATCGAGCATTTCGGTGCGTGGAAACATCTTCACGGCGCCGAGGCCGATTTGACGGCAAAGCGCCTGATAAGCGCCCAGCAACAGTTGCTGACCGGTCTGGCCGCGGGCATAAAACGTGCGCGACACCTGCGCGCCGCCGAAGGAACGATTGTCCAGATAGCCGCTGTATTCGCGGGCAAACGGCACCCCTTGCGCGACGCATTGGTCAATGATGTTCACACTCACCTGCGCCAGACGATAGACATTGGCTTCGCGCGCCCGGAAGTCGCCGCCTTTGATCGTGTCGTAGAAAAGCCGGTAAATGCTGTCACCGTCGTTTTTGTAGTTCTTCGCGGCGTTGATCCCGCCCTGCGCGGCGATGCTATGAGCGCGGCGGGGACTGTCCTGAAAGCAGAAGCATTTTACGTTGTAACCAAGCTCAGCCAGCGTGGCTGCTGCGGACGCGCCCGCGAGTCCGGAGCCGACGACGATGACATCGAACTTCCGCTTGTTCGCCGGGTTGATCAGCTTCAGCTCGAACTTGTGCTTGTCCCACTTTTGCGCCAGCGGTCCGGAGGGGATTTTGGCGTCCAGTTTCATATCAGGCAGCGCTCCTGGAAAAACTCCAAATGCCAGATCCCAAACTCCAAAGAAGCGTCAAACTCCAAACTCGAAAAAAAATCCGCGAAGGAACGCGCAGTGTGAACGAGCGGCCGCTCGTCGCGGGTCCATCATTTGAGATTTGGATCCTGGAGTTTCTTTGGGATTTGGAGTTTGGCGTTTGAAGTTTCACTTGACCTCCTTTCCGTAGCCCAGCAGCACCGCGATGGGAATGGAGACGTAACCGAGAAAAATCAGCCACGCCGCCACTTTGGCGAAACGATCCAACGCCGGTCCGTAAACGTCGTTCTTCCAACCCACCGATTGAAACATCGCCGCGACACCGTGGCTGAGATGCAGGCAAAGCAGCCCCATCGCCAGAACGTAAAATCCCGAGACCGGCGGAGAGGAGAAGCCCGTCACCATCATGCGATATACGTCGTGGCGACCTTTGGCGTCCCTGAACGCGACAAAATTCTGGCCGGTGAAATTGATCGACTTCGCCTGCACGGTGAAGTGGAGCAAATGATAAATCACGAACACGGCGATGATCAGTCCGCTCATCAGCATCGTCCGCGAGGCGTAACTGGCTGCGGTCGGATTCCAGTTCGCGTAGGGAATCGATCGTGCCGCTTTATTTTCGACTGAGAGCTTCACCGCCGACCAGAGGTGGAGAACCACCATCCCCAGCAATCCGATGCGCGCGAACCAGAGGATTTCCTGGTTGGCTTGCAGGAAATGTCCGTAGCGATTGATGGCTTCCGGGCCGAGAAAAATTTGAAGATTACCCAACAAATGCGCGACGACGAAGAGAAACAGCGCGCCGCCGCTGACCGCCATGATGTATTTCTTGCCGAGCGAAGACTCGAAGAGATTCACAATGATGTTCATTCGGAGCCCGACCGGCAGGGCAACGAAGCCCGGCCTCGTCAAGCGTCAAAGAATCTAATAATCCAGAGCGAACAACGTCAATGCGCCTGACACAGGTATAAGGGAGGGCTTGCCGGTCGGTTACTCCGGCTAATTGGCAGAATAGTCAGGCAGGAGCACAAGCCTTTGGCCCGAAGTGTGCTAGTTTTGTTGCATCACTCATGAGAAAGTTTTTGCCCGCCTTCCTTCTGTGCGCTCTCACCTGGGAGTTCACCGTCCCCGCCGCCAGTCAGGTGATTATCTCCGAATTCATGGCGGACAACACACACACGCTGGCCGACGAGGATGGTTCCTACGAAGACTGGATTGAGATCTATAACGCCGGCTCCAAGCCCGTGAACCTGGGTGGCTGGTATCTGACTGACAATGCCAATGAACTGACCAAGTGGCGTTTCCCTGGCACCAATCTCAACGCCAGCGGCTTTCTGGTGGTCTTCGCTTCGGCGAAGCAGCGCGATATGCCAGGTGCGCCACTCCATACCAACTTCAAGCTTTCTGCGACGGGCGAATATCTGGCCCTGGTGCAGCCGGACGGCGTTACGATCGCCACCGAGTTCGCGCCGACGTTTCCACGGCAGGTGCCCGACGTGTCGTTCGGCTTCGGCGTGGTAACAAGCAAAACCATGTTGATCACCACCAACGCGCCGGTCCAGGTGGTCATCCCGACAGATGACAACCTTGGCGCGAGCTGGACGCTGCCGGACTTCGATGACTCCAGATGGCTCCGCGGCACGAACGGCGTGGGTTACGACACAGGCACGGTTGACCCGCTGGAAAGCTCGTATTCAGGGCACATGCTTGAATCGCAGCCGGTGGCTTATTGGCGTCTCAACGAAACGAACGGCACGGTCGCGGTTAACAGCGGAACTCTTGGCCCGGCGGCCAACGGCACGTACCAAAACGGCGTCTCAATCGCGTCGGCAGGGCCGCGTCCGCCGCAGTTCAGCGGCTTCGAGCCGGACAACACAGCGGCGGAATTTGACGGCGTGGATGATTTCGTCGGCGGACCGGGCGGACTGTTGGACAACCGTTCCACCTTCACGATGGGCGGGTGGATTCGGCCCACCGGCGCCCAGGCCTCGCGCACCGGTCTGTTCGGCCAGAATGATGCGATTGAAATCGGCTTCATCAACGGCACGACGATTGAACTCTGGACTCCGGTCGGCCAGATCGATACGGCCTATCCGTTTGCCGACAACGAGTGGCATCACCTGGCCGCTGTAGGCACCGGCCAGGCGCTGGAACTCTATTACGATGGCGACCTCGCGGCCGATTCACCAGGCTCAGTTTCCAGCTACGGCGCTTCCGGTTTCAACTTCAACATCGGCGGGGGCGGTGTCTTTGACGCCACGGATAATCCGTTCCTTGGCCAGATCGACGAAGTCGCGGTGTGGGACCGCGCGCTGACTGCGGATGAGATCGCGCGCCTGCTCCAGAGCGGCCCGGCGACTCCGGTGGACTTCGGTCCCGACATTGTGACGGACGTTCGGACGAAGATGCAGACCGTGAACAGCTCGGCTTTCATCCGAATCCCTTTTGCAGTGGCGAACTCGGCGGACATCGCTCAACTCACTCTTCGCTTGAAATACGACGATGGCTTCGTGGCCTGGCTCAATGGGCAGGAGATCGCCCGCAAAAACGCGCCGGACGCGTTGGTATGGAACTCGACCGCCACCGCGCGGCGCCCGGACAACCTTGCCGTTCAGTTCGAGGACTTCGACCTCTCTCCCTTCAGCTCGCTGCTCCAGGTCGGCACCAATGTGCTGGCCATTCAAGGGTTGAATATCGACGCGACGAATACGGATTTTCTGATTCGGGCCGAACTCCTGGCAACCAGCGTCGGGGAGATCGGGGCTCAGGCGCGCTATTTCCTCACGCCGACTCCTGGCGCATTGAACAGCGTGGGAGCTGCCGATCTCGGCCCGTTGATCATCGATGTCGGCCATACGCCGGACATGCCGTCGGACAACCAGGACCTTCTGGTGACCGCGCGCGTTCTGCCGACCTTCCACGCGCTCTCGAACGTCACACTCCACTATCGGGTCATGTTCAACGCCGAAGCGTCCGTGGCGATGAACGACAGCGGCGCCAACGGCGACGCGACGGCGGGTGATGGCATCTGGAGCGCGATCATTCCAGCCGACGCTTCCACCAACGGTCAGATGATCCGCTACTATGTCACAGCGACCGACGCGCAGAACAACAGTTCGCGCTGGCCGCTGTTTCCCGATCCGGTCGATTCCGAGCAATATCTGGGAATGGTGGTCTCCGATCCGGGCATTCAGTCGCTGTTGCCGGTGGTGCAACTGTTCGTGGAAAACACGGCGGCGGCGGACACGTTCGGCGGCACGCGCTGTTCTCTTTTCTATCTCGGCGAATTTTACGACAACGTGTTGATCAGTCTGCACGGGCAAAGTTCCTCCGGCTGGCCCAAGAAAAGTTACAACCTCGATTTCAACAGCGACCACCGTTTCCGCTACCGCGCCGGCAGTCCTCGCGTCAAGGACATCAAATTCATGAGCAACTACGCCGACAAGGCCAAGGTGCGCAACTCGCTCGCTTACGAAATGATCGCCGCGGCCGGTTCGGCCGGTCATTTTTCATTCCACGTTCGCCTCCAGCGCAACGCGCAGTTCTTCAGCATTGCTGACCTGATGGAGGACGGCGATGACCGATGGCTGGAGCGGCTGGGCCGCGATCCCAACGGCGCGCTTTACAAGATGTACAACAATATGGGCAGCGCCGGCGGCAACGAGAAAAAGACCCGCAAGGAGGAGGATTTCAGCGATCTTCAGACATTGGTCGATAACCTCGACGAAACACGTCCACTGAACACCAGGGTCCTCTATGCCTACGACAACATTGACCTGCCGCAGACCATCAGCTACTTCGTCGCGCTCGCGCTGATCAGCGACCAGGACCACGGGCACAAAAATTTTTATCTGTATCGCGACACTCCGGGTTCAGGCGAATGGGCCATCTTCCCGTGGGACGTGGACCTGAGCTGGGGCCGCAACTGGCTCGATGCGCAGGGCTACTTCACCGACACACTGTTTGAGGACAACGTGCTGAACTTCTACAATGACGCCCAGCAGGGCAAACCGTCCAATCGGCTTTACGACCTGATCTTCGATCACCCGGACTTTCGCCGCATGTACCTGTGCCGCCTTCGCACGGTCATGGACCAGGTCCTGCAACCGCCGGGCGCGGCGACCAACAGTTTGCGAATTGAGGCGCGCATCCGGGAAATGCTGGACCAGATGGATCCGCCGGCCTTCGGCACGTCCGATGCCGATCGCGATTACGCGGTGTGGCCCAAATGGGGCAACCAAAACCGGATGCGGCCTGAAGCGCAGCGGATCATCGGCATTCATTTGCCGGGCCGTCGCGCGTTTCTTTTCACCAATGCCAACGCCACGGTGAACGGCGAAGGCATCCCTTCCCCGCAGCCGTCGAATGCGGTGGTGAACCTTGGACAAATCGAGTTCAACCCGCCGTCGGGCGACCAGGCGCAGGAGTACATCCAGCTTTCCAACTCCAACGGTTTCGCCGTGGACATCTCCGGCTGGAATGTGGGAGGCGGCGTGAGTTTCACTTTTCGGCCCGGCACCGTCGTCCCGGCCGGAGGTTCGCTTTATCTCTCGCCGAACGTGAATGCGTTCCGCACCCGCGCCTCCGGTCCGCGCGGCGGCCAGGGACTGTTCGTGCAAGGCGACTACCGCGGTCAACTCAACGCCTGGGGCGAAACCGTCACGCTCACCGACGACACGGGCCGGCTCGTGGCGACCAACCGCTACGCGGGCAACCCTTCGCTCGCGCAGCGGTACCTCCGCATCACGGAAATCATGTACAATCCGCCACCGCAACCCGGCGAAACGAACAACGCGCAGGAATTTGAATACGTTGAGTTGAAGAACATCGGCCCGGCGCCGCTGGACCTGACCGGCGTGCGGTTTACCAACGGCATCTATTTCAACTTCGCCGGCAGCGCCGTGACCACCCTGGCGCCGGGCGCAACTGTGCTGGTGGTGAAAAACGCCGCCGCGTTCACCGCGCGTTACGGTAGCGGCCTCAATATCGCAGGTGAATACACCGGATCGCTTGACAACGCCGGCGAAACCCTTCGGTTGGAGGACGCTGTCGGCGAGAAGATTCTCGAGTTTGCCTATGACAGTTCCTGGTATCCGCTTTCGGACGGACTTGGCTTTTCCCTCGTTATCATGAACGAAAACGTGCCGTGGTACACCTGGGGTGACAAGGAGAGTTGGCGTGTCAGCAGCGCTATTAACGGTTCGCCGAGCGCTGACGATGCCGCGCCGAATCTTCCGCCGATTCTCATCAACGAACTGCTCACGCACACCGACCTGCCGCAAGTGGACGAAATTGAGTTGTTCAATCCCACCGCCGGCGATGTGGACATCGGGGGATGGTTTATCAGCGACGATCTCAAAACGCCGAAGAAATTCCGCATACGGAACGGCACAACGATTCTCGCGGGCGGCTACCGCGTCTTCACGGAAGCGGACTTTAATCCGACTCCGGGCGCGGGCACGAGCTTTGCCTTCCGTTCGAGCGGCGATGAGGCCTGGCTTTATTCGGGCGACGCGAACACGAACCTGACCGGTTACCTGCACGGATTTCGCTTCGGCGCGGCGGAGAACGGGGTGACCTTCGGCCGTTACCTGAACAGCGTGGGCGACGAGCAGTTTCCCGCGCAGCTCTCCAACACGCTCGGCTACGCCAATTCCGGTCCGCGCGTTGGGCCGTTGGTGTTCACGGAAATCATGTATCACCCGGCGGCGGGCGGAGAGGAATTCGTTGAGTTGAAGAATATCGCGTCCACAAACGTCCCGCTGTTCTCCCCGTCGTTTCCAACCAACACCTGGAAACTATCGGGGCTGGGTTACAGTTTTCCAACCAACGCGACGCTGGGCGCCGGTCAACTGTTGCTCGTGGTGGCGATTGATCCCGCCCTGTTTCGGGCGAAATATTCCGTGCCGGCCGAAGTGCAGATTTTCGGACCGTTCGACGGCGCGCTGCAGGACGACGGTGAGAATTTGGAACTGCAACGGCCCGACACGCCTGACACCAACGGTGTCCCTTACATCACGGTCGAGGCCGTGCGTTACGCGAACACGGCGCCGTGGCCATTGGGAGTCGACGGCACGGGGGCGTCACTTCAACGATCGCTCGCCGATGCGTATGGCAACGACCCGGTCAACTGGTTTGTGGCGCCTGCGACGGCGGGCATCGACAACACATCCAATCCTGCGCTGAGTGCCGTGCGGTCCGGCGCCGGCATCACCCTTTCATGGCGGGCGAGCGTTATCGGCTACGTGCTGGAATGGGCGGATCAAATCCCGTCGGCCATGTGGGATACGGTTCCCGATGTTGCCAATAATTCCGTCACGGTGGCGCCCTTAGGTGGCGCCAGGTTTTACCGGTTGAAGAAACCGTGACCGTCTCG
>Ga0066685_10000607_pt1 | contig 13158 bp, 10 predicted proteins | sample GraSoiAngelo_134_FD_62305 | JGI IMG/M metagenome (GOLD analysis project Ga0066685, IMG submission 62305) | Grasslands soil microbial communities from the Angelo Coastal Reserve, California, USA - 14_0929_05_30cm | ecosystem: Environmental > Terrestrial > Soil > Grasslands | place: USA...
GTCTCGCGGTCCCCCGCGAGGATCGCGTGGGCGATCGGCGCGGCGCCACGCCACCGCGGTAGGAGCGACGCATGGACGTTGACGGCGTGCCCGGCCGCGGCCTGGATGAGCGTCGCGGGGATGCGGTTGCCATACGCGGCCCACACGAGGAGCTCCGGCCGCAGCGCGAGGACGGTCTCGAGCGCAGTGCCGCGCAGACCCGCCGGCTGGAAGACGGGGACGCCGATCGTGCGCGCCCGCTCTTTCACCGGCGGCTCGCGGAGCGCGCCGCGATGGGCCGGGCGATCGGGCTGCGTGACGACGCCGACGAGCGCGAGCGTGCCGGCGTCGGCCAGGCCCTTCACCGCGTCGAGCGACGGGACGGCGAAGGCCGGCGTGCCGAGAAAGAGGGTGCGCGGCTTCAGGCTGAGACCGAGGCCTCCTCCTCCGGCTCGACCGGATGGAGGTCCTCACGGGACTTCAGGCGATCGACGTAGAGGGTGCCGCTCAGGTGATCGGTCTCGTGGAGCATGCACTGCGCGCCGAACTCCTCGCCGGTGGCCGTGAACTTCTTCCCCGCGACGTCCGTCGCCCCCATGCGGGCGGCGACCGGCCGCTCGAGCATCCCGTAGAGTCCGCGCACCGAGAGGCAGCCTTCGCTCGTCTCCTCGACGGTGTCGCTCGTCCACTCGATCTTCGGATCGACCGCGACGATCCCCGCCTCATCCACGTCCATGATCGCGACGCGGAGCGGCACGCCGATCTGCGGCGCGGCGATCCCGATGCCCCGCGCGACGACCATGGACGCGAACATCCGCGCGACGAGCGCCTCGAGCTCCGGCCGCGCCAGGCGCGGCTTCTTCGCCACGGCGTGGAGCACCGGATCGCCGATCTGGCGGACTTCGACAGCGTTCGCGGACAGGAACTCGGGCGTCGACCACTTCGTGCGCCGGCCCTTGTCGATCCGCCAGGGTGAGCCCTTCGTCACCCGCAGCCGCGGTGGCGGCGGCGGCTCGTTCGGCTCAGCCGGGGGCCGGGGGGCAGAGCCCGACTGTGATTCCATCAGCCAAGCAGTGTCACCGGGTCGACATCGACCGTCCACTCGCCACTCACGGTGACGCGGTCGAGCATCCGGGCCGGATCGTGCCCGCGAAGGACGATCTGCGCGCGGTAGCTCCCCGCACGCTTCGCCGCGAACGCCGGCGCGGGGCCGAGGACCTCGGCGTCGGCGCCCGAGGCCTCGCGCAGCCGCGACGCGAGCTCGTCCGCCCGCCGTTCGACCGTGTCCTGGCGCTTCGCCTGCGTCGAAAGGAGCACGAGCCGCCCGAATGGCGGGTAGCCGAAGCGGCGGCGTCCCTCGAGCTCGACCGCCGCGAAGGTCGCGTAGTCGTGCGCGGCCGCGGCGCGGATCGCGTAGTGCTCCGGCAGGTACGTCTGCAGGATCCCGCGACCGCCCGCGGCCCCGCGGCCCGAGCGCCCGAGGACCTGCGTCAGCAGCTCGAACGTGCGCTCGGCCGCCGTGAAGTCCGGCAGGTTCAGGACGGTGTCGGCGTTCACGACGCCGACGAGCGCGACGCCCGGCAGGTCGAAGCCCTTCGCGAGCATCTGCGTCCCCACGATCACCTGGGCCTTTCCCGACCGCATGCGCTCGTAGGCCGCGGCGTGCGCGCCCTTCGCACGGACCGCGTCGCGATCGAGACGGATGACCGATGCGCGCGGGACGGCCGCGCGCACCTCCTCCTCGACACGCTGCGTGCCCACGCCCAGCTGCTTGAGGCGCGCGCTCCCGCAGGCCGGGCACGTCTCTGGAACGCGCGCCTCGCGCCGACCGCAGCGATGGCAGACGAGTACGTCGGGGGGCTTCGCCCCCCTGGTCGATGGGGGCTTCGCCCCCATGTCGGGGGGCTTCGCCCCCCGGCCCCCGGCCTGCACGTGATACGCAAACGGGATCTCGCAGGCGGGACAGAGGAGCACGTGGCCGCAGTCCCGGCACAGGACAACGGTCGCGAACCCGCGCCGGTTCAGGTAGAGGATGACCTGGTCTCCGGTCGCGACCGTCCGCTGCAGCGCGATACGCAGCGCGGTGGAGAGCGTCCCGCGGTTGCCGGCGCGAAGCTCGAGCCGCAGGTCCACGATCATCGTCGGCGGGAGCGGACGCTCCCCGACGCGCTCGGGCAAGGGGAGAAGCGCGAGCTCGCCCGAGCGCGCCGCCTGGTAGGTCGTCACGCGCGGCGTCGCGCTCCCGAGGACGACCGTCGCCGCCGCGAGGCGCCCAAGGGCGAGGGCCGCGTCGACCGCGTGGTAGCGCGGAGCGCTCTCCTGCTTGTACGACGGCTCCTGCTCTTCGTCGACGACCACCAGCCCGACCCGCTCGAGGGGCGCGAAGAGCGCCGAGCGCGAGCCGATGACGACGTCGGCGGCGCCGTCGAGGACGCGGCGCCACTCGTCGAACCGCTCGCCCGCCGAGAGGGCGCTGTGCAGGAGCGCGACGCGATCGCCGAAACGCGCGATGAACCTGGCGACCACCTGTGCGGTGAGGACGATCTCGGGCACGAGGACGATGACGCCGCGCCCGCGGGCGAGCGTCTCGGCCGCGGCGCGCAGGTAGACCTCGGTCTTCCCGCTCGCCGTCACCCCGTGGAGGAGAAAGCCGTGCGGCGCTCCCCCTGCCGCGCGAGTGTCGCGCGGGGCGTCGAGCGGGGCGTCGAGCGCGCCGACGATCGCGGCGAGGGCCGCGGCCTGCGCTTCCGTCGCCGGCGAGTCGCGGTCGCGGTCCGCTTCCGCGAGCGCGAACTCGGCTGGCATGCGGCGTACCGCGCGCCGTCCTTCAACCACGAGCGCGCGTTTGGCGAGGGCGCGGGCCGCCACCGACGACCCACCCGCCTCTGCGAGGTCGGCGCTCGTGAGCGCTCCCGCCACGAGGGCACGGAGCGTCGCGAGCTGGCGTGCCCCGAGCCGCACGCTCCCGGCAAGGGCCTCAGCGCCCGCGGGAGCGATCGAGAAGAGCGCCTCGCTCCGCTCGCCCCGCGCGGTCGCGAGACGGCCGCCCCGTGCCCGGGCCGCGAGGGCCGGCGGGACCATCGCGCGCACGGCGTCGGCGAGCGAGCACCGGTAGCGCTCGGCGATCCACGAAGCGAGCGCGAGCTGGTGCGGTCGCAGGAGCGGCAGCGGATGCGCGAGCCGCTCGATCGGTTTGAGGGCGCGGTCGACGACCGCTCCATCGAGCGAGATGACGACGCCGGGCACCGCGCGCGCTCCGAGCGCCACGTGGACGAGATGCCCCGGTGCGACCTCGATGTCCGCGGGGACCGCGTACGTGAACGTGCGAGCGGGGCCGCGCAGACCGGCGAAGACCGCGATCTCAGCAGTACGAGCGGTCACAGGTCGTAGTGTCGCGGTCGCTTCGCCTCCTTGCGGACGATGTCCGCGATCTCCTTCACGGTCTCGTCGATCTTCCCGTCCTCGTTGACGACGACGTAGTCGTACTCGGGCGCGGCCGCCATCTCGATCGGCGCGTTGCGCATCCGCAGGTCGAACTCCTCCGGCGACTCGGTCCCGCGCTGCTGGAGACGCTTCTGAAGGGCATCGAGCGACGGCGGCATCATGAAGATGGTCAGTGCTTCCGGCAGCATCGCTTTGATCTTCCGCATTCCTTGCGGCTCGGGCTTGACGATGACGATCGTGTGGTCACGCAGGGTGTCGGCGAGCGCGTCCTTTCGTACGCCCTTGAAGTCGCCGTGGACCATGGACCACTCGAGGAAGTTGCCCTGCTCGATCTCGGCACGGAACTTCTCCGGCTCGTAGAAGTAGTAGTGCACGCCGTGCTTCTCGCCTTTGCGGGGCTTGCGGCTCGTCGCGGTGACATAGACGACCGCGTCGTCGAGCGTCTTCACGAGCCGCTCGATCACCGTGTCCTTCCCCGCCCCCGACGGCGCCGAGACGATCACGAGCAGCCCGCGACCGTCCACGCTCAATCTCGCGGCTCCGCCGCGGAGACGCGCTCAGGGCTGGTGCAGGGGTAGGGGCCCCTGGGCGCGCAGCGACCGCTCCTCCCGGCGAAGCCGGTCGTCGCTCGGACGTTTTGGCTTTGGCCGCTCAGGGCCGCGCTCCCCCGATCGCGTCGAGGAGCGGCGTGCGCACGGCGGGCGCGCCGAGCGCGGCGAGATATGCGGCGAGGTCGGGCGCGAGCGGCGCGGTGAACGTCCGCTCGCCGGCATGCGGCAGGCGCACCGTCAGCCGCCACGCGTGCAGGAACTGACGCCCGAGCCCGCTGGCGTCGCCGCGCTTGCCGTACACCGGATCGCCAACGATAGGGAGTCGCGCGTACGCGAGGTGGACGCGGATCTGGTGAGTGCGCCCGGTGGTCGGTCGAACGTGAAGGAGCGCGCGTCGCTCGGCGCTCGCGCCCCACGCCGCCACGCGCGCGAACCGGGTGACCGCGTCGCGGCCGCCGGCCCGGACGACCATCCGCCGCCGGTCATCGGGATCGCGAAGGAGCGGCGCCTCGACGACCACCGGCTGCTCGCCGGGATCGCCCCACACCAGCCCGAGGTACTCCTTGGCGAACGTCTGCGCCTGCAGCTGGCGCGCGAGCGCGAGGTGCGCGACGTCGGTCTTCGCCACGATGAGGACGCCACTCGTGTCCTTGTCCAGCCGGTGGACGATCCCCGGGCGGGACGCCGCGCGGCCGGTGTCCCCCGTGATCCGGCCGACGATGGCGTTCACGAGCGTCCCGGTCTCGTGACCGTACGCGGGATGGACGACGAGGCCGGCGGGCTTGTTCACGACGATCACGTCCTCGTCCTCGTACAGCACGTCGACCGGGATGTCTTCGGCCGCGAGCGACAGCGCCGGAGCGGCGTCGGGCACGTCGACCGTGAGCTCCTGGCCGACGCGCACCTTGTACGCCGGCTCGACCGACTCACCGTCGACGCGCACACGGCCCTCGCGCGCGAGGCGCTGGATGGCGCTCCGCGAGAGGAGGCTGTGCGCCGCGAGGAAGCGGTCGACGCGCTCGCCCCCCTCGGCGACGCGCAACGCGATCCTCCCGGCCACTAGGCGGGCTTCGCCTGCGCTCGCCGCTCCTCGCGCCAGAGCGCGAACGTCACGAGCGCGATGCCCACGACGATCGATGAGTCCGCCACGTTGAACGCCCAGAACCGGACGTCGCCGATGCCCACGTCGATGAAGTCCACGACGAAGCCCTGGCGCACGCGGTCGACGAGGTTGCCCGCGGCGCCCCCGAGCTGCATGCCGAGCGTCGCGCTGACGAGCCAGGAGGAGCTCGCGATCTGCCGGTAGTAGTAGACGATCGCCAGGACCGCGACGACCGAGAGGATGGAGAGGAGCGTCGTGCGCTCCGGCAGCAGCCCGAAGGCCGCGCCGGTGTTCTCCGCGTGGACGATGCGCACGTAGTCGCCCACGACCTGGCGCGGCTGGTTGAGCGGGAGGCTCTCCGCGACCCAGGTCTTCGTGATCCGATCGGCGACGGACACGGCGAGCGCGCACGCGCCGATGACGAGGAGACGCCGACCGCTCATGGGCGAATGCTAGGGAACTACGCGGTCACCATCCCACCGTCGACGATGAGCACCTGGCCGGTGATGTAGCTCGCGTCGTCGGACACGAGGAAGGCGATGGCGTTCGCGATGTCCTCCACGCTCCCGAACCGGCCGAGCGGGATCTGGCGCAGAAGGTCGTCCTTCACCTGCTGCGGCAGCGGATCCGTGAGGTCCGTCGGCACGAACCCGGGCGCGACCGCGTTCGCGGTGATGTTGCGGACCGCCATCTCGCGCGCGATCGTCTTGGTGAAGCCGATGATCCCGGCCTTCGCCGCGGCGTAATTCGCCTGGCCGGCGTTCCCCATCACGCCGGCGATCGACGCCACGTTCACGATCCGGCCGGAGCGCTGCTTGATCATGGGCCGCAGCGCGGCCTTCGTGACGAGGAACGTCCCGCGCAGGTTGAGGTCGAGCACCGCGTCCCAGTCCTCCGCGCTCATCCGGAGGAGCAGGTTGTCGCGTGTGATGCCGGCGTTGTTCACGAGGATGTCGAGCTTGCCGCCGCCGAATGCCACAGCCTTCTTCACGACGTCGTCGGCCTGGCCGTCGGCGGACACGTCGCCCTGGACGAGCGTCGCGCTTCCCCCGGCACTCTCGACGAGGCGCTTCGCCTCTTCCGCCGCCGCGGCGTTGCCTTTGAAGTTGATCGCGATCTTCGCGCCCTCCCGGGCAAGGCGGACGGCGGTCGCGCGTCCGATCCCGCGTCCGGCGCCGGTGATGAGCGCGACGCGCCCGTCGAGCCTCATAGGGCGCCGAAACTAGCAGGACGTCGGCGGCGCGACGCTAGGCGGCGCGGAAGATGAGCGAGGCGTTGTGGCCGCCGAACCCCATCGAGTTCGAGAGCGCCGTCCTGATCGGCTTCGCCCGGGCCTGATTCGGCACGTAGTCGAGGTCGAGCGCCGGATCGGGGGTCTCGTAGTTGATCGTGGGCGGGACGCAGCCGTCGCGCATCGCGAGCAGGCAGGCGATGGCCTCGAGCGCGCCGGCCGCCCCGAGCAGGTGCCCCGTCATCGACTTCGTCGAAGACACCATGAGCGTGTGCGCGTGCTCGCCGAAGACCCGCTTGATGGCCGCCGTCTCCTCGCGGTCGTTCGGCTGCGTCGACGTGCCATGGGCGTTGATGTACTCGATGTCCGTCGGCCGCAGACCCGCCTGGTCGAGGGCCATCTTCATCGCGCGCGCGTTCCCCTCGCCCTCAGGCGACGGCGCCGTGATGTGGTACGCGTCGGCGGTCGCGCCGTAGCCGACGAGCTCGCCGTAGATCTTCGCCTTCCGCGCGAGCGCGTGCTCCCGCTCCTCCAGCACGAGGACGGCGCCGCCTTCCGAGAGGACGAATCCGTCGCGGTCCTTGTCGAACGGTCGCGACGCCTTGGCGGGCGAGTCGTTGCGGCGACTCATCGCGTGCATCGTCGCGAACGCGCCGATCGGGAGCGGCAGCACCGCGGCCTCGGCCCCGCCGCTCACCATCACGTCGGCCTGGCCCCGCTTGATGAGCTCCGCGCACTCGCCGATCGCGTGCGCGCTGGACGCGCAGGCGGACACGTAGGTGAGGCTCGGGCCGCGGAGGTCGAACTGCATCGAGATCTGCGCCGAGCCCGCGTTCGCCATGAGCATCGGCACGAGGAAGGGCGACATCCGCGACGGCCCCTTGTCCCGCATGACGAGCACCTGCTCGATGAGCGTCTCGATGCCGCCGACGCCGGTCGCGATCGACACGCCGATGCGCTCGCGGTCGTCGCCGCCGCCCTTGATGCCGCCGTCCTCCATCGCCTGCGCCGCGGCGGCGACGGCGAACTGCGCGAAGCGGTCGGTGCGGCGGATGTCCTTGCGCTCGAGATACTTGCCGGGGTCGAAGTCCCTCACCTCACCGGCGATCTGCGTCTCGTATGCCGCGGGATCGAATCGCGTGATTCGCGTGATCCCGCTTCGCCCGTGCACGAGGGAGTCCCAGGTCGACGCGACGTCGAGGCCGATGGGTGTCACGGCGCCGAGGCCCGTGACCACGACGCGCCGCGTCATGGGTGGGCGGCGGTCAGGCCGGCGCGCTCTCGTAGCGAAGCGAGCGCCCCCGCGATCGAGGACGGGTCGGACACGTTCACGAGCTTCACGTCGGCGATGCGTTTCACGAGCCCGTTCACGACCTGTCCCGCGCCGATCTCTACGAACGTCGAAGCGCCGCGCTCGGCCATGTAGCGGACCGAGCGCAGCCACTCGACGCGGTTCGAAAGGTGCCGGACGAGGGCGTCCGGGATCGCGGATGCGTTCGGATGCGGCAGCGCGCTGACGTTCGCGACGATCGGCACGACAGGCTCGCGCCACTGGAGCGTGCGCATGAACGCCGCGAGGTCCGGGCCGATCCGGCCCATGTCGGGGAAGTGGAACGGTGCCGAGATGCGCAGCGGGATGACCTTGCGCGCCCCGTGCTTCGCGAGCGCCTCGGTGACGCGGGCGATGCTCTCGCTGTCCCCCGCGATCGTCACCTGCGCCGGCCCGTTGTCGTTCGCGACGACCGCGCTGCCGACCGGCAGCGTCTCGGCGATCACGCGGTCGACCTCGTGCGCGGATAGGCCGACGATCGCCGCCATCGCACCCTTGGCGCCGCGCGACGCGGCGAGACGGCCGCGCTCCGCGACGAGGCGCAGCGCCTCGGAGAACGTCAGGACGCCGGCCGCCACGAGCGCCGTGAACTCGCCGAGCGAGTGCCCGGCGACGAAGCGAGGGCGCAGCGCCGGCGGGAGGGCGGCGACCCCGCGCGGCTCGTGGCCCTCGGTCACGCGCCGGCCGAGCTTGCCGTTCACCGACTCGACGAGCGCCTCGAGGATCGCGACGCTCGTCGTGAGGACCGCCGGCTGGGCGAGCGTCGTGTCATCGAGCGCCTCGTTCGGTCCTTCGAAGCACAGCCGGCTGAGCTCGTACCCCAGGACACGATCGGCCTCCTCGAACGTCTCGCGGGCATGCGCCGATCCCTCGTAGACCGCGCGGCCCATGCCGACGATCTGCGAGCCCTGGCCGGGAAAAACGAATGCCGACCCTTCCGCCACGGACGCTAACGATAGCGGCGCGGCCCGGGTCCGTCGAGCGGTCGATCCATTATTGGATACAATTCGCGTGCAGTGAATTCACGGCCGTACGTGCAGCGGGCGCGCGCGCGCAGTGTCGCACGAACGACGACGGCGATCGAGAACGCCGCGCTGCGCGAGGTCGCGCGGAACGGCTATGCCGAGCTGCGAATCGCCGCCGTCGCGCGGCGCGCCCGAGTGGCGCCCCGCACCGTCTACCTCCACGCGCCGACCAAGGAGCGCCTGGTGCAGCTGGCGCTCCGGCGCCGCGCCGATGCGCTCGCGTCGCGGGTCGAGCGCTGGCATCCGCGCGCGGAGGCGCCCGACACCGTCCTCAACGAGATCGTCGCCTTCCACGAGCGCAACTACCGCCAGGAGAGCGCGCTCCTCGAGACGCTCGTCGCCGGCGGCGTGCCGCCCGCCTGCCTGGCGATCCTCCGCGATCTCGACCGCATCCGCCTTCACGTGATTTCGCGCACGCTCGGCGACCTCGCGCGACGCGGCGTGCTGCGCATGCGACTGGCGGACGCCGTGGCGCTCGCGCACGCGCTCCTTGCGTATCCGACGTGGCGGACGGCGCTCACCGGACCCGCGCGCCGCCGTGCCCCGCGTCTCGTCGCGTCAGCATTGCGCAGCGCGCTCCTCTAGGCCCCCCGTAGCATCGCGAGCGTGACCGCCAGGGTGCTCGACGAGTGGGCCGAATGGCTGCTGCACCGAAAGCACGGCGGCGACCCGCAGCTCTTGCGCAGGCAGCTCGACTTCCTCGGTCCAGTCCGAGACCAGGTCCTCGACAACGCGGCGATCGCGCCGGGCGAGACCCTCCTCGACGTCGGCGCAGGCGACGGCCTCATCGCATTCGGTGCGCTCGAGCGGGTGGGGCCGACGGGACGAGTGATCTTCGACGACATCTCGCAGGATCTCCTCGATCGCGCGCGATCGCTCGCGGCGACCGCCGGCGTGCTTGACCGTTGCGAGTTCATCCGCGCCTCCGCCGACGACCTTTCGGCGCTCGAAGACACCTCGGTCGACGCGGTCACCACCCGTTCGGTGCTGATCTACGTCGGGCCGAAGGCGAAAGCGATCGCCGAGTTTCACCGGGTGCTCAAGCCCGGTGGACGCCTCTCGGTCTACGAGCCCATCAACCGGTTCGCTCACCGCAGGACCTGGCAACAGGGCTTCTTCGGGATCGACGTCCGCCCCGTCGCGGATGTCTGGGCCAAGGTGCGCGCGCTGTACGACCGGCTGCAGCCGGAGTCAGACCCGATGCTCGACTTCGACGAGCGCGACCTGTTCGAGCTCGCCGAGGCAGCCGGCTTCGCCGAGGTGCGCCTGCGTTACGAGGCGGCGGTCACACCGCCACCGGAGAAGCTCGTCTGGGAGCGAGTTATCCGCTCGGCTGGGAATCCGAAGATCCCGACGCTCGAAGAGGCGATGGCCCAGACGCTCACGGCCGAAGAGCGGGAGCGTCTCGTCGCGCACGTCCGCCCGCTACTCGAGAGCGGCGCGGCCGTCTCGCGGAGCGCCGTGGCGTACCTCTGGGCCCGAAAAGCGCGCGGGGGCTAGAGCTTTTGCTCGAGGCGCGTTCCGCCTAGGGCTCAGACCTTTTCGATCTCCAGCTCGGCCCGTACCCCGTTGAGCTCGCCCTTCCACGCATGGCCGCGGCCCGCGAGGCCGCGGGTCACGCTCGTCGCGAGCGATTCCTCGGCCACGAACTCGCGGTAGCCCGCGAGGGCGTCCGCGATCGGGCCGTCGTAGCGCAGCACGATCCGGTCGGCGATGTCGAGGCCGGCCTCCTTGCGCAGGTTGTTCAAGTGGTGCGCGAGCTCGCGCGCGAGCCCTTCCCGCTCGAGGTCGGGCGTAAGGGCCGTCTCGAGCGCGACGGTCGCGCCGGCGTCGCGCGCGACGGCGTGTCCGGCCACGCCTTCGTGCGAGACGAGGACTTCCTCGGCGCCGAGCTCGAAGCCCTCGACCCGGATGCGTCCGTCCTGCCGCTCGTAGCGTCCCTCGGCCAGGGCTCGGCGCACCCGGGGCAGATCCTTCCCGAGCTTGGGACCGAGCACCTTGAGGTCCGGCTTGACGACCTCGCGCACCAGGCCCTCGGCCTGTTCGCGGACCTCGATCGCCTTCACGTTGAGCTCGTCCTTCACGACCTCCGCGAGCTCGCCCGCGCTCTCGAGGGCGCCTCGATCCCGATCGTTCGCGTCGAACACGACGATGAGCTTGGGCAGCGGCATCCGCGTCTTCACGCCCGCGCTCGACCGCGCGGCGCGGCCGAGCGCCACGACGCGCATGGCCGCCCGCATGCGTCGCTCGAGCTCGTCGTCAAGACGCGCGGGCTCCTCTTGGGGGAAGTCGCTGTGGTGCACCGATGCCGGCGCGCCCCGGACCGCGGCGCGCACGAGATTCTGGTAGAGCTCCTCCGCGAGGAACGGCATGACCGGCGCGAAGAGCTTCGCGAGCGTGACGAGCGCCTCGTACAGCGTCTGGTATGCGGCGAGCGCGTCGCCGTGCGAGCGCGCCTTCCAGAACCGTCGCCGGTTCCGGCGCACATACCACGTAGAGAGCTCGTCCCAGAAGGCCTCGATCTTGAGGATCGCGCTGCGCACGTCATAGGCCTCGTACGCGCGACGGCAGTCCGCGACGAGCCGCGCCTGCGAGGACAGGAGCCAGCGGTCGAGGAGCGGACGCTCGGTCACCGGGACCGCCCGCTCCGACGGATCGAAGCCGTCGAGGTTCGCGTACGACACGAAGAACTTGTACGTGTTCCAGAGGACGAGGATCTTGCGCTTGAGCTCCTCGAACGGCGGCCAGCCGAAGTACATGATCTCCTGCAGATCGGCCTTGGCGACGACCCAGCGGATCGCGTCGGCGCCGACGAGCTCGCACGCCTCGACGAGGCTCACCATGTTCCCGCCGGTCTTGTGGAACTCTTCGCCCGGCGCGGCGAGCATCGGCATGAACGTCTGGCACGCGCGGTACGGCGACTCGCCCGTCAGCACGACGCTGAAGAAGAGCTCGGAATAGAACCACAGGCGGACCTGCTCGACCATCTCGACGACGTAGTCGGCGGGGAACCACTTCTCCCAGTACGCCTTATCGTGCAGCCAGTCGAGCGTCGAGAACGGCACGATCCCCGCGTCCAGCCAGCAGTCCCCCACCTCGGGATCGCGCCTGCTCTCGGCCTTGCACTCCGGGCACGCCACGACGACCTCGTCGATCCACGGGCGATGGAGCTCGCGGAGACGATCGAGCCCGCGCACGGCGCGTTCCCGAAGCTCCTCCTCGCTCCCGATCACGAAGAAGTGCCCATTCGCGCACGTGTAGAAGGGGAGCGGGAGGCCCCAGTAGCGCTTGCGGCTGATGTTCCAGTCGCCCATGTTGTCGAGCCAGTTGTCCATTCGCCTGCCGGTCGCCGGCGGGATCCACGTCACCTTCGCGGCGGCGGCCTTCAGCCTCGGCCGCAGCTCCTCCATCGAGATGAACCATTCGTCGTCGACGCGGAAGACGATCTCCTCATGGCACCGCCAGCACTCGGGATACCGATGCGTGTAGGGCGTGGCACGGAAGAGGCGGCCGCGTTTCTGAAGATCGTCGGCGATCTCCTGTCCGACGTCGCGCGCCTCTTTGCCTTCAAGCCAGCCGTAGCCCTTCACGAACCTGGCGTTCTCGTCGATCGGGACGAGCACCGCGAGCTTCTCGGTCTTCGAGAGGGCAAAGTCCTCCGCGCCGCACCCAGGCGCGATGTGCACGAGTCCGGTGCCTTCGGCCTCGCTCACGTCCTTCCAGGCGATGACCCGGTGTCCGCTCACCCCCTCCTTGGCCGCAGGTAGCTCGTCGAACGGCCCCCCGTAGCGGAGGCCGACGAGCTCGCTCCCCTTCACGAAGCCGAGCACCGTGGGTGAGCCGGGGAGCGCGGTCCCAAGCGTGCCCTTCGAGACGATCAGCACCTCGTCGCCGACCTGCACGCGGGCGTAGTCGAGCTCGGGATGCACGGCGAGCGCGACGTTCGCCGGGAGCGTCCAGGGGGTCGTCGTCCACACCAAAAATGCCTCACGGGGGCCGGGGGGCAGAGCCCCCCGACCGGTGGCCACATCACGCACGATCGGGAAGCGCACGAAGACGCTCGTGTGCGTCATCTCGCGGTAGCTGTCGATCATCTCGTGCTGGGAGAGCGCCGTGCCGCAGCGCGCGCACCAGGGCATCGAGCGGTGCCCCCTGTAGAGCCAGCCCTTGTCGTGGCACAGCTTCAGCACGTGCCAGATGTGCGAGATGTTCAGGTCGCCGTACGTGTAGTAGGAGCTCGGCCAATCCATCCACTGGCCCATGCGGATCGAGCCCTTCGTGATCGCCACCGCGGACCGATCCACCCGCGCGCGGCACGCCTCCGAGAATCGGGCCAGTCCATATTTCTCGATGTCGCGCTTGCTGTTCAGGTTCAGCTCGCGCTCGACCTGCACCTCGACCCAGAGCCCCTGGCAATCGAATCCGTTCTGGTAGCGCTGGTCGAAGCCCCGCATCGCCTTGTACCGCTGGTACAGGTCCTTGTACGTGCGCGCCCA
>Ga0066685_10000608_pt1 | contig 13150 bp, 10 predicted proteins | sample GraSoiAngelo_134_FD_62305 | JGI IMG/M metagenome (GOLD analysis project Ga0066685, IMG submission 62305) | Grasslands soil microbial communities from the Angelo Coastal Reserve, California, USA - 14_0929_05_30cm | ecosystem: Environmental > Terrestrial > Soil > Grasslands | place: USA...
GCGTTCTTCGGCAAGATGGACATGGGGCAGGGCGTCGACGTCGCGATCGGCCAGATCGTCGCCGACGAGCTCGACGTGGCGTTCGAGCGCGTCGATGTGGTGATGGGTGACACTGCCTTCACCTGCAACCAGGGCGGCGCCTCCGGGAGCACCGCGATCCAGAACGGCGCTATCACGCTGCGCTACGCGGCCTCAGAGGCCCGCCGCGTGCTCCTGGACCGCGCCTCGCAGAAGCTTGGCGCGCCCGTGGAGAAGCTCATCGTGCAGGACGGCGTCGTTTCGGTGGTCGGCACGCCCGATCGCAACGTGAGGTACGGCGATCTGATCGGCGGACAATATTTCCAGCTCAAGCTCGAGTGGAACAAACGCTACGGCAACCCGCTCGTGGCCAAGGGCCAGGCTCTCCCGAAGAAGCCCTCCGAATACAAAGTGGTCGGCCACTCGATTCCTCAGGGAGTCGTCGCCGATAAAGTCTACGGCAAGCTTCGGTACGTCACCGACATCAAGGTCGAGGGCATGCTTCACGCGAGGGTGCTGCGGTCCCCGACGGCGGGCTGCGGGCCGGTCACCGTCGACGAGTCGTCGATCAGCAGCATCCCCGGCGCGCGCGTGATCCGCGAGAAGGAGTTCGTGGCCGTCGTGGCTGAGCACGAGTGGGACGCGGTGCGCGCGGCCCGGGCGCTGAAGGTGACGTGGGCGCCGCCGTGCACGCCGTTCCCGGCGATGGAAAGCCTCTACGATCACATCCGCCAGGCCAGCGTGACCGGTCGCGAGGCTCCGGTGAACCAGGGCGACGTCGAGGCCGCCCTCAAGAGCGCGCATCGCGTGATCGACGCCGAGTACCAGTGGCCGTTCCAGTCTCACGCCAGCATGGGGCCGGCTTGCGCGGTGGCCGACGTGCGAGTTGACCACGCGACCGTGTGGACCGGAACACAGAAGCCGCACTTCGCCCGGGACGGCGTCGCCAAGCTCATCGGACTTTCGCCCGAGAAGGTGCGCGCGACCTGGGTGCCTGGCCCAGGGTCGTACGGCCGCAACGACGCGGGCGACGCCGCCCTGGATGCCGCGCTCCTGTCCAAGCTAACCGGCAAGCCGGTTCGGGTTCAGTACATGCGCGACGAGGCGACGGGCTGGGATCCCAAGGGTCCGGCCGGCATCTATCGCGGCCGAGCCGGGCTCGATGCCCAGGGCAACGTAGTGGCCTACGACTTCTTCGCGAAGGGCTTCACGCGCCAGGACGTGGCGACGAACGAGAGCGATCCCAAGGACACGCTGGTCGGGCAGCTCACGGGCTACCCGCCCAAGCCAACGGTAATCTTCCAGGTGCCCGCCGAGGCATACGAGTTCGCGAACAAGCGCTGCGGCTGGGAGTGCGTCCCGCCGCTTCTCGAGCGCGCCTCACCGCTGAGGACCGGGCACCTGCGCGATCCGCTCGGCCCCGAGACGCACTTCGGCAGCGAGTCGTTCATCGACGAGATCGCGCACGCCGCCGGCGCCGACCCGGTGGCTTTCCGCCTGAAGTACGTGAAGAACCCGCGGCACGCCGCGGTGATCCAGGCCGCCGCCGACAAAGCCGGATGGAGCAGGCGCCCGTACCCGAATCCGCGCCGTGGAAAGGGTAACGTAATGCTCGGCCGCGGCTTCTCCTACACCGAGCGTAACGGCACGATCGTCGCCGTGGTGGCCGACGTCGAGGTGGACCGCCGTAGCGGGCGGGTGTGGGCCAAGCGCTTTACGGTCGCCCACGACTGCGGGCTGATCATCAACCCCAGGGGGCTGGAGCTGACCATCGAGGGCAACGTCGTGATGGCGCTCTCCCGTACGCTGTTCGAGGAAGTGAAGTTCGATCGGGAGCGGGTGCTGAGCGTCGACTGGACGAGCTATCCAATCTTGGAGATCCAGGACGCGCCCGAGCAGATCGACATCGTGCTCATCAATCGGCCAGACCTGCCGGCCTCGGGCGCGGGCGAGCCGTCCACGCGCACGGTGCCGGCCGCGATCGCCAACGCCATCTTCGACGCGACTGGCGCGCGCATCCGCCGTGTACCGATCACGCCGGAGCGGGTCAGGGCGGCGCTGGCGCGCGCGTGATGGGCTGCTCGCCGGGGAGGACCCTGTCTAATGACCGGGATCACGGTATCGGGCGCTTCCTCCATCAACCAGTGGCCCGCCCCCTTGACGATCTCGCCACGGACGTCGGACGCCACCAGTTTGGCCTGCTCGGCACCACCCGCTCGGTGAGCTCCGGGAACTGCGCGGCGTAGGCGTACGCGACCATCAGCCCGATGTCGTGGCCGACGAAGCGAACGCCATCGAGCTCGAGCGACGTAGTCAGCTCGTAGATGTCGACGGCCATGTTCGTCTTGTCGTATCCGGACGCTGGTTTGGCCGTGTGGCTCCTTTCGTTCCCACTCCTTGACTCACACGGGACGGCTCTCGAGGACGGCGCTCGGCCCGCCAGTGGCCACCACACGGGCGAGCTCAAATCCGCCACCGCGGAGTAACGCACGGTATTCGACTTCGGTGCGCTCGCATCCGCCGCCACCGATGAACCACACGTCGAGGAACTTGTTCGGGTCCGGCTCATTTCGTGGCTTGGAGACGCCTTCGATGAGCAGGAGCCGCCTCGGCCTACCGGCCGGCGAGCTCGCCGATACCCACGTCGATCTGGAAGCGCTGTGGGGACCGTCGGCGAGACGGCTGCGACCACCAGAAGCGTTTTCAAGAACGTGGCGTCCACCTCAAGCGCCATCATCTGCCGGTCGCCGGGTAGGGTCACATTTCTCCAAGACGAGCACGCTCCGCGGAGCGACCCTGGACGCGATAGATTCGTTCACGGAGGAAGGCACATGGGGAGTGTCAGTGTTCGCTACATCGTGGATGACGTCGACGCCGCGATCCGGTTCTACACCGAGCACCTCGACTTCGTCGTGACCATGCATCCCGGGCCCGGCTTTGCGCTCGTCTCCCGCGGCGATCTCCGTCTCTTGCTCAGCGCGCCCGCGGGCGGAGGAGGCGCTGGACGCGACATGCCTGACGGTCGACGCCCGGAACCCGGTGGATGGAACCGAATTCAGATCGAGGTGAAAGACCTCGCTCGGATGGTCACGACCTTGAAGCAGGCCGGCGCGAAATTCCGCAACGACATCGTCACCGGCAACGGAGGCCGGCAGATCCTGCTCGAGGACCCCGCCGGAAATCCGATCGAGCTCTTCGAGCCCACCCGTGTCTGATTCGCTGAAGGCCAATCGCGAGGACAGCCGAGGGAGGCGAGCGACTAGCGCTCCAGCGGCTAGGGTCCTGCAGAGCTTCAGCGGCGTTCACGCGCGCCGGCATCGAGGAATGCCAGGACGTGACGCTATGGCCTCCCGGACCCGCCCCCTCGGCGGACCGCACGTCGTTGCTGAGCAACCGGGCGGCCGCCCCGGGGCGTCGGCGCTCTGACCCGCTCGTGGCGTACGAGGGCTGCGCTCGCCATCTCGCCGAGAGTCTCGAGACCCTTTTCGATCCGCGCATGCCAGGCCGAGCCGCAGCTCACGCGTAGACAGTTGGCGTAGCGGTGACTCGCCGAAAACACATCGCCCGGCACGAAGCAGACCCCCTTCTTCAAGGCCGCCTCGAAGAGTTCGCGGCTCGCCAGCGGCTTTGGTAGCTGCACCCACAGGACAAAGCCGCCATCCGGGCGGCTCACTCTCGTGCCCTTCGGGAACGCTCGATCGATGGTGCGAATCATCCGGTCGATGTTGTCTCTGAACGTACGTCGAACCCGGCGCAGATGACTGTCGTATCCGCCGCTGGCAAGGAAGTCGGCGAGCGCCGCCTGCGGCAGCGCCGGGCCGCACAGGGTGAATGCGAACTTGCGGTCCAGGACCTTTGGCATGTGGCGTCCGGGTGCAATCCAGCCGATGCGATACCCTGGCGCGATCGTCTTGGAGAAGGAGCTGCAGTAGATCGTGTTGCCGAGCGGATCCAGGGCCATGAACGGCTTCGGACGTTCCTCGCCGAAATAAATGTCGCCATAAATGTCGTCCTCGATCAGCGGGATCCGGTGCTTCGCGAGCAGTTCCAGGACGGCCTTCTTCCTCTCGTCGGACATGGTGCACCCCAGTGGGTTGTTGAAGCTCGACGAGAAGAGACACGCCTTGACCGACGCGGTCCCGAGCGCTCTTCGCAGGGCCGCGAGATCGACGCCGCCACGTGCGTCGGTCGGCAGTTCCAGCGCTCTCAGATCGAGGGCTTCGAGCACCTGCAGGAAGCCGAAGTACGTCGGGGACTCGATGGCGATCGTATCGCCGGGCCGTGAGACGACCTTCAGGGCCAAGACCAGGGCCTCGGTGCAACCGCACGTGATGGCGATGTCTTCCGGTGAAAGCGCCTGTCCCCAGCGCAGCGCGCGGCGCGCGATCTCGCGGCGCAGCCGCGGGTCGCCCTTGGGGACGGTATACGTGTTGTAGACAACGCCCTTCACCCGCGCGGCCCGCGCGAGGAAGCGGTCCAGCCGCCCCGCGGCGAGGAGCTCGGCGTTGGGAATCGCGCAGCCCAACGGCACGAGGTCCGGATCGGCGGCGTACTCGAGCAGTTTTGAAACAACACCGGAGACCGCGACCGTCGTGGCTCTCCCTGGCGGCCTGGAGATCGTCGGTGTCTCCAGAAGAATGGGGGCGCCCTTCGCCACATAAAAGCCCGACTGCGGTCTCGCCTGCAAGACCCCGCGATCCTCGAGCGCTCGGTACGCGTGAAGCGCAGTCGACAGACTGACGCCACGCTGCTTGGTGATCTGACGAAGCGAGGGCACGCGTGCTCCCGGAATCAGCGTGCCGTTGTCGACGAGATCCGTGATGAACCGCGCGGTCTCCTCGTAACGATACGGCCGTGTCGACCGCACCCGTCGTCCCTCGCGGGCCGTTCTTGTGTCCAACGCGCGGTCATCTTCGCACGGCATCGAGCACCCGGCAACTAACTGTTATGGGCCTACATTCGATGATCTGTAACTGTTCTTGTCGGGGCCGATTTGCTAGATTTCGATCGTGACTCCACCACGGTCTTGGACCTCCGAAGAGGAGCTCAGAATGAAGACCCTCGCCTTCCAGCAAGTGGACGTGTTCACCGCCGTGCCGTTCAAGGGCAACCCCGTCGCGGTCGTCCTCGATGGCGACGCGGTGTCGAGCGCCGATATGCAGTCGATCGCCGCCTGGACCAACCTGTCCGAGACGACGTTCGTCTGCACGCCGACGGACCAGCGGGCCGACTACCGCCTGCGAATCTTCACGCCCAAGCGGGAGCTCCCCTTCGCCGGCCATCCCACGATCGGGTCGGCCCATGCCGTGTTACGCCATGGCCTCAAGCCCCAGGCCGCGGGTCGACTGGTGCAGGAGTGCGGAAAGGGGCTCGTCGACATCAAGATCGACGGCGAGCGCTTGCTTCTCGCGCTGCCCGAGCCCCAATTCCGCGAGCCAACCCTGTCTCAGCGCGCCGCGGTCGCGGATGGACTCGGCGTCATGCCGGCCGACATTCAGCGCGCGGCGATCATCGACGTCGGACCGGTGTGGTTCACAGTCCAGCTCGCGAGCGCTGACGCCATCGGCGCGCTCGCGCCCGATATGGGCAAGCTCGCGGCCCTGAACCCGATCGGCATCACGGGGGTCAACGTATTCGGCCTGTATCCCCGTGGCTCCAGCGCCGCCGTCGAGGTGCGATCGTTCGCACCGGGCGACGGGGTCCCCGAGGATCCGGTGTGCGGGAGCGGCAACGGGTGCGTGGCCGCGCTCGTGCGCCGGGACGGCGTGCTGAAGACGCAAACGTACGTCGCCAGTCAGGGCCGGTGCCTCGGCCGTGACGGCCAGGTCACGGTCCAGTTCGACGCCAGCACGATCTGGCTCGGTGGCCACGCCGTAACCTGCGTGGAGGGTGTCCTGCAAATCTGACGGGAGGCAACTCCGGAAGGAGTCTCGATGGCGCGGTTTCCGAAGAACGACATCATCTCGCTGATCGGCGAGATGCCTCGCTACGATCTGGGCGAGAGCGTCGGGCCAGACCTACGGCTCAGTGATGTGCTGGATCGTTCTGCGCAGCCGAGCTTCGGTGAAATGGCGCTTGGCTACGGCACGGCCCAAGGCGATCCGCGCCTCCGCACACTGATCGCCGACGCTCACGGAGTGAGCACCGACGATGTCGTCGTCACGATGGGCGGGATGCACGCCTTGTTCCTCGTCGCATTCGTGCTCTGCGAGCGTGGCGACGAGGCGGTGACGGTCTCGCCGATGTTCCCGCTGGCTCGCAACACCCTGGACGCTGTCGGCGCGACGATCCGCACCGTGTCGCTTTCGTTCGATCGCGGCTACCAGCTCGACGCCACCGACATCGGTCGACACCTCTCGGAGCGAACCAGGCTGGTGAGCTTGGCTTCTCCTCAGAATCCATCGGGCGTCGCCAGTTCACCGAAGATTATCCGCGACATCGTGGCGTTGATGGAGGAGAGATGTCCCGAAGCGTACCTGTTGCTGGACGAGACCTATCGCGAAGCCGCCTATGGCGATGACGCGGTGGCGCCGAGTGCGGTCGGGCTGAGCCACCGGGTGGTCTCCTGTGCTTCGTTATCCAAGTGCCATGGCGCTCCCGGCTTGCGGCTGGGATGGGCGATCACGCGCGACGCCGCGCTCAAGGAACAACTAGTCGTCGGCAAATTCAACACCGTGATCTCATGCTCCCCGGTGGACGAGGCTTTGGCGCTCCACGTCCTCGAGCGGCGCGATCACATCATCGGCGAACGGCGCCGGCGACTGGCCGAAGGCCTCGCGCTCACCGCAGACTGGGTACGCGAGCATGACGCCTTCGTCGAATGGGTCAGGCCTGACGCCGGCGCCCTGTGTTGCGTGCGCTTGAAGCCGTCGGTCTTTGACAACGGCGCCGTCGACCGCTTCTACGCGGGTCTCGCACGGGAGGGCGTCAGGGTCGCGAACGGCATCTGGTTCGGCGATGAGGCGCGAGTGTTTCGCCTTGGCTTCGGCCTTCTCTCGAAGGCCGATCTCGAGGCCGCTCTCACGCATCTCTCGGCGGCCGTGCATCGAATATCGCACGCCGCAGTGTGATGTGTGCGCCGCATCTGGCCGTACACCGCTGCCCTCGGTGAAAACCGCGTGATTGCCACCTCGGTCAAGCGCGTCGAGCAGTAGCGCGACGACCCTCGGCTTCCGACCGCCCGCCTCGGAGCACCACGTCCAAACGCCTCCTGGCGCCACGCGAATTGCCCTTGCGGCCTGTCCCGATGTCTGCTACCAGAGGTCACTATCGCTGGTGTGTCCGGGAACTCGCTGATGGAGGACACGGACTATGGCCACGTCCAAAACGGTCAGTCTTACCTTCCCATCGTCTCAGCGAGGATTGCGCTGGCGGCCCGACCGGGTCCAGCGCTTCCTCATGCAGGACCGCGCCCTGGGCTATCTGTTCCTCTTGCCGGCGATCCTCGTCATCGTGGGCCTGGTCGCCTATCCCTTTGCCCACGCCATTGTGATGACCTTCCAGGCGAAAACCGCCGGCGCACCGGGTCGCTTCATCGGGCTGGACAATTACCGGGAGCTGTTCGATAGCGAGCAGTTCCTGCGCACGGTTTTCAACACCGTTGTCTATACCGCGGTCGGCGTGGGGATCAAATTCCTGCTTGGGCTCAGTATGGCGCTCGTGCTCAATCAAGAGCGCTTCTGCAACAATCTGTTTCGCTCCTTTCTCCTCGTTCCCTGGGCCATTCCGACGGTGATGTCGGCCCTCAATTGGCGCTGGATCTTCGACGATTCGAGCGGGCTCATCAACAACGTGCTGGTGCGTCTGAACCTGATCGACGAGGCCATCTCCTGGCTCTCCAACCCCCACCTCGCCATGTTCTCGGTGATCGTGGTGGTGGTCTGGCAGGGCACGCCGTTCTTCACCATGAGCTTTCTCGCCGGCCTGCAGGCCATTCCCAAGGAGCTTTACGAAGCGGCGGAGATCGACGGGGCGTCCGTGCTTCAGCAATTCTCCAACATCACGCTGCCCCGGTTGCGGCCGATTTTCATCACGGCGGTGATGCTGTCGGCCATCCTGACCTCAGCCGCCATCCAATTCGTCCTGGTCCTGACGAACGGGGGACCCGCCGATCGCACCATGATCTTCTCAGTACTGGCCTATCACCTGGCCCTGGGCGGCGCCCAGCGCCTGGGTATGGGGGCCGCGGTGTCGCTGGTCTTCTTCCCCATTCTGGTTGTCTTCATCGTGTTCTTGACGCGCCGTATGCTGCGCGAGAAGGGAGAGTAGGCCATGGCGCCGAGGATGACCACCCAGCGTCGCGTGTTCAAGGGCCTCGGGAATGGCGTGTTGGTGCTGATGCTCCTGTGGACGGCGATCCCGTTCTACTGGATGATCGCCACGTCTCTCAAGCACGACAAGGAAATTTACGGGTATGAGGCCACGCTGATCCCCGAGAGGCCCACGCTGGCCAACTACGCCACCGTGTTTCGCGAGACTCCCTATATGCTCTTCCTGCGCAACAGCGTGGTGGTCGCCGTGGGCTCCACGGTGTTGTCCATGGTCATCGCCTGTCTGGGGGCGTATGCGATTGCCCGGCTCACCTTCCCCGGTCGGGCTCTCCTCGCGCGCGGTCTGGTGTTCACGTACCTTGTTCCCACCTCGCTGCTCTTCATCCCCATGTTTGCCCTGATGAGTGTCCTCCGCCTCACGGATAGCCTGCACGGACTCATCATCGCGTACCTGGGATTCGATGTTCCGTTTTGCACCTGGTTACTCATGGGTTATTTCAAGTCCGTCCCGGTGGAGCTGGAAGAAGCGGCCCGGGTGGACGGTTGTAACCGTGTCAGCGCGCTCGTGCGTGTGGTGCTGCCGATGTCGCTCCCGGCCCTCGTCGTGGTGACGTTCTTCTCGTTCACACACGCCTGGAACGAATTTCTGTATGCGCACGTGTTCACCAGCACCACCAGTGCCCGGACGGTGACCACGGGCCTGGTGAACTTCATGTCGCAGGACGTGTTCTTCTGGGGGCCGCTGATGGCCTCAACCGTCATGAGCGCCCTGCCCCCGGTGCTCATGTTTCTCGTCTTCCAGCGTTGGGTGGTCAAGGGGTTGACGCTCGGAGGAGTGAAAGGATAGGGAGTACAACATGCCGACGCGACGCGAGATCTTAAAGACGGCCGGGAAGACCGCGACCGTCCTGACAACCACAGCACCCTGGTGGCTGGTGCGCCGAGCCCATGCGGCTCGCCAGGCGAAGCTCGTCGTATGGAATCCAGCCGCGCTGGCCCCGCAGGTCGACAAGATCATGCAGGAGCAGTGCTATGCCTACGCCAAGCAGGCGGGGATCAAGGAAAGCGAGATCGATTATCAGATCATCGGTGGTCCCCAGCTCGTTCCCAAGCTGGTGGCGGCGCTCGAAGCCGGGAACCCGCCCGATATCACGCGGTTGGGTGGCGGATACGTGCAGCTCTACCGCTCGCAAGGTCACCTCTTGGAGGTGACCGACCTCGTCAACAAGATGCAAAAACAGCAGGGAGGACTCTTTCCTGTCTCCCTGCCGAGCGTCATGCATCAAGGCAAGGCGTTTGGGGTGCCGCAGTCCATCAGCCCCTGGCCGCTGGTCACCCGCCTGGATCTCCTCGAGGCGGCCAAGGTCGATCCTCCTAAAACGTGGGAAGAATTCATCGAGGTCTGCAAGAAGCTGCAAAAACCGCCCAAGCTCACCGGCTTTGGCCTCTGTCTGGGTTTGCAGAACGATGCCGACAACAACATCATGAACATGATCTGGTGTTACGGCGGCAAACTCGTGGAGGCGGACAACAAGACCGTGGCGCTGCACTCCGCGGGCACGATTGCCGCCGTCCAGCTGATTGCGAACATGTTCAGCAAGCACAAGATCATCCCGAAGGGGGCGATCTCGTGGGACAACACGGGCAACAACAAGGCCTATCAGTCACGGCAGGTGATTTTCGTCTTGAATCCCACCAGCATCTACGCCCACCTGGCGGAATCCGACAAGGAGCTCTACAACGTCACGGGACTGCTGCCGGTGCCGGCGGGGCCAGCGGGCGCCGTCGAGGAGCTCACGACCGCGGAATGGCTGCTCTTCAAGCACAACCCCTATCCAGAGGTCGCGAAGGGGCTCGCCGAGTACTGGATGGCCCCAGAAAACTTGAAAGTGATGATCGAGGAAGGCGACGGCCGCTGGGGGCCGCCGTTCAAGAACATGTACGACTCCAAGTTCTGGAAGCGGCCGGTGTTCCAGCACTGGCGGGTCATGCTGGAGCGTGGACGCCAGTTCCCTGCTCCTGGCAGCATGAATCCCGCCGCGGGCGAGACGCTCGCCACCTTCGTCATCGGCCGCATGATGCACCGGGTGCTGGTCGAGAGCTGGAACGTCGAGAAGGCAGTCGTCGAGGCGCACAAGAAGGTCGCCGAGATCTATGCGCGGTACCAGGGCGCGTAAGAGGTGATGCCCAGATTGCCGCGTCTGGCGCGGCCGACGATTGTCAGCCGCCTTGTTCTCATCTTGGGCCGGACTCTGATCTTGGCTGACGTCCAGCACAGGCGAGCCCGGCAACCTTCCGCATCGCATCTCCTTCGAGAATCGTCTCGATCGCGCGGCTACTGGTCCTTCACCTTCAAGTCCTCCCAAGGATAGGCGTAACCGGTGGTGATGGTCGGGAAGACGTCTTGCCATTTCTGCGCCACGACCCGAGGGCCAATCGCGTTGATGAACGCGTGGCGGAACACGGGTACCAGGTAGTAATTCTCGAGGATCCCGCGCTGGATCTCCTCGGCCAGTTTCTTTCGCTCCACCGGATTGATCGACCGCTCGTATTGGTCGAACTTACCGTCGAGGTCCGGGACGCAGATGCGGTCACGAGAGCTGAAGCCGCCGCACTTGAAGAAGGCTTCGTACCAGAATGACCAACTCCCGGCGATTCGGGTGGCCTGAAAGATGATCTGGATCCCGGGCCAGTCTTTGAGCCCGCCTTGTAGTCGCTGCAAGAAGATGCCGCGCTCCATGGACTGCAGCCTCGCCCGGATGCCGATCTCGCGAAGCTGGGCGATGATCCGCTCGCCGCGGGAATAGAACGGGGGCACGGGCGTCACCCAGTCGACGTCGAAGCCGTTAGGAAATCCCGCCTCGCGCATCAGCTGCTTCGCTCGCTCCACGTTGCGCTCGAACTCGGGCCACTCGATCGCGTTCTGCACGTCGTTGTTGATCCAGTTGCCCGTCGGCCTGCCCAGCCCCCCCGCCTCCGCTTGATTGATGGCCCGCCGGTCGATGGCCAGGCTCACGGCTTCGCGCACCCGCTTGTCACGGAAGGGATTCTTGGGGTCCTGGAATCCGGGGAACTCCAGCCACCAGGATCCGGAGAGCACCGGCGCCAGCATGACGCCCGGAAGCTTTCCGACCTTGTTGATCAGCTCGCCGGGAACGAAGTAGATGATATCCGCCTCGCCGCGCTCCAGCATGGCGACACGGGTGGCCGCCTCTGGCACCGAGATCATCACCAGCTGCTTCACGTTCACGGGACGGTAGTAGCCGTCGAAGGCCTCCAGCTCGATCTTCACGCCCGGCTCGTGGCGGACGAGCCTGTAGGGACCAGCTCCGATTGGTTTCTGCTTGAAGGCGTCGGCGCCCACCTGCTTGTAGTACTTCTCAGGCACCACCCAGCCGGCCCCCGCGACATTCGCGGTCCCGAAGAGGATGGCGAAGTCGAGGAAGGGCTCTTTGAAGAGGAAGCGGATCGTGCGATCGTCCACGATCTCCACGCGCTCCGTCTTCCTTTTGAAGACGTCGGCCTTGGCGCCCCGGTAGTTCTCATAGCTGAACTTGACATCTTGCGGAGTGACCGGCTCGCCGTTGTGGAACCTGATCCCCTTCCGCAGCGTGAACGTGGCGCTCTTCGAATCCGCGGCGACCGTGAAGTGCTCGGCCAGAGCGGGATGGTTGTAGAGCGCGGTGCCCTGATTCTTGATGAGGGCGTCGTGGATCGCGGTGAGGAAGTTGTCTGGCGTGGCGGTGCCGTCGTGCTCCTGGGGGTCCAGCCAGCGGGATGCGAGCCCGGCGTGCCAGGCGAGGACGATCTTGCCCTTGGCCGCCGCCCCGGCCGCTAACGGGAACGGTATGGTCGCCGACATGGCGGCGGTCAGAGTCAGGACGCCGGCCAGGAGGTCGAACAGATGACGTGCCTCGAATCTGGGACGCCTCATGTCTTGGCCCTCCGTGAGGCTCGATCTATTCGTGCTGTTCACACGGCGAGGTACGTCTGTCGCACCTCGTCGTCGGCGAGGAACCTCGCCATTGAGCCCTGGTATCGCACCACCCCCTTTTCGAGGATGTAGACGCGGTCGCCGAGGTCGCTGACGAAGCGCACGTTCTGCTCGGCCAGGACCAGCGTCAGGCCGCTCGCCTTGAGACGCTCGAGCTGCTCCCGTAACGTTTCCACCACGATTGGGGCGAGCCCCTCCGACGGCTCGTCGAGCAGAAGAATCTCCGGATTTCCCATCAGCGTGCGGGCGATCGTCAGCATCTGCTGCTCCCCGCCACTCAGGGTCCCGCCAGCCTGGCGACGTCGCTCGCGCAAGATAGGAAAGAGATCGAAGACGCGTTCCTCGGTCCAAGGGCTCGCGGATCCGTTGCCCCAGGTCCGCCGGGCGACCTCCAGGTTCTCGTGCACGGTGAGGTTGGGGAAGACGCGCCGGTCCTCGGGCACGAACCCGATCCCGAGACGGGCGATGCGGAAAGGGGGGAGACCGACGATGTCGCGGCCGCGCAGGGTGATCGCGCCATCACGCGGGGGCGTGAGCCCGACGATACTGCGGACCGTCGTCGTTTTGCCCGCGCCGTTTCGACCGAGCAGGCACACCACCTCGCCCGCCTCCACCGTGAGCGACAAGTCGAAGAGGATATGGCTGTCGACATAGTAGGTGTCGATGTGGCTGACCTCGAGCAGTGCCATCAGCAGGACGTCAGCTGGCCGAGGTACACGCGCCGCACATCGGGGTTGGCACGGACTGCGGCGGGCGATCCCTCCGTCAGCACCGAGCCCTGGTGAAGGACGGTGATACGCCGGGCCACGGCGAAGACCACGTCCATGTCGTGCTCCGTGAACACGACGGTCAGGCCGGTGTCGCTGGT
>Ga0066685_10000610_pt1 | contig 13148 bp, 16 predicted proteins | sample GraSoiAngelo_134_FD_62305 | JGI IMG/M metagenome (GOLD analysis project Ga0066685, IMG submission 62305) | Grasslands soil microbial communities from the Angelo Coastal Reserve, California, USA - 14_0929_05_30cm | ecosystem: Environmental > Terrestrial > Soil > Grasslands | place: USA...
AGGGGTATCTCGCTCTGCGAGATTCCCAGGGTGTGCGGCGCCGCGTGCTCACGGGCGAGATCCGCCTAGCCGACTAGGGGGGACATGACGCCGATCAAGTTCGAATTTCTCGCTGGGTCCGTTGACGACGCGCTCCGCGCGCGCGTCGCCGACGAGGTGGCGGGTCTGCTCGCGGGGCTCCGGCTCCGGCCGACGAGTGCGCGCGGGACCCTGGTGGACGAGAATGGTCCGAAGGGCGGGCGCGCGATCCGCTGCGCGCTCGAAGTGCGGCTGCCCCGCCGTCCGGCGGTGCACGTGGAGGCGACGGCGACCACGCCGCGCCTGGCGTTCGATGGCGCGCTCGGGAAGCTCGAGCGCCAGCTCACGCGACTCCGCGACACCGGCCGGGAGCTCAAGCGGCGGCCCACGAAGTACTTCGTCGCCAACCGGGTGGCGACACGGTAGGAGGGAGCGATGGCCAAGCGCGTTCTGGTACCCCTGGACAAGACGATCGCCGCCGAGTCCGTCGTGGACGCCGTGGCCGACATGGCCCGGGGTGGCGGCGCGACGCTGCGGCTCCTGCACGTGGCACCCGTCCCCGACAACGTGGTGAGCGACGAGCGCGTGGTCGCTTACGCCGACCAGGAAGCGGCCCGGCTCGAGAGCGAAGGGCTCGACTACCTCGCGGCCGTCGAGGCGCGCATGGGTGGCGTTCCCGTCGAGTGCGTGGTGCGGTTCGGCGAGCCCGTCAAGGAGATCCTCCTCGAGAGCGAGGCGTTCGGCGCCGACCTGATCGTGATGTCCACGAAACGGGCGAACGGGCTTGGACGGCTCGTCCTCGGCAGCGTCGCGGAGCAGGTGCTCCATCGAGCAAAGCCCTCGGTCATGCTCTTCCGCGCGGCGCGGGAACACGCGTCGTGATCGCGTCCCACGCCGACCTGCGTGCGCGCCTGGCCGCGCTCGCCCGGATCGTAGGCGCGCCGTCATCGGTCGTGAGCGTGTATCTCCGCACGCGCTGGGCCGACGAACAGCAGCGCGAGCGGGTCCGGGTGTTCCTCAACGCGGAGCTCAAGAAAGCCCGCCTGGCGAGCGCGTCGCCGCAGCTTGCGGCCGACCTCGCGTGGGTCGCGGAGCAGGGGGAGAGGATTATCGGGCAGGCACGCCACTCGGACGCGCGCGGCATCGCGCTCTTCGCGTGTGACGCGCTCGGCCTGCGCGAGGTGCTGCCCTTGCGCGTGCCGGTCGAGGATCTCTTCGTCGTGGCGGAGGCGCCGTACGTCCGTCGTCTCGCCCAGCTCCTTGACGACACACCGGCGACGCTCGTCGTCTTCGTGGACGCCGGGCACGCGCGGCTCATTCAGCTGCGTCCCGATGGAATCGGCCAGGAGGTAACGCTCCAGAATGAGATCCATGGCCACCACCGCCAGGGTGGCTGGCACCTCCTGGCCCAGTCTCGCTACCAGCGGCATATCCAGGCGCAGCAAGGTCGCCACTTCGATGCAGTTGCCGCGGCGATCACCGAACTCGTCGACGAGCAGGCCACCGAGCGCATCGTGCTTGCTGGCGAGCCGCGGGCGGTGGCCGTGTTCCAGAAGCACCTGGAAGGCCGGATCGGCCGGCTGGTCGTCGGCAGCGTGAAGGGTACCCGCGTCGAGCCCGCGGGCACGCTCGTGGAACGCGCGCGGGCGCTGCTCGAGCTCCACGAGGGCACGGCGGAGGCCACCGACGTGGACCGCATCCTCACCGAGGCGGCGAAGGACGGCAACGCGACAGCCGGCGTCGCGGTCACGCTTGCGGCGGCGTCGCGCGGCGCCGTGCGGCGGCTCTACCTGCTCAAGACGTTCAGCGAGCCCGGCCGCCAGTGTACGAGCTGCGGCGCGCTGGAGCCCGGGACCGGCGCGACCTGCCACGCCTGCGGCAGCGCCACGAAAGAGGTCGAGCTCGGCGAGGCGCTCGTCGAGCGCGTCCTGACGACAGGCGGTACTGTGGAGAGCGTGGACGGTCGCGCGTCGCTCGCCCGCGCGGGCGGGGTCGCCGCGCTCCTTCGCTACCCGCTCTGAACGCGGGCACGACGGCACGAGGAGGCGACGATGCTGGTCCAGGACGTGATGCAGCGCGAGGTGATCACGATCACGCCGGAGACAACGCTGCCGGAGGCCCTCGACCTGTCCCGACGGCGCGGCGTGCGCCACCTGCCCGTGCTCAAGGAGGGGCGGCTCGTCGGTATCGTCTCCGACCGCGACCTGAAGCGCGCGATGGCGTCGCCGGCGACCGCGCTCGAGCGGCATGAGCTTGCCTACCTGCTCGAGAAGGTCCCCGTCGAGGAGATCATGACGCGCGCGGTGATCACCGCCGTGGCGGAGCTGCCCGTCGAGGAGGCGGCGCGCCTTATGGTCAAGGAGAAGATCAGCGCCCTGCCCGTCACCGCCGAAGGTCGCCTCGTCGGTATCGTCACGGAAACGGATGTGCTCAACCTCTTCGTGCGCGCGATGGGCGCGGGCGAGCCGTCGAGCCGCCTCGACATCCTCCTCCCGGAGGGGAGCGCGTCGCTGGGCGAGGTCGTCGCCGCGATCGAGGACGCGCACGCAGGCATCGCGTCCATCGTGACGCTGCCAGGCCACAACGGACGGCGGGACGTGGTCGCCCGCGTCCGGACGATCGATCCGGGCCCCGCAATCAAACGCCTCGAGGCACGCGGCTTCGTAGTCCGAAATCCTTGGAGGGGCTAGCGTCATGCGCGTGCTGCTCGCGACCGACGGCTCGAAGGACGCCCAGGCTGCGGCCGCGTACCTGCGCGAGTTCCCGCTGCCGGACACCGCAAAGATTCTCGTGCTGACCGTCGTGACGCCCGCGCCGTCTCCGCTCGACATCCCGCCGGTGCGGGAGTTCAACGATGCCATCCTCGCCGAGGGGCGGCGCATCGTGGACGAGGCGCGCCTGCTCCTCGGGACGCGCGGCACCGGCGCCGAGCCCCGCGTGGTCCAGGACGGCCCGAAGGAACAGATCGTCCGCGTGGCCGAGGAGTGGCAGGCGGACCTCGTCGTCGTGGGTGCGAGTGGCCTCGGTGGCGTCAGGGGCTTCCTCCTCGGGAGCGTCTCGCAGACGGTGGCCCACCACGCCCACTGCGCGGTTCTCGTGGTCAAGGGGCGGGCGCGCCGCCTCGGGACGGCTCCGACAGCGCGGCGGAGGCGGTCAGGTTCTTCCTCTCGCTCCCGCTCGCGAAGACGACCCGGGTGCGCCTGCTCAGCGTCGTGGAGCCGGTGCCCTATCCCGGTTCTGCGCCCGGGATGGTCCGCGGGCAGCTCAAGGCCATGATCGAGGCGGTCGAACGCGAACGCCGGGCCGACCTCGGGAAGCTCCTTGAGCGGGCTGCGCTAGAGGCGAAGGCCAAGGTCACCCGCGTGACCCGTGCGGTCCGGACCGGCGCGCCGGCCGATGAGGTCCTCGCCGCGGCGATCGGCCTCGACGCCGATCTCATCGTCCTCGGGGCGCGCGGGCTCGGCGCCATGAAGCGGCTCTTGCTCGGCAGCGTCTGCGAGAAAGTGCTGCGCGGCGCGCGATGTCCGGTGTTGATCGTCAAGGGCAGCCGCAGGGCCTGACGTCCGCCGACGCGGGGGCGGGGCTCAAGCGCTGGGGGCCGAACGAGCTCGCGCGGCCGCGCCGCTTCGAGCCGCTTCGCCAGCTCCTGGCCTGGGCGGGCAGTCCCCTCATCGTCATTCTCTTCCTGGCGAGCGTCGTCTCCGCCGCCTTCGGCCAGCTCTGGAGCTCGGCGGTCATCGCGCTCATGATCCTCCTCGGCGTCGCCCTCAACTTCACCCAGGCGTACCGCTCCCAGGTGGCGGCACGGCGGCTTCGCGAGCGCGTCGCCCAGCGCGCGACCGTCGTCCGCGACGGGGTTACGCGGGAGATTCCGGTCCGCGAGGTCGTCCCCGGCGACGTCGTCCACCTGGGGGCGGGCGACCTCGTGCCGGCCGACGGGCACCTGGTGTCGGCGAAGGATCTCCTTCTCAAGGGGTGCCGGTCGTCACGGCGGTCACTGCGGGCCTCGTGGCGCACCAGATCGTCGCCTACGCGAGGCGGAACACCATCGACCTCATCGTCATCGCCACCCACGGGCGGACCGGTGTCTCCCGCATGCTGCTAGGGAGCGTCGCCGAGGCGGTCGTCCGGCACGCGCCCTGCCGTGTGCTCATAGTTCCGCCGGCACTGGAGGCGGCGTCCGTCGAGGGGGCGGTTGCTGAGGCGGCGCCGACCGAGACGACGTCGTGCGTCGTCTGCGGAGGTCCGACGCAGGGAGAGCTGATCTGCGAAACGTGCCGGGCGAAGATCCGGGGCGAGGCGCTCGAGCGAAAGCTGAAGGACGAGCGCACGGGACGCTGACGCGGCAGGAGAGCGGGGCGCGGGCGCCGCCGCATCTGTGGCGCCATCACCCCAGCGGCGTCGGACACTCCTCATCGACTCGCGTGCATTCCCGCGGGGTTACACCTGGCACGTGGTGTGCTCCGTATGAGAGGAGCATCCTAGCGCGGTCCCCGGACGTGACGGCGCCGCGCGGAAAGGTGATTTGCATGATCGGAGCACTTGCGTCACTCGCCTTCGCCTTGCTGCTGGTCCCGGGCGTGGCGTCGGCCCTGGACACCCGCGTCCCTGACGGCGACGCGCACCACGTGGCCCAGGCGAAGCGCTCCGCTCCCACGCCGCCGGGCATCTCGAAGAAGAGCCCCGCCGCCGAGTACACACCCACGGTGCGCCTCCGACTCCGGACTGAGCTGGCGGAAGGCAAGCTGGCGTTCGTGGGTGCCGGCGGTGACATCGAGGGGGTCGTGAACCCCACGCTCAAGGTAATGGAAGGCGATATCGTCCAGGTCGGCCTCATCAACGGAGACGGCATCGAGCACGACGTCGTGTTCCCGGACTTCAACGCCGGGACCGACCGCGTGAATCGCAAGGGCGCCAGCAGCGTCACCGTGTTCCGTGCGGACAAGGCCGGCGAGTTCGTGTACTTCTGCTCCCTTCCGGGCCATCGCCAAGCCGGCATGGAAGGCAAGATCGTCGTGGGCGGCGCGAAGGCGCCCCTCGCGGCGGCGCGCCCGTCGGTGAGCATCGCGCGGGATCCGGCCGATCTGCCGGGATCGCTTCCGGTTGGGCCGCCACGAACGATCGCCGTCGATCTCGAAGCGGTCGAGCTCGTCGGACGTCTCGCGAACGAGACGACGTACACATACTGGACCTTCAACCGCAAGGTGCCCGGACCTTTCCTGCGCGTCAGGGTTGGCGACACGGTCGAGCTGCGACTCAAGAACCACGCGGACAGCCGAATGATCCACTCGGTGGATCTCCACGCGGTCACGGGGCCCGGCGGCGGCGCGGTGATGACCCAGACGCCGCCCGGCGAGACCAAGGCGTTCGGGTTCAAGGCGCTCAACCCGGGGCTCTACGTCTACCACTGCGCGACGCCGATGGTGGCCAATCACATCTCGAGCGGGATGTACGGTCTGATCCTTGTGGAGCCCCCAGGTGGCTTGCCGAAGGTGGACCACGAGTTCTACGTCATGCAGGGCGAGCTCTACACGGATCGCGGGTTCGGTCAGCGCGGCCACGACGAGTTCAGCGTCGACAAGCTTCTCGCCGAGCGCGCGGAGTACTTCGTGTTCAACGGCGCCGTGGGCGCGCTCACCGCCGAGCATCCGATGAAGGCGAAGGTGGGCGAGACCGTCCGCATCTTCTTCGGCGTCGGCGGCCCCAATGCGACCTCGTCCTTCCACGTGATCGGCGAGATCTTCGACCGCGTGTACGACCAGGCGACGATCACCTCGCCCCCGGCTACCAACGTGCAGACAACGGTCGTGCCGGCCGGCGGTGCGACGATCGTCGAGTTCAAGCTCGAGGTGCCAGGGCGATACATCCTCGTCGACCACGCGCTCTCCCGGCTCGAGCGGGGGCTCGCCGGATTCCTGATCGTCGAAGGCCCTGAGAACCCCGAGGTGTTTCACGGTGCAAACGGCGCGGCAGTCAGCGCGAGCGGGCACTAGAGACCCGGTCGCCGGGTCGCGCCAGGTCCTAACGGGGCGGGGCGATGGGCATCCGCACCCGCCCCCACATGTTCAGCACGAAGAGCGCCGCGCCCACGAGCTGGCCGAGGCCGGCGAGCGCGACGAGAGCGCGGAGGATCGGAGCGCCCCTGAGGCCTGTGGCTATCTCCGCGAGAGCGCGTACCGTGGTGGCGACGGTCATGACCCAGTAAACTGCCTCGGCGAGCTCGGGGCGGTAGCGGGTATCGTCCCTAGCGGGGCGCGGGAACATCCACGTCGCCACGCCCATCACGAGCGTCAGCATGAAGCCGACGAGCAGCAGGTGGACGTGGGCGGTCACGAAGAGCCGGGGCGGGTAGGCCCCCAGGAGGAACTCGGCGACGCTCACGTAGCCGCCGAGCAGGAGTCCCACGACGAGGAACACGAAGCTCGTTTTGATGTAGCGGCGGATGAGGGGCGACACGTGGCGCGAATCATAGCACGCGGGCCCCGGACGGGCCGCAGCCACCGAGGGCAGAGGCCCCGAAAGGAGACGACATGTTGCGCATCGTCGAATCGAAGAAGCCGCTGAAGGAGCTGGCCGCCGACCTCGAGAAGGCCGTGGTCAGCCACAAGTTCGGCATCCTCGGGGTGCACGACCTCAAGGCCAAGATGGCGGAGAAAGGCGTCGCGTTCGCGCGCGAGTGCCGGATCTACGAGGTCTGCAACCCGCACCAGGCCAAGAAGGTGCTCGAGGCGAACCTCGAGATCTCCACGGCGCTGCCGTGCCGCATCTCGCTCTACGAGGAGGGCGGGCGCACGAAGCTCGCGACGATCAGCCCGACGGCGATGATCGGCCTCTACCAGAACCCGGAGCTCAAGGGAGTTGCCGAGGAGGTCGAGGCGACGTTGGTCGCGATCATGAAGGAGGCGGCCGGGTGATCACTCCCCATGAGTCGATAATGCCGGGAACGTCACGATGAACGTGGTTCCGCCTCCCGGCTGGGACCGCACGTCCACCGTTCCCTGGTGCTCCCGAACGATGCCGTAGCTCACCGAGAGCCCGAGACCGGTCCCGGTGCGTTTCGTCGTGTAGAAGGGATCGAAGATTTTCGAGAGCGCCTCCGCTGGAATGCCGGGCCGCGTGTCCGTAACGACGAGACGGTAACCTCGAGCTGACGGAACGGCGGCTCGCCGGGTGGCGCATCGTTCCCTCCGGAGGACATCTTGTAGGGCGAGGGTGCCCGAGTGTCAAGGAATCGAACGGCGATAGCTGACGAGGACCGATGTCCTCCGTATTCCCCACGCTGGGGTGTAGACGCCCCGGTGCGCGATTCCGGAATCGCGTCTCGCATCGTCCCTCTTCGTCTAAGGCATTGTTCTCGTGGTGAAGTCCTTGCGGCGTCGCGTTTGGCACGCGTCGTGCTCCCAAGTACGGCACGATGGCTACTCGACGTGAGACGGAAAGCAGTTGGAGACGATTCGCTCCGGCCGCCGTTATCCTTGCCGTCGGTTTCGCGCTCTCGGTCACCGCCTTCGTCACGGTGCGGAATTTAGAAAATGCCGAGCTCGAAGACGACTTCCAACAGAGGGCGGGCCGAATAGCGGCGACCCTGAAGGGCTCGGTCGAATTCAGCCTCGACGACGCCTACTCACTCGCAGACTTTTTTGCGGTCGCTCGCCACGTCGACGCGATGCAGTTCCGATTATTTGCGAAGCCTATGCTCGAGCGCCATTCAGCGCTGCTGTCGCTCATCTGGGTGCAACGGGTGCCGGGGTCGGCGCGAGCGGCGTATGAAGCCGAGGTCCGAGCGACGAGGCGCCGCGGACTCGAGATCTTCGAACGGGACGGGCGAGGGCAGCTTGTCCGTGCCGCCTCACGTCCAGAGTATTTTGTCATACATTACCGCGAGTCGGTCGTCGAGCCGAACGCCCAGAAGGTTCTCGGATTCGACGTCGCCTCGAAGGCGGCATCACGAGACGGCATGGCGCGGGCGCGTGATACTGGCGTGCTCACCGCGAGCGGCCGAGTCGCCACCCTCGTGTCCGACGGCAAGGAATTCGGTTTCCTGGCCATCGTGCCCGTCTATCGCAAGGGTCTCCACCTGAGCACGCTCGAGGCGCGCCAGGCCAATCTCCTCGGGTTTGCGCAGGCTGTGTTCAGCGTCAGGCACCTTGTCGATACGGCCTTGCCCGGCACGCACCGGCAGGGGATCAACATGCTCATTTTCGACAGGAGCGCGGACCAGAGCGAGCGCGTCCTCTACCGCTACGGATCGGACACCGCGAGCAAGACCGGGAAGCTGGTCGAAGACGAGCCCACGATCCGCTCTGGGTTGCACTTCAGCACCGTCATGCCAGTGGGAGGGCGCGAGTGGGAGCTCCTCTTCTACCCGACTTCCGCTTATCTCTCGACCGAGCAGAGCGCTTGGAGCCTGGGGGTCCTCGGCGGCGGCCTCCTCGTCACGGCCGCGCTGGTGGCGTACCTCCTTTCCGCGGCGCGCGCCAACCGGATCGAGCGGCTCGTCGCACGGCGGACATCCGAGCTGTCCTCGGCGAACGAGGCCCTGCAGCGCGAGATCATCGAGAACCGGTTTCAACGGGCCGCGTTCGAGGCGGCCGCGGACGGGATGATCATTACCGACGAGACCGGGAAGATCAAGTGGGTCAACCCGGCCTTCTGTCGGCTGACGGGCTGGGCGGCAAGCGAGGCGATCGGACAGACGCCGACGATCCTGAAGTCGGGCGAGCACAGCGCGGACTTTTATCGCGCGATGTGGGCGACGCTCTTGTCGGGTTCCACCTGGCGTGGCGAGATGGTCAACCGACGAAAGGACGGGACCCGCTACACGGAGCAACAGACGATCACGCCCGTCGCCGCCGAGGACGGAAGAATCACCGGATTCGTCGCGGTCAAACATGACGTCACCGAGAAGAGGCGCCTCGCCGCAACCCTGCGCCAGCAGGAGGCCCATTACCGGTCTCTCATCGAGAACATCCAGGACATGGTCTTCGTGGTCGATGCAGACGGTATTAATCGGTACGCTAGCCCGTCGGTCGAGCGCGCGCTCGGCTACGCGCCTCGGGAGCGGGTCGGCAGCCCCGCCCTAGAGCTGGTCCATCCCGACGACGTGCCGAGGGTCGCGCGGCTCTTCGCGCCCGGGTCGCGGGACAACGGCCTCATCGGGCCAGCGGAATATCGCGTGCGACACCGGGACGGCTCCTGGCGCCGGGTGGAGGCAGTGGGGAAGAACCTCTCCACAGGCCAAGCCCACCAGGGAGTGGTGGTCACCGTGCGAGACATCACGGAACGACACCAGGCCGAGGAGCTCCAGCAGAAGCTCAAGGCCCAGCTCTCCCAGCGGGAGAAGCTGGCGGCGCTGGGCGAACTCCTGGCCGGCGTCGCGCACGAGCTCAACAACCCCCTGTCGGTGGTCATCGGCCACGCGACGCTTCTCGAAAGAGTAAACGACCCGAACGTCAAGGCGAGGGGCGTGAAACTCAAAGACGCCGCCACCCGGTGCGCGCGGATCGTGAAGAACTTCCTATCGCTGGCCCGTCAGCACGCGCCCGAGCATGATCGAGTCGACGTGAACGCGATCGTCCGGGAGGTGGTCGAGCTGCTGGCGTACCAGCTCCGCGTGGACGACGCGGCCGTGACGCTGGACCTCTCGGACGACCTCCCGCTTCTCTGGGCCGATCCGCATCAGCTCCGGCAGGTTCTGGTGAACCTGATCACGAACGCGCATCACGCGGTACGCGAGTCGTCGATGCCCCGGCGCATCTCCATTGCGTCGCGATTCGACCCCGAGAAATTCATGCTCCGTCTCGAGGTCTCTGACAGTGGACCGGGAATCGCTCCCGAGGTGGAGTCCCGGATCTTCGAGCCATTCTTCACGACGAAGCCGCGGGGCCAGGGAACTGGACTCGGCCTGCCGATCTGCAAGGGCATCATCGAATCGCACGGCGGTATGCTCGAAGTGGAGGGACGTCCCGGTGTCGGCGCTCTGTTCCGCGCGTGGCTGCCGCCGGGCGAGGAGCCTCGCAGCCTCCGTGAGGATGAGGCCCAGGCGCCGCGCACCGGACACGGCGAAACTGTGCTCGTCGTAGACGATGAGCCCGACGTGGCGGAACTCTTGGCGGAGATGCTCTCGGGCGCTGGCTACCGTGTGGACACCGCGGAAAACGGCAGGGTCGCGGTACGGAAAATTACTGAGAAGGCGTACGACGTTGTGTTGAGCGATCTGAAGATGCCGGTGCTTGATGGCCCTGGCCTCTATCAAGAAATTAAGATGCGTCGCCCCGAGCTCCTGCGGCGATTCGCGTTCATCACCGGCGACACGCTTAGCCCGACGGCCGCTCAATTCCTCGAAACAACTCGTGCCACGTACTTGAAGAAACCCTTTGCCGCGGAGGACGCCGAACGAGTCGTCGACAGAGTGCTCGCCGGTAGCGGCCGGGAGAACATGGACTGAGCCGCCCTCGAGCCGAGAGACCCGCGCAGATTGGCGGAGACGCAAACGGCACCGCCTGACGTCACCCAGCAACACTTTCCGAAGCTCCGACTGTCGATGTTGCTTCTTATCAGCTTCCCCATCGTGCTTGAGGTTGTGCTCCCGGCTTAGCGATCAGTGGCCGCGCAATCGGCCCACGAGCTCGGGCCCGTTCTCCCAGACCACGAGCACCACGCCCATGGGGCTCTCGCCGGCGATCCAACCCGACGCCACCGGGAAGGTGAACTCCGCGGACAACTTTGGATACTTCTTCTCGAACCACCAGCCGAGTACACCGCCAAGACCGAAAAGTAGCCCGTAGTACCAGTGGAAGGTGCCATGGTGACGCCGAGCACCGACAGGAAGAACACCCACGCGAGCATGACGGGCAACGACAAGGGAGTGTTGGTGATGAGCATGTATGCGGCGAAGGCAGAGATGAGCGTACCGCCCGTGGAATAGCCCGCCGAGCTCGCCGTGGACTGCATGCAGTTGTTCTCGAGGATCGTCATTGGCGTGCGGACGATCCGCGCCCGGTGCAGCGTGGTCCAGATCGCGTACGAGAGGATACAGGCGGTAATCGCCACCCCGAAGCCCCAGCCCGCCTTGAGACCGATATAGAGGTTGGTGAGCGAGAGTGCGCCTCCCAACGCTGTGCCCATGAGTACCGCGCGCCATGTAAGCTGCGGCATGCGGTCTCCGCGCCCACGGTAGACCTGCTCGTACCACTTGACGCTCCATCTCTTCCGGAGTGCCTCGGAAGCCGAGCACGGGCAGCGTGTCCACCTCTGGAGGAGGCTTTGGCCGCGAGGGGCGAGGGCGCCGGAGTCGTCGGGCTCATTCCTGAACATGGTAGTGCTGAACACCGTGCCGGATCCCACTGAGTGGCGGGGGCCAGGCAAGGCGAGAGGAGCCGGGCGGGGGGCCGCCGTCGAGTTCAAGCTCGACGTGCGCGGGCGGTACATTCTCGTGGACCCGGCGGCTCGTGGTCTCCGGGCTTATGCGCAGCACGCGCTGGAGCTCCTCCTGACTCCGCCTACGACGGTCATCTCGGCCGATGCTGCTGGAGGTATTGGGCCGGTGGGAGGACGAGGACTCCCGCGAGCCGCTGGCCGTAGTAGCGCCCAAAGTGAGTCTTGTCGCCGGTGAGCAGATGCGTGGCTTCGGCGGCAATGGCCGCGAGAAGAATGGGTTGGTCGTCGTTGTCGGGGAGGTTCACTCGGGGTGGCAGCCTCGCCAGTGACGGTGTCGGAACGATCTCACACGATCGCGCCAGCGCGGCCAGACGCCGCTGCTGGTCCTCACGCGTGAGATTCCGCTCGGCCTCACTCAGCGCGTACGCAGACGTGAGGAGCTGTGGGGTGTTGAGCCGCCAGAGCGCGACGGGGCCAGAGTCAGCCCGATAGGCTGCCGAGAACAGCACCTTGGCATCAAGGAAGACGCGATCCATCCGCGCCCGACGTGCGCTCTAGGCACGCCGACGCGGACGATGATGGCTGATGGCGTCGGGATCGAGACCCAGCTTCCGGACCTCGCGCCGGGCCGCTTGGTAGTCCCGCGAGCTGACGGCGTTGGAGAGGAGGAACTCCGCGGTTCGGGCGGGCGTGTAGACCTCGACCGGCAGCGCAACGGCGGGCCGGATGAGGACGCCATCCTCGCGCTCCTCAGCGATGACGAGCGCGCCTTCCTCGATGCCGAACTTCCGTCGCAGCCGGGCGGGGACGACGACGGCGCCCCGCTTGCCGACCCGGCTGGTCTCCGTCCGAGATCGCCTGATTGTCTGACTCTTGGGCATATAGGCATCCTAGCCGGGCCGGAGAAACGCGTCAAGACGGTTCGGGCCGCTGATGTCTGCGAACGTGCTAGCGCAGGTGGGCGGGCGTGTGCGAGTACTGTCCCTGAAGGGGGCCAGAATGGGCAAAGTCGTCGTGCATGGCGCAGTGTCCGGGTTCTTCCAGGACATCAACATCGGCCGGCATCGCCTCGTTGCAGATGAACCGGAATCGGCAGGAGGCACGGATCGCGGACCCTCGCCCTACGATCTGCTCCTCGCGGCGCTTGGCTCCTGAACCTCGATGACGATCGCGCTGTATGCGCGACGCAAGGGGTGGCCGCTCGAGGAGGTCACGGTCCGGCTCGAGCACTCGAAGATTCACGCGGCGGACTGTGCCGAATGCGAGACCAAGGAGGGAATGCTCGACCGGATCGAGCGGGAGATCTCCCTGACTGGCGCCCTCACCCCGGACCAGCGAGCCAAGCTCCTCGACATCGCCAACCGCTGTCCCGTGCACCGCACCCTCACGTCCGAGATCAACATCCGGACGCGGCTCGTGTGACCGCCGATCGGCGCGGCGCGGGCGGCCGGCGCGGCGGTCAGTGCCTCGGGGGAAAGAGAGCGTACTCGGTAAGTCATTCGGTTCAGGAGTCGGACAGGACGCCTGTCCGTATTTTGTCCGTGTACACCAGCCAAAAGCCCCCGTCAGGTGACAAGGCGGATCGGCGTAAGGCAGCGATTCTCTTGTCGGGTGTTGGAGCGTGTGGGCGGGTGAGGGGCCCCGATTTCGACTGTCAATCCAGAGGTCGCGGGTTCAAATCCCGTCGAGCCCGCCATTTCAATCGCTTACGTGCCACCGCGCGCTGGATCAAAAATCCTGCTATCGGCGAG
>Ga0066685_10000615_pt1 | contig 13125 bp, 12 predicted proteins | sample GraSoiAngelo_134_FD_62305 | JGI IMG/M metagenome (GOLD analysis project Ga0066685, IMG submission 62305) | Grasslands soil microbial communities from the Angelo Coastal Reserve, California, USA - 14_0929_05_30cm | ecosystem: Environmental > Terrestrial > Soil > Grasslands | place: USA...
TCGGGCGGGAACTTGTACGCGATCGCCCACCGGGGCGCGTGCGAGGTGGCGCCGAGCTCTCGCTGCAGATCCGTCTGATCGACCTTGATCACGGTCCCGTCGATCTCCCAGTCGACCGAATGCCGGTGCTCCTCCCAGTGGGTGAGGAACTCCTTGACCCCCTTCATCGACTCCCGCCCTTCCGTGGTGGGCGGGACGGGCAACCCGCACTTCGCGGCCCAATCGAGGAAGGCGAGATGCGACTCGAACGAGATCCCTTCGGCTGCGCCGAACGAGTGCACCCACATCCGCAGGGGCCGCGAGGCGGTCACCTTCGGGTCCTTCTGACGAAGCGATCCGGCTGCTGCGTTGCGCGGGTTGGCGAACACGCGTTGCTCCGCCTCCCGGAGCCGGTCGTTCAACTCTTCGAAGGCCTTGACCGGCAGGAAGACCTCGCCGCGCACCTCGATCACGGCCGGTGGGTCGTCACCATCGAGCTTCCGGGGGACGCCGTGGACCGTTCGGATGTTCGCCGTGATGTCCTCGCCGATCCGTCCGTCGCCACGCGTGGCTGCCTTGACGAGGACCCCGCGCTCGTAGGTGAGCGCGCACGCGACGCCGTCGATCTTCAGCTCACACGCGAAGCGCGCTGATGGCCCGACGGCACGCACCACCCGCGCACCCCACGCGTCCAGCTCCTCGAACGTGAACGCGTTGTCGAGCGAGAGCATCGGTGCGCGGTGCGCGACGGGCGCGAAGAGCGCCGCCGGCGCGCCGCCGACCGTCTGCGTCGGCGAATCGGGGGTCTGCAGCTCGGGGAACCGCTCCTCGAGCTCCCGCAATCCGCGCATCAGGTCGTCGTACTCGGCATCGGCCACCTCGGGATCGTCGAGGACGTGATAGCGGTAGCGGTGATGCTCGATCTCGGCACGGAGCTCCTCGACACGCAGCTTCGCCTCCGCGCGGGCGCGCTGGTCCGACCCGGCCTTCACCCGGCGATCTCCACGGCGCCCGCGACCCCGATGCGCTCGCCGACGACCACCACGCCTCCGCGAACGCCCGGGACCCGCTGGAGGTAGTGCAGCGCCATCCCGAAGCCCTCCGGTTTGAGGAGACACGCCTGCACCCCGGCCGCCGCCGCGTCGGCCAGCATGCAACTGCGGGCTATCACGGCGAGCCCGTCCGGACCCTGGCCGCCGCGGCCACGGCCGAGGGTGGTGGAGACGCCGACGCCGCGCGAGCCGTCGAGCGCGACCGTGATCGGCGCGCCGCCGTGACGCCGGACCTGGACCTTCATCCGCTTCTTCGACCGGATGTAGTAGTCGCCGTCGCACGCGACCGTGACGTCGTGGGTCTGCTGTCCCAGGAACCGGCCGACCGAATCCACGACGGCACCCCGGAAGGTGAACATGGGCCCTACCCCGGCGGAACTGGACGCCGAGACGACCTCCTTCACGATCTCCGACGCGTCGACCGCGACCTGCTGGAGCGGACGCTTGGAGCTGTTGAAGTCCGGGTGCCTGAGTCCGTACGACTGCAGCTGCTCCCAGAAAGAAAGTGCGGCGGCGCGCGATTCCTCGGCCAGATCGTCCGGAGCGGTGATGCGCAGGACGAGGTCCTGGACCTGGACGTCGAAGACCTTGGGGCGGCGGCGGAGGAGCCTCACCCGGCGATGATAGTCGGCGCCGAGGACGCTCCCGGTCTCAGCGGAACGCGTGCACGATCCGGGCCCCGCCGAGGAGCCGATCCCGGTCATAGACCACGACGCTCTGCCCGGGCGCCACCGATCGCTGCGGCGAACGGAACTCCACCTCGATCGTGGCATCGGTGCCGGGCGAGATCACCGCGGGCACGTCGCTCCCCCGGTAGCGGATCCGCACCTCGGCCTCGAACGGGCCCTCGTCGGGCGGGCCCCCGGCCACCCACGACACGCGATCGGCGACCAGCCCCCGCTTCGTCAACAGCTCGCGTGGCCCTACCACGACGCGGTTCGCGACCGGGTCGACGTCGGTGACGTACATCGGGGAACCGGTCGCCACCCGGAGCCCACGTCGCTGCCCGACCGTGAAGGCGAAGGTCCCGTCGTGCTCGGCGAGCACGCGTCCGTCCTGGTCAACGACCTCGCCGCCTTCCCGTACCAACGAGCCGGCGCTGCTCCGCACGAAGCCGCCGGCATCGCCGGCCGGGGCGAAGCAGAGCTCCTGCGAATCGGGCTTCGTCGCGACCGGCAATCCGAACCGCTCCGCGATCGCCCGCGTGTCCGCCTTGGCGAGCCCACCGACGGGGAACAGCGTGCGCGACAGCTCCCGCTGTCCAAGCATGTGGAGCATGTAGCTCTGATCCTTCGCGCGGTCCGCGCCGCGCCAGAGTTGCCACGAGCCCCCGTCGTCGCGGACCGCGCGGACGTAATGCCCGGTCGCCACCAGGTCGATCCCCTGCTCGTCCGCCCGCCGGAGGAACGCCCCGAACTTGATCTCGCTGTTGCAGCGGGCACACGGGTTCGGGGTGCGCCCGGAGGCGAGCTCGCCGACGAAGTCCGCGATCACGGTCCGCTCGAACTCGTCACTCAGATCGCAGATCTCGAAGGGGAATCCCGCGATGCGGGCCGTCTCCGCAGCGTCCCGCCGCGCCGACGGCCCGCAGCATCCGTGCTCCACGCCCTCGAGGTGCACGAGCGACAGGTGCGAGCCCAGCACCTCGTACCCCTGCTCGTGCAGGAGGCACGCGGCGACGGAGGAGTCGACGCCACCGGACATCGCGACCAGGACGGACGGCATCCCCACAGGCTACCGGGGACGCCGCCTCCTCCTGGGCAAGCCGCCTCACGTATCGTGACGCGCGTGATCGAGGCGCGCTTCGACGACCTGAGCGGCGCCGAGCCGAGCTTCCGCCTGGTGGAGCCGGTCGGCGTGCTCGAAGCACGCCGACCGGCGGAGGTCCTCACCGTCGTGGACGCCGCCGAGGCCGCCGCAGCTCGGGGGCTCTGGGTCGCCGGGATGGTGACCTACGAGGCAGCGCCGGGTCTCGACCCGGCGCTGCGGGTCCGGACCCGGACCGAGGGTGATCCGTTCGCCGAGCTGCCGCTCGCATGGTTCGCGCTGTTCGAGGCGCGACAGGAGACCACGCTCCCGGCCCCGCCGGAGGAGCCGTCTCCTCCACCGGCGAGCGCCTGGACCCCGTCGATCGGCCGCGAGGCATACGACGCGGCGATCGAGCGGATCCATGACCACATCGCAGCGGGTGACACCTATCAGGTCAATCTCACGCTCCGACTCCGGGCCAGCGTCGCCGGCGACCCGAAGGGCCTCTACCGCGACCTCTGCTACGCGCAGCGAGGTGCCTACTCGGCATACCTCGACCTCGGCCGGTACCGCGTCCTCTCGGCCTCCCCGGAGCTGTTCTTCAGGATCGACGGGAGCACGGTCGCGACCAAGCCGATGAAGGGCACAGCGCCCCGCGGTCGCTGGCTCGCGGAGGACGAGGAGATCCGCGCGCGGTTGCGCGGTTCGATCAAGGAGCGCGCCGAGAACGCGATGATCGTGGATCTGTTGCGGAACGATCTCGCTCGGGTGGCGCGCGTCGGCTCGGTTCGGTGGAGCGACGTGTTCGAAGCGGAGCGGTTCGAGACGGTGTGGCAGCTGACCTCGACGGTCTCGGCCGAGCTCCGGCAGGGTCGCTCCCTCCGGGATGTCTTCGGCGCGCTGTTCCCGAGCGGGAGCGTGACGGGCACGCCAAAGGTCCGGACGATGCAGCTCATCGCCGACCTCGAGGACTCCCCCCGAGGCGCGTACTGCGGGACGGTCGGCTACCTCGCGCCCACCGGCGCGACGGGACCCCGGGCCCGGTTCAACGTCGCGATCCGCACGGTCGTGCACGATGCCGTAACCGGTATCGCCGAGTACGGGGTGGGGGGCGGGATCACGTGGGACTCGCGAGCGAACGCCGAGTACGACGAGGTCGTGACGAAGGCCAGGGTACTGACCCATCGCCGACCGGCCTTCCGGCTCCTCGAGACCTTGCGCTTCGACCCGGAGGACGGATACCGGCGTCTCGACGAGCATCTCGCGAGGCTCCGCGCATCCGCCGCCTACTTCGGCTTCGCCGAGGACGAGGGAGCGATCCGCGCAGCGCTCGACCGTGAGGCCGGGAGGTTCCCCGGAAGGGTGGTTCGCGTCCGGCTGGTGCTCGACCGGCGGGGCCATGTGGAGACGGGAGCCGCGCCGCTTTCCTCTCCTGGTGAACGCGTGCGCCTCGCGCTCGACCGGGACCACCCGGTCGATCCCTCGGATGTCTTCCTGTTCCACAAGACCACGTTGCGCGAACGGTACGAGGATGCCACGGCGCGTCATCCCGACGCCGACGACGTGATCCTGATCAACGATCGGGGCGAGGTGACGGAGACGACGATCGCCAACCTCGCGGTGCGACTCGACGACCGATGGTGGACACCACCGCTCGAAGCCGGGCTCCTGCCCGGCTGCGAGCGGGCGGCGTTGCTGGACGCCGGATCGATCGCGGAGCGATCGATCCGGGTGGAGGATCTCGAGATCGCCGACGGGCTGGCCGTGTTGAGCTCGGTGCGTCCCTGGCGCGATGCGGTCCTCACCGACGCCGCGTTACGAAGGTAGCCCGCCGTCGGTTTCGGTCGCCGGCTCGACGGGTCCGGAGGGGAAGTGGAACGGCCGCATCGATGATCCGTCCAGAGGACACGCACAGATCGGACAGCGGGGAGGTTCTTCGTAGACGAGCACCGTCCGCTCGCAGTACGGGCAAGCGCCCATACGCATCGCAGGTGGTTCCGTCGTCTCGTTCGCCATGGTGTGCTGCGCCGCATCCGGGGGGAGCGGTCCCTCAAGCCATCGGCAGGCTCGCGAGTGCCCTTGACCCCGTCCCTGGGTTCCGCGACCTCCGGGACCGCTCGGACGGCCTTGGGCTCGGGCCATCCGCCTGGTCGGGGGGCCGTCCGGCATCCCCCGAGATGCAACGAAGCCCTCCCAGTCAGGAAGGGCTTCGGCCTTGGCCGGTCTCAGGCGGCGCGCTTCTTCGATCTGCGCTTCCCCCGCGGGATGTAGGCGTGAACGGGTTCGTGCTGCCAGCAGTACTGCCACTTGTTGTATCTCGACAGCTTCGTACCGCAGCCCGGCGCCGCGCACACGCGGCCCTCCGAGTACGTCCTGTTCGGTCGAGGCAGCGTGCGAACCGCCGCCCCACGGAACCTGTCGTCCTGCATGCGGTCACATCCTTCCCAGGGACCCGTTTCTGGCGGGCGCGGGGTCGGGCCCCTCGTACCGTGTACGAACAGCTCGGAACGCCGGTTCATTCCGCCGTGGCCCACGGTGGACCGTCAGGCGTTCATAGAACGGTACGCAGCACCGGTGACATCGGCCGGTGACGTCGGATGGACGGTTCGATGTCTGCACGATGGCCGGCTGAGGGCGCGGCTAGACCCGACGCCGCCCGAACCGAGGGGGGCGCTTCTCGAGGAAGGCCCGCATGCCTTCGCGCTGGTCTTCGGTCCCGAACAGGTCCAAGAACAGGTCGCGTTCCACGCGCATCCCGTCGGTGCTGGATGTCTCGGTCGCAGCTCGGATCGCGTGCTTGGCGGCTGCGAGCGCCTGGCGAGGTCCCCGAGCGAACGACCTCGCGTCCTTGACCGCCTCATCGAAGACCGCTCCGGCGGGGTGGATCATCTCCGCGATACCCAGCCGGACCGCCGTCGCCGCATCGAGCTGCATCCCCGTGTAGACGAGGTGCCGCGTCACGCCCGGGCCGACCAGTCGCGTCAGTCGCTGGGTCCCGCCGGCGCCCGGGATCACACCGAGCGCGATCTCGGGCTGGCCGACCCTGGCGTCGTCCGCGAGATAGCGCAGGTCGCATCCGAGCGCCAGCTCCAGCCCGCCACCGAGCGCGAAGCCCGTGATCGCGGCGATCGAGATCTTCCGGATGCGCTCCAGCAGTTCGCAGACATCACCGAGAGCCTGGACGCTCGGGCGCACCTCGTCCTTGCTCCAGCCGGCCATCGCTTTGATGTCGGCCCCTGCCGCGAAGAGCTTCGGGCCGCCCCACACGACGAGGGCGCCTACATCGGATCGCTCTTCCGCTTCGCGCACCGTTTCGCCGAGCTCGACCCCGACCCGCAGATCGATCGCGTTCGCCGGAGGGCGGTCGATGCGGATCACGCCGACGCCGTCGTCGACCTCGAGACGAACGAACTCGCCCATGGCGGCGCAGCCTACCCCGTGTCGATCGCGGCGGCCGCATCGAGGGTCAGCCGGAGCCCGTCGACGAGCGGCGTGCGAGAGACGCCGAACGCCTGGGCGGCATCCGGCGCGTCGGTCCGCGACCGCAGTGCGAAGAACGAGGCCGTGACGGCGTCGACCGGGACCCCGAGGAGCCTCGTCAGGATCTCGGCGGCCGCCTGCCCGGAGGCGTGGGTCGGCACCCCACCGTCTCCCCGGAGCAGCCTGGCGAAGGCGTCGGCGGTGACGACGTCGGGCCCCTCCAAGCCCCACGTCCCGGCGAGCTCGGGATGGGCGTCGTCGATCGCGGCGATCACCGAAGCAACGTCCTCGACGAAGACCGGGGCGAGATCGTTGTCGCCGGGACCGACCACGATCGGTGGCTCGGCGAGCGCACCCTCGACGGCCGCTGTGAACCACAGGCCGCCGAGCCCGTACGCATGCGTCGCGCGCACGATGGCGTGCTGGAGCCCGGAAGCCCGGACCGCCTCTTCCGCGAGGCCCTTCGCTCGCAGGAACGGGTGGGTCGTCTCCGGGTCGGCCCCCGGCACCGAGAGCAGCACGAACCGCTTCGTCCGCGCCTGTTCGGCCGCTTCAAGGGCGCGAAGCACGCTGCCGTGGTTGGCATGGAACAACTCCTCCGGATCGGGTTGCGCGACGCCTCCGATCAGGTGAACGATCGTGTGACATCCCGGGAGGATCTCCGAGAGCGCGTCCGGGGTGTCGATGTCTCGTACCGCCACCTTGGCCCCGAGCTGCCGCAGGTACGAGGCATCCGACGCTCGGCGGACCGTGGCGCGAACCTCGTCGCGCGCGAGAAGCGCCTTCACGGTGGCCCGGCCCACAAGGCCGGACGCCCCCGTCACCATCACGGTCATGCGTCGAGGCTATCGTCCGCGATCGCGATCCGGCTGTCCTCCATGCGGCACCTGCAAATCCTCGCGTTGCACCTGCAATGAACTGCTACACTCGCCGTCCGTGGAACGAGCCCCCAACGACTTCGCTTCGGTCATGACCCTGCTGCGCGAGCACGGGTTGCGCATGACCCCCCAGCGACGGGCGATCGTCTCCGAGGTGATGCGCACCCAGGGCCATATCTCCCCTGCGCAGATGGCCCGAACGATCCAGGGAGAGATGCCCGGCGTCAACGCCTCGACGATCTACCGGACGCTGACCCTGCTGGAAGAGGTGGGCGTCCTGCAGCATTCACACCTCGAATCCGGTGCCGAGTACCACAAGACGGATGAGGCTCAGCACGTCCACCTGACCTGCAGCCGCTGCGGCCGGGACGACGCCCTCTCGCTCCGGGAAGCCGACAAGCTCGGTTCCCTGATCCACGCCCATCACGGGTTCGTCGCGGATCTGACCCACTTCGCGATCACCGGTCTCTGCGCCGACTGCGCGCGATCCTGAGCCCGCTCACCCGCCGAAGAGCGCCGGGAGCAGGCTCGCCTTCCCGAAGAGGAACAGGGTCCCGATGATCAAGCTGAAGGTTCCGGTCAGCACCGCGACCGTGACGTAGATCTTCCAGTTCTGCGACGCGCGGAGGAATCCGAACGACGAGCCGAGCGTGATCACGGTGTTGGACGTCAGCAATCCCACGAGGAACGCAAGGAGGACCACGACGCCTGCACCCTTCCCGCTCGCACCGGCGGCGGCCAGGAAGATCAGAACCTGCGTGGGGGTCTCCGCGCCGACCCCGTGGATCATCCCGACGACGAAGGCGGTCCGTCTGCCGTAGTTCATGAAGGCGTCGGGCTCCGGATGCTTGTGGTGATGGTGGCCCGGGCGCCCGTGATGGCCGTGATGCCACTCCGAAACCGGAAGGTCCTCGGCGACCGCGAGGGCGCCGCCTTCGTCATCGAGGGCATGGGTGTGGACGGGCTCGGCCCTGTGCACGTGATCCGCGTCCCCTGCGTCTCGACGCTCCGGCCGGATCCTGCGGTACGCCTTCCGGGCTCCGCTGAAGATGAGCATCCAACGGCTGCGCATCCGGAACTCGCGCCCGTGACGGATCAACGAGGCGAACACGAACACCCCGAGGACGAGGAGCGTCGCGCCGACGATCCGCTGCATCACGTGGTCGACGCCGGGCGGCAGCCGTTGCCCGAGGACGATCGCGGCCACACCGATCACGAACACGACCAGCGCGTGCCCGAGCGCGTAGAGCGTGCCGAACACGAGCGCTTGTGAACGGTCATCCTGCGAGCCCGTGATATCGGTGATCGCGGCGATGTGGTCCCAATCGATCCCGTGGCGGAACCCGAAGAGGAACGCCGTGATCAGGAACCCGAGACCGAATACTTCGGATGACGCGGTGAGCACGCCTCTCCCCCTGGTTGCGATCCGGACGTCATCGAACCACATCTGTGCAGTTCACGGCAACTGCAACTTATTGCAAGACGGTGGATCGCGTTCTGATCAGAAGACCGGCGTCTCGCGCCAGGCGCCGAAGACCGACTGCAGCGCCTCGGTGACCTCTCCCTCGGTGCACCGCGCCCGCGCGCATCCGATCAGCGGCATCATCAGGTCGTCCTCCGGTTGCTGAGCCGCGACGACGAGCGATGCGAGCGCTGCGCTCGCGACCGCCGCGTCGCGGTCGGTCCGGGTACGCTCGAGCGCACCCCGCTGGGCATGCTCGGTGGCCATCGGGATCTCGAGGACCTCGAGCGGCTCGTCGTCCGATCCGGTGAAGGCGTTGACGCCGACCTGGACCAGATCGCCCCGTTCGGTTCGCCGTTGCTCCTCGAACGAGGCTTCGGCGATCTCCCGGACGAACCAGCCACTCTCGACGCCGTTGAGCACACCTTCGAGCATGGACCCGTCACCCAGCTCGACGATCCGGGCGAACAGCCCCTCGGCGAGCTCCTCGATCCGGTCGGTGAGCCACTCGACGTAGTACGACCCGCCGAGCGGGTCGACCACGTCCGGGACGCCGGTCTCGTACGCGATCACCTGCTGGGTTCGGAGCGCGAGCGTGGCGGCCTGCTCGGTCGGCAGGGCGAGGACCTCGTCCAGGGCGTTCGTGTGCAGCGACTGCGTCCCGCCCAACACCGCGGCGAGGGCCTCGACGGCGGTCCTCGCGACGTTGTTCATCGGTTGTTGGGCGGTGAGGGAGACGCCGGCCGTCTGCGTGTGGAACCGGAGCCGCTGCGCCGCGGGATCGGTGGCCCCGTAGCGATCGCGCAGCCAGCGCGCCCAGATGCGGCGGGCGGCCCGGAACTTCGCGATCTCCTCGAAGAAATCGATGTGCGCATCGAAGAAGAAGCTGAGCTGGGGTGCGAACGTGTCGATCGCCAGGCCGCGCTGCAACCCCAGCTCGACGTAGGCGAACCCATCGGCGAGCGTGAACGCGAGCTCCTGCGCGGCAGTCGAGCCCGCCTCCCGGATGTGGTACCCGCTGACGCTGAGGGGGTGGTACTTCGGGACGCGCTCGACGCAGAACGCCATCAGGTCGCCGATCAACCGCAGATGCGGTCGAGGTGGGAACAGCCACTCCTTCTGGGCCGTGTACTCCTTGAAGATGTCGGTCTGCAGGGTGCCGGCGAGCGAGGACCAGTCGACCCCCTGTCGTTCCGCTGCCACCAGGTAACAGGCGAACAACCACGGCGCGGGGCCGTTGATCGTCATCGAGACGGTCACCTCGTCCAGCGGGATGCCGTCGAACAGCGTGACGATGTCGTCCAGGGAGTCTGCCGCCACGCCGCACCGGCCGACCTCGCCCTCGGCGCGAGGATCGTCCGAGTCGAAGCCCATCAGCGTGGGCATGTCGAACGCCACGGACAGGCCCGTCTGGCCGCGCTCGAGCAGGACCCGGAACCGCTCGTTCGTCTCGCGCGGCGTCCCATAGCCGGCGAACTGGCGCATCGTCCACAGACGGCCGCGGTACATCGAGGGGTACACGCCCCGCGTGAACGGAAAGACGCCGGGAGCGCCCAGGTCGGCGACGGGATCGAACCCCGCGAGGTCGTCGTCGCGATAGACGGGCTGCAGCGGGATGCCGGAACGGGTGGTGTGGCTCCGCTTCTGCTCGGGGACGTCTCGTGTTCGCGGGCTCGTCTCGACCATCGTTTCGTCCGTGCGAGCGTACCCGCTACGAGGACGTTCGATCGGCGAGCGCCGCGGCGGCCCGGTACGGGTCGACGCGGCGCTCGGTCAGATCGGTGACGAGCGCCGGGTCTGCGGCGAGTGCGTCGGCCACGGCCAGCTTGAAGCGTTCCGCGGCGAGCGACTCCACCTCCGCCAGCAGGCGCGCGCGACGCTTCGCGTCGCGCGCGCCCGAGCTCCGGGCCCAGGCATCGTGCTCCTCGACGGCAGCCCACACGGCCGACACGTCGCCGGTCGTCGCCGCGACCGAGAGCACGGGCGGGTCCCAATCCCGCTTCGCCCCCAGGTGCAGCATCTGGCGGAGTTCGCGGAGGACCTCGGCCGCGCCGTTACGATCGGCCTTGTTCACGACGAAGACGTCGGCGACCTCCAAGATCCCCGCCTTCGCCATCTGCACCGCGTCCCCCAGGCCGGGCGCCAGCATCACCACCGTGGTGTCCGTCGCGGCGGCCACCTCGACCTCGGCCTGGCCCACACCGACGGTCTCGACCATAACGACGTCGTAGCCGGCTGCGTCGAGGATGCGCACGCCCTCGGGCGCGGCGAGCGCCATCCCCCCCAGGTGGCCGCGGGTCGCCATCGATCGGATGAAGACGTCCGGGTCCGTCGCGTGCTCCTGCATCCGCACCCGGTCGCCCAGGAGCGCCCCGCCCGTGTACGGAGAGGTCGGGTCGACGGCGAGGATGGCGACGCGGCGTTCGTCGGCGCGGAGCGCGCCGACGAGTGCCCCGGCGAGCGTCGACTTGCCTACCCCGGGAGCTCCGGTGATCCCGACGGTCGCGGCGCGGCCGGTGGCCCCGTAGATCCCGGCCGATAGCCGCTCGAGCTCGGGCCGCCCATCCTCGACGAGCGAGATCGCACGGGCGACCGCGCGGCGGTCGCCCGCGAGGACCCCGCCAACCAACCCCTCGACCTCCATCGGCGGCTGAGCCTACCCGGTGCCGGCCGGGCGCCGGTCGTTCCGGATCAGCGCGCTGACAGCAGCATCGTGAGTCGGCGCACCGTGCCGAGGTGACGGAAGAAGCCTCGGACCCGGATCCGCCTCGTGAGGAGATCCGCGATCAGCGCCCGCCCGTCGTGCGTGAACGCGTCGGGCAGACCGAACCGGAGCGGCGCCCCGGCCAGTTCCAGGAGCGTGGTCGAGGCCGCACTCACGACCACGCAGGCGCCGGGGTCGCGTCCGTCAACGACTTCGATCCCCCCAGGCGATGGCCGGATCGAGACCGCGACGTCGGCGTCGATCGCCTCGATCGTCACCACGTCGCCGGGGAGGAGACGCCGGGTCGGATCGCGGAGGAGGTTCTGTCGCACCAGGCCATCGATCAGCTCCGTGATACCGCTGGGTTCCGCGACCGATCCGGGCCCGGGGTTCACGGCGCGAGCAGGACCTTGGTGGCGAGCCGCCGGTCGAAGAGCTCATACCCCTCGGCAGCCTCCTCCAGTGACAGTCGATGGCTCACGATCGGTGAGGGGTCGAGTCGGCCGGCGACGAGGAGTTCCATCGTGCGGTGCCAGTACGCGTGGGTGGGACACATCCCCGCGAATCGCACGCTGAGGGCCCGTGCCCAGTAGACGCCCAGCTGGAGCTCCGTGATCTCGCCCGCATACATCCCCACGACGACGACCCGCCCGCCGCGACGCGCGATGTCGACCGATGTCTCGTACGCGGGGGAACTGCCGACCGCCTCGATCACGACGTCTGCCCCTCGGTCCTGCGTGGCGCGCGCCAGGACCATCTGGGGGTTGACGCGAGCGGCGTCGACGGGGATCGCGCCCGCCGCGTCGGCCAGCGCGCGGCGGGCGGGATCGACGTCGATACCGAACACCGTCCTCGCTCCGAGCGCGAACAGCGCCTGCACGGTGCAGTAGCCGACGGGACCCAGCCCCACGACGGCCGCGGTCTCGTCGGGCGTGACGGCGGCCAAGCTGGCCCCGTACACGCCGGTCGTCAGGACGTCGCCGACGAAGAGCGCGCGTTCATCGTCCACGTCCTCCGGGATCGCGAGCAGGTTGGTTTCGGCGAAGGGCACGCGGACCCGTTCGGCCTGTGCCCCGGGAAGATCACCGCCGAACGGACCGGCGCCGAGGATCGCATGCTCCTCGCACAGGGCCGTTTCCCCGCGCCGACAGAACCAGCACGACCCGCACGCGATGTGGAAGGACACCACGACGCGCTCGCCGGGTCGAACGCCGCGTACGTCGTCGCCGATCGACTCCACCACGCCGACGGCCTCGTGGCCGAGGACGGCGCCCGGTTCGATCGGCGCCTTGCCGTGGAGGAGATGGAGATCCGTTCCACAGATCGCCGCCCTCGTCACCCGAACGATCGCGTCGGTCGGACGTTCGATGACCGGCGCCGCGACGTCGGCGACCTCCACCCTGCCACCGTCGGCGAACACGACCGCGCGCACGCTACCCCTCGTCCGGGAACACCGTGTCCACCTCACCGGTGAGACGCACGAGCTCGTTCGCCGCTCGGACGTATCGCACGATCGTGGGCAGGTCTCCACGGACCTTGAGCTTGCCCTGCATCATCGCCTTGATCGGGTCGAGCTCACCGAGCACGATGGCCTTCCATCGCGTGTACGGGGCGCTGAGGAGGTACGCCGCTCGCTCGCCCGTGGCTCGCTCCACCACCCCGCCGCCCCGGCACCTGCCGTGCCACAGGTCGAGGTATCCCCAGACGTCGTCGGGCACGTGCGCGTCCGGCTCTGCCTGCACGAGGAACGCGATGTCACCCTCCCAGTCCGCGGCGGCCGACCGGTATTCCTCCGATCCGTTGATCGACACGATGAAGGCC
>Ga0066685_10000635_pt1 | contig 13003 bp, 9 predicted proteins | sample GraSoiAngelo_134_FD_62305 | JGI IMG/M metagenome (GOLD analysis project Ga0066685, IMG submission 62305) | Grasslands soil microbial communities from the Angelo Coastal Reserve, California, USA - 14_0929_05_30cm | ecosystem: Environmental > Terrestrial > Soil > Grasslands | place: USA...
TGGTTGCGGTGTCTTGCTCCCACGTGAGGCGCCGGAGCAATTCGAGAATCAAGTTGCCTGTCGTGGTGTCAAGATTGCCGGTGGGCTCGTCAGCCAGAAGGATGCTTGGTGAATGGATGAGCGCGCGTGCAATGGCGACGCGCTGCATCTGGCCGCCGGAGAGTTGGTGCGGAAAGCGATCGCCGAGGCCTTCGAGTTCGACCCAGGCCAGCCGATCTCGGGCGGCTTCGCGTGGGTTGTGCTTTCCGGCGAGGAGCAGCGGCAGTTCGACGTTTTCGAAAACCGTCAGCGTGTGAAGCAGTTGAAACGATTGAAAAATGAAACCGACGCGCTCGCGCCGCAGCTGAGTGAGGCCACTGTCATTCAGGGAAGAGGTCGAAATTCCGTCCAGAAGGATCCTACCCGACGTAGGAAAATCCATGGCCCCGGCTAGATTGAGCAGTGTGGATTTTCCGCAGCCGCTCCTCCCTACCAATGCCACAAACTCGCCGCGCTCCACGTTAAGCGAAAGGCCGCTGAGCGCATGCAATGGCTGGCCATCCGTTAGGTAGTCTTTCGAGACTTCTTGCAACGAAACAATCGGCATATGGATTCGCGGGCGAGCAACACTCTCGGAATCGCCCAGTCTGCAGCTCACCGATTATACGTTGTGTCTGAAGATCCGCTGCCGGAATGACTCGAGCCGTCTCCGGCCGCAAGCGCTAAACGGGCATTGAGCCTGCAAGGAGCCTGGTATAGACTTCGCAGTCACCAATTTTCGAGGGGCTCTCTCCAGGGGCAGGCTGGCGGGAGAGAGCCGTCACGTTTTGGCAAGAACAGCCAGGGCCAATTCGCGAAAGAGGTTGAAGTTCCTTTGAGGCGGTACGCCGGGGCCGGTTCGACGACCGCGGCGCCAAGGAGGCATGGATGCTGTTCGCATCTGCTGTCGCGGTACCCCACCGAGCGCTTGCAACCCTCGATCTTGTAATCATTGGAGTTTATTTCGCGATCGTCTTCGGAATCGGCATGTATTTTGCAAGGAAGGAACGCACTTCGGAGGATTATTTCCTCGCCGGCCGCGATATTGGTTGGTTTTTCATCGGCGCATCCTTGTTCGTATCGAATATCTCCACGGAGCACTTCATCGGCCTCTCTGGAACCGGCGCTTCGTCCGGGCTGGCGGTCGGCCATTTTGAGTGGCTGGCGTGCCTTATCCTGCTGATCCTGGGCTGGGTGTTCGTGCCCTTCTACCTGCGCAGCAACGTCTTCACCATGCCAGAATTCCTGGAACGGCGTTTCAACCGTCAATGCGCCGTTTATCTCGCCGCGATTTCGATCATCGCTTACATCTTTACCAAAATATCCGTGCAACTCTATGCCGCCAGCGTCGTCCTGGAGCGCGTGGCGGGTTGGTCGCTGTGGAAGACGGCAGTGGTTCTGGTCATTGCCACCGGCATCTACACTGTCGCGGGCGGATTGGCGGCGGTGATTTATACAGACACCGTGCAGACGCTGATCCTCATCACAGGCGCGGTCGCCCTAACGATCATTGGACTAGGACGCGTCGGCGGCCTGGAACATCTTCGCACCATGGTGCCGCCCGATTACTTCCACATGATGAAACCTGCCTCGGATTCCAACTTTCCGTGGACCGGCATTTTTTTTGGCGCGCCAATCCTTGGCATCTGGTACTGGTGTACCGACCAGGTGATTGTGCAGCGCGTGCTCTCGGCGCGGGATGAGGGACACGCAAAAGCGGGTACGATTTTTGCCGGCTTCCTGAAAATACTGCCCGTGTTCATGCTGGTTCTGCCGGGCATCATTGCCTTTGCACTCTTCCGTGACCAACTGAAAACTCCTGATTTTGCCTATCCAACGCTTGTCCTCAATCTCCTTCCGGTCGGACTTGTCGGCCTCGTCATGGCGGCATTACTGGCGGCGGTCATGGGCGCGATGAGTTCTGTTTTCAATTCGGCTTCCACACTCGTCACTCTCGATTTTTATAAGAAGCTTCGTCCGCAAGCTTCCGAGAAACAGCTCGTAAATTTCGGACGAATTGCGACCGGCATCATGGTGCTGCTGGGCTTGCTGTGGGTTCCTTTCATTGGCTACATCAGCAACCAGCTCTACATCTACCTGCAAAGCGTCCAAGCCTATATCAGCCCGCCGATCTCTGCTTGTTTTATCCTGGGAATCCTGTGGCCCCGGCTTAATGGATCGGGCGCCATCGCCTCACTTCTTACAGGATTCGTCATGGGCGCCACGCGGTTCGTCATGGAACTTGCCGATCGTGCCAGCGGCAGCCACTATTCATCTCCGGCTGCCCGCTGGCTTATCGATATGAATTTCCTGCACTACGCAATTTTTATGTTCATAGTCTGTGCCGTGGTGCTGGTCGGGGTCAGCCTAATGACGCCGGCTCCAGACCGCAAGCGCCTCGCTGGGCTGACCTTCGCGACCGTGGATGATAAAATGGAAACCGTCGCCGTCGGTATTCCCCAGCGCAAGCCCGCGCACGAGACACCTACGGAGCATGCCATCAACGTTGTTTTCAGCTTGCTGTTGCTGGCCACCGTTGTGGGCCTTTGGATTTACTTCCGTTAGCAGAGGGCGGAGAACTGATTCGATGAGTACCAGCGCCATCCGCGCTCTGAAGCCCAACGTGACTCAGGAAGAGGCCGTGCGGGCATTTTCCGGCGCGGGGGTTTCCGCGCTTTATTGGCGGGTGCGCAGCGGTCCGTTGCGGCGAATCGCCGATGCCTACGTTCCGTATTTTTTGTACCGCGTGAAGTGCGCAGGCGCACCGGCACGCCTCTTCGCCATCGATGCCGTGGATGGCTCGCTCGACTTGTTCGAATTTCCCCGCATCCCGGTTGAACGGGAATTGCTGGCGTTCGATGGCCACAACCGGTTGCAAGCGGCTCTGACCGAAGAGCGCGCGGCGGAACTTTTGCGCGACAAAGTCTTGCGCGTCATTTTCCAGCAAGGATTTTTCAAACTGCGCGACGCCCATATCGAGATCACTCCGGTGCGCTGTGAACTGCATCTTCCCTATTGGCTTGGTTTCTATGAACGTGACGGAGCGGTGCGGTGCCGCGTAATGGATGCGGTGAGACGCCGTATGGAAGGTGCCAAAGCGTGCGCGTTTTTCGAACAGTGGCTCGCGGCTTGATACGGCGAAGCGTTGGCGGATTGTTTCTGCCCCAGTAAGAAGCACACCTGATCGTTCTTCGCTTTACTTCGCATCCCGGGAGGATGGACATGACAGGGTTTGCTCGACGCATCGGAATTGGACTGCTTGGCTCCGCTCTCTGGTGCGGAATCGCGGTTGGGCAGGGCTGGCAACACCTTGGCAAAGTTCAGCGCGTCGAAAAGATCAAAGATGGAGTTGAGTTAACCGCCGGTGCGGCAAGAGTGCGTATCACGGTTTTTCGCGATGGACTTTTTCGCGTACGCTTGGCGCCAGATGGGAATTTCCCCAAGGATTTTTCCTGGGCAGTGATTCAATCGCCGGAACCGCACCCCGTTAAGATCGAAGAGAACCAGAAAGAAATTCGAATCATCTCGGGAAATGTGATTGCCGCCGTGCAGAAAGCTCCCCTGCTGATCCAGTTTTCCGACGCGGCCGGAACAGTTTATCTCGCCGATGAGCCAAGCTTGCCGATGGCCTGGAACGGCAAGCGCATTCACATCTGGAAAAGGATGCCCGCGGATGAAAATTACTACGGGCTGGGCGACAAAGCCGGACCCATGAACCGCCGCAACCGCTCTTTCACAAACTGGAACACCGATGAATTCGGCTGGCAGGAGTCGACCGATCCCTTATATAAGACAATTCCCTTTTTTATCGGGCTGCGCAAAGGCATGGCTTACGGCGTTTTCTTCGACAACGCCTATCGAAGCGTTTTTGATTTTGGCAAAGAATCGCCGGATTACTTTTCGTTCGGCGCCGAAGGCGGAGAGCTGAACTACTACTTCATTCCCGGACCTGATCCGAAAAAAATCCTCGAAGAATACACGGCCATGACGGGACGCTCTCCACTGCCGCCGCTTTGGACCCTCGGCTATCAGCAATGCCGCTATTCCTACTATCCGGAATCGCGCGCGCGGGAGATCGTCAAAACGCTGCGCGAGAAAAAAATACCCGCGGATGCCATCTATTTCGACATTGACTATCAGCAAGGCAACGCGCCTTTCACGATCAACCGGGAGTATTTCCCAACATTTGAAAAAATGATCTCCGATTTTCGCGCGCAAGGCATGCACGCGATTCTGATCACCGATCTTCACATCAAGAAAGATCCCAATCATGGCTATGCGCCTTACGACTCGGGAATGAAGAACGATATGTTTGTAAAGAATCCCGATGGATCGGTTTATGTCGGTACGGTTTGGCCGGGCGAAAGTGTGTTTCCGGATTTTACTTTGATGCGCGCGCGGAACTGGTGGGGCGGGCTGTACAAAGACTTCGTAAGCATGGGAGCGGCGGGCTTCTGGAATGACATGGATGAACCGGCGCTTTTTCTGCGCGCCGATAAGACCATGCCGCTTGATACCGTGCACCGCCTCGACGATGGCACCAGCCTCGATCATCGCGCCATCCACAATGTGTTTGGCATGCAGAACGTTCGGGCTACCTACGACGGATTGCGCAAGCTGCAGCCGGAGGAACGGCCTTTCGTGCTGACGCGTGCGGCGTATTCCGGCGCGCAGCGCTATGCGGCCACTTGGACCGGCGACAACAGCAGCACCTGGAATCATCTGAAGATGAGCACGCCGATGCTCTTGAGCATGGGGATTTCAGGGTTCCCGCTCATCGGCGATGACATCGGCGGCTTTGCCGGCTCCCCGACGGCTGATCTTTTGACGCGCTGGTTTGAGGTCGGAGCGCTGAATCCGATCTACCGTGATCACACAGCGAAAGGTACCGCGGACCAGGAACCGTGGGTGCATGGCCCGGAACATGAAGCAATTCGCCGTAAATACATCGAGCTGCGCTATGAGCTGATGCCGTATCTGTATACGGGAATCGAGGAATCGACACGCACAGGCCTGCCGCTTATGCGACCCGTGTTTCTTGAATATCCGCAAGCGTCGGAATTTTACGGAGACAACCGGGACTTCCTGTTCGGAAGAGACTTTTTTGTCGCGCCGGTGACTACGGAAATGGTGGATGCGGAAGAAATCTCGCTGCCTCCGGGTGAGTGGTACGACTTCTGGACTAACGCGAAACTGTCGAGCAAGGAAAAGTTTGTCTTGCATTCACGGCTCGACGAGATGCCGCTCTACGTGCGTGCGGGCGCCATTGTGCCGATGCAACCGGTGGTGCAATACACGGACGAAAAGCCGAATGGGCCGCTCGAATTGCGCGTCTACCTCTCCAACAACACATCGAACGGCGATTGCCGCGGAACGCTTTACGAAGATGACGGGCACACGTTCGCCTATCAAAAGGGAGAAATTCTGCGGATTAGCTATTCTTGCCAGGTTTCCTCTGGCGCCACGACAGTCTCAAGCACCATTGAGAAGGGTGCTTATCAGCCGTGGTGGAAGAGCGCGGAAGTGAAGTTATTCGGCGTCACCGCTCAGCCAAAGGAAGTTCGCATTGGGGAGCAGATTACCCGCGAATGGCGCTACGATAGCCTCGCTCACGCCGTCACTCTGACCGTGCCCCACGCCGCGAAAAATTGGAGTATTCGCCTCGCGTTTTAAGGGCCACACCCGCACAAGCCTAGTTCAGGGAAAAAATCGTAAGCGATTGCGCAGGCATGGTTATCTGAATTTCACCTCTGGCCAACTCCGCTCTTGCCTCGCCGAGCAGAAGCCCGATGGCAGCCGCTCTTTGCACTGGCGTGTCCGCCAACGGAATGCGAAGTTCTCGCGGCTGCTCGGCGTTGTTGAAGGCGACGACAACCCCTTCCTCCTCTGATTCGCGGACAAAAACATATGAGGATTCGTCGGAGGCCAGATGCCAGAACTGGCCGCTGCGAAGGGCGGCGTGTTCGCGGCGAAGTCTGAGCAGCGCTTGCACGTAAGAGAAAACTTTCTCCTGATCCCGCGTGCGGCCCGCTCGCTTGAACGCGTCGTTCGAGTCGCCAATCCATCCACCTGGAAAATCGCGCCGGTTGTCCGGATCGCCGCCGCCCGGCATTCCGATCTCGTCGCCGTAATAAATCTCAGGAATGCCCCGCAGCGTGAGCGTGAGCCCGAATGCCAGCTTCACCTTGGCGGGCGAGCTGCCTTCGGCGCTCGCGAAACGCGGCACATCGTGATTCGCAAAAAAAGGAACCAACAGTTCGGGATATACGTACAATGCATCGTGCCGCAGCACGTCCGCAATTCGTCCCGTGGGAGCATTCCGCAGCAGCACGTCGCGGAGCGTGAAAAACATCGGAAAGTCGAAGACCGTGGAGAGTCCGCTGTCAACGCCGTCGTAGCGCCTTGCCCCACCCACGAAAAACGAAGTCACACTCGGATCGGGATGAAACACTTCACCAATCGTGGTCATGTAGGGATACAGCTTGCGTAATCCCCCGTGCCAATTGGCCCAGAACTTTCGCCCGACGTACGGAAACGTGTCGACGCGGTAGCCGTCCAGCCCGGAGATTTCTGCCCACCAGATGCTGTTTTGCAGCAGATATTGCTCGACAATCGGATTCTCCGTGTTCATGTCCGGTAGAATTCCGAAAGACCAGCCTTCTGTGAGATTTCGTTTCATACGCATGGAACCGTGGGGATCGATCAGGGATTCGAACGGATCGTATCCACGAGCCTGACCATCCTGCACGCCATAGAAGCTGCCTTTCAGCGGCGAGAAAGAATCTATATGATTCTGCAGCGTGCCATGAAACCAATCGGGCAGCGGCGGATTTGAAACCCAGGGATGTTTCGGTCCCACATGATTTGGAACGGCATCAAAAAAAATCTTCATTCCTTGTTTGTGTGCCGCGGAAATCAGTTCCTGATAATCCTTCAGCGCGCCGAGGTGTGGATCGACTGCGTAGAGGTCCACCGCGCCGTAACCGTGATAGTCCTGCGCAGCGCCATTCTTCACGATAGGCGTTAGCCACAACGCGGTCACGCCGAGATCCTTCAGATAGGGCAAGTGGTCCTGAATTCCGCGCAGGTCGCCTCCATGGTACGCGCGGGGTTTCGAGCGATCGTGAGAACCCGGCGCTTCGGCAGGCTCATCATTCGTGGGATCTCCGTTAGCGAAGCGGTCCGGCATGATGAGATACATCACGTCTTCCTGTGACAGTCCTTGAAACTTTCCCAGCGTCGGGGTACGGGCAGCGAGCGGCAGTTCGAAAGAGGTCGTTCCCTTCGGCGCAGTAATTCGGCAGACGGCCGTTCCCGACTGCGCTCCAGCCACAATCTTCAGCCAGATAAAGAGATACTTCCCCCCTGCCGTCGATTGCGTGCGCGAAACGCGAAGTGTTGGCAGATTGCACCCGATGTGGGTCGCTTCCAGGTCGTGCCCGGACAAAAGCAGCATCACCTCTGGTGTGAGTCCAACCCACCAACTCGGAGGTTCAATTTTTGTGACGGTAGGACCAACCTCCTTGTCTGCTCGCTGCGGACGGGCTTGCAAGACCGAGCCGCAGCAAGCAAATCCGACGACGCCTAGAGCACAGAAAAACACGCGGAGAAACAGCTCCGGTGCAATATGCCAAACCTGCCGCAGTATTCTTTTCACGCGGAAAGCATATGGAAAAATGAGGAAGGATGCCACTCTTCGTCTTTCGGACCACGTGGAAGAGCCCTCTACTCTCGCGGCAAAGGGCTATGAACAAAAACTAATTCGCCAAACGCCTCCGGAACGTGGAAATTGGGCGCCGGTGTTTGAGTGGGCTGCCAAGCGGAGTAAAATCGCGGTTCGGCTGCGCCTTCGACGCGGTAAAAATTCACCCGCCACGTAGCCGCAGGATCAAAGCGAGCGACGAGGCATTTCATAGGCAGGGCAAGTTCCGCGACCCATATTTTGGCGGCTTCGTTCAAAATCACGCGGCGCCGCAGCCCGCTTTTCAAGTCGTGCTTCTCGCCTGGCGCGATGTCTAGATCGATCCAAAATCCGTTCGGGCTGACTTCGAATTCTTTGTAACGGCGCAAGTGCGACTGGTCGGGTTGTAGGAAAACTTCCGCGACGTCGCGGTCCCAGAGCTGGTCGCGGCGGCCACTGGGCTCGGCATTGGGAAAAACGGTGATGACGCGAAATCTTGCGCGGAACCGCACAAAAAGCCACTCCGGCGTCCAGAGGAGCCGCACTTCCGTCTCTCTTTCGGGATCGGCGTCATTGCCTTGCCAGTCCGCGCTAAAGCGCAGTGGCCCCGAAACCTCCCAGGAAGACAGAGTTGGAAATCCGTCGGCATCAGGCAGTTCGGGCATTTGAACAGCCACCGCAGTCCGTGCATTGGACATAGCGTCGAGCATTCTCCGGAATCCCAACTTCGAGGCACGTCCCAGAATAACCGTTGCCGTGGCGCGCACAAGGAAAAAACTGGATCACGAAGTGAACGCTCTCTCCGTTCGCGAGAGTTTAAGCGCCTTCCTCATGAACCCTGTTCTTAGGGACTGCAAACTATTTGCGCACCATGCTTTCCACTCATCGCGGATCCGGCAAAACACCGTGCTAGCATCAGATTTGGCCACTTTCTGCGATTTTCTCAAATCAGAAGGGCAAGAAAAGCCCAGGAGTACGTGAAATGATCGAGCCTGTTAACACCCAAGATTTCACATCGCAACCCGAACGGCGCAAACCGGAGCAATTTGAGCATGTGAAGTTCCGCATCGAGGGCGGCGTCGCGAGGATGACCCTCAACCGTCCGGACCACAATCTTCTCAATGAAGCCATGCTGCGCGAAATTGCCGGGGGAATCTCTCACGCTGGCGAGAACGATGACGTCAAGTTGATCGTTCTGGATTCGGCTTGCAAAGTGTTTTGCGGTGGAATCGACATCGGTGAATACACCTCGCAACGAGTGTTTCAGATGCTGGATGCTTTTCACGCGGCTTTTGCCGGAATGTTGGAAGTCGGCAAGCCTGTCGTCTGCGTGGTGAACGGACCGGCAATCGGCGGCGGCGCGGAGTTGGCGGCTTTCGGTGATCTCGTGATCGCCACACCCAAAGCGCGATTTGCCCAGCCGGAAATCAGTATCGGCATATTCCCGCCGCTGGCATCCACAATTCTGCCTTTTCTCGTCGGACCCAAGATCGCGCTCGAACTTGTTCTGACCGGCGAACCGGTGACGGCGGAGCGCGCCTTGGAACTCGGCATGGTGAATCGCCTCGTGCCGGAGGCGCAACTCGAGCAAGCTGTGAAAGATCTCGTTGGCCGAATCAGCAGTCACTCCGGTCCAGTGCTGACCATGGCCAAGAAAGCCATTCTCGGCGGGATGGGTTTGTCGCTGCGTGAGGGTCTCAAGCATTCGATGAACATTTTCTTGAATGAACTCTATCGCCTCGAAGATTCGCAGGAAGGCCTGCGCGCACTAGTGGAAAAACGCAAGCCCAATTGGAAAAACCGCTGAACGATCGCAGCGTTTCTTCAATCTCTCCCTTTTGATTCGTGCCATTTTCAGTCGCGCATTGACACTCCCGCGGGCGCGGCTTACACTCAAATTTCAATTTTGCAGGCAGGGGAAGCGGGGAAGGCCGTGTGAATCGGCCGCGGTCCCGCCACTGTGATCGGCTGAAAAGCCGTAAGCCAGGCCACCCTCCCATGCCGCAGAGGGCCGCGCTCTTCGCGAGAAAGAGCCATGCCATCCGCCCCAAGGTGTCTCGTGGGGCTTTTTTGTTGATGCGGTAAAATTCCCGCTTCAGGGGAGATTCGTGAAAGAAGTCGCACGTCCGCGCTTCAGAAGCGCTTTCTTGGCCGCCACCGCAGCCTTGCTGTTCTGCGCGGCGTTGTCCCGCGCTCAGAGCGGTTCTCCGATCTCTTCGGCGTCCCCAGTCTATCAGGACATCACCGACGAAACCGGCCGCACGGTTCGCGTTCCCCAGCCGGTCACCCGTATCGTGTCGCTCGCGCCAAGTTTGACGGAGACCGTCTACGCGCTTGGGTTGCAGGATCATCTCGTCGGCGATACCGAATTCTGCGATTACCCCGCCGACGCGCGAAAAAAAACCAAGGTTGGGGGCGGAATTAATCCAAGCCTGGAGTTGATTGCGAACTTGCATCCGGACATAGTTCTCGTGACCAAAGCTTTCAACCGTCTCGAAACCGTACAATCGCTGGAGAACTTGGGAATTTCTTCTTACGCTACCGATCCTCATACCGTCGAGGAAATCATTTCTTCTTCAAAAAAACTTTCCAATGTACTCGGTGCTCCTGAGGCAGGCGCAACGGTTGCCGGCGAAATGAAGCGCCGGCTCGCCGATCTGCACCGTCGAATTGGCGCCCTGCCCCCGAAGCGCGTCCTGTTCGTGGTCTGGACCCAACCGCTCATTTCTGTCGGCAAGCACACCTTCATCGCCGACGCTCTCCGCCTGGCGGGCGCTGCCTCCATCGTGGATTCCGAACAAGACTGGCCCCAGGTTAGTCTGGAAGAAGTCGCGCGGTTACAACCCGACCTTTTGGTTTTCGCGGAATCGCATTCCGACTCGGCTTCCCTTGCCGTCGAAGCGCTCGCCACGCTTCCCGGATGGAGCATCGTGGAGGCCGTCAGCAAGCGCCGCGTTGCGGTAATCAGTGATGCCGTAAATCGGCCCGCCCCGCGGATTGTCTCCGCTATCGAAGATCTTGCCAAGCAGCTTCACCCCGACGCCTTCACTGAAAAACCGGAAAGCAACAAAGAAAAGATAGAGAAGGAAAATCCTCCGCCGAGCCATAGGCCCGCAGCTCATTCTTCTTTCTGGCCCGGCAACCTGCAGGCTCGTATGGCGATTCCTGGAGGTTGCGCATGCGCCCGCTGACGCTCCGTCGCCTCCTCCTCCAATGTTTGGTCCTGACCGCAATTTTATTCGTGGTCGTGGTCGTGGCGCTGAAGTTCGGCGCCGTGCCTGTTTCTCTCTACGCGCTCGGGCGCGACTTGCTGCGTTTTCTCCTCGGGCAGAGCAGCCAAATTTCTACTGACTACGGCTTTATCATCTGGAGTATCCGCGGCCCGCGCATTCTCCTCGGCATCATCGTTGGCGCGTCGCTCTCTGTTGCGGGCACCAGCTTCCAGGCTCTGCTGCGCAATCCACTAGCGGATCCCTACGTGCTGGGAGTCTCCAGCGGAGCCTCCGTGGGCGCCGTTCTGGCCCTCATCGCAACACCATTTCTTTCCTTGTCGCCGGCTCTCTCCGCTCTGCTCACGCCACTGGGAGCGTTCCTCGGTGCCGCCGCGACGATCGCCGTCGTGTACTTTCTCGGCCGTCGCGACGGTCAGATCGACAGCACTACCCTCCTTCTCGGCGGTGTCATCACGGGCTCATTCCTTTCGGCCATTATCACCTTCCTCATGGGCACGGTCACCACCGGCAACACGCGTGGCATGGTTTTCTGGTTGATGGGCAATCTCTCCACCTCTTTTCAGAAAAGTGTTTATTGGTTTCTCGGAATCGGGTTCCTCGCCGCCGCCGGCGCGATTTACACAACTGCTTCCGACCTAAATTTGCTTCTTGCCGGCGAAAAAGAGGCCATGCATCTCGGCGTGGACGTTCCGCGGGTCCGTCTGGTCGTCTATATTGCTGCTTCTTTCCTGACCGGTTTGGCCGTCTCCGTCAGCGGCTCCATCGGCTACGTCGGCCTGATCGTGCCTCATCTGATGCGTCTCATCTTTGGCTCGGACCATCGCACTTTGCTGCCGACAGCCGCCATCGGCGGAGCCATTGCCGTCGTATTCGCGGATACCCTGGCGCGCACCGTCGTCGCTCCCAGCGAACTTGCCGTCGGCGCCGTGACCGCCGTTGTCGGCGCCCCGCTCTTCATCTACCTCCTCCGCAGGAGGCTCGCGTGAGTGCCGCTTCATCTCACGCGCGGCATCTTGCAGAAGCTGGGCGTTTAGCTTACGAAGTACGCTTGAGCGTCGAGCAGGTCAGTTATGCACATTCCGCAAATCCGGCGCAAGCCCCGCTTTTCACGCTGGAAGCCACAAGCTTTCAAGCGAGACCCGGCGAAATCGTCGCCATCCTCGGGCCAAACGCCAGTGGCAAATCCACTCTTTTGAAATTGATCTCTGGCGCGCTCGCGCCCCTGTCCGGACGAATTCTGCTCAACGGCTTCGTCACACATTCGCTTACGCCGCGCACGCGCGCGCAGCGCATCGCTGTCGTCCAGCAGGAGAGCGCTCTGCTCTTCCCCGCGCGCGCTTGGGAATTCGTCCTGCAAGGCCGCCATGCCCATGGCCGCTCGCTGCGTTTCGAATCAGAAGACGACGTCTTGATCGCGAAAAACGCTCTCGCGCAGGTCGGTGCCGCCGATCTGAGCGACCGTTGGATGGACCAAATCTCCGGCGGCGAAAAGCAGCGCGTCATTCTCGCGCGCGCTTTGGCCCAGCAGCCGCTGCTTCTGCTGCTTGATGAGCCCACTCTCCACTTGGATATCGCCGCGCAGATTGGCTTGTTGGATTCTTTACGCCGCCTCGCTGCGGAGAATCGCTACACTGTCGTCGTTGTCACCCACGAATTGAACCTCGCTGCGGAATATGCCGATCAAGTCGTTTTGATGCAACGTGGCCGGTGCCTGCGTGTCGGCCCGCCTGCAAGCATTTATCAGCGTGAATTGCTCGAACAAGTTTTCCAGACGCCGCTCACAGTGGAACTCGGTTCCTCGGGGCGGCCACGCGTCACCGTCTTGTCTGGAACATAGTGAACGGAAGTTTTCTCGTCAACCCCAACCCTGCGGCCATGCGCTGCAGACCACATTCACCGCGAACTTCGTGCTCGGGAAGACGGGCAACCGCTTAGCGGTTGCACTTGAATTTTTGATTCCAGTTCCTTCGGAATCGCCAGGTAGGAAGCCGTCGCCGCCGCGCGACTGTAAGGGGCGGATTCAGTTAGTGCGCAGGCCACTGCGGCCAGTCGCTCCATCGCTGGGCGACCC
>Ga0066685_10000643_pt1 | contig 12934 bp, 11 predicted proteins | sample GraSoiAngelo_134_FD_62305 | JGI IMG/M metagenome (GOLD analysis project Ga0066685, IMG submission 62305) | Grasslands soil microbial communities from the Angelo Coastal Reserve, California, USA - 14_0929_05_30cm | ecosystem: Environmental > Terrestrial > Soil > Grasslands | place: USA...
AGTTTCAAGGAACATTTGGCCTATCGTGTTTTCCAAGCCGACTACATTCCCACGCTGGTGAATGGCAGGTGGGAAAAGAATTATCGCGTAAGCACTGGCATCGTTGTCCATTTTTGAGTCTTCGTTTGGCTCTGTTGACACTCTCCAGACATGATCAGACGTAGGGCGGGTTGATCACCCTTAACGTTCCGAGGCGCCCCGAGTGCCGCATCCAGTAATTTCATTTTTTTTTCGCGCGTCGGACCGAGGCCTTTGGCCGGAGATTCTCTTGTTTAAATCAGGTTCTCACAAATCAGCAAGAAAGCCCGATAAATGGAAGGTGGAGGTTATTCCAGTTCCCCCGCCTCCAATGCTGGAACGCAATTGGAACGTATTTGGAACGCAGTCGCACCTAAAATAGCTGTAATCTATTGATTACAGAGACTTTGAGATGGTGGAGGCGGGGGGATTCGGCCCGCCCCCAGTTGATCACGAGGGCAAAGTCCCCCAGTCTGGGATTACAGGACAAACGTGTCACTCCCTGAAAGGATCGGGAACGCTCAAAGGGAAACGCCTCTTTTTCATGGGATAAAATCGTTTTGGGCTAACAACTCTTTTTTCGGTCCGCGTCTCCCCGCTGGCGAATTGAACCACGAGATCCAGGATCTTCTCTCCCATCTGCTGGATTGTCTGGTGCCTGGAAATAACCGGGCCCGTGTCAATGCCGATGATGTCCGGCATTTTCTGGCTTAGGAGCGAATTCGTGGAGAGTTTCATTGGTGGTGGATGGCGGCATTCTGGCAAGCGGGGTCAATAAATAAATCGGCTGTTCATTGAATGTCGCAGCCCGTGTGTCCACAGAGGTTGCCAAGCGGCCGGACGCTGGGGCGCTAGGTCCCTTGCGTGAATGAAATGGAGCTAGTTCTTACCGCACCTTCCGGGCCGGAAGCTCGCAAAAACTGAGGATGGAATTTGCCGCAAGCACGCGTTCGCAGTGTAGAATACGATGCGCTCTCTCACGGATGCGAAAAACAAAGATGACAACCTCCGGCGCGAGCCTGCTAGTCAGCGCAGTTGGCGCTAGTTGGAGCAGGTAAATGGACATCCACCAGCTCGAACTTTTCCTGGCGGTGATGGACTCCCCAAGCATGACTCGCGCGGCGGAAAAAATTCACCTGTCCCCCGGCGCCGTCAGTCTCCAGCTGCATAAGCTTGCAGACGAGCTTCAGACGGAACTCTTCGTTCGGAGCGGCAAGCGGTTAATTCCTACACCGGCGGCATTGCGCCTCGCTGAGCTCGCCAAGCAAGTTGTGACAATGATGGGCCATATTCAGCAGACGTTTGAAAACGACCTGACGAAGGATGTGCGCCCATTCCATTTCGCCACGGGCGTTACCACTCTGATCCACCAACTGGGCGCTCCCCTGAGACAGCTGCGAAAGCGCTATCCCAACGCGGAAATCCGCGTGACCGTGGGAGTGACGGAGGAGATGGTTGCCGGCCTGCTCGAGCGCCGCTTTGATTTGGCGCTCATCTCTCTCCCCGTTTCCGAGGCCAACCTCAAACTCATCCCGCTTTTTGAGGAAGAGCTTCTCATCGTGCGCCCTTCGGCAAACAAAGTGGGAAGGGGACATATCAGTTCGATGCGAGCTTCGGACCTCGCAGGGGCCCCATTTTTGCTCTATCCGAAGCGCAGCAATGTACGGCTGGTCATCGACCGTTTCTTCAACGAACTCGGTGTGACTCCCCGGGTGCTGATGGAGGCTGATGACACGGAAGCGATCAAGCGCCTCGTGGAATCCGGGTTCGGCTATTCAATACTTCCCGAGCACGCCCTGAGGGGCCGTTCTCATTTCTTTCAGAAATTTCGTATTGCAGGTCATCGACTAACCAGGAGTTTGGCGCTTGCGATGGCACAAACAGAGTGTCCTCGAAAGCTGACGGAATCCATCGCCAGCTTTCTCAGGACCGCCTTGGTCGAGGGTTGATGGCGCAGCGCCAACACCAGTGGTACTTACTCGGGCGAGAGTCAGGATCTTTCCTTCGTAGTCCGTTTTCACACAGCGAACCTGCAATTCCGCCTATCGCACGGACCATCATGGATTAATAAACTTGCGGCCCATTCGCTGCCAGTCTTGTTGCCCACTTGAACGGAACCGTCAGCTTCTGTGCCCCTTCGTCGTACGTCCAGCCCCGGTAAAATACTTGAATTCGCTCGACGTCTTCCCGATGGAAAATCTCGATTCGCAAGCCAGAAGATTCCAGCATCTCCGCCGCCCTTGCGACATCGGCGCAACAGGCCCCAAAGCTCGTGCTCGCAAAAATCAACCACGCCAATTTAAAAGCTCTCTTGTTCACACTCATCCGCCTTTCCTGGATTCCAGTCTCGTCTCCGCGCCTTGTCTCGTTCGCAAGTCTTCTAGAACCCCGGCGCATCCTGGGTCAACTCAAGTCTGATAAACGATTCCTTTGGTAACTCTCAACATCCGAAATCCCCATCTTGGCTTACTATTGGCATGTTTGGGGGACTCAGGCGACCGGATGTCAGGGTAAGCAAAGCCCAATTTTAGTCACATGTGTTGTCTCTCAAGCTTTGACCATTTCATCGGCTTTAATGGAGGTTGTATGTCTTCACCAAAGGCCTCACGCCGCGACTTTCTGAAACTCACCAGCGCCGGGGTCGCCAGCACTGCTCTGGGCGTCACGGCTTCCAGCTATGCAAAAATCATGGGTGCCAATGACCGCGTCCGGGTGGCTGTTTGCGGAGTGCGGGGTCGCGGCAAAGATCACATCCACGGCTTTTCGCGTGTCCCGCTGACGGAGATTGCCGCTCTCTGCGATGTGGATGAAAGCGTGTTGAACCAGCGCCTTGGGGACGTGGAAAAGCTAGGAGTGCCAAAGCCAAAATCCTACGTTGATGTTCGTAAGCTGCTTGAGGACAAAGACATTGACGCCATCTCCATCGCCACGCCCAATCATTGGCACTCGCTAATGGCCATCTGGGCGTGCCAGGCCAGGAAAGATGTGTATGTGGAAAAGCCGTGCTCACATAACTGCTTTGAAGGACGGCAACTCGTTCGTGCCGTAAAGAAGTACAACCGAATCTGCCAGCACGGCAGCCAGTCGCGATCGAACCCGGGAATGCTGGAAGCCATTCAGCATCTGCGCGACGGCACCATCGGCGACGTGTACATGGCCCGCGCGCTTTGCTACAAGTGGCGGCCATCGATCGGGCACGCCGAGGTGGAAGCCGTTCCCGCCGGCGTCAATTATGACCTGTGGACCGGCCCCGCTCCTCTGAAACCGTTTACCCGTAATCGCTTTCACTACAACTGGCATTGGATCTGGGATACCGGAAACGGTGAAGTCGGCAACCAGGCCATCCACGAAATCGATATCGCGCGCTGGGGTTTGGGTGTTGGCTTCCCGGTATCTGTGTCTGCCATGGGTGGACACTTCATGTTCGATGACGACCAGGAGACACCCAATACTTTGAATGCTAGCTTCTGTTTCGAGGCTCCGGGGGGCAAGCGCAAGATGATGGAACTCGAAGTCCGGCACTGGATCACGAACCACGAGGCGGAGATCGGTGCCGGCGCCTACGGGGCCAGTGGTGTGCCCGCCGCGGGACTGACCACCGAATCAACCAAAAAGTCTTCTAACAAACAGTCCTTGGGGCCGAAAGATGCAAAGACGAACACCGTCGGCAACATCTTCTACGGATCAAAAGGCTATCTCAGTATCGATGGATACGATTCCTACAAAACGTGGCTAACAGATCAGGTCGAGCCCGGACCATCCGGTAAGGGTTCGGCTGACCATTACGCAAACTTCATCGATTGTGTTCGTAGCCGTCGTGCCCAGGATATTCATTCGCCGATTGAGGAAGCCCACATCTCGACCACACTGGTGCATTTAGCCAATGCCTCGTACCGCCTGGGGCGTACGCTGCGATTTGATCCTGCGCAGGAGCAGGTCATTGGCGATGAGGAAGCCAACCGTCTCCTGCGTGGTAGTTTTCGTGCGCCTTACATTGTGCCGGAAAAGATTTGACCATCATTGGAGGCCATAGCTAACCATGCGCATTCTCATTGGCGGTGCATCTCTCCTTCTCGTTATTGTGGCCGTGTTTCTAACATCTCTCGTCTTCGCCGGCCCCCATCCTCCAGACCGCGTCAGCATCGTCGTCAACGAACAAGCCCGCACCGTTGACGTCTCCATCGATGGGAAGCCTTTCACTTCCTACATTTGGCCTACCACGCTTAAAAAACCCGTTCTTTACCCGCTGCGTACCGCCAAAGGAACCATCGTCACTCGCGGCTTCCCTCTCGAGCAGCGTCCTGGCGAACGCGTCGATCACCCGCATCACGCTGGTCTTTGGTTCAACTACGAGAGCGTCAACGGCATCGATTTTTGGAACAACTCCGACGCCATCAAACCCGAAAATGCTCCAAAGATGGGCACCATCGTCCACCGATCCATCGTGTCCGCAAAAAGCGGCTCGCAACAGGGCGAACTCGACGTCGAAACCGAGTGGGTAACGTTTGACAAGAAGGTCTTGCTCAACGAGCACACCCATTTCGTCTTCCGGGGCGGGCCTGGGTTCCGCAGCGTCGATCGCATCACCACGCTCCGCGCGCTCGATACGAAAGTTGATTTCAAGGATGAGAAAGACGGTCTCTTGGGCCTGCGCGTCGTCCGTGCTCTTGAGATTCCCTCAGACAAACCGGAGGTCTACACCGACGCCAGCGGCCATGCCACTACCGTCGCCAAGCTGGACAACACCGGAGTCAACGGCACCTACCTCACCAGTGAAGGCAAAAAAGGCGAAGCCGCGTGGGGGACGCGAGGCCGCTGGTGCAATTTGAGTGGTCTCGTCGGAGACGAACCCGTCACCATTACCATTCTCGATCACCCGGCCAATCCTGGCTTTCCCACCTACTGGCACGCCCGCGGTTATGGCCTTTTCGCTGCCAATCCGCTCGGCCAGAAAATTTTCAGCAATGGCAAGGAAGAGTTGAATTTCTCTTTAGCCCCCCACGCCAGCGCCACCTTCCGCCAGCGCATCTTAATTTCTTCGGCCATCGCCACACGCGAAACAACCGAAGCCGCTTACAAAGACTTCGTCGCCACCTACCATTGATACCTGGGATGAAACTAATGCCGTGGTCCGCGTAGGGGCGGAACTTGCCTCGCCTGTGTGCGCAACCAAATTCGCATGATACTTGCGGAATAAAGCACAGGAGGTTTTGCGAATCAACGCGCGCAACTTCATCGAATCGTTTGGAAAAAACAAGTATTCAAACTATTCTTCTTTTCTCAACTTAAGACTGAAAGCTAAAAACTTCTCATGACCATCCATATCGGCCTTATCGGCGGCGGCAACATCACGGAAACCCACGCCCGAGCCGCCCGCACCATCCCCGGAGTCGAAATCTCCGCCATCCACGGGACCAACACTGAGAAAATCGCTCGCCTCTGCCGAGAACATGGTGGAACTCCCCTATCAGACTTCAACGCCTTCTTAAAACATCATCCCATGGATATCGTAATCATCGGCGGTCCTTCCGGCCTCCATGCCACCGAAACCATCAACTGACGAGGAACAACCAACGCCCGATGGATCGCGGCACAAAGATCGGCCGGTCCCTAATATCCAAGCCGTCTGGCGCAATCTCGAAGAATCTCTCCTTCCCAAGCCGGGCGCTCTGGATTCTTCGGATGCGTCCGATCCGTCGGCATGCGCCCGGTCAAGTGGAGGAACACTGCGGCGGAGTGTTTGTACGCAGGAACCGGCACGCGAAACGCGACGTTTCCCAAATACTGCAGCGCATCCGACAGGGCGTAATACGCTGGATCACCCGTTTCCCAGAGCCGATCACGCTCCGCGAATTTTTTCGGTGCGAATGTTGCGAGTCCCAACAAATAGTCGGATCCATATTCGATCATGTTGATGCCCAGATCATTTCCGGTATAGATGCAGAAATCTGGCCGGTGCGCGTCGCGAAGAGCGAGCCGTTGCAATTCGATCGTCCGGTCGAGCGAAGAATGCTTGATGCCTTTGATTTCTGGAATGTCCATCAAGCGCCGGAAAGTTTCTTCATCAAAGATTTCACCATTGCGCGCGAACATTGGCCCCAACTCGAAGGCTAGTACGCGCGGAAATCCCCGGCAAACTGCCGCATAGACCGCGGCCTTTTCGGCGGAGGTCTTTTCGCGCAGCCGGCTCGTCTGGAACAATATGGGAATGCCGCCGAAACTGAATATGACGTCCATCTGCTTCCGATAGAGCGCGGCGATGTCGCCCGGCTGCCCTTCGATGTATGCGCCGGCAACAAATTGCGTTTCTTTGCCCAGCGCCTCACAGGTCCAACGCAGCACGTCCAGTTTTTCTGCCTCGTTCAGATAATTGACATAGCCGGTGTCCATGTTTACCGCGTTCATCAATCCGGCGCGGTGCGTGGCCCTCAGATGATTCTGAAACGCCTCGACGGCAATGCGCCCATCCGCTGCAAATGGCAAGAGTGCCGCGGCGATGCCCCGCACTTTGCGCCGCAATTGCCGTCGATCGAGGAGTAATTCGATTTTCATCGGCCGGCCTTCGCAAGCTTCAGTTGCTCCGCCAGCGCGGAACTCTTGTAGTAGCTGTCCAACGGGTAGCAACCGGAAGGCAGTCCCTTCCGTGGAGCGGTCGTGCAATCGCTGAACGTTCTGCAAATTCGCTTGTGTTGAATCTCATTTCCTTCTGTTGCATGCCCAAGCAGCTCAGGGTAAGTCAGCACCATCCGCCCCAGCCCAACCAAATCCGTCCAACCCTCGCGCACCGCAGCTTGCGCAACGTGCGGCAGAAAATCCTGCAAGTAACTGTAGGCAGTTCCGACTATGATGAGATTGGGGAAGAGCTGCTTTAATTGGCGCGTGACTTTCATGTGCAGCGCCACACCGACCAATGGATCTTCCGGAGACTGATAACCATCCGATGGGGGATACAGCGCCGGCCGCTGAATATGCGGATTGTAATAGGGGCTGCCCGCCGTGATGTTCACGAGCCGGATGTCCATCTCCTCGAGCAAAGACAAGAATTGGATCGTCTCGGTTAGATCCACTTCGGTCGGACGAAGGGCATTCACACCGAATCCCCATCGGTACGGAATCAAGTGGTCATGAGGTTCGGGAATTCCCGGTCCCAACTTGCCGTTCGCCGATCGGGACGGATCAGGTTGATAGGCCACAGTGTCAAACGCAGAGAAGCGCACGCCGATCGCAAGACCCGGCGCAATCGTGCGAATCCCGTGCACGACTTCCCGCAAGAATCGCGTCCGATTCTCAAAACTTCCACCGTACTTCCCTTTTCGTGTATGCCCGCTCAGGAATTCATGCCCCAGGTATCCGTGGCAGTGCTTAATGTCCACGAAGTCGAATCCCAGTTCACGCGCGATTCTTGCCGCGCGATGAAATTCTTCAATGATTGCTTCAATTTCCGAGTCCGTCAGAAGCGCATAGTCGCTGGACAGCCCTAGTCTTCGATCCAAGATCGGATGATGATAAAGAATGCGTGGCTCCGGCTTGTCGTGCCTGTTCGGACGGCAGTAGCGTCCGGAATGCGTCAACTGTAATCCGATGAGCAGCCCTACGTCCGAGCCTGTAGCCCGCCGGTGTTCCTCGACCACGACCTTTCGCAATCCCGCCAATCCTTCACGCGTGTGCTGCGCAATTACCAGTTGATTCGGATTTGCACGCCCTTCGTGCGAAACTGCAACCGCCTCGCCTCCCCAAATCAGTTTGCCGCCGCTCCGGCCGAATTTCTTCCATCTTTGGATCGTATGCTCGCTCGGATTTCCATCCGAAGTGCCATCCCACCCTTCCATGGGTTGAACGGCGATCCGGTTGCCGATCCTGATTCCTCCACGGGAGAGCGGGGACCGCAGCGGTGAATGGTCTCCGATGAGCAATTCGCTATCGCACGGAATCGTCAATCCGAGCGCGTGAACATGATCTTGAAAGCGTGCTACATGCTTGACAGTGCCAAGCCGGAGAATCGAAAGCGTGCTCATGCGGGATTCCGTCCCTTGGGCAGCGCCACAACCACAGCGGCGCTCAACAAGGCCATGCCAATCAGCGTGAGAAAACCTGCGGCATAACTTCCAGTGGCATCACGCAAGCGTCCAAGCAGCCAGGGAGACACCGCTTCGGCCACACTGCCCGCAGTCAAGATCACTCCCAGCAACCGGCCGAGAAGCTGCACGCCAAAGATTTCCGCGGTCATCAGAGGCACGATCATGTAGTCCCCGCCGAGACCAATCCCAAAGACGGCCGCAAACGCGTACATGGCCGGTGGCGATTGCACCGCAAATAGCAGAGGAATGGAGGCTGCGATGAGCAAGTATATCAGCAGCATGACGTACTTCTTGGGAAGGCGGTCCGCCAGCGAGCCTATCAGCAATCGCCCGGCGATGCTGAAACTCAATACCAGCGACACAACGCGAGTTGCCCGGCTCTGCGTAAAGTTGAGATCCAGGATCAAGAACAGCTTCAAATTCTGCTGGGTACCGCTCACTGCCGCGATGGAAAACATGCTGCTCAGGGTCAGTAGAAAAAAGGGAATTCTCGTGAAGGCGCTTCGCGACTCCGGCAATGCGGGGGGCGCGCGATTCTCTTTTGGTAGCGGAGCGTCTTTGATCAAAAAGGCCGCTGGGAGAGCGATCAATACAATCAATAGACCCAGCCCCCGGAGCGCTGCCTGCCAGCCGAACTGCTGCACGAATGCGAACGAAATCCACGGCGCCACTGCGCCACCCAGGCTGATTCCCAAATAGGCAAAACCCATCGCCTTTCCTCGCGACTTCTGAAACCGGCGTGACAACAACACCTGATTCGGCAGGGGCCCGCCACAGACGTAGCCCAATGCATTTAACACGTAAAAAAAATAAAACATCCCGAGGGTGGATATGCTGCCAAGTCCTACCAGCGCTGCCCCTGCCATCAGAATTCCCGCCATCATCAGCCTGCGTGGCCCGAAGCGATCCACCATCCAGCCAGCGATAAATCCGAAGACCGGGCCCACCACTAATTTGCTCAAAGCATTGCCGGAGGTCACCTGCGCCCGCGTCCAGCCAAACTGCTGGACCATGAAGTCGTAATAAAACGGAAGTCCCCAAACAGCGATGTCTACAATGCAGAAAAGAACGAGAAACGCAGTCGCCGCGACTTGAAGCGACTCACGGTTCATCTCCGGTTCTTGAATGGAGCCGGGATCGCGCGAACCGGGAACGCTCTCCTGGTTGCTGCTTTCCAGCGCTGGCGTATGTTCGCTCACTTCGTGGCGCATCTCCGTCCCGAAGACTTGCCGTAAACTGCCTCTTGACAAACGATGGCATGCTAAAGATTCTTCCTCTCGAAGTCGAGGAGCTTTTCGCGTGGATTGGTTCGAATCGCCTAAACGATGATTTGAATGCAGCAAAAGGAGAAAACCATGGCCGTAACGCGACGTGAATTGTGCTCAATACTTCCTGCGGTGCTGATTCCCGCAATTCTTCCGACCGAGGCAATCGCCGAGCAAGACAAACCGATGCCGTCGGCGATGTTTCCTTTCGACAAGCTACCGATTCGAACGCCAAACAACGCGCAGATTCGCGAAGTCCTGAAGGGCAAGCTGGCGACAGGAGAATCGCTGGAAGTGCACGAGACAACTCTGCCGCCCGGCGGAGCACCCCATGCGGCGCACCATCACGTGCACTCCGAAATGTGGCTGATTCGCGAAGGGATAGTAGAACTGACGGTGAACGGCACGAGTTACCACCTTGGACCGGGTTCGGTAGGATTCGTGCATTCGAACGACGAACACGGAATCAAGAATGTAGGTACAACGTCGGCCACCTATTTTGTCGTGGCCGTCGGCCCAGGCGCGGTGTAAGAAGAGAGGAGACTGCATCATGGAAAAAATCGGGGCGTCCTCCTCGAAAAGGCGCCCCGACGCTTCCTCTTGGCTGTGGAGGTCAGAAGAAGAGTTTCAGCGCCAGTTGGCCGATGCGCGGGTCACCAGCCTGTCCTGCTCGAAAGGTTCCGAAAGCGCCCGCGCTGAGCTTCTGGAAATTCGTGATGCTCGGCTGAGAGCCGGCGCCAGAGGGCACTTCCTCATCAAAGAAGTTCACGCGGTTAAAGACGTTAAAGAACTCCGCGCGGAACTGGAGTTTCCAGCGTTCCGTGAAGATGAAGCTCTTGGAGAGTCCCATGTCCCAGTTATACTTGCCAGGCATTCTAAAGGCGTTCTTGCCCGAAGCGCCGTACGTGCCGACTGAAGCTGCGGTAGTGGCGAATGCAGCCTTGTTAAGCCAGCCCACGCAATTTGACGTGGTTCCACATTGCGTTGTGCCATAGGGACTGACTCCTGCCACCAACGTGCCACGGTCTTGGCCGAGTCCAGTGCCGGAGAGTTCCGCTCCCTGCAGAACCGTAAATGGCCGGCCAGTCTGCGCAGCGACGAGTCCACTGTACTGCCACCCGCCGAATGCATGGTGCAAGAAACTCTTGGATCCCGAAAAGCCCGGAAGTTCCCAGACAAAAGAAGAGACGAAGCGGTGGGTGTGATCAAAATCCGAAGGCCCGCGATCGAACTGATGCCGCAACGGATCATCCCACGGGCGGGCGGAAAAGGCAGTATCGAAACCCGTGACGCCTTCACCCGCAGGAAGATCGTCAATGCTCTTGGACCACGTGTAGCTACCGAGAATCGTCAGGCTATGTGTCATGCGCTTCTCCGCAGACACCTGGAGCGAGTGGTAGTTGGAATTGATATCCTGCGAGTCTTGTTGAACCTGGGAAAACAGATTGCTTGGAGTAATGCCCAGGGAGGCGACGATGGTGTTCAACCGGAGGGTGCCCTTCTTTCCACCGGCGTCAAAAGGCGCAGGATCCAAGTTCAGCGTTTCTGTGAGGTGCGTGCCGCGAGAACCGACGTAGGCAACGCGCGCGAGGATGCCAGAGGGCAACTGACGCTCGACGGCCAGGTTCCAGTTGTAAACCGTGGGAACCTGATATTTGTTGGCGGCAGAGTCCCAACTCAGGTAGAGGCCGCCCAGGGCAAACGTAGAGTTCTTGGGCGGTGGAAACGGAGCTGGGAACAGGTTTGCCTGCGTCGTGCAGCCTTGCGCCGTCTGCGTCGCAGGAAGGGTGCAAAGCGGATCCGTGAGTGTGCCGGGGAAGGTCTTAGCAGCGTTAGACAAAATGAGTTGTGGACTGAACGGGGTTTGATCCACGAAGCGGTTGTTGATGATTCCCGTGATGCGGCTATTGTAGAAAATGCCCGCTCCACCTCGGATGCTGGTCTTGCCATCGCCGAAGATATCGTAGGCAAACCCCACACGCGGCGCAAAATCTTTGAGGCTGGCATTGATGCCGTAGGGTGGAACGCCTGGATCGCCAGGAAAGTACACGCCTGGAGGGGCGTTGGGAAATTGCGTCGAACGGACATTGGCCATCAGGCCATCCAGCCGGAATTGCTGGACACGCCCTTTGATTTCGCGCCAAGGGAGAGCCGGCTCGTAGCGGAGCCCGAGATTCAGCGTCAGGCGGCGAGTCACCCTGAAATTATCCTGGGCATACACACCGGCGAAGATGTTGCGGTTGTTCTTAAACTCTCCCGCCCCCTGGCGAAAGGCCACTTGGCCAGGGTAGTCCCCAAGCTTGCCGGACAAGAAAGCGGGGAGACTGGGGAAGCTGAACTCCGCGGGTTGGAAGAATAGGTTGTTGAGGTCCACGCGGCTGCGCTCAAGGACGCCGCCAAAACGGAAGTCGTGCTTTCCTTTCACCCAACTGACGTCATCGCTCCAAGTGAAATTGTTTCTGACGAATGATGCCTGGGGGTTATCGCCAAAGCTAAAGAACCCGTTCACGCGAATTTGTTGAATCGCATGTGCGGCGGGTTGAAAAGGAATCATCGAGCCGAGACTCTGGACGCTGGGTACCGTATTGGCGGGACCGCGGCTGGATTTCTCGCGCGCATAGCTGAATCGAAAATCATTAAGCAGAGAAGGCCTGAATACGTGAGTCTCGTGGATCAGGTAGTTCTGGTTGGCAAGCTTTGAGCCGTCCGCATAGGTCAGAATATTTGTGGGGACAAACACCGCAGTCTTGCTGAAATAGTTGTAGTCATAGCGAACCGAGAGCCGGTCGTTCTGACTGAAGGCATGGTCCACCCTGCCGAGTACTTCGTTATAATTCTGCCGATCCGGCCTGACGAAAGTGACAGACTCGGTGGTGGGCTGAATGGGCAGGAGCGCCAACAGATTCGCTACGGTCGGATCAATGGTGCCTCCACCCGCCGTGAACGCAGTGATGTCAGCCTGCGAGGGCACCGTCGAGTTCGTGGGGTTTCCTAAGTTCCGCAAACGAGTTCCCTGGAACCCCGCAAAGAAAAAGGTCTTGTCACGGATAATGGGACCGCCGATGGTTCCACCGAACTGATTGCGCTTGAGCTGATCCCGCCCTTTGTCCTTGGTCGGCTGGCCATTCGGCTGCGTGAGAGGTGCGAAGAAGCCCCTCGCGTTGAAAACGGAATTGCGCAGGAACTCAAACACATCGCCGTGGAAATTGTTGGTGCCGGATTTGGTGATGACGTTCACTACCGCTCCGGCGTTTTGCCCATATTCCGCACTGTAATTACTGGTCTGGACGCTGAACTCCTGAAGGGCATCCGGGAAAGGAAAGGGCTGGTTGACGTTGGTGTACTCGTCGACGTAGTTGCCGCCGTCGAGCTGGTAACTGACCATGTCCTGCCGCGCGCCGTTGGCGGAAATCGTGACGGCGCCGGGAAATGTCTTTGTCGTGCTTGGTCGGCGCCTCCGCTGACGGAGAAGACAGTGCCCGGCACCAGCAGGCTAAGCTTCGCTGCGTTACGTCCTTCCAAAGGCATCTCAACAAGGCGCTGTTGTTCGATGACTTGTTTCAGCGTTGACGT
>Ga0066685_10000649_pt1 | contig 12896 bp, 10 predicted proteins | sample GraSoiAngelo_134_FD_62305 | JGI IMG/M metagenome (GOLD analysis project Ga0066685, IMG submission 62305) | Grasslands soil microbial communities from the Angelo Coastal Reserve, California, USA - 14_0929_05_30cm | ecosystem: Environmental > Terrestrial > Soil > Grasslands | place: USA...
GATCTCACGGATCGCGTTCTCGATTCGCTGAAAAAGGAAGACGCGAGCGGACTGCCGCAGCCCACGAGCGCGGTGCCCGCGGGTACTTCGGGGGGAACACGGCCGTAGATTCCCGGAGCGGGTAGCGCAACCGATTCAAAGGGAGTCCACCATGAAGGTCACGCTGGAGGCGGTCGCGAGGGCGATCGACGGTACGGTCGTCGGCGATGGTTCCGTCGAGATCACCGGCGTGGCCGGCATTCGCGAGGCGCGGGAAGGGGACCTCACCTTTCTCGCCAATCCCCGCTACGAGCCCTATCTCGAGCTGACCCAGGCTTCCGCGGTCATCGTTTCCGAGAACCACCGGAACATCGGCAAGCCGCTCATCCAGAATCCCAACCCCTACCTCGCCTTTCTCAAGGCGGTCCGGTTCTTCGCGGGAGACGCGGAGCGGCCGTGCTCAGGGATCCATCCCACCGCCGTCATCGCCCCGGACGCCGTCGTCGCGGAGGACGCCTCGATCGGTCCGCACGCGGTGATCGAGCCCGGGGCCAAGATCGGCTCGCGCTCGATCGTCCAGGCGGGCTGCTACGTGGGCGCGCGGGCGCGGCTGGGGGACGAGGTGCTGCTCTATCCCAACGTGACCATCCGCGAAGCGTGCGTGCTGGGGGATCGCGTCATCGTGCACTCCGGAACGGTCGTCGGGAGCGACGGGTTCGGCTTCGTCCGCGACGGCGACGTGTACCGGAAGCTTCCCCAGGTGGGAATCGTGGAGATCGGGGACGACGTGGAGATCGGCGCGAACGTCACGATCGACCGCGCCACCACCGGGACGACGCGAATCGGCGCCGGGAGCAAGATCGACAACCTGGTCCAGATCGCGCACAACGTCCAGATCGGGAAGAGCTGCATCATCGTCGCCCAGGTGGGCATCTCGGGCAGCACCGTGCTCGGGGACCACGTGGTCCTCGCGGGGCAGGTGGGCGTCGTGGGGCACATCGAGATCGGCGACGGCGCCAGCGTGGGCGCCCAATCGGGAGTCTCCAAGTCCGTGAAGCCCGGAGAGCGCATGTTCGGCTATCCGGCCATGCCGCTCCGGCAGGCGAAGCGCATCGAGGCGAGCATTCGGAACCTGCCCGAGCTCATCCAGACGGTGCGCCGACTGAAGCGCCGCTTGGACGAACTCGAGGGCTCCAAAGAGCCGCGGTGAGCGCCACCACCCAGCGCACCATCCAGAAGCCCACTTCCTTCGAGGGCGTGGGACTCCACACGGGAGTGCCCTGCCGCGTGGAATTCCGTCCCGCCCCGCCCGACTCGGGGATCCGCTTCGTCCGCCTCGATCTTCCGGGCTCCCCGGAGATTCCCGTGTCTCCCCGCTACGCGCGCGCCGATACCGCCGAGATGCGCCGCACGATCTTGAAGGCGGGGGACGCGGAAGTGCACACCGTGGAGCACATCCTCGCGGCGGCCGCGGGGCTCGAGATCGACAATCTCGTGATCGCCCTGACCGCCAAGGAGCCCGCCGAGCCGCGCGACGGGAGCGCCGCGCCTTACGTGCGGATGTTCCAGGAAGCGGGAATCGTGGATCAGGGAGTGCCCCGGCATTATTTCCGCGTGAGCGAGCCGGTGCGCTACGAGGAGGACGGGGTGGTCCTGGTGGCGTTGCCGCACGACGGTCTGCGGATCGACTTCACGATCGAATACGACAACGCCTACCTCGGCACCCAGCATGCGACCTACGACATCGACAAGGACGTCTTCGTGAAGGAGATCGCGCCCGCCAGAACCTTCGTGCTCCAGCGCGACGTGGACGCGCTTCGCGCGCGGGGGATGATCCTGGGGGGCACCCTCCAGAACGCCGTCGTGGTCCAGCCGAAGGGAATCCTGAACCAGGAGCCCTTGCGCTTCGAGAACGAGTTCGTGCGGCACAAGATCCTCGATTTCCTGGGGGATCTCTACCTGCTCGGCCGCCCCGCCCTGGGGCATTTCGTCTCGATCAAGTCGGGACACGCGACCAACGTGCGCTTCGTCCAGCGCCTCGCCGCGACGGAGCGTCTCGAGAGCGCCGTGCGCTCCGGGATGGGGAACGGGAACCCCGGACCCCTCCAGCTCGACATCACGGCGATCATGAAGATCATGCCGCACCGGTATCCGTTCCTCCTCATCGACCGCATCCTGAGCCTGGAGGAGAACCGGGTCGTCGGGATCAAGAACGTCACGATCAACGAGCCCTTTTTCGTCGGACACTTCCCCGGCCACCCCATCATGCCCGCGGTGCTCATCATCGAGGCGATGGCGCAGTGTGGCGGGGTCCTGCTCATGAACAGCAACGCGGTGGATAACCCGAAGGAGAAGCTGGTGTACTTCATCGGAATCGACCGGGCCAAGTTCCGGAAACCGGTCCGGCCGGGAGACCAGCTTCGATTCGAGCTCACGCTCCTTCGCCTGAAATCACGGATCTGCAAAATGGAGGGGAAGGCCTACGTCGATGGAGACCTCGTCGCGGAAGCAGAGCTTCTCTCAAGCATTGTCGATCGCGATTCCTGAGGCGGACGGACTCACCGGCACCTGGGCACGGGTGCCGGGGACGGTGGTCCCGTTCCCCGAGCTCCTCGATACCCGGCCCGCGGTCCATCCGACCGCGATCGTCGCGAAGGGAGCGGAGCTGGGACCGGGGGTGGTCATCGGACCCTTCGCCTACGTCGGACCGAGGGTGAGGCTGGGCGAGGGCACGCAGGTCGGGCTCCACGCCATCCTCGAGGGAAGGACGACGCTCGGCCCGCGCTGCCAGGTGCATCACGGGGCCGTGATCGGAAACATTCCGCAAGACTTGAAATATCGCGGCGCCCCGAGCGAGGTGGTCATCGGGCACGATACGGTCATCCGCGAGTACGCCACCGTCCACGCCGCCACCGAGGAGCACGAATCCACGATCGTCGGCGATCACGTCCTTCTCATGGCCTACGCGCACATCGCGCACAATTGTCGCATCGGAAACCACGTGATCCTCGCGAACGCGGTCAACCTCGCGGGACACGTCCGCGTGGACGATTACGCCATCATCGGCGGCATGACGCCGGTGCACCAGTTCGTGACCATCGGTTGCCACGCCTTCGTGGGAGGCGGGTCACGGGTGCCTCAGGACGTGCCTCCGTACGTGAAGGCGGCCGGCAATCCGCTCCGCGCGTGCGGCCTCAACTCGATCGGAATGGACCGCCGCGGCATTCCCGCGGAGGTCCGGCTGGAGCTGAAGCGCGCCTACCGCGTTCTCTACCGCTCGCAGCTCAACGTGGCCCAGGCGCTCTCGAAGATCGCGCGAGACCTGAAACCGTACCCCGAGATCCATGAGCTCGTCGAGTTCGTGCGCAGCTCGGAGCGAGGCATCGTGCGGTGATCCGCCTTCGCGCGGGGGTGGTCGGGGTCGGACACCTCGGCAGCCACCACGCGCGCGCGTGGTCCAAAACCAAGGATGCCGTGCTCTCCGGAGGGTTCGATCCCGATCCCTCAGCGAGGGCGCGCGCCGCCCGCGAGCTCAAGCTCCCGATGTTCGATACGCTCGAGGAGCTGCTCGACCGCGTGGACGTCGTCTCGATCGCGGCGCCCACGCCCCAGCATCACGAGCTCACCCTGACCTGCCTGGGCCGCGGCCTTCACGTGCTCGTGGAAAAGCCGATGGCGGCCACCGTGACGGAGGGAAGTTCCATGCTGGCGGCGGCCCGTGCGGGCGGACGCGCGCTCTTCGTGGGCCAGGTCGAACGCTTCAACCCCGCTGTCCAGGCGTCCCGCCCCCATCTCAAAGCGCCGCGATTCATCGAGGCGCACCGGCTCGCCCCGATCGTGCCCCGCGGCATCGACGTGGACGTGATCCTGGATCTCATGATCCACGACCTGGATCTGGCGCTCTGGCTCACGAGGTCGCGGGTAATCGAGGTGCACGCCGTGGGGGTCCCGGTGCTGACGCCGCGCATCGACATCGCGAACGCGCGACTCACGTTCGCGAGCGGCTGCGTGGCGAACCTGACCGCGAGCCGCGTCTCCCGCGAGAAAATACGCAAGATTCGCTTCTTCGAGACGAACGAGTACCTCTCGATCGATTGCCTGAACCGGAGCGTCGAGGCGTACACGCTCGCGCCCTCCGGCTCCGAGGCTCCCACGGACCTTCTCAAGCGGATCCGGCCGCTCCGGATCCAGGTCGAGACACGAGACCCCCTCGAGTCGGAGCTCACCCATTTCCTGGCGCTCTCGCGCGAGCCGGAGGCCTCCTGGGAGGAGGCCGAAGTCGCGCTGGAGGCGCTTCGGGTCGCGGAGGAAGTGCGGGCGCAGGCGCTGCGAAATCTCCCGCTGGACCTGCCGGTCTGAAATTTCCCTTTCTCATCGTTTCGGCGGGCGAGCCCTCCGGGGACCGCCTCGGAGCCGAGCTCCTCGAGGGGCTCCGGGCCCGTGGGATCTCCTTCGAGGCCGCCGGCATCGGCGGACCCAAGCTTCGCGCGGCCGGGCTCACCACGGTCGTTCCCATGGAATCGGTCGCGGTGATGGGATTCGCCTCCATCCTGGGTCGCCTTCCCGAGATCCGGCGGGCGCGCGGCGAGATCGTCCGTCTCCTCGAGGCACATCCCGAGGCGATCTTCCTTCCCATCGACTCGCCGGGGCTTCATCTGGGGCTGGCGCGCACGGCCCGGAGCCTGGGCCGCCGCGTGGTCTACTATGTGTGCCCGCAGATCTGGGCGTGGGGAGGAGGCCGCATCCGGCGCCTGAAACAGGACGTGGATCTCACGCTGCTTCTCTTTCGCTTCGAGTCGGAGCTCCTCGCGAAGGAGGGAGTACCGGCCCGCTGGGTGGGTCACCCCGCCGGAGCGCTCCGCCCCGACCCGTCCCGCCGCGCAGAGCTCCGGAAGGCGCTGGGGATCGGTCCGGGCGAGCGGCTGGTGTCGCTCCTCCCGGGGAGCCGGCTCGAGGAGGTGCGCCGTCATCTCGTGCCGATGCTGGACGGCGCGGCCCGCGTCGCCGCCCATTCCGGGGCGCGCGTGCGCGTGGCGGTGAGCGACGCCGGACCGGTGGATGAGGCGATCCGGGACCCGGTCGTGCGCCGTGCATGGAGCGCCCTTCTTCCCATCCACTGGCGCGAGGACGCGAAGGACCTCTTGCGGGCGGCGGATGCCGCCGTGGTTGCTTCGGGGACGGCGACCCTCGAGACCGCGGCGCTCCAGGTGCCTCAGGTGATCGTGTACCGGACAGGCTGGCTCAATTACGAGATCGCGCGCCGACTCGTGCGCGTGCCTTCGATCGGGCTCGCGAATCTCGTCGCGGGGGGGAAGATCGCTCCCGAGCTGATCCAGGGGCAGGCGGTGGGGTCGCGCATCGGGGCGGAGCTCGCGAAGCTCCTGGCGGACGACGCCGCGCGCGGGGCCCAGCTCCGCGGATTCGCCTCGATCCCGGAGCGCCTCGGCGGGGAGGGATCGGCCGGGCGCGCCGCGGAGGCGCTCATCGAATTCGCGGGGCGGGTGCCCGCCGGCCGGAAGCGCTGCGCGTGATGCCGATGGGTCTCCTGGCGTACCGGGGCGCCGCGGCGCTCACCGGATGGTGCGCTCCGCTCCTCCGCGGCTTCGGCGCTCGCGGGAGCGCCTGGCGCTCCGCCTGGAGCGGCGCCACGTCCGATCTCGCCGCGGCGTCCGGAAGCGTCTGGGTCCACGCCGCCTCGATGGGAGAAGTGGTGGCGGCCCGCACCTGGATCCAGGCGCTTCTCGACTCCGGACACCGCGCGCCGATCCTCCTCACGACCCGCACCTCGCGCGGCCTCGCGCGCGCCCGGCGCGAGCTCACGGACCGCGTGGTCGGGCGGATCGCGCCCCTCGATCTTCCGCAGCTCCTGCGCTCCTTTCTCGAGGGCGCGGCGCCCTGGCGTCTGGACGTGGTGGAGACCGAGCTCTGGCCGCACCTCATTCTGGAATCCCGGAGGCGAAACGTGGCCGTGGTCTTCCTGAGCGCGACCGTCTCCGAGCGGACGCGCGCACGGCTCCTCCGCTGGGGCCTCGCGGGCCCGGGCGTCTTCGGAGAGGGCGTGTGGGTGCTCGCGCAATCGGAGCGGAACGCGGAACGGTTCCGATCGCTCGGCGTGCCCTCCTCGCGCATCGCGGTGACGGGGGACCTCAAGGCGGAGCCGCCGGTCAAGACCGCTTCGCGGGACCCGGCCGCGCGCCCCGGAGTCGTGTTCGGAAGCCTGCGGCCGGGAGAGGAGGATCTGGCGCTCGCGCTCGCGCGTCGCGTGGGGTTCGACGGCGGACGCGCGCTCGTCGTGGCGCCGCGCCACGAAGAGGGTCTGGCGCGCGTGCTCGGGGCGCTCGAGCGCGCCGGGATTCCGCGTGTGGTGCGGCGCGAGACCGACCGCGGGACCGAAGCCCTGGGGGACTGGATCGCCGGGCTGGCCGCAGGGACCCCGCGCGTCGGGATCCTTGCGACCCAGGGGGAGCTTCCCCTGGCCTACGAATCGGCTGCCGTGGCGATCGTGGGCGGGACGTTCGCCCCGTACGGGGGGCACAACGCGCTGGAGCCCGCCGCGCGCGGGGCGGCCATCGTGGTCGGTCCGCACGCGGAGGGAATCCAGGAGAGCGTCGATTCGCTCGCCCGCGAGGGTGCGCTTCTCTCGGCGCCGGGGGTGGAGGCTGCGGCCGAGTCGGTCGGATCGCTCCTCCGGGACCCCGAGGCCCTCCGGCGCATGGGGCAGGGGGCGGTTCGCGCCGCCTCGGCCGCATCGGAGTCGGCGCGGCGCTCGCTCGAGGCGATCGAGCGGTTCGGGCTGAATCCGTGAGAGGGATCGCGGGAGTGTTCGAGCGCTCCTGGTCCGGGGAGCCGGGCACCCTCGCGTGGACCCGGCTCCTGATTCCGGCGGCGTCGGTGTACGCGATCGCCTCAGGGGCCGCGCGCCGCCGCGCTTCCGCGAGGAGGCGCGACCTTCCCGGCGCGTACGTCATCGCGGTGGGGAACCTGACCGTGGGGGGCGCCGGGAAGAGCACGATCGCGCGATGGCTCGCGCTCGAGGCCGCGAACGGAGGGGGGCGCTCCGCGGTGCTCCTCCGCGGCTACGGCTCGAGCGCTCCCGCGGCGGGGGTCGTGCCCGACTTCGCGGGCTATCCGCTCGAGGAGCGGATCGCGCGCTACGGCGACGAGGCCATCGCGCACCGGATCGCGCTCCCCCGGGAGATCGCGGTCGCCGCGGATCCAGACCGCCGGCGCGCCGCCCAGGCCGCGAAGGATGGATACGGGGCGGCGGTCCTCGTGCTCGACGACGGGTGGGAGCAATCGAGGCTCCGCTGGAACGAGCTCTGGGTCGCGCTCGATCCCCGGCGGCCGGCGGGGAATGGATTCCTTCTCCCGGCCGGGCCCCTCCGGCGCCCGGTGGCGACGCTTCGAGAGGCGAGCCGTATCGTATTCCTCCTCGAGGAAGAGGGCGAGGAGGTGCCGTCCGGGACGCTGAGCTGGGCGGATCGCACCGCGCCCGGAGTGCCGCGCCTCCGTGTTCTGCGCACGCTCCTGGGAACGGGGCCGCTCGGCGCGCGCCGGGGCGCCGCGGGCGCGCCGCGCGCGGTGGATGCGATTCGCAGAGGCGACAAGGTCGGGCTTCTTTCCGGGATCGGATCGCCGCAGCGGCTGACGCGCTTCGTCGCGGGCGCGGGCGTGGACGTGAGATTTCACGCCGCGTTCCCCGACCACGCCCGGTGGCGCGGACCGGAGCTTCTCGCCGCGGTTCGGCGCGCGAGGTCCGCCGGGGCCGAGTCCGTATGGATCACGGAAAAGGACGAGCCGCGCTGGCCGCGCGATCTTCGCCTGGACCTGCCGGTGCGCGTCATCCGCACCGGGCTCAGGCCGCTGGATCCGGTCGAGGACGCCCTTCGCCCGCTCCGGGCGGCCGTGGCCGTGGGGCCACCGAGATGAAGCGCACGGTGAAGAAAGAAACGGACGTTCTGGTCATCGGGAGCGGCGTCGCGGGGCTTTCGGCCGCGCTCCACGCGGCCCGGTTCGCGCGCGTGCTGGTCGTGACGAAGCGCGAGGGACACGAGTCCAACACGAACTACGCGCAGGGCGGAATCGCGGCGCCGCTGGGCGAGGACGACCGGCCCGAGATCCACGAGCGCGACACCCTGGTCTGCGGCGCCGGTCTCTGCGACCCCGAATCCGTGCGCGTGCTCGTGGAGGAGGGCTCGGGAGAGATCGCGCACCTGGTCTCGCTCGGGGTGCGCTTCGACCGAGACCCCAAGACCCCGGGAGCCCTCGCGCTCGGGCAGGAAGGGGGACATTCGCGCCGGCGCATCGTCCACGCGAAGGACCGCACCGGCCGGGCCGTGGAGTCGACGCTCCTGGATCAGGTGCGGAAGCACCCCAAGATCTCCATCCTCGAGAACCACATCATGGTGGATCTCATCCTGGAATCGAAGCATCTCGCGGGACGAAAGCGGGCACCGCAGCGCGACCGCGTCTGGGGAGCCTACGTGCTCGACCGGGGCCGCGGCTCGATCCGCCCGCTCGCGGCGCGCGCCACCGTGCTCGCCACCGGCGGTGCGGGAAAGGCGTACCTCTACACGACGAATCCCGACATCGCGACCGGGGACGGGCTGGCGGCCGCGTTCCGCGCGGGCGCGCCCGTCGCGAACCTCGAGTTCATCCAGTTCCATCCCACGTGCCTCTTCCACCCGGACGCCAAGTCCTTCCTCATCTCGGAAGCGGTGCGCGGTGAAGGCGCAAAGCTCCTGACCGCGGACGGGAAGCCCTTCATGCACCGCTACCACCGCCTGAACGAGCTGGCCCCGCGGGACGTGGTCGCCCGCGCCATCGACGCCGAGATGAAGCGGCGCGGCGACAAGTTCGTGCTCCTGGATCTCGCGCGTCTGGGGAAGCGCCTCCTGCTCCGGCGATTTCCCCACATCACGAGCCGCATTCTCGAGTTCGGGTACGACGTGTTCCACGATCCGATTCCCGTGGTGCCCGCGGCGCACTACATCTGCGGCGGCGTCGTCACCGATCTGGACGGGCGCACTGCGATTCCGGGGCTCTACGCGTGCGGCGAGGTGGCCTGCACGGGAGTCCATGGCGCGAACCGCCTCGCCTCGAACTCCCTCCTCGAGGCGCTCGTGTTCGCGCGGCGCACGGGGCGCGCGGTGCTGCATCAGCTCCTCGTGGAAGGACGCGCCCGGACGCCCCGGCTCCCGGCCTGGAGAACCAATGGAGCGGTCACGCCGAAGGAGCAGGTGATCTTCGACCACAATTGGGATGCGCTGCGAAGGGTCCTATGGGACTATATGGGCATCGTCCGCAGCGACGAGCGGCTGAAACGGGCGGCCACCACGGTCGGATTGCTGCGCGATCAGATCGAGCGCGACTACTGGAGCTACCGGCTCGACAGCGACCTGGTCGAGCTTCGCAACATCGGTCTCGTGGCCGATCTCATGGTGGCATGCGCGCTGAGGCGGAAGGAAAGTCGCGGGCTGCACTACAACGTGGATCATCCTCGGACCCTCGATTCGTTTCGGAACGACACCACGCTCACCCGTCGGGATGTACGCTGATATGGCGGCTGATCTGGAAACGGCGCTGCTGGACGTGGCGCAGAAGTACGGGCGGTACAAGCCCAACGCGTACCGGTTCACGCTCGACGCGGTTCACTTCACCGTCAAGGGGGTCGGGCACAGCGGTCACGTGAGCGGCGTGGAGCTCCTGGAGGGCATCCGGCGGCTCGCCCTGGAGCGTTTCGGTCCCATGGCCAAGACGGTCTTCGAGCAGTGGGGGATCGCGATCACCGAGGATTTCGGCCACATCGTGTTCCAGCTCGTGGACGAGGGGCTTCTCGGCAAGACCGAGCAGGACAAACTGAGCGATTTCGCGCGCGGGTACGACTTCAACGAGGCGTTCGTGCAGAATTTCGACTGGCTCGGCCGCATCACCGATTCGAGTGACGCCACCTAGCATGGCCCCCCGGATGACCTCCCTGCCGTGAGGCGCGAGAGCACTTCGTTCCGTCTCCTCCGCTATCTCCGACCGTATCGCGGGCGCCTCATCGTGACCGCGCTCCTCATGGTGGGGTTCGCGCTCTCGAGCGGGATCACGATCGGGATGATCTCCCCCTTCGTGAAGGTCCTCTTCACGCCCCGGCCCGCCGTGTCGGGCGGCGAGCATCCCGGCTCCGTCATCGCCGCAGGGCCGGGCGCGGGTCCTGCCGAGAAGGTCGTCCCCGGCGTGGCGGCGCTGGACGCGGCGCTCGGACCGGCGCCACGGGCCGCGGGCGGCACCTACGTTCCTGGAAGCGGGCTCGCCGGCCGCGTGAACGCGTGGAAGCAGGACCTCCGCACCTGGTTCGAGCACTTTTTCCTGACGGGGAATCCGCTCCGCTCGCTGACGCGAATCTGCCTCGCGCTCCTCGTGGTGTTTCTCTTGAAGAACCTCTTCGACTTTCTCCAGAACGTGCTCACCGTCTGGGTGGAGCAGGCCGTGGTGCGTGATCTCAGAAACGAGCTCTACGCGCACCTCCACGACCTCTCGCTTTCCTTTTTCCATTCGCGGCGGACCGGGGCGCTCCTCTCGCGCCTCACCAACGACATTTCCCTGGTGCGCGGGGCGTTGGCAGCCGGATTCAGCAACGTCGTGAAGAGCGTACTCCTCCTCGCCGTGTGCCTCTTCTGGATCTTCTGGACCTCCTGGCGTCTCGCGCTCCTCTCGCTGATCGTGATCCCGCCCTCCCTGATGCTCATCGTGTGGCTCGGGAAGAAGCTCCGCCGGCGCAGCACGATCACGCAGGAGCGCATGGCGGACCTGAACGCGATCCTCTCCGAGACGCTCGGCGGGATCCGCGTGGTGAAGGCGTTCTCGATGGAGGAATTCGAGAAGCGCCGGTTCGCGGCCTCGGCGAACGATTATTTCCGGGCGTTCGTGAAGCAGCGGAGGCTCGGCGCGATGGCGGGACCGGTGTCGGAGTACCTGGGCGTCGTGGCGGCGACCGCAGTCCTCTGGTACGGCGGCCACGAGATCCTGCTCCAGCGCGCGCTCGAGCCGCAGCAGTTCTTCATCTTCCTCTTCGCGATGCTCCAGCTCATGAGCCCGCTCAAGTCCCTGAGCAACGTGAACGCGACGCTCCAGGAAGGGCTGGCCGGTGCGGTCCGGATTTTCAGGATCCTGGACACGGAGCCCGCGATCGTGAGCCGGCCGGGCTCCCGCCCTGCGTCGGGAATCCGCACCGGAATGGAATTCGATCGAGTGAGCTTCCACTACGGGAGCGGGCCCGACGTGCTCCGGGACGTGTCCTTCTCGGTGCGGGCGGGGGAGGTGGTCGCGCTCGTGGGGCCGAGCGGAGCGGGAAAGTCCACGCTGGTGGATCTGGTCGCCCGCTTCTACGATCCCACGGAGGGGAAGATCCTCCTCGACGGGACCGACCTCCGGGACTACGAGGTGGGATCGCTCCGCCGGATGATGGGGATCGTCACGCAGGACCCGCTCCTCTTCAACGACACCATCACGCGGAACATCGCCTACGGCGTGGCCGACGCGGATCCGGAGGCGGTTCGCCGGTCGGCCCAGGCCGCGAACGCGGACGGCTTCATCCGGGAGATGCCTGAGGGATACGAGACCAAGGTGGGGGACCGCGGCACGCGTCTCTCCGGAGGGGAGCGGCAGCGGATCGCGATCGCGCGGGCGATCTTCAAGGATCCGGCGCTCCTTCTTCTCGACGAGGCGACCTCCAACCTCGATTCCGAATCGGAGCTCCTGGTCCAGCAGGCTCTCGAGGTGCTCTTCCGGGGCCGGACCGTGTTCGTCATCGCGCATCGTCTCTCGACGATCCAGCGCGCGGACCGGATCCTGGTCATCGATCAGGGAAGGATCGTGGAAACCGGAACACACGCCGAGCTGGTGAATCGGCCGGGGCTCTATCAGAAGCTTCACCGGCTCCAGTTCCGCCTGGCCGAGAGCTCATCCATCGGCGCGCTCTCCGGGCTTCCAGGGGCGTTCGCCGAGGGTCAGGCGGGCTAGCCGGTGGCCCACCGCCGCGCGGCGGCGGTCCTCCGCTTCTCCTCCCTGGGGGACGTTCTCCTCGCCGCTCACGTTCCCGCATTTCTCAAGCAGGTGGATCGCGATCGCCGCGTGGTCTTCGTGACGAAGGAACGATTCGCGGGTCTTCTGCGAGGGCATCCGGACGTCGATCGCGTGTACGCCCTCGAGGAGCGCGGAAGCGATCCCGCGGCGCCCTCGACGGGTGTGGTGGGGAAGCTCGGGGTGCTGATCGCGGCACTGCGAGGGGACGGAGTCGAGGAGATCTTCGACCTGCACCAGAACTGGCGGTCCTCGCGAATCGTCACCGCGTTTCCCCAGGCGAAGCACGTCCTGCCTCCCAAGTACGGTCTGAGGCGCAGGCTTCGGGTGTACGCGCGATGGTTTCGCCCCGAGCCCGTGCCGCCGCTCCTCCGCACGTACCGGAGCGCCGCCGGGCTCGATCCCGACGCCCCGCTTTCCCCCTGGCTACGGAACGCGCTCTCCGAGGCGGAGCTTGCATGCGGCTCGGAGCAGGCGCCTGGGGGCTCGAGCGGCCGTGGGTTCGTCCTCCTCGGCGCGGGAGCGCGCTGGGAGACGAAGCGCTGGCCCGCGGCTCATTTCGCCACGCTGGCCCGGCGGATCGAGCGAGAGCTGGGTCTGGGGGTCCGCTACGCCGTGACCGGCGGGGAGCGGGCCGCGCAGGAGCTCGTCCCGCACCTCCAACGCAACGAGACACCGCTCTTCCTTCCGTTCCGGGAGCTCGCGGCCGTGGCGGCGCACGCGCGCGCCATCGTCTCCAACGATTCGGCCGTGCTCCACCTCGGCCCCGCTCTGGGAGTCCCGGCGGTGGGCATCTTCGGCGGGACCGTTCCCGAGTTCGGGTTCGCGAGGCAGGGTCCGCGGGACGA
>Ga0066685_10000651_pt1 | contig 12878 bp, 8 predicted proteins | sample GraSoiAngelo_134_FD_62305 | JGI IMG/M metagenome (GOLD analysis project Ga0066685, IMG submission 62305) | Grasslands soil microbial communities from the Angelo Coastal Reserve, California, USA - 14_0929_05_30cm | ecosystem: Environmental > Terrestrial > Soil > Grasslands | place: USA...
TCGTGGGCTCTCCGATTTCAACGTTGGGCGCACTCTCGTTGTGAACGGCACGTGGGACATTCCCACCGCCAAGTCATTCTCCGGACCGGCGAGGTGGATCGCTGATGGTTGGGAACTCGGTCTGATCCTCACAGTTAGTGACGGGGTGCCTTTTACCCCCACATGGGGTACCGGCGATGACCCCGCTCTTACGCAGAACAATGACGATTGGGCGTTCCCGAACAGGCTTGGCGGCCCGGGGTGCAAAACCCTTACAAATCCCGGAAATCCGAACAACTATGTCAAGACGCAGTGCTTCGCTATCCCCACTGCGCCCGACGCTGCGTTTTTTACTGCAAATAATTGCCAGGGTGGGGATCTGACCAACCTTCAGTGCTTCAACCTTCGAGGCAACGCCGGCCGGAACATCTTAATCGGTCCGGGCATCACAAACTTGGACTTCTCCATTTTCAAGAACAATCGCATCAAGCGAATCTCGGAGAATTTCAACGTGCAGTTCCGCGCCGAAATTTTTAACATCTTGAATCATCCCAACTTCGCGCCTCCCACGGTCCCCGACAACAGTGACATCTTTTTGTCAGATGGGACGCTGAGTGGGGCGGCAGGCTTGCTGACCAGGACGACGATCCCGGAACGGCAGATCCAGTTCGCTATCAAGTTCATTTTCTAATTGTAAAGGAGGCAGCGATGGGCGCGTTCCTGAGCCGTTTGGCGGTGAACGCGCCCGGCTGACTGCCAGGCAGCCATCCCGAATCAAGTCCATTGCATCTCGAGCATCTAAGATCTGCCCAAGTGAGCCGCGGCTCGCGAGGTTTGAAGAGCTGGCCTGGCGCGTTGTACAAAAGTTGGGCCAGGGTGCCGGCGAGCGAAATCAGGGACTTTCATCTGAAGGAGGAGAGGACGTGAAAAACGTGCTCGTAGTGATCTTTTGGCTGGTGCCCGCGACTGGCGTGATTGCACCGTCAACCAGCGCGCAAGTGAAGCAGCTGCTAAAGTTAGTGGCCACCACCCCATTGCCGGGGTTTTCGGGCGACTTCGACCATTTCGCATTGGATCTCAAGGGCCAGCGGCTGTTTCTCACCGCTGAGGACCATAAGACCGTTGAGGTGTTCGATCTCGATGGCAAGCACCTTCACAGCATCACCGGGTTCGGCCAACCACATGCTGCGCTCTTTCTCCCGGAATCCAATAAGCTGATCGTCACCGATGGCGACGATGACTTCGGCCGCGTCGAGATGGTGAGCGGAACGGATTACAAGATCCTCAGCACCATCAAACTCCCCAATGGCGTGGATAGCGCAGTATTTGACCCCACGAGCCAGTATTATTATGTCGCCAGCGGAGGCGCAGAGTCTGCCAAGACGCACGTGGTCAGCATCATTGACACCAAGACGTTCAAGCAAGTCGGGGAAATTGCGCTTCCGGGAAACGAATCTGAAGCAATGGCGATCGACAAAGAAGGAAAGAAGATGTACGTGAGTCTTCGTGCCACCAACGAGGTGGGCGTCGTCGATCTGGGGACGCGCAAAGGTGTCGCGCGCTGGCCCATTCCGGGAGCAAGTACCGCAAACTCACTTGTTCTTGACGAGGCCAACCATCGAGTATTCATCGCCACGCGAAAGCCACCTAAATTCTTTGTGTTCGACACGGACACGGGAAAAGTTGTGATCTCGCTCCCCTGTGCACCGCTGCACGACGATATGTGGTTCGATCGCGCTAGCAAGCGAATCTATGTGACCGGAAGTGAAACCACCACCGTTCTGGAGCAAAAGGATGCGGACCATTACACGCATCTGGCCGATGATCCGACCGGGTTTCGCGCCAAGACTTCCATTCTGGTGCCGGAACTGAATCGGATTTATATAGCCGTCTCAGGCAAGGGCAAGGCGGATGCAAAGCTCGCGCTGCAAGTTTACGAACTGCAGCCCTGATTCAGTCCGTCAATCGATTGCAGAAATTCGCCGCCCGCGATCTAGGGGTGCATCACCGGGTTGAAAGATACGCGCCGTTGCCGCCCCGGTGTTAGAGCCCGTCAAAAGGTCGTATGCAGAATTCTGCGGAGGTTTGCACATGAAATATTTTGGATTCAGCGGTCTGGGAATGTGCGGTGCCGCTCTGCTGTTCGGCGGTCTTGTATTCGCAGCTCCCCCGAAGGGCGGCTATCACCTGCTGAAGAAGTATGAACTCGGACCTGCGCCGGGAGGCAAGGAATACTGGGACTACATGACATTCGATGCTTCCACGCGGCGTCTCTTTATCTCACACAACGCGGAAGTGAAAGTCGTGAATGCGGACACTGGCGCGATCATTGGCAGCATCCCTGACTTGAAAAGAGTCCATGGCATCGCGCTCGTCCCGGATCTTGGCCGGGGATTCGTCAGCGACGGTGGCGCGGACGAAGCAGTGATATTTGACCTCAAGACTTTGAAAGTGAGCGGCCACATCAAAACCGGTGGAAATCCGGATTGCATCTTGTACGACCCGGCTTCCAAACACATCTTTACGATGAACGGGAAAAGTAATGACGCTTCTGTAATCGACCCGGCTACAGGGATGGTTGTAGCAACAATTCCCATGGGCGGGCGTCCTGAGTACGCCGTGGCCGATGGCAAGGGCATGATCTATGACAATATCGAGGATAAAGACGAGGTCGTAGCCTTGGATTCCCGCGCGAATGCCGTCAAAGCCCGCTGGCCCATCGCTCCCTCCGGAGGGGCCACCGCCATGGATATGGACGTCCAACATCGCCGCCTCTTTATCGGCGGGCGCAACAAGGTGCTGGCCATCATGGATGCCGACAGCGGGAAGGTTCTCCAGACGTTTCCCATCGGTGATGGGGTAGACACGAACATCTATGAGCCCGAAACTGGTTTGCTCTTTACCGCCACGCGCGAAGGCACTCTGCACGTCGTCCATGAAGATACTCCCGACAGATTCAGCGTGGTAGAGACCGTCAAGACTGAATTTGGGGCTCGCAATATGGCGCTCGACCCCAAGTCGCACCAACTCTTCATTGACACCGCGGATTTTGCTCCGGCGGCGGCGCCCACCGCCGAGCAACCCAAGCCGCAGCCCATTCCCGTTTCGGGGACATTTCGTTTGTTAGTCTACGGTCGTTGAGCCGGCCTTCGCTGCCACTTTACTGGATCAAGAATGTGACATCGCAAAATAGACGCATACGAACATTGATGGTATTCGCGGCCCTGGGTATCTCCGGGCTGCACACTGGCATCCAGGGTGCGACTGATTTGAGTTTGCGCTCTCTCGCAGTCCCCATTCAAGAGTCGCAATCGAATTCACAGCAGGCGGCGACAGGCGCGGGACCGCAGTCTTCTCTCAACTTCGAGGAATATCGCACTCGCGTCGAGCCGATTTTTCTCAAGAGGCGTGACGGCGGCGTGCGCTGCTATGATTGTCATTCCACTCTAACTACGCGCCTTCGACTCCGGGCCTTCTTGACTGGGGATTCTTCTTGGACGGAGGCACAGTCGCGCCAAAATTTTGAAATCGTGTCCCAATTGGTGGCTCCCGGTGATCCGCTCAGCAGCCGTCTCTTGGTTCACCCTCTGGCACAGGAGGCGGGCGGCGACCCAGAGCACGCCGGCGGTAAACTCTGGAAGTCGCAACAAGATCCTGAATGGCAAGTACTCGCTGCCTGGGTTCGCCACGGTTCGCCTGACACCACCGGAATGCAACCGCCTTCTCCTGCGGCGCATGCCCTTAGTTTCCAGGCCTTCAAATCGCGGATCGAACCTATCTTCCTGAAAAATAGACCGGGACACGCCCGTTGCTACGACTGTCATTCGGAATACAACAGAAGCTTTCACCTGGAGAAGCTGTCTCCCGGCGCCGCGAATTGGACAGCGGGCCAATCTCAACGCAATTTTCAAAACATTCTCGAGCATGTCGTCCCTGGAGATCCCGCTTCCAGCAGGCTGTTGATCCATCCGCTGGCGCCCGAAGCGGGAGGTGATCCGTTCCATTCCGGCGGTTACCAATTCCAGTCCCAGAATGATCCCGACTGGCTGACGATTGCCGAATGGGTGAGAAGTGCCGGAACAGAAGCTAACCCTGCCTCGTCGCCAAAACCAGGGGCGCTCATCTATGTCACCAATAGCGCGGGAGAGACCATCGATGTTATCGACCCCACCGTCAACAATGTCGTACAGGTGATTCATGGCATAGAGCTCCCCCATGGAATCACCTTTTCTCCCGATGGCGCACGCGTCTATGTCAGCAACGAATCGGAAAGCGTCCTCGATGTCGTGGACCGCAAGAGCAGTAAGATTTTGAAAAAAGTGCCTCTGAGCGGCCGGCCAAATAATATCGCCATCACCAAGGATGGCCGTCGCATCCTCGCCGGGATCCGCGCGCCGCAGGGCGCCCTCGATGTGATCGACACAATTTCACTGACCCGCGTCAAAAGCATCCCCGTCGACAGCGTTCACAATGTCTATGTCACCCCTGACGGCAAGTATGGGGTCAGCGGTTCCCTGGAAGGCCAGTCGGCCACGGCGATCGATCTCCAGACCGATCAAATCGCATGGAAACTGAATTTCGACCACCCCGTGCGCCCCATGGCCTTCGAAGTAAATTCCGACGGATCCACGCGTCGTATTTTCGTCCAGCTTTCCAACTTCAACGGATTTGCCGTAGTGGATTTTGCGATGCGCTCCGAAGTAGCCAGGATCACGCTCCCCAGTGAGCCCGGCGGATTCGGCATTGCCGAAGGGCGCCTGAACACACCTGCCCACGGCATAGGGGTCGCCCCCGATGGCAAATCGTTGTGGGTGAACAGTACTCTCGCCAACGCCGTATTCGAATACTCGCTGCCGGATCTGGCGTTGGTTGGTCACACCTCGCTGCCGCTCGTTTATCCGCTGGGGCACGTACCCACGGGCTCCGTTCCCGAGTGGATCACTTTCACCCCAGACAGCAGGCTGGTGTATATCTCCAACTCCGGTAATCGGCTGGTGTCCGCCATCGACACGAAAACCTTGAAGCTTGTGGCTGTCATCCCGGTAGGAGAAGTGCCCAAACGAATCGACACCTTGGTCCTCCACTAAACGTGGCCGTCCCCAGGCTCTCCTCCCCCGCTCACCAGATGATCTTCAACGCCAATTGAATCTGTCTGGACGGCGTCTGCGTGGACGTTATCAGCCCCGCGTTCGCAATCGCAGCCCCCGTCGCGTCGAAAATGTTTCGGTTGTCAAGCGGCGGCGCAAAATTCGCACGGTTAAACACATTTGAAGTACTCCGTTCGGAACTGCACATTAAACGCGTCCGAGACTCTCTTGACGTAATTGTTTTTAGCCACGGAGAGATCGAAGTTCAACAATCCAGGGCCGCTCAGTGTGTTGCGGCCCAGATTGCCGCGAAGCGTAATCGGATTAGGCACCGCGAAACACTGCGTTCTAATGTAGCTTTTGGGATTGCCCGCATTGACGTAGGAACCGCAGTTGGGGCCCGTCAGCACATTGGGTACATCGACATTGGGTTCGGCACTGCCAACGCCGAGAGAATCTCCCGCAAATCCCGGGGTAAACGGAACTCCCGTACTCGCTTCAAACACTCCGCCCAGTTGCCATCCTCCCAGAGCCCACACGCCAATCCCCGTTTTCCACTTCGGCGTCCCCAGCACCCAGGTGTAATTCAAATTCAGGTTGTGACTTACATTAAAGTCGGCAAGCCCGCGATTCAGTTTGAGATTAAAGAATAGCGGACTGGAAATGGAATTGGTGTACTCATCGCCCACCATGCTTCCTGAGCCGGTGTCTATGGTCTTGCCCCAGGTGTAGGAACCGGCCAACTGAGAAGAGCTCCCGATCTTCTTCTTGATCTGCACTTGAAGCGCATCGTAGTACGAGCGGCCATCCCAAAATCCGGCCGTGATCCGACCCGCATTTGGATTCAGGCGCGTTCCGCTGCCCACCGGTGAAGGCCACAGATAGCCTTGTGGAGTCAAAGTTGGAAGAACGATGTCGGCATCCTCCGTGCGCAAGGGCTGGTGGACACCGCGGGAGCCCACATAGCCAATCCGCAGGCTTAGGCCTTCGAGAAGTTCATGCTGAATCGTGAGATTCCACTGCATCACGTAGTTCCGGCCGGGCTTCGGTTCGAAGTATGCCTGGCGAAGTGTGTTTGACGATGCGGTAAGCGCGGCGTACGCGGCAACCGGATAGGTGCCTACCCCCAAGTTTCTGGCGCTTGCGGACTCAAAGAATGGCGCCGAAAACAGTTCGTTCATTTGAAACAAATACGGCAGCGGCAATACGTCGAAGATCCCAAAGCCTCCACTCACCGCCGTCCTGCCATCGCGCATCGGGTCCCAGGAAAAGCCCACGCGCGGCTCAAAGTTGCCAAGCGTGGGATTCGAAATCAGCGGATCGCCAAGATGGGGCGTTCGGTCGGTAATCTGGCGCAGCACCGTCAGTTTGCCATGCACCTCTGTCATGACCGTGCTCATCTCATAGCGCAATCCCAAATTGATCGTCAGGTTCGGCCACGAGCGCCAGTCATCCTGAACGTAAGCCGCCGCGATGGTCTGCCGAAATCCCCGCGGGCTGACCGCGCTCGGAATCGCCGCTGCCAGCGAAAATGGCTGGTTGGTCAGAAATTCAGAAATTGAGTTGAAAAGAAATTCACCTCCAGGGGTGGAAACGCCCAGCTTATTGTCCCGAATTCGCTCCATCCCAGGGCCGAATTTGAGAGAATGATTTCCCCTCACCAGTGAAATGTCGTCATAAGCCTGAATCGAAGTCCAATGGAAATGGAAATTCGTGGTGACGCCCAAGCCGCCGGTGAACGCGGTGATACCCGGGACGGTTACTTCTGCGGCATTTTGACCGGGGACGGTACCGAAGGACGGATTGCCTGCGGACGGATTGCCGCTTGCGAAGGTGAGCCCGGTCGTCGCCACTACGCGGTATATCCCGAACCGAAAGGAATTGAGAGTTCGTGGACCTAAGGTATGTCCTTCGCGCACGGTGAAGAATTGCCGCCGCGAATCGTATCCCGTCAGCTTGTTGTTCAGCTCGTCGGGCTGTCGCACTGTTCCATTGTCAAACATGTAGGTTCCCGAGACTTCGTCCCTTGCCGAGAATTTGTGATCCATCCTCGTCGTAAAATAATTCTCGGGTGTGACCTGCTGCTCCGAAAACGTATAAATTCCGGTGTCGCCCGAACCTAGAAGACTTCCGTTGGGCAGCGGGAAAAACGCATTCACAAAGCGCAGCACGCGGGGATCAACTGCAACTGCTCCGGTAGACAGGTTCCCCGCCCTCGCTCCCGCCGATGGCACCGTGTCCACCTGCGTGATGCCGGTGCTTGCTCGCAGCCCCTCATAATCGCCGAAAAGGAAAGTGCGGTTCTTCCAAAGGGGCCCACCCGCCGAGGCTCCAAATTGATTGCGGCGGAAAGGCGGCTTGGCGGAATCGAAGAAATTCCTCGCGTCCAGCGCGCTGTTGCGAATGAACTCGAAGACGTCGCCATGAAAGCTGTTCGTTCCCCGCCGCGTAGACGCACCGACCACTCCGCCCGAGGAACGGCCCACCTGCGCCGGATAGTTGCTGGTCAGGACGGTGAACTGCTCCACCGCATCCACTCCAAGGTTTACGCCCAGCGCGCTTCCGGGCGAGCCGTTGGCATAGTCGTTTACACTTATGCCGTCAAGACGCGCGTCATTTTGTCGCGGCCTTCCACCAGAGATCGTCATTTGCGTTCCGAAGCCATATCTTCCCTGCCCTGAAGACTGCGTGCGCGCAGTCGCCACGCCAGGCTCAAGGGCCGCCAAATCGGAGGCCGAGCGCCCGTTCAACGGTAACTCCGTCACATTTTGTGAATTGAGCACACCGCTCACGGTCGACGAGCCCGCTTGCCCTTTTCGCAAGTGCAACACGAAGTCGGCCACTGCATCGGCGTCAGCTCGAATCGTTACCCGCATGCTGGCTGGCTCGAAACCCGGAGCACTGGCGGTAACCTCGTAGTTTCCCGGCGCCAGGTTTGACACCTGGTAGGAGCAGTCTTGTTTTCCTGTGGCTGACGCGCTACTGCCATTGTCTCGATTGAGTATGGAAAGATGCGCGCTTGGAATGCCAGACCCGGATTCGCTTGTTACTTTCCCGGAAAGGGTTCTCGCGGCCACCTGCGAGAAAACCCGAAATGGGGTCAGAAATATCAGCAAGAAGGTGATGGGCGCTAGAGCAAGAACTGGTCTTACTCTAAACAATTCGGGATGGGGCAGACATGCCCCGCGAATGTATTCTTGCTGATAGTTTTTCCCAGCGTCAGAGCCACGAAGATCGCCAGGCGATTTGGGCATTATGCCAGACATCACGATTCCGGTAAGTTCTAAGACCCGCGCTACCCTGCGTTCCCTCCAGCCGGCAGGCGACGCTTTTCCAAATCCTGGTCAACGGTTTAGGGAACCACATCGTAAACCAGTATCTTGGCCTCTTCGATGGTTGCCTCCTTTGATTGAGGAATAGGAGGCACGAGGATAACCAGCCTCGGGATCGCCGCGTAAAACCGCTTGAGTTCGGGCACCAGCAGCGTGGTCTTCGCAATCGGTCCGGTCGCAGCTCTCCCCAGTCGTTCGTAGTGGTCCGCGTCGACCTGTTTGAACACTTCCACGAAGCCGGTTGTTCCGGTGTAGTAGATGCGTTTGGTTGGCACGTCAAAAACGAGTTCGTCCACACCACCTTCTGTGTCGATCGCATCGATCACTTTCCCGCTGTCCGAATCCATCACCACCAATTTACCGGGCTTATAGATATGTGACCGTTTCACGCGGCTGCCGATAAACAGCCGGTGGTGGGCCGCATCGACGTCCACAGCATGGGGCTCCGGCCCCCCGGTGATAGGCCACATGGCGATCACTTTGCGTTTTTCTCGATCAATGACCACTACCTGGCTGGTGTCACCCATCACTACAAACATTCTTGGCGACGCTGGATCCAGCACCAGCCCCGCCGGATTCAGCCCGTCGACCTCGATGCTTCCCGCGAGCTTGCCGTTCTTCAGGTCCACGATTTCGATCGAACCTTTAGCACCCTCTTTCTTGAGGCCATCGGCCCGGTCACCCAAGTAAAATAGATGGCTGGCCGGATCATAAACGCCGTTATCTGGCACTCTTCTCGAATCTTTGTCCAGTTCATGTCCGGTCAACGGGATGTTCTTGACCAGCTCGTAAGTATCCCCGCTAAATGCTTTGCACGTGGCATCTCCGTCGTCCACCCAGATTTCGTTGGTCTCAGGGAGATAGATGGTCTTGCGGGGATCTCCTCCAAAACCTGTGATCGTATGGATCACCTTGCCGGCGCGCAGGTCCACAACTTCAATGGTCCTCTGGTGCTCTCCTGGAACGAACAGGCGCTGGCCTTTGATGTCCACCGCCATGTGGTCGAAATAGCCCTCAACATTCGGCAATGGGATGCTCTGGATCTCTTTCAGTGGCGCGCTGGTCTGGCACCTCGCTGCCGGAATCAAGACCACACACAAAGCCAAGAAAATTGCTGTGTGCCTTTGCATTCTTTTGCTCCTCGACTGAACTTTCCCTGCATTTGCTTTGCACGGGCTGAAGCTTTGCGGCCGCGAATAAGCCGGCCCTTTAGCTTCGCTGAAGCACAGGGCGAAGTTCGCGGATATCCTTCACGTTCTCGAGAGCCAACAGCTTGTCGATTAGGGTCGCGCAAGTTGCGCCTCCCAGCACCGGCGCGATAAGGTCACGGGCCTTCCGAACGACCTCCTCGCGCGGCATCGGATTCTCGGCTGTCCCGCGTACGTCTCGGACCCACTCGCTCATCTGTGTGCCGTCGGCGAGCGTCACTTCCACGATGGCTTCGCGTCTCGGACGGCGGGCGTCGATCCGTGGGTCGGCAACCACCTGCACTTTGGCGCGCTGCCTTAGCACGTCAGGATCTTTCATGCGCGCTTTGTCGTGAGCCGATCGGAACGTCGCGGTCTTGTCCAGCAACATCAACGCAATCATGTGCTGCATGCAGATGTCCGGCATGTCGCGATTACTCACCGTGTTGGCTTCGTCGCTGGCGATTCGCACTACCACCTTCTGTACATCGTCGGCGGTAAACGAGCGCCGATTGAAGAAACCGGCAAGCGCATCGAGCGGAGCTTGAATTGGTGAACCCACCGTCCATTTCTTGATGTTCGTCCGCGTGATCTCGTAGCGTTCCCCGAGCTTTTCGACGAGTTGCGTCGGATCGGCCTTGACGACGCCATTTTCCCTGGGCGCCAGGGCCTGAAAAAAATTGTCAGGGCCGGAAAAAATGTCGTCAACACCTGTCCAACCTGAGCGGATCAGCATCGCGGCAGTGACTCCGCCGGCTGCGGGTTTTCCCCCAAATAGGAAAGCCTTCTCCATGTGCTCCGTGTCGCGGCTCCAGGCTCCCATTCCCGATGTTTGTTGAGCGCTGTAATCCAGCAGCAAACGCATCTGCTGGGCCCCCAGACCTGCGGCGCAGCCAGCGGCCGCGCCAGCGCCAAAAGCAGCCACCGTGCCGTGAGTGCTCCGGTGGGTAGCCACCTGGTAACCGGGCCCACCCATGCTCATCGTTACCCGCGTCCCGACATCATAACCAAGCGTCACGGCGCGCAAGAAGTGTTTCCCGGAAATTCCAAACTGCTCGCCGGCAGCCAATGCCGCGGGAACCACGGAGACACCGGGATGCGAGCGGGACGGACCGTGCGAATCGTCAGTCTCGTCAGCGTGAGCCAGCACTCCATTGGCCAGCGCCGCTTCGATGGGACCGCACACGATGTTTGAAGCGACTACCGTCGCAACCTCTTTACCACCATAGGCGCGCACAAATTCTATCGCTGCGTGTCCCGGACGAATCTCCGAGCCGGAAATCATCGCAGCCAGCGTATCCACAATGTGATGTTTCGCTTTTTCCACCACTTCGTCAGGTAGCCCACGCTCACACGCTTCGCTCATATACCTGCTGAGCTTGTCCATGACTGGACTCACCCCTAGCGCCGCCTCATCCTGGCTGCCGACTGCCTCAGCGAACGCTGCCACAGGCGGGATGGCCGTTGTTGCGAACGCCAAGCCGGCGAGTTCAAGCAGGTCCCGCCGGGTCAAAACTGCCCCGCCACTCCCTGCCGGTTCATCTGTGCGTCCGCTATGTCCCATGCGTGTTCTTCCCCTCCGGGCACCTTGCGCTAGAGTGAATTTGCTAAGGAGTGCGGGAGCACAACGGATTCGACCGCGCATTGAAGGTATGTCATTAACCGAATCGAATACCTGAAAACAGTATTAATTCTTTTTTAGCTGCGGGGAACACGTTTCGTTCCAATCGCATGCACATTCAGCTAGTTTTCCGTCAGCGCCTTCATAACCAGGAACAATTCTCCCTTCGCCTCAAAACCGATGCCCGGAATCTCCGGCAGCTTGACGTAGCCGTCCTTGACCGGTATCCCATCAGCAAATCCACCGAACGGCTGAAAAACTCCTGGATAGGATTCGTTGCCCCCCAACCCCAGACCCGCTGCGATGTTCAACGACATCTGGTGCCCTCCGTGCGGAATGCAGCGGATTGGCGACCACCCGTAGTCCTTCAGCATGCCCAGAATTCGAAGGTATTCGACCAGGCCGTAGCTCAAAGCGCAATCGAACTGCAAGATGTCGCGATCCGGCCGCACTTGCGCGTAGCGAATCAGATTTCGCGCATCCTGCATAGAGAACAGATTTTCGCCCGTGGCCATTGCTCCCGCATAATGATTCGCGACCCTGGCTTGCAGTTCAAAGTCCAGCGGGTCGCCTGGCTCCTCAAACCAACGCAGCCGGTAGGGGGCAAGTGCGCGAGCATAGGCAATGGCATTCTCCAAATCAAAGCGGCCGTTTGCATCCACCGCCAACTGGTCGGAACTCTTCAGGATTTTTAGTACCGCCTCTATTCGCCGCAAGTCTTCCGAAAGCGGCGCTCCACCGATCTTCATCTTCACCACGGAGTATCCAAGATCGAGATACCCGCGCATCTCATTCTGTAGCGCAGATAAGTCTTTCTCCGGATAGTAGTAACCGCCCGCCGCATAAACGAATACTTTGTCGTCGAAGACTCCTCCCCGAAAACGGTCTGCGAGTAACCGGAAAAGCGGCACCCCGGCGATCTTCGCCACCGCATCCCACACCGCCATATCCAGCACACCCACGGCCACCGATCTTTCGCCGTGTCCGCCAGGTTTTTCATTCCGCATGACCACGTCCCAGATTCGCATCGGATCCAGATTTTCGCCGCTTTCGTCGACTAACGTTTCAGGGTCCGCGGACTTGAGCCGCGGAACAAAGCGATCGCGCAGCAGTCCGCTTGGCGCGTATCTGCCGTTCGAATTGAATCCGAAACCGACCACGGGCTTGCCCTGGCGCACCACATCCGTAACCAGCGCAAGGACACTTACGGTCATTTGGCTGAAATCAATATAGGCGTTTCGAATTCCCGATTTGATGGGCACTACGGTCTCGCGGATATCTACAATCCTCACCACTCCGCCTTTCCGACGAAAATCTATTTTGCTCAGGCTCGCTGCAGTAAGGGCCGCAGTTCCCGGATATCTTTTACTCGTTCCAGGTTTAGCACTCTGTCCATGAGGTTGGCGCACTGGGCCGGTCCGAGGATCGGCGCTATCAAATCACGAGATTTAGCAACAATCTCCTCACCGGTCATGGGGTTGTTGGGAGTGCCCCGAACACTATCAACCCGCTGTGTGAGGTGCCCTCCCTCCGTCAGTTGGACCTCCACGATCGCCACGCGCAAAGGCATGAGGCGTTCTAACTGCTCATCCGCAATCAATTTCACCTTTTCCCGTTCCCGGAGCGTCGCCGGATCCTTCAGGCGCGCTTTGTCATGTGCCGAACTGAACGT
>Ga0066685_10000657_pt1 | contig 12845 bp, 12 predicted proteins | sample GraSoiAngelo_134_FD_62305 | JGI IMG/M metagenome (GOLD analysis project Ga0066685, IMG submission 62305) | Grasslands soil microbial communities from the Angelo Coastal Reserve, California, USA - 14_0929_05_30cm | ecosystem: Environmental > Terrestrial > Soil > Grasslands | place: USA...
GAGACACTGGACCGCAAGCTCGAAGGGATTCTGGAAATCTACGAAAAGTTCTGCGGCGTCGATCCGCGCGAAGAGCCGATGAAAGTTTTTCCGGCCATGCACTACACCATGGGCGGAATCTGGGTGAATGCCGAAGATCAGGCCACCAATGTTGCCGGCATTTACGCGGCGGGCGAGTGCGAATACCAATATCACGGCGCGAACCGGCTCGGAGCGAACTCGCTTGTGTCATGTATTTTTGGCGGAGGCCTTGCGGGGCCGGCGACGGTGAAATACGCGAAAAGTCTTGAAAAGGGTGCGGAATCGACGGCATCCGCCGTCTTTGATTTGGAAAAAAAGCGCCAGGAAGGAAAAAATCGACAACTCATCAGCCAGGATGGTTCGGAGAACCCCGTCACGATCTGGCGCGAACTGGGAGACGTGATGACGGAGCACGTGACCGTCACGCGCATCAATAAGAATCTGGAGATGGCCGACGGGAAGATTCGAACGCTGCAGGAGCGCTACAAGAAAATTAATCTAAGTGACCGGACGAAGTGGTCGAACCAAACGCTGAACTTCGCGCGCGAACTAGAAAACATGATTATTCTCGCGCGAGTTGTTACGCTCGGCGCGCTGGCTCGCAACGAATCGCGCGGGGCGCACTACAAGCCAGACTTTCCGGACCGCGATGACGTCAATTGGTTGAAGACCACGCGCGCGAAATGGGTGAACAACGACATCCAGCTTACATATGAACCGGTGGATATTTCTTTGATCAAACCGCGGCCGCGCCGTTACGACGCCGCAAAATAGAAATTGTAGCTCAGGCCCACAGGCCTGAGGTTTTTGGCGGTTGAGGGATTATGGCTGAAACCAAGCAAGTCATCGTCAGAGTAAAGCGGCAAGCCGGACCAAAAGAGGCGGCGCACTGGGAGGAATTTTCTCTCAAGTGGCGGCCTTCGATGAACGTCATCATTTGCCTGCGGGACATCGCGGAAAATCCCGTGACGCGCGACGGCAAGAAAACGACTCCCGTTTCCTACGATTCGAATTGCCTGGAAGAGATTTGCGGGTCTTGCGCGATGCTCATCAACGGCAAGGCGCGCATGGCGTGTTCAGCGCTGGTCGACAAGCTCGAGCAGCCGATTCGAATCGAGCCGATGTCGAAGTTTCCGCTGGTGCGCGATTTGACGGTTGATCGGCAGTTCATGTTCGAAAGCCTCAAGCGGGTGAAGGCCTGGATCCCCATCGACGGCACGTACAACCTCGGTGAAGGGCCGCGCGTGTCGCCCGAAATTCAGGAAAAAGGCTATCCGCTCTCGAACTGCATTACCTGCGGGAACTGCCTCGAGGTTTGCCCGCAGGTGAATGAGCACAACCAGTTCGTAGGCGCGGCCATCATCAGTCAAGTGCGGCTTTTTAATTTGCACCCAACGGGAGCGATGCACAAGAGCGAGCGTTTGAAAGCGCTGATGGGTCCCGGCGGCATCCAGGAATGCGCCAACGCGCAGAACTGCGTTCACGCTTGCCCGAAGGGCATTCCGCTGACGGAGTCCATCGCCGAAGTGAACCGCGATGCGTGGAAACAAGCGCTTCTCGGCTGGCTAGTAGGGTAAACTCTCACCGCAATCCGAAACTTGGGGGAAAACAATGCGTCGTGTTCTTGCCATGTTGTGCGTTAGCTCGTTTTTATGTGCCGGCCTCGTTCTCTCCCGGCGTGCTTCGGCCGATGACATTGCCGAGCGCGCGAAGAAGCTCCACTTTTCGTCGATCGTGCTGGATACGCACGACGACACCACGCAGCGTTTCTTTTCCAAGGACTACGATATCGGCAAACGCAATTCCGACGGGCACGTGGACATCCCACGCATGCGCGAAGGCGGGATGAACGCTATTTTCTTTTCGATCTGGATCGATGGGCGCATTATGGGCCCGCCGGCGGTGCAGAAGGCGCTCGATCAAATTGATGCCGTCCATGAGAATGTTCGCAAGTATTCGAAAGATCTGGTGTTGTGCCGTACGGCCACCGAAGTTCGAGAGGCGCACGCGCAGGGTAAGATTGCCGCGCTCATCGGAGTCGAAGGCGGGCACATGATCGGCAACGACATTCGCGTTTTGCGCATGTTCGGCGACCTGGGCGTGCGCTACATGACGCTCTCGCATTTTTACAATGACGAATGGGCGGATTCCTCGACGGATAAGCCGGTTCATAACGGACTTACGGACTTCGGTAAGGACATTGTGCGCGAAATGAACCGGCAGGGAATCATGGTGGACATTTCGCACGTCAGCGACAAGACCTTTTATGATGCTCTAGAAGTCAGCAAGGCGCCGCTCATTGCCTCGCACTCCTCTTGCCGGGCCCTCTGCAATCACCCGCGCGACATGTCCGACGACATGATTAAAGCGCTTGCCGCGAAGGGCGGGGTAATCCAGATCAACTATGAGAGGAGTTTTATTGACCAGGCCTATAAAGATGCGTCGGACAAACTGTCGGGCGGGGTTGTAGCGGCGTTCGACCAACTCAAGAAAGAATGCGGCGACGACCAGGAATGCTTTGGGCGGAAGATGGCTGAGAAACAGAAACAAGCCACCGCGGAAGGAAAGCTCCCGCACGTGAGCTGGGAAAGGATCATCGAGCACATCGATCATGTCGTGAAGCTCGTCGGTGCCGACCACGTCGGCTTGGGCTCCGATTTCGACGGTGCCGACATGCCAGAAGGTATGGAGGATTGCTCGAAACTTCCCAAAATCACGGAAGCGCTGCTGAGGAAGGGATATTCGGAGGAGGATATTCGCAAGATTCTCGGCGGCAACACGCTCCGCGTGATGGGGCAAACGGAAAAGGTCAGCATGGAGCTGCAGGCGCAATAACAGATGGTGGATGCTCTGTGGAGAAATGAGAGTTGAAATGCTGCGAACCATCGTCACGGCTGGGGTTTTCGTTTCAGCCGGGGCCTTCCTGGCGGCGGCCGTGACGGCGGACGATATTTCCGCACGGGCGAAGAAACTGCATTTTTCCTGCATTGTCGTGGACACGCACGACGACACAACGCAGCGGTTTCTCGACGGAAGATTCGATATCGGAGAGCGCAGCTCCAGCGGGAGCATTGACGTCCCGCGCATGAAGGAGGGGGGGCTCGGCGCAATCTTTTTTTCGATCTGGATTCCGAGCAAGGTCACTGGACCGGAAGCGGTGAATCGCGCTATGGCGCAAATCGACGCGGTGCGCGAGCAAGTTCGCAAGCATCCGAAGGATATGGTGCTCGCTACAACTGCGGCCGAAATTCGTGAAGCCCGCAAGCAAGGAAAGATTGCCGCGCTAATGGGAGTTGAGGGCGGCCACATGATCAATGCGAACCTCGGGGTGCTGCGAAGCTACGCGGCGCTGGGAGTTCGGTACATGACGCTCACGCACAGCGGTAACGACGAGTGGGCGGATTCCTCGACGGATAAGGCAGTGCACAATGGACTCACAGATTTCGGCAAAGAAGTAGTTCGCGAAATGAACCGCCTCGGGGTCATCGTGGACATTTCGCACGTCAGCGACAAGACGTTTTACGACGCGCTGGAAACAAGCAAGGCGCCGCTCTTCGCTTCGCACTCGTCGTGCCGAGCGATTTGCGACGCGCCACGCAACATGACCGATCAGATGATGAAGGACCTTGCGGCGAAGGGCGGCGTGGTGCAAATCAACTATCACGTCGGGTTTCTCAGCCAGGAATTCCGCGATGCGGAGAAGGCCAATCCGGAAATCAACAAGGCGATCAGCGCGGAAGTGACGAAACGGTGCGGAGAGAATGAGGGCTGCCAGCTCATGGAGGGCGACCGGATCACGCGTGAGTACGTCGAACAGGGCAAACTTCCGCGTGTCGATTTCAGCAAGATCATCGAACACATCGATCATGCGGTGAAGGTGGCGGGCGTGGAGCATGTTGGCCTGGGTTCGGATTTTGACGGCGCAAATATGCCCTACGGCATGGAAGACGCGACAAAGCTGCCGAAGATTACCGAAGCTTTGTTGAAAAAAGGCTACTCTGAGGGTGAAGTAAAGAAAATTCTCGGTGAAAATACTCTGCGTATTATGACGGAAGTCGAGCGAGTCAGCCGCGAGTTGAATGGTGGGAAGTAAAACCAGGCTAAGAGATTTCAAACGTATGCATAGGGAGCGTTGAGAAATGAAACGTGCAAAGTGGTTTGCCGCCGCTGCGGTAGTGGGAACCTTATTTTTCGGTTGCAAGGCGAAAGAGCAGACGGCCGAGGCGCCACCGCCGGAGCAACCTAAGGCCGAGGCTCCAGCCCAGCCAAAGGCGGAAGCACCGGCTCCCGAGCCAGCACAACCCGCGGCGACGGCGAGCGCGCCGTCAGCAGCGCCGCGATCTGGTTATGACCGCGCACTTCTTCGCGCGTCGATGCTCAAGGACAAGGCACCGGAGACATTCCAGGTAAAGGTCGCGACCACGCGGGGAGACTTTGTTGTGACCGTGAATCGCGCCTGGGCTCCGATTGGGGCTGACCGCTTCTACAATCTGGTGAAGCACCACTTCTATGACAACGCGAGTTTCTTCCGTGTGGTGCCTGGCTTCGTGGTGCAGTTCGGAATCAGCGCCTATCCGCCCGTTTCGGCGGCGTGGGACAAGGCCAACATCAAGGATGAACCTGTCGCGCAGTCCAATAAGCGTGGATACCTGACGTACGCGAAGACGAGCATGCCCAATACCCGCTCGACGCAAATCTTCATCAATCTAAAGGACAACACCGGGCTCGATCAGCAAGGCTTTTCACCTTTTGGCTTCGTGGATGCTCAAGGGATGAAAGTCGTCGACATGTTGTATGACCAATACGGCGACAGCGGGGGGCCCGACCAGGATCAAATCTCCAAGCTGGGGAAGCCCTATCTCGACAAGGGCTGGCCGAAGCTGGACTCCATCAAGACCGCCACGCTGATGGGGGCGGCTCCGGAGGCCGCGAAACCCTAATTATTTTGGCCTGGGATTGATTACTTTTTTGGATGCGGTGCATCTAAACTTTGTAGGGCTGACCCTTTGACAAGGGGGCGGCCGGGAAAGTATCCTTCGATTTCATGAAAACCTGCTGCCAGATGATGTGTTGTCCATGCATGTGCAACGCTGCGTGTTGCACGACACCCATCTCTGGCCAGAGGAGTTTCCGGACTTAAGTTTTAGCCGAATCATAAAGTTCCGAAGCCCACATGCCAGAGAATCTGGTTATGTGGGCTTTTTGTTTTGGAACGAGAATTTTTCGGAGGCAAGAACCTGGGAGCTGAGGCTTATGAGAGTTGCAACCCTACCCGAAATTGAAGAACGGCACACACGGGAAGCCATCGAAGCGGAGATCGTGCGTTTTGAAGAAAAGGCTCAGCAATTGCAGAGCGGCGCCCTCACTGCGGAACAGTTTCGCCCTTTTCGCTTGAAGCACGGCACGTACGGCCAGAGGCAGCCGGGCTTCCAAATGCTGCGCGTCAAGATCGCTGCGGGCGTGCTCAAGCCCGCGCAGCTTCGCGTGCTGGCGGAGATTGCGGACGAGTACTCGACGGGACGGGGCCACCTCACTACGCGGGAAAACATTCAATTTCATTTCGTGAAACTTGAAAACGTGGGCGCCGCCATGCGCTTGCTCGCCCATGCGGGGCTTACCACGCGCGAGGCTTGCGGTAACACCGTGCGCAACGTCACAGCCTGCCCGGTGGCCGGAATCTGCCCTGGGGAAGCGTTTGACGTGACGCCGTACGCATTGGGCGTGTCGCGGTATCTCCTGCGTCATCCCGATTTTCACGACTTGCCACGCAAGTTCAAGATTGCTTTTTCCGGCTGCGAGAACGATGGCGATTGCGCGGTGGCAGGAATCCACGATGTTGGGCTCATCGCGCGAGTCCGAGGCAGCAATGGCACGTCGCGTCGCGGATTCAAGGTTCTCGTGGGCGGAGGGCTGGGAAGTTTGCCGACGGAGGCCGCGGTGCTCGCCGATTTTCTGCCCGAAGAAGAACTGCTGCCGACCATCGAAGCCATTCTGCGGGTTTTCACCGAAACGGGGAACCGTAAGAACAAGCTGCTGGCGCGATTGAAGTACGTCTTACGCGCAAAGGGCATCGAAGAATTTCGCCGCCTGGTGGCGGAGAAACGCAAAGTGTCGCAGGCTCCCGCGGAAGTTTTTACAGTACCCACACCGATCAAGCCTTCGCTGGTCACTATCGCGCCAGCGCCTTTGTCTTTTTCGGCGGCGGGCGCGCAAAATGATCCCGAATACGACCGCTGGGCCGAACACAATCTGATGTTTCAGCGTCAGGCTGGATACGGGGCTGTGTGGGTGAAACTTTCCGCGGGCACTTTTTATAGCAACCAGATGCGCGGCCTCGCGGATGTTCTGGAAAAAAACGAACTGAGCGGCGTGCGCATAGCGGTCAACCAGGATCTCGTCATTCCGTGGGTGCCGTTTGACCGTGTGCGCACAATTTACGACGGACTTGGCGCATTGGATCTGGCCACGCCCGGGGCGCGCACGATTTCTGACGTCACGGGCTGCCCCGGAGCTACCACCTGCAATCTGGGGATCACGCGATCTCTTACGCTGGCCGAAGTGCTTTCGCGCGAGTTGGACGGATACACTGACCCGGAAATCCAGAAGCTGCGCATTAAGATCAGTGGCTGCCCCAATTCCTGCGGACATCATCATATTGCCGATATCGGTTTTTACGGCAACGTAAGGAAAGTTGGCGAGCAGCAGGCGCCTTACTATCAGCTTTTGCTCGGTGGCAGGGTGAACGCAGATGGCGTGCGTTTTGCGCGGCAGATCATGGCCGTGCCGGCGCGGCCCATTCCGGCGATCATTCGCGAACTCCTAGCTTTTTATCAGTCGGACCGGCAACGAGCTGAAACGTTTTCGGCTTGGGTGTCGCGCACGCCGGACAAAGCGATTAGGGAACGGCTGCTTCCCTTGGCGGAGGTGACGACTACCACCGAGGATCTTTTCGTGGACTGGGGCGACACGGAGACCTATTCGCTGAAGCTGGGCCGCGGGGAGTGCGTGGCATGAGGGGCAAAGTTTATCTCGTTGGCGCGGGCCCAGGTGATCCTGAACTGCTCACCCTGAAAGCGGCCCGGCTGCTCGCAGGCGCCGACGTGGTGCTGCACGATGCGCTCGTCAGCATTGGTGTTTTGGCGATGATTTCGCCCGATGCCGAGATCATCAACGTGGGAAAGCGCGCGGGGTACAAACTTCTTACCCAGGACGAAATCAACGCGCTGCTGGTGTCTTACGGGCGGACGCGTTCCACCGTTGTCCGACTGAAAGGCGGCGATCCGTCGGTCTTTGGCCGGGCCGGGGAAGAAATCGAAGCCCTTCGCAAGGCCGGAATTGAGTATGAAATTGTTCCGGGGATCAGCGCCGCACTGGGAGCCGCGGCGGCGGCGGGAATCTCGCTCACCGACCGCCGGGTCGCCTCGCAAATTCTCCTTACCACTTTTTCCCGCGGAATCGACGGCAGTGTGATGGATTGGGGTTGCGTCACCAGCACGACCACACTGGTTCTCTACATGCCCGGGGCAGATTATGCGGAAGTTTCAGAGCGATTGCTTGCGGGCGGACTTCCGGGGGACCTTCCTTGCGTAATCGTTTCCCAAGCCACTGGCTCTCAGCAGCGAGTGCGCTGGTCGAGCGTCGCGGCGCTGGCCAGTGAAGAAAGACTTCCGGCGCCGGCTCTGCTGATCGTTGGCCGGATGGCGTCACAGGACGTCGCCGAGCTCAGTGGGTCTTTTTGGGGCACAAATCGAAAAGATCCGGGCACGAAACATACGTCGGTAATTTAGTTCGTCAGGAGCGTAACCATGAGTGCAGAAGTAAAGGCAGGGAAGACGGGAAATCGTTGGAAGCTGTCGCTGGACACTTGGGCGGTGCTGGTGGCGTTCGTCCTGGCGTTGCTGGTGCGCACGGGTGTCTTCAAACATATCCCCTGGTGAAGATTCTCAGGAAAATGGAGATAACGAAACATGGCTGATGTAATCACGGTTCCGCAGGTTCAGCCGGTCCAACCGGCGCTGCGGTTTTTGCGCGTCATTCCAGGCGTTCTGTTGCTGGCCGTTGTCGGCTACGCGGGCAAACTGCTGGAGCAAAACGTCGGTGCCTACGCGAAGGCTCATCACTGGACGTTTCCGAACATCGAATACGTATTGTGGGCGATTGTTCTGGGCTTGGTGATTTCCAATACTGTTGGTGTTCCCGCGATTTTCCGGACAGGCGTCGCCACGTACGAATTCTGGCTCAAAGCAGGCATTGTGCTGCTCGGGGCGCGCTTTCTTCTGGGCGACATTTTGAAGCTCGGCGGCGTCAGCCTGGTTCTCGTGGCCATTGAAATCGTCGGTTCGCTCGCGTTCATGACGTTTCTCGGACGGCTGTTCAAACTCAAACCCAAACTTACGACGCTGCTGGCCGTCGGCTCAGCCGTGTGCGGCGTGAGCGCCATTATTGCCACCAAGGGAGCCATCGAGGCCGACGACGAAGATTCCTCGTTTTCGATCGCTGCAATTCTCGCGCTGGGCGCTCTGGCTTTATTCACGTTTCCGGTCATCGGACATTTTCTGCATTTGAGTGACAAGGCGTATGGACTGTGGGCCGGCCTCGGCGTTGACAATACCGCGGAGGCTACCGCTGCGGGAGCGCTGTACTCCGACGCCGCTGGAAAACTCGCCGTACTTGTCAAGTCCACGCGCAACGCCATGATCGGATTCGTAGTGCTCGCCTACGCGATTTATTGGGCCAGCAAAGGCCAGGCGCAGGCGGTAGGGAACAAGGCGGCATTCCTCTGGCAGAAGTTCCCGAAGTTTGTGCTCGGCTTCCTGCTGATATCGGTTCTGGCGACGTATCACTTCTTTAACAAGGATCAGGTTGGGGCGCTCGCCAATCTTTCGCGCTGGGCGTTTCTGCTCACTTTTGCGGGGGTCGGACTGCGTACCAATTTCAGTGAGATGCGCAAGCAGGGACTCCGGCCATTCGCTGTCGGAGCCATTGGCGAAGTAGCGATTGCGGGATTTACGCTAGCTCTGGTATACGGCACAAGCAAACTCTTCGGGTGGTAAGTTAGTTTTAATTTAAGGATGTGTGCGTTGCAGTTCGTGGGCCTTGCCTCAGCAAGAAGCCCGCAGTCCGTCCCTTATTCGCTCTTCCGCTGCTGCACGCCTCTCACGGCGCCGAGAATCAGATTGTAAGCGGCTTGGCGGGAGAGGCCGGCTTTGTCGCGGTCGTCAAAGGGCGTCGAGGCGACGCCGAATGCAGCTACCTTTTCATATTTGAACATTTCGGTGAGTGCGGCAGCCAATTCCATGCTCGTCGGCCCTCCGGGAACGGTGAGCGGATGGCCGGGCACTTCGCGCGGGTCGAGTGCGTCCATGTCGACGTGGACGTAAATCACGTCCGTGGCATCCGAGAGGCGCTTCATCTCGCGGTGCAAATTTGCGGAGCGTGTACGAACGTCCTCTAGCGTGAGTTGCTGAATGTCGGAGCGATCGAGAAGCTCTTGCTCAAGAGGGTCGGTGTCGCGCACGCACATCGACGATGTGGCGCGTAGGAAGTGCGGGTTCAAGGCCCGCCTTGAGACGTATACGCGTGAGGCACTGCCCGGCGGCGATTGCGACGGGCATTCCACCAAGCATGCCGCTCAGCGTGGTCTCGGGAGTGTTGAAATCACCATGCGCGTCGATGAATACCATGCCTACGCGCAAGGGCTTTGCGGTGGGACCGGAATGTTGCAGACCGCTGAGCATGCCAAGAATTCCGTTGCAGTTCGCGAGGAGGCCGACGGGCAGGTAACCGCTGCGGCGTTCTTCGGAAACCAGTTTTGCGAGATCGCCGCTGGCCAGCGCGAGTTTGTTCCAGGAGCCGTAAGCCTTTTCCTCGTCGGTAGTCAACGCCGTGGTCGAAGCTGGCTTCGTCTGGACGCGTTGATCCTCGAGCAGCTTTTGGATTCCGCCCTGCTCCAGATAATCTGGGCCACGCGAAGTATCGGGCACATTCCGCTCGCCCACGTAGGGCATCTTGACGAGCGCCACGTGAACTGGATTTCCATGGCTGTCTTTAGTCTGAGCAAACGAGACTGCCAGCAGCAGCAGAAGACTAAAAGTCAACAGCGTCATGCAGCGTTTCATCATTGCCATTTCTGCGATCTCCGTGGTCCGAAACTACAACCCCAGGACCGTGACCAGCTCACGCACCGATGCCGACGACTTTTGCAACGATGCGTTTTCTTCCGGCGTGAGCTTGATCTGGATGATTTCTTCAACGCCCTTGGCGCCGAGCTTCACCGGCACACCTACGAACAGTCCTTTGATCCCGTACTCCCCGTCGAGGTACACGGCGCAGGGCAAAATCTTTTTCTTGTCCTTGAGAATCGCTTCGACCATTTCCACGGCTGCCGCGGACGGCGCGTAGTATGCCGAGCCGGTCTTTAGCAAGTTCACGATTTCGGCGCCGCCTTTACGCGTGCGCTCCACGATGGCGTCAATGCGTTCCTTCGGCAAAAGATCGGGGAGGGGAATTCCCGCCACCGTCGAGTACCGCGGGAGAGGCACCATATCATCCCCATGACCGCCCAGCACGAACGAGTGCACGTTTTCCACGCTGACCTTGCATTCCATCGCCACAAATGAACTCATGCGCGCGGAATCCAGCACACCTGCCATCCCAAGCACGCGGTTCTTGGGGAAACCACTGACCTTGAGAGCCGCCTGCGCCATGGCATCGAGCGGATTCGTCACCACGATGATGATGCAGTTTGGCGAATGCTTCACGATTTGCTCGACGACGGCCTTGACCACGTCGTAATTGGCTTTCAGCAAATCGTCGCGACTCATGCCTGGCTTGCGCGGAAAGCCCGCAGTGATGACCACCACGTCGCTTCCGGCCGTTGCGGAGTAATCGCCGGTCGCCGTGGAAATGCCTAGCGCGTGTGAATCTGTCCGCGTGATCGGCCCGGATTCCACCATGTCGAGCGCTTTGCCTGCCGGTGGCCCATCCAAAATATCGGTCAGCACCACGTCGGCCAGCTCCAGATCCACGATTCGCTGGGCCGTGGTCGACCCCACGAATCCTCCGCCCACTACCGTCACCTTTTTTCTGCTCATGCCGCTCCTTGTCTCCAACTAATGTATATTTGCCGTATTTTTCGGAATCTCTGTGCCTCTGCGTTGGAATTTTCCTCCTAACTAACGAGCCACAGCAGCACCTTTCATATTTTCAATGATGGCGGACGCAAACGCCGAAGTTCCCACTTTCGTCGCACCTGGCATCAGCCGCTCGAGATCGTAGGTCACACACTTCTGCTGAATAGTCCGCGCGATGCCATCCTCGATCAGCGTGGCCGCTTCCTTCCAGTCTAGAAACTCGAACATCATCGCGCCAGAGAGCATCACCGAACTTGGGTTGATGACATCTTTGTCCGCATACTTTGGTGCGGTGCCGTGGGTGGCTTCGAAGACGCCGAATCCATCGCCGATATTTGAACCGGGCGCCATGCCCAGGCCGCCAACTTGTGCCGCGCACGCATCGGACAGGTAGTCTCCGTTCAAATTGGAAGTGGCCAACACGCTGTATTCATCCGGTCGAGACAGGACCTGCTGAAACACAGAGTCCGCGATGCGATCGTTGATTAGCAGTTTCTGCTTCCACTGTCCTTTGCCGTGAGTCGAGTAAATCGAATCGAGCGTTTGTTTTACTTCGGCGTATATCGTCTTCTTGAACGCGTCCGTAGCCTGCTCGAGTCCGGGCTCGATCATGGCTGCGTTCTGTTCCACAGTGAGGACAGAATTTTTGTCGACATTGTCGACGATCCAGCTTTCGCGCTCGGTGATGGTCTGCGCGCGAAACTCTTCGCGTGCCAGGTCATAGCCCCAATCGCGGAAGGCGCCTTCGGTAAATTTCTGGATGTTGCCCTTATGCACAAGCGTCACGCTCTTGCGCTTGTTTGCCAGTGCGTACTTGATCGCGCGGCGCACCAGTCGTTTCGTCCCTGTCGGCGAAATTGGCTTGATGCCCACGCCAGAGTCCCAGCGAATCTGCTTCTTCCCATCCTTCAGCATTTCATTGTTTAAGAACTCGAGGAGCTTCTTTGCTTCCGGCGTACCGGACTTCCACTCGATACCGATATAAACGTCTTCGGTGTTCTCGCGAAAAATGAACACGTCCATTTTTTCCGGTGCACGTACGGGGGAGGGAACACCCTGGAAGTAGCGCACCGGACGCTCGCAGGAATAAAGATCCAGGAGCTGCCGCAGTGCCACGTTCAGCGAACGAATGCCACCGCCAACTGGCGTGGTGAGCGGTCCTTTAATGGCCACGCGAAAATCGCGAATTGCGTCCACCGTATCGTTCGGCAGCCATTCGTTGAACGTTTTGAAAGCCTTCTCGCCAGCGAACACTTCGAACCAGGCCACGCGTCGCTTCCCGCCGTAGGCCTGCTCCACCGCTGCGTCGAATACCCGCCGCGACGCTTTCCAGATGTCACGCCCCGTTCCATCTCCCTCAATGAATGGAATAATCGGCGAGTCCGGCACTTGCAACTCGCCGCCGCTGTAGCCGATCGGCTTGCCATCGGAAGGAACAACCTTCCCGTTATACGAACTCTTCATGAACACGGCTCCTTGGAATAAGTTCCACTGCACTACTGGCGCACGAAGAAGGGGTACGCCGCGCCGAAACAACTGCCTTACAACCCGGCAGGCTCGGGTAAACTGGTGAAGATATCACATTCGCGCGGGCCGGGAGTATAATCACGCGCGATTCTCAAAACAGGAGAGATCACCATGGTCATGGATTGGAATCAGTACCATAAGGAAATCGGCGGCAGAGTGGGTGAG
>Ga0066685_10000661_pt1 | contig 12811 bp, 11 predicted proteins | sample GraSoiAngelo_134_FD_62305 | JGI IMG/M metagenome (GOLD analysis project Ga0066685, IMG submission 62305) | Grasslands soil microbial communities from the Angelo Coastal Reserve, California, USA - 14_0929_05_30cm | ecosystem: Environmental > Terrestrial > Soil > Grasslands | place: USA...
AAAAATGGCAAAGCCCGGAGACCCAAATTTCCAACGCCTAATCGACGCGTCCGTTTAGCTGGCAGTGCTCGCGTCCGAATAACGCGAGTCGTGGTTGGCACCGTTCGCAGCAACATCGAATCCTGTTTGCCTTCGACATATTCCGGAGAGACGGCAAGTACGGTCGCCCGCCATCCACACTTAGCAAAATACGGCAACGACATGCGGACTCGCTGATGATCTGGCGCGTTGATCGGTGGAAAGTGCGGGGACACAATTAGGACGTGGCGCTGAGTCATGGCTTACGATGCGGTCGCGAAACTCAGGTTGGCGGACGCAGGGTTTGGTGACTTAGACTGAAGGGCGACGTCCGCCGCCGCGAGCAACGTATCTTGTTGCTTCTCCCAACAGAACTCTTCCGCCGCTGCTTTGACCGCGGCGGCTTTGGCTAACCTTAGTTTGGTCTGCTCGTTCACCAAGTTCTCGATGGCCGTCGCCAGCGCGTGCGGGTCGTTGGCCGGAATCAGAGATCCGATTTCGGGTCGGCGTGCGAAGACTTCTCGCTGACCGGCAGTATCAGTTGCGATAATCGCCAAGCCTGCTTGCAAGTATTGAAAAACTTTGTTGCTGACAGTCAATTCCCGGTTGAAGCAATATGGAACCTCAAGCGCCAAGCCGATGTCGTGCTCGGCGATTCGTGAAAGCAACTCTCCATTGGGCACGGTAGGATGAATAAAGAATCTTCCGCGCCACAACTCAGGCACAATTCGATTCAAGCATTGACGCGTGTTCTCAGGGCAATTACCGCGCAGATGTATTTCCAAGGGAACAGATATTATTCGCAGTGATCGAATCAGCGTTTCGAGTCCACGCCCTTCGCCGATTGTTTGCGAGAACCAATGCAACGATGGAAGCCGTCTGTCCGAACGGTCGCGCATTTCACCATCAATCCTGGCTCGCTCGGCGAACGGGAACACATTGTAAACAACGTCCGGCCGTGGCGCCGCGTATGCCGTGCTTAAGGCACCCGCCAAAGCATGCGATGTCGTGACGCGATAGTCGCATTGCCCGATCAACTCGGCCTCATAACTCCTGAGTTGCTCGACTGGACGTCTGATGCGATCCCTGGGCAGAAGATCTTCTGAGAACCAGTCTTCGAAATCGACACCGACGCGCATTCCCTGCTTCAGTAACTGTTTGCCGACCCAGAGTCCCGCTTCGGAATGAACTATCGTTAAGTCAGCCTTCTCGTGCAGTGCGCTCTTCAGCATCCCATTTACGTCGTAGCCAAGCACCGACGGAGTGAATCTGCCGAAACGAGTATGCGTCTCGTAAGCGAGTCTGCGACGAGCACGAACGGTAATGTTCTTTGAGCGTCTGGTAAACGAAAGCGGACGCAGATCGAGAATTGGATCAAAACGCCATCGCCGGTTAGCCGTCAATTCACGATCTCGTTCGGCCAGCTCCGAGTCAAACCAAACTCCGCGCACTGTAACCTCATGACCAGCAGCAGAGAGCGCTTCCGCCTCCTTCTGCGGCCGTGGCGCCGCGCAGAGATGGCCGGCGATTAGAATCAGAATCTTACTCATCAATGCTCCGGTCTCATCATTACGTGACGATTTCCTGCCAAGTTTCGGAAACGCGCAAAGGATTAGCCGGCGGCCTCATGGTAAAAGTTAACGTATCGAGCGGCGCACTTTTCCAGTGTCAGGTTCTCCAAGATGAATTCCCGAGGAGCGAAGTCGTTAGCTGCTTGTCTATCGAGGAACTCTCTCAGCTTACCGGAAAACTGATCGATGTCTTTGAACTTCACGCCGCACCGATCGTCCCAATAGGGCACCGAGGTGACCGGCGCGAATTTAACTTTGTGCGGATAGTAAGAAGGATCCTGCCAATAGCCCCCGTGGTCCCAGGCCAACATCGGTACGCCGCATGAAAGAGCTTGCTGATAAGCGATGCCCTGCGTTTCATGTTCGCACAGAAAGATCATCATCTTGCTGCGGGTAAGTAGCCGATGAAAGTCCTCTTCGCGGTAAGCACCATATCTAAGGCTGACGATGGTCATTTGTGCGCGCTGAAGTTGGGCAGTGATTGGTTCGATTAGCTCGTGCTCGGCGCAATCGCGCTTCCACATCACTTTGTCGTAGAGAAGAATGTCGATGTCCTTGCTTTCGGTTGGCGCGGGCGACCATCTCTCAGTGTCGATCCCGACCGGGCATGCCTTTACCGTATCACCCCACGCCGGGGCGCACATTTCACGCATCCACTCACCGGGAACCAACACCTTGCGAATCGCCAGTCGCGCTAACAAATCTGGATCGTCAGAAGGATGTGAATACACCGCCGCGCCGAACACGATCGGATTTTGCCATTCGACCTTCTTCAGAAGGTGCGGCTTCCCGATAATTCCAACAACCTCGCTCGTATTACCGGCCGCATATTTGTAATCATTGACGCGATACGGAACCTTGATGCGATCAAGTCCCGCGCGCAGGTTTAGAAAAACCCGCATCTGCCCGCCCGGCTGCGCTTTTCCTCGAAGGATCCGCCGCGCAATCCTGCGCGAATAGCGGTCCGTTGGAAACCAGCGATCAGTGATCGGCGCTTCTTCGTAAAAGAGATTCAACATCCTCATTAGACGGATCGGTTTTATTGCGGGACGTTACTCGTCAGCAGCTAGATTCCTGGCAGTACTTGCAAACCGGTTGTTCAGTTTCTGCGGAGGCATTCAACCACTGCCGGCAAAACCGCCTCCGCCACCTTGATACTTCCCGCATCGGTAAAGTGGCAGTCGTCATAAAACATTTCCAATGACTTAGGGATGACCTGGTCGAGTTTCAAGAAGCAAGATCCCGCTTCCGCCGCGGCTTTATTTTGCGCGTTGTTAAACCGTTGCATCTCACGGTACAGCCAGTCCCCCGAAGCTCGGAACGCCACCTTCCCTTCATAGGGCGAGAACCATCGGACGGAATCCTCCGCTTCCGTCATCTCCTCTTTCCACAAAACCGGTTGGCCCAGCAACAGAATCGGGATGCCATTACGACGGGCAAGACTGATGATGGACTGTACGCCAGCGAGGAATCGAGGCAGAGGATCGGGGTTTCTGGTCGCAGGTTCACGAAGCGGCAGCGCACGAAACCTCTCCGCGGCTTCCTTGAGCTCCTTCGTTGAGCTCCATCTGATCGCAGCGCCCCGGCCGAGATCCCGTTTCAGCTTAATCGCCGACAGGTGGCGGTAGATCTGCGACACTGTCCGAAGAAAACCTCGAAGACGATAGGATATATGAAGGTCGGAGTCCGAGTGCTCCGGCCATGTCAGGTCGTTGATACCTACGAGTGTAACGAGAAGGTCAGGACTCAACTCAGGAAGCTCGGACTTGAGCCACATGACGATGTCTGACACCTCGAAGCCGCCTTGACCGAACGCAAGAACCTGAACTGAGCTTCCTGCAAGTTCCGGCTGCTGCTGGAGTTTTTCCTCGAGCACCCCCCACCAGGCGTCCTTCGATTCCTGCGCCGGGCTTTCGGTTGTAGACGCTCCCACCACCAGAATGCGCAAAGTTCCCGGGGGCTTCCGCAACTGCGACTCCTGGGTCCAGGATCGGCCGCGCAAATCCTGATACTTCTCGAACCGGATCTGCTGCTTCACACCAGGGATGTCTGTCTTCGTAATCCATTGCGCGGAATGACCGGAAGGAAGAGGATGCACCAGCCACAAGAGCCCATCGAGCAGGACCACACTGAAAGCCGTGCTGACAGCCAGAAGCAATGTCGCCTTGAACAACTTTCCGCGCTTCATTGTCCCGACAAGCATTGCGTTTTTTACAAAGGCCACTGGATTCATGACCGAAGCGCTTGGATGCGCTTTGCGCTCTTCCACCCCAGCGTCTTGCTGGTAAGTTGAAACCAGGATCCGCCGCCTGGCTTAAGATCGGATCCGCCTAACTCTCCTACTTTTTCTTCCGCTTGCCGCACCAGATCCGGAGACTCCGGATAAACGTCGTAGATGAATCGCTGGAATTGGGTCGCACAGGCTCGCCGCGCACGACTGCTATTTTCTTTAGCTAATACCTGCGCGGTACAAAGCTCAAGCGAGCGATATACGGATTTATGACTACCTCGCTCGGTGCCTCTACTTAAACTTTGGGCAAGTCCTGACCGATAATAGACCCGGGCGTCTTCACAGAATGCGACGCCACTGCTGTTGAGCAAGACGCGCGTGAAATATTCCCCGTCGTCGTTAGCGCCAAGAGTCTCGTCCCAGAACCCGGCCTTATCGGCGACCGATCGTGGCGTTAGCCAGGCGTGACCAGGCATCATTCCGGCGCCGGACCATGAAGCAATCAACCATTCGATGGCTTTCGAATCCTGCCATACCGGTTCAGGAGTGAACACCGTTTTCTCCGGCAGATCGTAGAATCGTCCCCACGCACCTGAAGCGACGCGAGTTGGAGGCTCGACGGACAGCCGCTGCATTTGGATCGCAATCTTATCCGGCGCTAAAAGATCGTCGGCATCGAGATACTGAACATAATCTCCCTGCGCTTGGGTGAAGGCGCGGTTGCGCGCGGCTGAAGCGCCCCGGTTCTCTTGTTCAATTAACTTAATACCTGCCGACTCGAAACCCTGAAGAATCTCTCGGCTCTGATCCGACGAGCCATCATCGACAACAACGATCTCTTTAGCGGGCCAAGTTTGGTTTAGGGCTGACTGAATTGCTTCAGCGACAAACGCCTCGGCGTTGTAAACCGGGATTAGAATCGAAACCAGCTGCATTGCAGGGTCGAACCGCTAACCAAATATCTCGCGCCAACGTTGGACGACATGCTCGTTGGAAGGCGGCTGATTATGCTGAAACCACGGTTCGGAGACATAGCGCGCGTAAAGACTTTCATCTCGATCTATCTCGATAATCTTCTCGATTAGTTGATCGAAGTTCGCTTGATACTGGAGTCTGGTCTTCACGGCTTGCCCGACACCCTTCAGCTTCCGCTTAACTTTGGATCTCAGAACGTCTCGACCCTGCGAGCGTGCATAGGAAAAATCTCTTTGGCAGGTTGCGTCCAGAAATCCGACGACGCGCGATTCGTTTGCACTCAAATGCTGGTGAGCATTAACAAAACTTCGCGTATTAAAATGTTGATCTATGCACGGGTTGCCCCAATAGATTGGCAAGCTGTCGACCATCATCGGATCGAGGATCTTTTCCGTGTGATAACCCGGATAGGAAGAGTTCTCAAACGCAATCGTGAACTTGTACTGACTGATGAAAGCTCTTTTCCGCTGCCACATATCGCCTTTGACGTCGTTGGTAGATTCAATGCCCGGCATATTGTTCATGGATTTTCCCGGAGCATCAACAGGTTTGTACTTCGAGAGTTCTGCGCAAAACTTTTCTCGAAAAGGAACACAGTTGCTGTAAACGAAATTGCAAAACCTGGTCTTGCGGCTAATCGCCTGATCTAGATTCAAATCGTTCTTAACCAGCGAATTCGGATCAAAGCCGTGCCATTGAATCCGCAGGTACCTGGGATGGTTTACTTCTTCTTCATAACGCGTCCCGAAGGCCCAATCGCACACGGACATGTCGGGCTTCATGTTTTCGCAATAATAACCGACAGAAGTGAACGAGCCTTTGGGCATTTCGTCTCCGTAGGGACCGAAGATCACGAAATCTGGCCGGTCACTCTCAATGAACTCGTATTGAGAAGCAACGGCATTAAGAATGTCTCGCACGCCGCTGGCAAAGCTGAGTCCGTTGGTGAACTTAATTTTGACCTGCTTCGCCATTACCCAATAGCAACCTTTTGCCCGGCTGGCGCGTCACGCGACTGGCGACTTCTCAACCATACATTCTCTTCCGGCGGCGAAAGAGCGTTACGAAAGGGTTCTCCGGTTATCGTCAAGGCATCGTAATCATTTTCATCGAAGAACTTCAGGAACTCTTCGGGACTGTGGTTAGCACGAAGCAGAAGCGACGGATTGAATTCGCTGATTATGTTTTCTGGACGAAAAGGCCCAAACCAGTCGAGCGCTTTGAATACTTCCAGCTCATGTCCTTCCACGTCGATCTTTAGTAATCGTATTGGTGGTTGAGGCTTTATTCTGCCCAGAACATCATTAAGAGACACGCACGCGATCAAGCATGTTTCCTGGTGCCCGTTGTCATCGGCCAAAACGCGCGCAGTTCCTGAGTTGTGTGAGGAAGCGTTTCCGAAACTATGAATCGTTGCTTCTGAAGACAGGCCGGCATGCACCAGCCTGGCCCGGATTTGAGGATTGAGTGACAAGTTTTTCTGCAAATCGATAAAGGCTTTCGCCGACGGCTCAATGCAAACACAACTAACGCCGTCAAGCTTGCCGACCGTGCATGTATAAAGACCCAGATGACTTCCAATATCAAGAAACACGCCGCCCGGCTTCATTAATTCCGTAGCCAAAGCTAAAGATCGCGGCTCCCACGATCCACTGTAGACGAGCGCATGAGGAATGAAGTCCGGCTCAGAGACATCGATCTGAATGCGCGCCCCGGTCTGGTTGATTAGCGGCAGACCACGAGGAAACAAATATTTCCCCAAATGTCTTGCCAGTCTTTGTTTCGCCCAATGGTCAGGCACTCGTCTCGTGTACCAGAGATAAACTCTGGCGCCAGACGAAGCTCCGCTCCAGATTACTTCCGGAGAATTGCCGTTATGAGCTGTGTCCATGTTGGGGTAGTTCGCTAGTCGAGATGCGTCTTAGCAAGAAATATTCTTAGTTAGCACGGCTGGTTTTCTTCATATAAATTTCGTCGCCTCCAAGAACTGCTTTCAAGTCATAACCTCTTCTTGAAAGAAGCGAAATTATTCGATCCCCAAAACAACTGTTCTCAATGCCAATGACTTGAATGTCAATAGCATCGAAATCGATGGAATACAGGATTTCCAAGTCCGCTCCCTCGATGTCAATGGATAAATAATCAATGCGGGTTACTTGATTTGATTTCAAAAGGTCGTTGAAACGCCGGACCGGCACATTTATTACTTCACCACCATCCTTTGTGACCTTATCAATGAAGGCCGGGTCTTTGTAGATCGAGGAATCATCGAAGTATCTGATGAACCCGCTTCCCAGCTCGAGATCACCCGGCAGCTTAAGGAACTCCAACAGTTCCTCTTCCCCTCCGACTCCGCAATTCAACGAAACGCATTTCCGATTCTGCGAAAGACTTTCGAAAGCAAGCGGGTTTGGTTCGATGCAGATCCCGCTCCAGCCAAGTTCCTTTTCGAAGTAATAGGTATTACTTAGAGCGATTCCGTCATAAGCGCCGACATCGACAAACACTCCGTCTCGCTTGCCATGAAGCAGGAAGTTATCGATAAATCTATCCTGGGAATGTTGACTGTAGTAGCGGGAATGTTCGGCCGCGGAGTCAGCGATAATCTTACGGGACATTCTTCGATAGAATACCCGCCTGAAATTCATGGATGCCTCGCCTCGAGGAATCGCCCGACCAAATTCTCTTAAAGCATGAAGCATTTATCCTGGCAGCGTCTGAAGCCGCGCGCTAGACGCGAACCCGGTAATCAAGTTCTACCGAACCGCGCGCATGTGGCGGATAGGTGACGAGTTCTCTTCGCTCGGCGTCGTCGATCACCGTCAAAGAAAGTAGATCACGAAACTCTGCGGTCACATCGTCGCTATCAACCCAAAGAGTCAAATAGTATTCGCCCTCAACCATCGGGAAGGATGCCACGTCAACTTCAAAAATCAACGAGCCAGTGCCATTTGTCCTGAGACAGCCGTCCGCCGAGCGCAAATCCAAAATCGAGATCCGCCTGCCGAGTGAATCGTGAATCAGCACTGCCAACTCATTAATGCGCATCGGCACTGCTGACTCGAGTTCCATCATGAACTGCAGGGGTGCACCGCTGATTGTTGCGTTAGGCGTTACTTCGAAGTTGTTGAGTTGCAAGTTGGAGCCGAGCCTCAGCGGTTCCCTCCTCTTGATGGCACTGATGTTCTTCGCCACCTTTAGATAGTCTTCCACCTGCTCTTTTGCCGGACCCTGGCCGACAATTCTTCCGGAGCCAAGGCGGATCGCGCACGCGCACAGGAGCCGAATCGCGCTCATATCGTGACTTACGAACAGCACGGTGCGCCCCCGCCTGGCAACATCACCAATTTTCCCCAGACACTTCTTTTGAAACTCCGCGTCGCCCACCGCCAGCACCTCATCGACCAAGAGTATTTCTGTCTCCATGTGCGCGGCGACGGCGAAAGCCAGGCGCACGTGCATGCCGCTCGAGTAACGCTTCACGGGAGTATCGATAAACTTTTCGACTTCGGCGAAGGCGACGATCTCGTCGAACTTGCGATCGATCTCCCCTTTTCGCATTCCGAGGATGGCGCCGTTGAGGTAAATGTTTTCGCGTCCGGTCAGCTCGGGATGAAAACCCGTGCCCACTTCCAAAAGGGATCCGACGCGCCCGTGAATCTCTGCATGGCCTTTCGTTGGTTTCGTGATGCGCGAGAGAATCTTCAGCAGCGTGCTCTTCCCTGCTCCGTTGCGGCCGATTATCCCAATCACGTCGCCGTGCTTGATTTCGAAGGAAACATCGTCGAGAGCCCAGATGCAATTCGATTGCCGATTGCGGATTTCTGATTGCGGATTGGAAGGACCTAAGGGCGAAGGGCCAAGCGCGAAGGGCAGAGAGCTAGGAGACAACGATGACGCGGCATCCGCATTCCCGTTACCGTTGGCAAAAGCACTTCGCAAGCGGCGGAATGGCGCGGCGACGGTGTCAGCGATCACATCGCGCAGAGCTTTGTAGCGCTCTTGCTCGCCGATGCGATAGCGCTTGCTCAGCCCTTCGCAACGAATCGCAATGTCAGACGACATCAGCAAACTCTGCTTCCATGCGGCGAAAGTAAACGAGTCCGCCGACCAAGATCAGAATCACAACAGTGATTGAGACACCCAGCAACACGCCAGGCGCTGGGCTCTTACCGAGTAGCGCCCAACGAAAGCCTTCGACGACGCCAGACATCGGATTCAGACCGTAAAGGGGCCGCCAACGTTCGGGGACAATCGACGAAGCATAGGCTACCGGAGTAGCAAAGAGCCAAAACTGCACCAGGAAGGTGATGGTGTAGCGAACGTCACGATACTTGACGTTGAGTGCCGAAAGCCACAGGCCGACGCCGAGCGCAGTAGCAATTGCAAATAATATGAACGCTGGAAGGGTAACAACGGCCCACGTCGGTGCAATCCCGTAATACGCCATCATCAGTAACAGAATCACGAAAGCGATCGCGAAATCGATCAACCCACCCAACACAGCGGATATTGGGACAACCAAACGCGGGAAATAAACCTTTGTGATCAGGCGCTCGTTTGCAACCAGGCTATTGCTCGACTCTATGAGCGAATGTGCGAAGAGTTGCCAGGGTAATAGAGCGCAATAGGCAAAGACCGGATAGGAAATTCCATCTGAAGGCACGTGAGCCAGGCGACCAAAAAACAAACTGAAGACTACCATCATGAAAAATGGCTGGATTATTGCCCACGCGGCACCCAGCACGGTTTGCTTATAGCGGACCTTAATGTCGCGCCAGGTCAGGAAGTAGAGAAGCTCACGATATTCCCAGAGTTCCTTTAGGCCCAGGGAAGCCAGACCAGACTCAGGTTTGATGAAAAATACCGGGAGATCGGCGGAAGCCTTGAGTTGAGCTGCACGAATTTCTGATTGTGAATTCGCCATCGTGGAAAGCTGTTGATTTTCAGAAGCCTTAAGAACCTTAATACTGTCAGTCAATTACGCTGACGCGGCGCGTTCACCAGGTTCGCTCTCAACATCGTGGCTGTAATAATTCTGATGATAGTAGCGCTGGTAGTAATAGTAGTAGTCATGCGACCGCGCGCTGACGTTATTCAGCACGACGCCGAAAATTTTTGCGCCCACATCCGTGAGGAGTTGCCGAGAACGACGGACTACGCCGCGCGAGCTCTTCCCGCCATGAACTACCAGCAGCACGCCGTCCACCATCGAGGCGATCAGCACGCCGTCGGTGAATGAGCTAACCGGAGGCGAGTCAATCACTATGTGGGTAAAGGAACCACTCAGCACGGCGATCAGTTTTCGCATCTGTTCCGACCCCAGCAGTTCCGCGGGATTTGGCGGGATTGGCCCCGACGCCAAAACGTTGAGACCGGTAGCCTCGTCGCGATGGATTGCGTGCAGCATGTCTTCCGGTTTGGTCTCGCTGGAAAGAATCGAACTTAATCCTTCGCGCTCCGGCAAGTCGAAGATTGAACGCAAACGCGGCCGGCGCATGTCGGCGTCGATTATCACCACACTGGCGCCGGTTTGGGCCAGCGTAATTGCGGTGTTAACAGCCGTCGTTGTTTTGCCCTCGCCCGGAAGACTGGAGGTAATCAGCAGGGTCTTTGGCGCGCGCCCGGCCGTGGACAGCAAGACCGATGTGCGAAGTTGCCGATACGATTCAGCCAGGGCCGATCGGCCGTTGACGTTCAGCAGCAGCTCGGGGTTTCCGCCTGGATTGCCATTTCGCTTTTGCAGCGCCGTCGCCGATGAAAGCAATCGTCGCCGCGCCACGCCGCCGCTCATCGACGGAATCACCGCCAGAGCGGGCAAGCGCAGGAATTTTTCAACGTCGTCGGTGGAATGAATGCTGTCATCGAGATATTCGAGGAACAGTGCGAGACCAACTCCCAGTGCCAGCGCCAGCACAAAGGCCAGCATCACCGAACGCATTCGCGCCGGGCCCACCGGAAAGTCGGGCGTGATTGCGTAATCAACGACAGAAATATTATTGGGTCTTCCCGCCAACACCACGTCGTTTTCTTTCGAGCGCTGGAGCAGATTATCGAGCAGGCCTTTGTTTGTCTCGATCTCCTGCTGGAGGATGCGATAGTTGATCGCGGCTTCGTTCTGAGTGACGGTCTCGCCTTTCTGTTGATTGAAAGACTTGCGGAGGGAGTCTTCGCGGGCGAGCGCCTGCCGATATTTGGTTTCCAGATTGGTGAGTAAGGTGTTCGTGTTACGAGCGCGCGATTCGTTCAGATGTTTTTGCAACTCGGCGATTTGCTGATCGACTTCCTTCACTTCGGGAGCTTCTTCGGTAGCGTCGACCAACAATTGGGCCCGTTTCTGTTTTAGATCAGCGAGCTTCGATTCGGATTCATTGATGTCCTTCGCCCCCGCTTCAGCTAAAGCCGTCGCGGCGCCCGGCGTCTTCGCGGCGTTGTATTCAGCCTCGGCCATCTTACGATCATTCTCAGCTTCGAGCAGCTGCTTGTTCAATCCTGCCAGCCGCTCGACCACCGTGTTCTGGCTGGCATCGAGCGAGAGGATCTGATTGCTCTTTGCATAGCTCACCAGTTTTTCTTCGTCGGCGCGAATTTGTTGCTGCAATTCGGCGACGCGCTTGGATAGAAATTCGCCGGTGCTGGTGTTGGTTTCATTCTTCTTTTCAAGATTGGCGCGTACGAATGTGTCCGCTACCGCGTTCGTGATCTTTGCGGAGACCTCGGGGTCGCCATGCTGAAATACGATGTCGATCAGCCGCGTCTCTTTGTAGTAACCCGCGCGGCTCTCACGCACGGGCTCAACCTTAAGTCCGCCCTGCAATGCCCCGACGAATGGCGCGAGGCGCTTGGCCTCGGCTAGATCGTCGCTGGAGGTGGCCGCGGCCATGGTTGAGGTCAAGGGCAGTTCTTTTGGCTGCGTCGAAGGGTCTTTCTTTTCCGGCCCACTGACGCCCCACATCTGCAAGATTGTCTTCCACGTCGAGCGCTGGCGTAGCGTCTGGGGCCGCAGGAAAGCTTGATTGTGTTCGAGGTCCAGGGTCTTGACCACGCGACGCAGCAACCCCGGACTCGTCAAAATCTGAAGCTGTGTATTGAAGTAAGCCGGATCGTTTACCGGGCTGTAGATCATTGGGGCGCTCTTCCCTGCGTACATCGGATTGTTTTCGAGGTCGACTTGCACTCGAGACGACGCCTCGTAAACGTCGGGTTTGCGCGCCACATAGATCGTCGAGAGCGCCGTGATGAGCGCCGCCACGCCGAGCACGAGCCAAAGGCGTTTGCGTATGGCCCTCCAGTAGTCGAGCAGATGTACTTCGCCTTCGCTACCCTCCGGCCCATAACCATAGACACCGCCGCGATAATTCGCCGCATCATCGAACCGGCGATCCATTTCGCCCGGTTCGTCTTCACGCTTAACGAGTTTGGTTGCCTGGTTCATTCTTGGTTAGTACTTTGTGCTTTGTACTTTGTACTTTGTGCTTTGTACTTTGTGCTTAGCTCGTGCCCATGCGTTCCTGGATCGACCGTACGTAAGCATTTAGCTTTGGCGAAAGCTCGCTGATGATTGCTCTTATGTTTTGGGTTTGCTGCTTAGATAAGGAGCTCTCTTTTGTAAGCCCGACGTAATCAGTGAATCGTCTCATATAAGGAACCACGCGCCATCCGAGCAAAGCGGCGATTGTCTTGATGGCTCCCGCGACCGCTGCCTTCTGCAATGTTCGCCCCGACGCTATCAGCGGCTCTAACAATCTGTTTGCCAACGGTATCTTTGGCGAAGTATTCCCATTTAGCTACAACATTCCAAATATCGTCGGCAAGCGCCTCGGACAATTTGTAAACGTCGAGTTTCTCAAAGTTTGTTCTTTCCATTTGCTAATCACCTCTGAGAGAGAGTTTGAATCACGAGAACAAATGCCAAGTACAAAGCACAAAGATCAAAGCTCGGTCTTTATGGAATCACTCGGACCGGAAGTTGCGCCGCTGCAGGCGCGACCGCGCCCAGCAAACTTCTGATTACACT
>Ga0066685_10000669_pt1 | contig 12782 bp, 11 predicted proteins | sample GraSoiAngelo_134_FD_62305 | JGI IMG/M metagenome (GOLD analysis project Ga0066685, IMG submission 62305) | Grasslands soil microbial communities from the Angelo Coastal Reserve, California, USA - 14_0929_05_30cm | ecosystem: Environmental > Terrestrial > Soil > Grasslands | place: USA...
TTGCGACCTACGCTGGAAATTCGAAACCGGAAGCGCGCCTCTATTTTTACGACGCTATGGGCGCGCAATTTGAAGCGACCGATTACGCTGCGACCGGGTCAGGGTCACCTGCGGTGCGTGGTATTCTGTATTACGAAAACAATTGGGGATCGACCCCGCTGCAAAAAACGAGCGAGGACGAAGCGATATCGACTGCCCTGCGCGCACTGGACACGGCTGCGGAATCCGACACATCGACGGGGGGCGTGGATCGCAGCGGCAAAATTTATCCGCTTATCAAAATCGTCTCGCGTCAAGGCATCAGGACTTTGCCCGAAAGCAAAATCGCCGCCGTGTTCAAAGAAACGGTTGCATGATCGAAGAGCCGTATCGTTGGGTTGAGGCGATTGCCAACCGCCGCGAGTACATCGAAACGCAACTCGCGTCGGGCAGTCCGATCGTGGCGCTTGGTTATCGCGATGGCATCTTGTTTCTTACCCTCGGTCAGACCCGGCAGAAAATTTTCGAAATTTACAACCGGATTGCCATGGGCGCGATCGGTCATCCGGGCGACATTGAGAGACTGCGAATGGCGGCCATCGAACTGGCCAGCACAGAAGGCTTCACTCGTTCGGCAGCCGATGTTTCGTTACGGCGGCTGGTCCATTATTCACTTAGCCCCGTGATGAAAGGCGCGTTTGAACAAGTATATGGCGCGCCGTATCTGGCACGGATGCTTTTCGCTGAAATCGGAGATCGGCCTGAAGAAGATTTGTTCCTGCGTGTCGATTATGACGGAGAGATCGCGACTAACGGCGCGACGTTCGCGCAGGCGCGACGGGATTTCGCCGTCCTAAGCGGAACCCGCCAGTCGAGCGAGCTGATGGAATCATTTCTGAAAACTGAACATTCCTCGGACGCTGCGTTTGAAGCTACGCTCAAATCGGGGCTAGATGCATGGAGCGTTGGGAATATGACTTTGCAGATGAGCGAGGCAAAAGAACTGCCGGAACGAACAACCATTACCAAATATCGGCAGGAGCAACTTGCCAAAGCTGGAATTGAAGCCGGAATACTCGAGCGCAATGACAGCCAGGCGATTCGCTATCGTTCATTATTGGATAAGGAACTACGCGCATTGATTCACGAATAAAATATGGAGAGAAATGTTCGACCGAAGATCGCGCATACGGCAAACCATAGGAAACATACTGGCCTTGGCCGGCTTGTTGTTGATGATCGCGTCCTTCGTCTGGCTGGAGCGAATCCCTCGAGAGCCGCCGCCAGGAAAAACACGCGTTACGCATCCACCTTCCGCTCCCAAGCCATTCGCATTAGTCATCCTTGACCCTGGCCACGGCGGTCAGGACTCCGGCGCTATCTGCGGTGGAATGCTGGAAAAAGATCTCACCCTGGATGTAGCCCGGCGGATCGAGCGGTTACTCGCGGGCGATGGGATCGCCACTGTTATGACGCGAGTGGGTGACAGCTATGTTTCATTAGCCGATCGTGCAGCACTCGCTAATCGCGTAAGAGATTCCATCCTTATAAGCATTCATTTCAACGAAGATAACCGGGCTGTTTCCACCGGAGTAGAAACCTATTATGCGGCCCATCAAATTACGGTTGGTTCATTCGTAGCTTCGTGGCTGCCTTTCCTGTGGCGGGCACTTTCGCAATCGCCAAACTTTGAAAGCCAAAGTCTTGCCGGTTTTATTCAGGAAGCGTTGGTGGCGCGCACGCGGGCAATCGATCGCGGCACAAAGGCCAGTCAGTTCTTTGTAATCGCAAATGTGACTTGTCCGGCGGTGCTGGTAGAAGGCGGATTTCTCACCAACAAAGAGGACATTTCCAAATTGGCCAGCGAAGATTATCGGGAGGAAATTGCCGCGGCAGTGAACGACGGAATTTTACGCTACCGCGATGCGCTGAAGCAGCGTCAGTCAACGATTGCCGTGACAGACCCGAAGCAGCACTGAATAAGCGGAAAATGCAAGGCGTCAAAAACAACATTCCGATGAAGGTCGTTGTGGGCATGATAATCTTCTTTGGGTGGATTGTGCTCGCCCTAGCGGACCAGATGATTGAGAGCGTTCAGCAAGCGCTGAAAGACCAGGGATTTTACTATGGCGAGATCACGGGTGAACCGAACGCAAATCTTACCGCTTCGATTCGTCGCTACCAAATCCGCAACGGGCTTGCAGTAAGCGGTGAACTTAACAGCGAGACGCTGCAATCTCTTGGAATTGATTCTTCAGGGGTAGCACGGCGCGAGACAAAACCCAGTCCATCGCCTGGCCTTGGAGCCGTAAAGCCGAGCGATCAATCTGCCAGCGGAGGAGCAAGTGCAACGCCCGCACCAGTTCAGTCATTTGCCAACGCGCCGCAAGATCAACAAATCTATCCGTCCAGCCCCGGATATCCAAGTGTTTCGCCAGGTGCAGCACTCCTTCCCGGAACCCCATATCAGACGGCCCCATTAGATGTGCAACATAAAGTCATGGTCTCTGCGCAAATTGCCCTGGCCCGTCGCGGTCTATATCGAGGAGAAATCGATGGCGCCTACAGCTCGGCGTTGGAATTTTCGCTGCGGGCCTACCAGGCGCGAACACATCTTCCCGTTAGTGGCAGGCTGGATCTAGAAACGCTCGCGGCGCTCCGGTTGCTGCCACCGCCACGCGAACCAGTCTATAATCCGTCGCGCCGGCGATTTCGACCGCCACCGCCGGTGCGCGGCGAATGGGTTCCAGAATAGTTCTCGATCTTCCGAGAGATTCGGCAGAGCAAGCTGTCAAACTACGGCAGCGTTCTATCTTGGATTCTCGAACTGGAGCGACTGTAGTTCGGCCCAAACTGTGCCGACAAAAATTTGAGCTTCAATGCGAAGCAGAATCCGGTCGGCGTCATCGGAGACCCAAATCGTCGCCCGCCGGAATTTCCGATGTGGCTCCAATTCCATGTGCTTCCCGATGCGTTTCAGTTGCAGATCAACTTTTATCGCCTTGTAGTTGCCCGCACGGACAGAAATTTTTTCGCGGCCAAGTACTGTGGTGGTAATAAGATAGGCGCTGTTCGCAGGATAAACGACGACTCGGTGAACGTCTCCATTTTTGAGGGGCTGACTTCGCACATAAAGCATGGCTGATTGCATGTCGAAGAGATCAGCAAACCGGAACTGGCGCGTCTTCGTTCCGGGAGAACTCGTATGGGCTTCTGTCCTTGTCCGGGTGACCCCGTTATTTGTGAAGGCAAGATGAGTTGCAATTTGCTTCGGTCGATAATTCTCCGTTTGCCGCGCTTCGATTGGCCGAAGCGTTTCCGCATCGACAACTGAATGGTAGTCCGTGTCGATCTTCCATAGGGCGCGGACGAGACCGATAGTCCTCCCTGCGCCGTCGAGTTGAAATTTGTTTTCCGACGATTTTGTAAAATGGATTTCGCTCGTCGCTGCGGTAAATCCCGCCCAGCCGAAATGGTATGTCGCGCGAAGAGGCCGCAGCTCTGGAAAATTACCAGGGGGATCCTTCGTCAGCGTTGATTGCCAATTCCCTCCAACCGACGTGAGCGTCGAAGCAAAAAGGGAGAGAAGTCCGATTGCGGCTAATCGGTGTGGACGTAATCGCGCCCCCTCCACAATCTTGAGCGAGCGCCCCCCCGTTCTACTATTTCGCAACCACTGGCAAATCGACTGAAGCCGGCATAGGCGTCTCCTTTTCACTGTACGAAAATACACGCGAGCCTGGGCTCGCGTGTATTTCAACTCGTTGAAATTAAGCTACGGCCTCGATGCTCTTGCCGGCGACGGGGACGGACTAGCGGAGAGCGAACTTGCGGTAGGGCGGCCCGGCCTGTTTAGGGCGGTAACGACGTCATTGGTGAAATCGTCATTATCGGGTGAGTACATGACAACCGGAACACCGTTAATGCTCATGCCCGATTTATCGAAGACCAAGTCCAGGTTTTTGGCTTTGACTCTTTCCATCACGACATCGGTGATCTCCTTAACGATGCCTTCTCGCATGCGCATTGCCTGTTCTTGCAACTGCCGTTCGCGGGTTTGGCGGAAGTCGTTGATCTCCCGCTCCATGTTTTTGATGTTAGCGATTTTGTCGTCACGCTCCTTGGCGATTTGAGTTTTCTTTTCGGCGCTCAGCGCTGGCGATTCGAGTTGTTTGTTCAAGTTATTGATCTCATCCAGTGCTTTCTTGTACGCGTCAGCCCGGTCGGTAAATTCCTTCTGCGCAGCGTTTCTCGCGTCGTTAAGTTTTGCGTCCGCCTCTTTTTTCTTGTTGAACTCGTCAAACGCGCGCTTCACATCGACGGTTCCGATTTTGAGTGAACCCTGCGCAAAGGCCGCAATCGGAAACGCCAGCGTCAAGCTAAACAGCATGGAAACAAACTTCTTCATAAGACAGCGGTAACGGTCGATGGAACCGCGTTAGACTGCAACCGATTATATTTGTTCAAAATTGGTAACCAACACTGAAATTGAAATGGCCGCCGCCGTGGTAGCCGTCACGTTGCAGTGGATACCCGTAATCAAGGCGCAATGGGCCGATGGGCAAGTTGAGCCGAATCCCCACGCCAATATCGGAGGCGAAATGCTGGAAGCCAAAAGACCAGGGGTCAAGGTTAACAAAACCGGCGTCATAAAAGATTGCGCCACGCGCCTTTTCGACAATCGGGAAAGTCCATTCAATTGTCGCCCGAGCCATTGATTGGCCGCCTATGGGTTCGCCCGTGGCATCTTGCGGGCCAACTTCGCGGTAGGGAAATCCGCGAAGGTTATTCGCACCTCCGAGATAAAGGCGCTCGAAGATCGGAACGTCACTTCCATTCCCCCACGTATTGACCGTTGCAATTTCCCCGTTAATCAGCAGGATGGTGTCCCATTTAAGACGAAAATATTGCGATCCCTCGAGGTCCCATCCGTAAATCTGGGTGTTGCCGCCCAGGAAGCCGCCTGCAATAAATGGCGCAAGCGTAATGCGTTGTCCTGTCCGAGTGAGCAACGCATTGTCGCGCCGGTCGAACACAGCACTGGTTAAGATCTTGCTTTCGGTAAACGAACCCTCCTGTGACTTAATGAACGCGGAAGCGCTCGAGGACACATTATAAATGTCGATGTCCTGTAGCTGATATCCCAGGCTCACGTAGGTGAAGGCACCAATAGGCTTGCGCAGGTCGATTGTGAATCCGTAATTGCGTTGGTTGTATTCCGTGCTCAGATAATCCGCTTCCGTGAAGAAAAGCTGACCACTCAACGCCAACCTTCGATCGAGAAAATACGGCTCGGTCACGTTAAGAAGAAAATCCTTGCGCTGGGTGCCGTACTGGACTCGCAGCCGGAATTTCTGACCGCCGCCGGTAAAGGTGGGCCAATTGAACAAATCGAAATTGCCTTGCGTCAGTTCCGCGAACCCAACCAATTGATCAACGGTGCTGAAACCGGCACCGAAACTAAATGAGCCGGTCCGCTTCTCCTGCACCAAAATCGTGAGATCTTTCCGGCCCGGTACATCCGTGTCTTCCGGGTACGTTTCGACTTTAGAAAAATAACCGAGGTTTTCCAGGCGTTTCTTGGTAGTCTCCGCTCGAACGGAATTGAAGACGTCTCCTGGCGCAACGAGCACCTCGCGACGAATGACCTTATCCTTCGTGCGCGTATTGCCCGCAATATTGACCCGATTCACGAAGGAGCGTTCTCCTTCCTCAATCTTGTAATGCACATCCACGAGGGCGGGACCAGCGGGCATACTTTCCGGCGTAATCACGAGATCGATATAACCGCCGCTGCCGTAAGCATCGGCCACCGACTTTGCATCGTCATGCAACTGCTTCGGCGAATAAACGCTTCCCTCCTTCATCTTTAAAAGCGCACGAATACTTTCTTCCTTCGCCACTTTCTCTCCCGAAATGGTGACCTTGCCGACGTGATACTGTGGACCTTCCGCAATCACGATGGTGATGGTGAGCGCGCCCTTGGGGCTCCGTTCCCGGCGCACATCTTTGACTTCCACATCGATGAATCCGTGGTTCTGATACCATTCGCGGATGCTATCCAGATCCTGCTGCAACTGGGTCTCATCGAGCCGACCGGATTTATCAAGGAACGAAACGATTGTTTTGCGTTTCGTTTTCATCTCCTTACGCAGCCGCCAGTCGCTGAAATGCGCGTTGCCCTCGAACCGGATTTGGGCTACCGCGCCTTTGGCCCCTTCGTTAACGGTGAAAACAACCCGCGCAGTCCCGCGCCTCTCGTCAATTGGATCGACACGGAATTGCACGTTTACATCAGTGAAGCCGTGCGCCTGATACACTTCTATGATCTTTTGGCGCGCTTCCTCCAATTGCTCTTCATTGATCGGATGGTTGAGTCGCAATTTGATTTCCTTGCGCAGTCTCTTCGCTTTAATGCGTTCAGCTCCATCGATTACAATCTCGCGCACGATCGAACGCGTCTGCACCTGGACGATCACTTTGACGCCATTGCCTTCCGGCTCGGCGAAGATACGTGCGTTTAAAATAGCACCGCTCTTATAAAGGGCTTCCACATCTTGCTGGACCACCGCCGCGCTATACGGCTGGCCTATTTTTGTCCGCATCTGCGCCAGAATCCGCTCCTTGCTTATCGTCGCCGGCCCCGTGAACTCGACTTCAATGGATCGGATAATGGGAGCACCAGGAGATGTCTGCGGAGCCTGTGACCGGGCCGACGCGGCTCCGAGGAGTGCGCAAATGAACGCGACCCAAGTTCCAGTCAGCCCGGGGCGCATCCATCCGGAAAATTCTTTCATAGGTTAAGAGGCGCAGTCTCGCGCAAACGGACCCACGCGGGACAGGCGCCTATATCGGAAAGAAGAGTGCAATCGTCAAGGCAAGATTTTTCGCGGTCGTAAGTAGCGCGTTTATCGAGAGATTGATAGCGGCTTTAATTCAAAAGCTCGTACCAATTATTCCTCCGGCGCGGTTCGTAGCCGGCATCGCGAATAAGGGACTCGATCTGCTCCGCATTCAATCGGAACGTCGTTCCGGCGCTGCTCACTACATTTTCTTCCATCATCACCGAGCCGAAATCGTTTGCGCCATATTTAAGAGCTATCTGGCCGATTCCCGGGCCCTGCGTCACCCATGAACTTTGTACATTGTGGATATTGTCCAAGAAAATCCGGGCCAGCGCTTGCGTCCGTAGGTATTCCGCCACGCCGGTGGGATGCTTCACCTTGAGAACGGTGTGCTCTGGCTGAAACGTCCAGCAAATGAATGCGGTAAAGCCGCCGCTCCGGTCCTGCTGCTCGCGGATGCGTCGCAAATGCTCAATTCGCTCTTCAATCGTCTCCACATGCCCAAACATCATCGTGGCACTGGATTTCAATCCAAGCTCGTGTGCCACCTGCATTACCTCCAACCATTGATCGCTGTTGATCTTTAAGGGCGAAATTTTCTGCCGAACGCGATCAACCAGAATTTCGCCACCTCCGCCTGGAATTGACCCTAGTCCCGCGTCTCTGAACTCGGAGATCACTTCGCGGAGCGGCATCCGGAAAGTCTCCGCGAAATGCTGGAATTCAGGCGGACTGAACCCGTGGATATTGATGTGCGGATACTTTTCGCGGATATGATGTAACAGATCGATGTACCACTGAAACGGCAATTTCGGGTGATGCCCCCCCTGCATCAGAATTTGAATCCCGCCCACGGCGGAAAGTTCGTCGAGCTTTTGGTCGATCTGCTCGAAGCTCAGGACATAATGATCTTCATCGCGCTCTGTCCGATAAAATGCGCAGAACTTGCAATAAACGTTGCAGACGTTGGTGTAATTAATGTTTCGATCGACAATGTAAGTAACGATCTTATTGCCCCCGCCGCCGTACGACAGGCGTTTCGCTTGTCGGCGTCGCTCGTCCGCGAGTGCGCCAAGTTCTTCCATGGGAAAGTGGTAAAGTTCCAAGGCATCCTCAGGCGCGATTCGCTGACCCGCTGATACTCGTTCAATCAGCCCATCTCGATTTACTGCCACCATGTTGATCCAATCCTAAATGACTGCTGCGCATTCTGCACGTCTGTTTGTTTCACTTTTATCTGCTGTTATTCTTTCTCGCATATTTTGCTCTTGCTCAGCCTAGCTGAATTGATTGCCGTTTTTTTGATTGGCAGCCGAGGCGTCCCCCTGCAAGCTTTTTTTCATGTTTGAACATGTCGCAATCATCGGCGCCGGCGTGTCCGGATTGACATGCGGTGTCGTTTTAGCTGAGCGTGGATTTCGGACGGCGATCTTTGCTGAAAAAATCGGCCAGCGTACTACTTCAGGAGCGGCAGGCGCGGTTTGGTTTCCGTACGACGCCCGCCCGGCTGAAAAAGTAATTCCGTGGGCGCTTAAAACATATCAGACACTGGTCAATCTTAGCCGTGATCCGTCTGGCGGCGTTTCGATTATCGAGCTGCACCAATTCTCCCGCACGGGTGAAATTCAGATCCCAGATTGGGCGATTCCACTTGGGGCACAACCTGTCACCCCGAGCGAAGTCGAGGAATCTCTCGAATTATTCAGGAGTGGTTTTTCGCTGCGAGTACCATTAATGGACACAACCATCTATCTCGATCATCTCGCGAAGCGATTTCAAAATGCTGGTGGATCAATCACTCCAAATGCGCGGTTTGAAAAACTGGAGGATGTCCTTCCTGAATTTGATCTGGTGATTAACTGTGCTGGCATTGGCGCCCGCGAACTTGTTTGCGACGCTGAGCTCGAGTCGCACCGTGGCCAGGTCGCCATCGTGTCGAAGGTCGACAATCTCTCGTGCGCGATCGTGTGTGATGATCCACCTCTTATGTACGTGATTCCGCGTTCTCAGGATTGCGTCTTTGGTGGAACAAACGAAATCAGCGATGATCTCGATGTCGATCCAGACTCGAGGGCGCGCATTCTCGACGAATGCAGTCGCGTATTAAAGATCGACGAGCCAAATGTGCTCGCAGAGCGCGTCGGCCTGCGTCCCTTCCGAAGATCAGGCGTACGCCTCGAATATGATCGATTGCGCGATGGCCGCACCGTTATTCACAACTACGGCCACGGTGGCGCCGGCTTCACTCTCTCCTGGGGTTGCGCGGAAGACGTGTTAAGAATCGCGGTAGAGCTGTTGCCTGCAGCCCGCGGTTAGGCCATTGTTTTATCATGGCAAGCCAGCACTCAGCTGGAGCAAACAGCCATGGGGAAGATCGCTGGCGGCGCCAACGATGGTCTTGGGATTGTTGCGTCCGGTGGGAGTCTGGTTCAAGGTGACCATGTGAAAAAGCGTCGTCTCATTCTCTTTGCTGTTGCAGCCTCCGGCTTTCTGTATGCGCCAGTCGGCACGGCCGCGCCGGGCTGGCTAGACGATTACAAAAAAGCTCAGCAGGAAGCCAAATCGAGCAACAAATTGCTGTTGCTCGATTTCACCGGTTCCGACTGGTGCGGCTTCTGCATTCAGCTCGACAAGGAAATTTTCTCTCAGCCGGATTTCAAAGAGTACGCGAACAAAAATTTAGTCCTTCTCGAAGTCGATTTCCCGCGGCCTGGCGGTTCTCGTTGGCAAGCGCAAGCCGCTGCAGTAAAAAAGCAAAACCAGGCACTCGCACAGCAGTACCAAGTGCAAGGATTTCCTACCCTTGTCATTCTCGATGGCGATGGACAAAAACTTTGGCAGTTCGATGGCTACTTCCCCGGCGGCACAGAAGCGCTCCTCGCGCAACTGGAGAAATTGCGTAAAAGCTGAAGGGCTCGGCTTTTCACAGGCTGGGATAGCGTTCGAGATTTTTACTCCGGCACTGCGCCTTGCGTAGCTGGCGACCTCTGTTAGATACACGCATTCTAATCGCCCGCTTTTAGCGCTGATGAATTTCTCTCGTTTGCAGTTTCTTTGCTTTGCCTGCCTGATCGCGATATTTGCTCTTGGAGCCAAGAGACAAGTTGCAACGCAGACTTCAGAAAAGAGCGAGCGTAATGCTGCCACAGAAGAGAGCATTACATTCAGCTCAGTTCACGTGGATGGCCCCTACATCGCGATGACTTTTGACGATGGTCCGAGCGCAACCCTCACCCCGAAACTGCTTGATCTACTCGCCGGCCGCCACATTAAGGTAACCTTCTTCGTGATAGGGGAAAACGTTGCGGAGCATCCCGAGATCGTAGCCCGCGCCGCCCGGGAGGGCCATGAGATTGGCAATCATAGCTGGTCACATCCGAATTTTGCAAAGATGTCGGAGGAACGCGTCCACCAGCAGTTGTGGCAAACCGACACCGCAATCCAGAATGCCACAGGCACGCGCCCGACGTTGATGCGGCCGCCATACGGCTCGATCACAGCACGGGAGAAACGTTGGATCCATGATGAATTGGGTTATGATATCATTCTTTGGGACGTCGATCCTTATGACTGGAAACGTCCCGGCCCAGCCGTCGTTCGTAGCCGCATTATCAAAGAGACTCAGCCTGGTTCGATTGTTTTGTCCCACGACATTCATCCCGGAACAATCGAAGCGATGCCTTCTACTCTGGATGCCTTGGCAGCCAAAGGATTCAAATTCGTCACGGTGTCGGAGTTAATCCGAATGGCCGTACCTCAACGCGCGCCGGCATCGCCACAGCCCGCGGCAACTACGAGTGTCCCGGCAACGATCGCGCCTTCGCCGTCACCCTCAGCGCCTCCTTCTCGGAAGCTTTCACCAGGCAGTTAAGCAGTCAGGAGTCGAACTGACTACTTCTTCGCGGCACCCGCGAATTGTTCGGCGACAGCTCGTTCGCTCTGGCGGCGCGCAATGATAAACTCATTGTGCTCGCCATAGTTCCGCCACGGGCCGGGGGGAACATCGCGTACTTCGAGAAATTGCCAATCAGTTACGTCAGTTGGCGCCAGGCCCAGATAATCGCGAACCGCCGGGGAAACATCCAACCCGGCCCCGTGATTCAGATTCGGTCTTGGCCGCTCATTTCCAAAAACGTACTGAAAATGGTCCGTGCGAAACGGGCCGCAATCCTCCCATTGCGCGTAGCAGGTACGATTGCCCTTCCGAATAGCGACCCAGCGGTGCCAGCATACCGACTGTCCTGTCCCAGTGTAGGCCTGCTTGAACCAAGGAATCACCAGCGCGGCTTCCGGTTTGAACTGGCCATGCGTGACATCGTTGTACGGCAGCGCGCAGTAGAATGGATTCTGCCGCGGGACGAAAGAGACCGGGATATATCCGCGCCGCGCTGATGAATCGGGATTGTCAAACCCGCCATAATTGTTGGTCCAATTTGCATCCCAAGAACTCCGATAGTTGGGCACTGGATTATTGCCTGCCGCTTGTTCACCGACCCAAAACACTGTCGTCACAATGTTCATTTTCCACGGATAGCGCGGCGAGATTGGCCGCGCGCTTGTTGGCACGAAAACTTGCGGTTCCACCTTAAGCAGCGCTTGCTCCCGCAGCTTCATCGCATACTTGGCAAAATCCGCTGCCGTTGCGTATGGAGACGTGGATTGGTCGTCGGCTTTCGCCGCGCCCACCATCCCCAAGGTAAGACAAAACGCTAAAAGCCTCTTCATGCGCAAATTGTCGCCGTCTCTTTTATCCGATCACCGTCAATTAGGCAAGTTTTTTTCGCGGAGCAGGCCGATATGCCATCCCAGCTCAATTCCGGCTAAGCAAGGTACCTCGCCTGAATGTTCGATCGTCGGTTTGAAGATAATCCAACGTGTAATGGAGGCCGCGGCTTTCTTTCCTGCTTAATGCAGAATCCACAATCAGCGCCGCCACTGTTGCGAGATTACGCAGTTCCAACAAGTCCACGGAGATTTTAAAATTCCAATAGAACTCACGAATCTCTCGCTGGAGATTTCGAAGTCGCGCGCTCGCGCGCTGCAACCGTTTATCCGTGCGCACAATTCCTACATAATCCCACATCAGCCGCCTGATCTCATCCCAATTGTGATAGATCACCACCATCTCGTCGACGTCCTGAACATTTCCCGATTTCCATTCAGGCAATGGAATTTCTCGCCTTGAGGATAATCTCGGCTGCACCGTAGCCGCCGCGGCCGCGCGATGAGCCATTACCAGACCTTCCAGCAGCGAGTTGCTTGCGAGGCGATTTGCTCCGTGCAATCCGGTGCATGCTACTTCCCCAATTGCGTACAACCCTAGAAGACTCGTAGCGCCATTCACATCCGTATTGATCCCGCCACACTGATAATGCGCTGCCGGCACGACCGGAATTGGTTGCTTGGCAACGTCGATTCCAAATCGCAAGCACGTTTCGTAAATGTGGGGGAAGCGTTCACGGAGAAACTCCGGCGATCTGTGCGTGACATCCAGAAACGCGCACCGAGCACCCGAGCGCTTGATCTCGGCATCGATTGCGCGCGCCGCGATATCACGCGGAGCAAGCGATCCTCGCGGATCATACCGTTTCATAAAATCTTCACCACGATCGTTGCGCAAAATTCCGCCTTCACCGCGCATTGCTTCCGAAATGAGAAATGATTTCGCCTGGGGATGGAAAAGGCACGTCGGATGAAATTGGATAAACTCCATGTTGGCGATCTCAACGCCCGCCCGCCACGCCATGGCCACGCCGTCTCCCGTCGCGATATCCGGGTTAGTAGTATATAGATAGACTTTGCCGCAACCGCCGGTCGCTAGCACGATCCGATCCGATCGAATCGTTTCAACTTCGCCCGTCGTTTCATTCAAGATGTAGACGCCAAGACAGCGATCTTCTGAGGCAAACCCGAGCTTGGCCGCCGTGATCAAGTCGACAGCCATATAGTTTTCCAATA
>Ga0066685_10000671_pt1 | contig 12778 bp, 7 predicted proteins | sample GraSoiAngelo_134_FD_62305 | JGI IMG/M metagenome (GOLD analysis project Ga0066685, IMG submission 62305) | Grasslands soil microbial communities from the Angelo Coastal Reserve, California, USA - 14_0929_05_30cm | ecosystem: Environmental > Terrestrial > Soil > Grasslands | place: USA...
ACCCGGCACGCCGGCCTGAGCCCGCACGCGCTGGCCGCTCGCGCGCTCGCGGCGGCGGCGTGCGCGCGCCCTTCAATTCCAGAGACGCAGGTTTTGCAGCTCGGATCGTTCGCCGGCGATGTCGCCGCCGCCTCCATGAGCTCCCGCGCCCGGCTGCTCGTCTGCTCCCGGAGTGGGTAGGGTGAGGGTCTTCAGGCCTTCCTTCTGCAGCAGCGAATTCAGCGCGGGCAGCTCCCGCGCCGCTAATGCGGTGAAACCCGCGTCGATGTCGCCGAGCTCGGCGCGCATCGCGGCGATGTTGTCGATCTGGTAAGCCGACGGCGGCCCCTCCCACGAGAGGAGCGCTCCATAGAGCTGATCGGTGTGCTCGCGCAGGCGCTCCTCTCCCGTGATCGCCCCACCCTCCTTGGTCGCGACGATCCGCCTGCGCAGCTCGTCGAGCTTGCCGTCGAAGTCGGCGAGCTTCTTGTGCAAAGGATCCTTCTCGGTACGATCCTTGCCGGCCTCCGCCACCTGGGCGCGCAGGCCCGAGATGCGGGCGAAGAGCGCCGACTCGTCGTTGAAGAGCGTGTAGACCTTCATCGCCGCGTCGTACTGCGCCTTGCGGTCGGCGACCGTCCACTTCACGCGCCGGTCGAGGCCCACGGTGAGCTGCGTATCGTAGGTCTTGTCGCCCCTCACCATGCGGATGCCGTAGGTCCCGGGCGGCACGCGCGGGCCCTGCGTGCCGGCGAAGGCCACCTGCACGGCCGGTGGCACGTGCGGAGGCGAGCGGTGCATGGTCCACACGACGCGATTCAGGCCGCGGCGGGTGCTGGCCGGCAGCTCGTCGATCACCGCTCCGCTCGCGTCGAGCACCTCGATCTTCAGCTTGCCGAACAGGTGCCGGGTGCGCTGGTAGTAGGTGACGACCGCGCCGTCCTTCGGGTTGTCGCCCACGAACGCCGCGGCGCCGTTGGCCCAGCCCCCCTGCGCCTCGATGCGCTGCTGCGCGGGGCGTGCCGACACGAAGGCGGCGTCCTGCGAGGCGAGCTCCGGCGTCAGCTTACGCAGCGGCGTGATGTCGTCCACGATCCAGATGCCGCGGCCGTGCGTGGCGATCACGAGGTCGCTGTCGCGCGGCTGCACGACGAGATCGCGCACCGCGACGGTGGGCAGATGCCCGCCCCGGTACTGCGCCCAGTGCGCGCCGCCGTCCACCGACATCGAGAGTCCCAGCTCCGTGCCGAGGTAGAGGAGCTGCGGGTCGACGGGATCCTCCTTGATCACGTGCGCGTAACCGCGCACACCCTTTCCGTCCTTCGGATCGAGGAGCGCCGTCCAGGTGCGACCGTAATCCTTGGTGACGTAGACATACGGCGTCATGTCCCCGAACGTGTGCCGGTCGAAGGCTGCATACGCCGTGCCCGGCGCGTACTGGCCCGCCTGAACCCAGTTCACCCAGCTGTTCTTCGGCAGCCCGCGCACGTTCCCCACCACGTTCTCCCAGTGCCCGCCGCCGTCGCGCGTCAGCTGCAGGTTGCCGTCGTCGGTGCCGACCCAGATGAGGCCGGCGGTGAGCGGGGACTCGCTGATCGAGAAGATCGTGGTGTGCATCTCCGCCACCGAGTTGTCGACCGTGACGCCGCCGGATTCCTCCTGCTTCTGCTTCTGCGGATCGTTGGTGGTGAGGTCGGGCGAGATGCGCTGCCACGTCTGGCCGTGATCGTGCGAGCGGTAGAGGAACTGCGCCCCGATATAGATCGTCGACGGGTCGTGCGGCGAGAGCGCGATGGGCGTATTCCAGTTGAAGCGCAGCTTCTTGTAGCGCTTCAGCTCTTCCGCGCCGAGGCGCGGCTGGATATCGCGGGTCTCGTGGGTGTGCCTGTTGACGCGGCCGATGAAGCCTCCCTGGTACTCGGCATACACGTAATCGGAATCGGAAGGGTCCTCGAACATCCAGAACCCGTCGCCGCCGAACAGGTTCTCCCAGCGCGAGCTCGTGATGCCGCCCGGGTAGGCCGAATCGCCCACCCAGCTCGAATTGTCCTGCAGCCCGCCGTAGACGCGATACGGGTCGCGGTCGTCGACGCTCACGTGATAGAACTGCGCGATCGGCAGATTGTCGCTCTTCCACCATCTGTTGCCGCCGTCGTACGAGATCCACAGCCCGCCGTCGTCGCCCGCGAACACGTGTTGGGAGTTGTTGGGATCGATCCACAGGTCGTGCAGGTCGCCGTGCATGCCGTTGAAGCCGCCGACGACCGCGAAGCTCTTGCCGCCGTCCTCGGAGAGGATCAGGTTGCCGTCGGTCTTGAAGACGCGCTTGGCGTCCCTGGGATCGACGATCAGGTTGGCGAAGTAGAACGGCCGCCACACCATCCACTGACTCTTGTCGCCCCGCTCCCAGCTGTCGCCGCCGTCGTGCGAGACGAGGAGCCCGGAGTCGGTCGACTCGATGAAGGCGTACACGGTTTTCGGCTCGCTCGGCGCAAAGCGCACCGCGATGCGTCCGTAGGGTTTCGGCGGCAGCCCCTTGCCGGAGGCCGTCGTGAGCTCGGTCCAGCTCGCCCCGCCGTCGGTGCTGCGGTAGAGCCCGCTGCCCGAAGGCGCCTTCGGGCTCTCGCCGCCCGATCGGTAGGTCCAGCCCCTGCGGCGGAAGTCCCAGAGCGAGGCGATGAGGACGTCGGGACTGCCGGGCTGCATCGCGACGTCTCCGCAGCCGGTCGAGAGATTCCCGCCCTTGAGCACCAGCTGCCAGGTCTTGCCGCCGTCCGCGGTGCGGTACAGGCCCCGATCGGCCGAGTCGCTCCAGAGCTTGCCGGGCACGCAGGCGTAGACGGTGTCCGAGGCGCGCGGATCGACGAGGATCCGCGAGATGCGCTCGGACTCCGGCAGCCCCGAGAAGGTCCAGGTCTCCCCGGCGTCGGTGGACTTGTAGATGCCGTTGCCGATCGAGACGCTGTTGCGCGTCCAGGTCTCGCCGGTGCCGACCCAGACGTTGTCGTGATGCGTCGGGTCGACGGCGATGGCGCCGATCGACTGGACCGGCTGCTCGTCGAACACCGGCTTGAAGGTGGTCGCGCCGTCAGTGGACTTCCACACTCCCCCGCTCGCTGCGCCGACGAACAGCGTCAGCTTCCCCGACCGGTCGGCGAAGCCGGCGAGCGCCGCGATGCGCCCGCTCATCGCCGCCGCTCCGATGTTGCGCGCACCCAGACCCGAAATCGCGCCCGAGTCGATCGCGGTTCCCTCGGCCGCGGCGACTGCGGCGCAGCCGATGGTGCCGAGCACCAGGCAGCAGGGCGCTGCGAGCTCCAATCGCATGGATTGTTCTCCTTATCCGCGCCTTACTTCGCGGCGCCTGCGGGCGCGGCCGGGAACTGGAACAGCCTGCTCTCGGCCGCAACGTTCGCTTCCGCCTTCTCGACCTGCACGCTGACGCGCTCGCTCGAGCCTTTCGGTCCCGACTCCACCGCGAACGGGACGTAGACCCCGGCCACCTTCTCGTAGTCACCGTAGTCGACGACGGTCTCGTTGGGCACCCCGTGCTCGATGCGCCGGTTGACGGCGCGGATCTCGAGGAAGTAATCGGGGTCGAGGTAGACGTAGGTCACATCGCCGTTCGGACGCGTGACGCGCAGCTTGTGCGCCTGAGTGCCGTCGATGTCCTCGGTGCCCAGGTAATCGAGTGTGTAGCCCTTTGCCTTGTAGTCGACGAGCACCCCGGCGAAGTCGGCGGCATTCTCGGAGAGCCCCTTGGCGTCGTCGGCCGAGAGTCTTTCCGGGTCCTTGCGGCCCTGGAACGGGTTGATCTGCCACGCCTGCTCGCCGTCGAAAGCCTGCACCCGCGTGAGTCCCTGGAGCTGTACCTCATAGCGGATCGAGTCGGGTCGCCTGATGAGAGCGACGTAGCGCAGCTCGAGCGTTCCGCGGTTGACCCGCAGCTTCCCCGACAGGCGCACCGACTTGAGGGCGGCGAGCTCGTCGGGGCTTCCTTTCGCGGCGGCGTTCTTCGCGGCCAGCTCATCGGCGGTGTAGGCGAGTGCACCGGACGCGGCCAGCATCAATAGAAACGCGGCCAGGTGGCGCATGCGAGCTCCGGGGGTTGGGTGGGGGCGCTATGATGCATTGCCGTTTGCTGCGACACCAGATGCGCTCAGTTCTCATCCGCGAGGTTGGGATCCCGCGCCGGGGGCAGCTCGGCGCGGATCTCGGTGAGTCGCAGCGCCTTGAGGCCCGAGTTGAGAGCCGGGAGCTCACTCTCGAGCTGCCGCCAGGCAGCGAGCAGATCGGCGAGCGCGGCTTCGGCGGCCTCGCACGCCGTACGCTGCGCGGCGGTCGGTGCCGCATCGGCCCGGGTCACCTCGGCATAGAGCGTGCTGAGGTGGTCCTGTACCTCGGTGAGCGTGAGGCGCGCCGCGGCGGCCTGCGCCGGGGCCGCCTGCGCCGGAGCGGCCCGCGCCTGAGGCGCGTCCTTTGCGGGCTCGAGCAGCTCCGACAGGCGCCTGTCGAAGTTTCCCACCGGCTGCGCCGCGGCTCCGCCCGGCGCGAGCGCCGCGAGCTGCTGATGCACGGATCTCGCGGCGAGCAGCGTCCTCGAGGCGCCGCTGAGGAGATCGGCAAGCTTCATGGCCAGATGGAATTGATCGTCGAGCGCACCGTCGGCGAGCTTGACTCGCGGATCCTCCTTGATCACGAGCGGCGCCTCGAGCCGGCGACCGCCTGCGGTCAGGCGCACCAGGTAAGTGCCGGGCAGTGCGACCGGCCCCTCGGGGCCGCGCGGCGTCGCGTGGGGTACGGCGGAGATCGGATAGCCCCGGGCGATCGCCACCGGCGCCGGGTAGTGCAGATCCCACACCCAGCGGTGCATGCCGGCCTGAGCCGGGAGCGTGCGCGGCTCGCGCAGCCAGTAGCGCGGAATGAGCTCGCGCGAAAGCTCCTCCGCGCTCGGCTCCAGTGGGTCGTCGCTGCGGTAGCGCCGCACGAGCTCGCCCTTGCCATCGAGCACCTCCAGCGCCACCGCGCCGCGCTCATCGCGCGGCAGGTAATACTCCACGACTGCGCCGGCGGGCGGGTTGGCTGCGAGCGGCTCGTCGGGCGGGATCGGGGTATCGGTCCAGGTGCTGCGGCTCACCCGATAGCTCGCTGCCGGATGGATGAGGACGGCCTCGCGTACGTTCGGGCCGCGCAACTGCCGCAGCCGCGAGATGTCATCGAGAATCCACAGCGAGCGGCCGTGCGTGGCAACGAGGAGATCGTCCCCGTGGACCCACAGATCCCGCACCGAGGTATGGGGGAGATTGAGCTGGAGCGAGTCCCAGTGCTCGCCGTCGTCGTCCGAGATCCACACCGCCTTCTCGGTCGCCGCGTACAGCAGTCCCTGCCGCTGCGGATCCTCGCGCACCGAGTTCACCGGCGCATCCGCCGGCAGGGCGCCGGCGATCGCCTCCCAGGTCCTGCCGCCATCGCGGGTCCTGAAGAGGTAGGGATGCAGGTCGTCGATACGCAGGCGGCTCACCGAGACGTAGGCCGTGCCCACGTCGAAGTGCGAAGCCTCGATCTGGGTGACCTTGCTCCACGCACCCGTACCCGGCGGAGTCACGTTCGCCCAGTGGGCGCCGCCGTTTCGCGTCAGCCACACGAGTCCGTCGTCGGTCCCGGCCCAGAGCGTGTCGAGGCTCAAGGGCGAGGCGCCGAGAGCGTAGATCACGCCGCGCTGGCGCTCGGCGCCGGGCCGATGCAGCTCCCCGACGCTCATCGGGACGCCGGGGACCTCGCGCGCCAGGTCGGGACTGATCGCCTGCCAGTTCGCTCCACCGTCCTTGGTCTTGAAGAGTCTGTTGGCCGCGAAGTAGAGCGTGTGCGGATCGACCGGCGAGAACATGAGCGGCTCGGTGCGATCGACGCGCACCTCCGCGCCCCGCACCGGAATCGGTGTCACGTTCTGCACCTGTCCGGTCGAGCGGTGAAACTTCGATACCTCGTTGCGACCGCCCCCGTAGATCACGTCCGGATCGAGCGGATCCGGCGCGACGTAACCGTACTCGATCGCCCCGACGGGGTGCCAGTCGCGGTCGGTGATCTCGCCGTCGTTGCCGCGGCTCGCGATGCACACCGAGCCGCTCTCCTGCTGCGCGGCGCACACCTGGTAGGGAAAGGTCGGCGTGACGCTCACGTGGAACAGCTGCGCCGTCGGCTGGTTGAACCAGGAGCTCCACGACTCGCCACCGTTGAGAGTCACGACCGCGCCCTGGTCGCCGGCGAGCGCGATGACGCGCGGATCGCTCGGACTGATCCATAGATTCTGATAATCGTCGCCGCCCGGCGCTCCCCGCAGCGACACCCAGCTCCTGCCGCCGTCGCTCGACTTCATCGTGACGAGGCTCGCGCTGTAAACGACGTCGGGGTTCGTCGGATCGACGCGCAGCACGGGCAGGTCGCCGCCGCCGATGCGCAGCGCCGGCCGCGGATCGGAAGTGATGCGCACCCAGCTCTCGCCGGCGTCGTCCGAGCGGAACACGCCAAGTCCGGCCGCCGAGGAATAATCGCCGGGCTCGCTGGTGCCCGCGGCGGCATAGAGGCGCTGCGGCGCGCTGGGCGCGATCGCGATGTTGACCTGGACGAGATTGGAAGGAAGCCCTGCCGTGAGGGGCTTCCAGGTCGTGCCGCCGTCGGTCGACTTGAACAGCCCGCCTCCCGTGCCCTGGAACTCGTTCTTGTCCTCCCAGGGGCCGAGACGCGACTGCCACAACGCGGCGTACACGATGTCCGGGCGGCTCGGGTCGATCGCGACCGCGGAGCCGCCGGTGTCCTGATCCTTGTAGAGCACCCGCTGCCACGTGACGCCGCCGTCGAGCGAGCGGTAGATGCCGCGCTCGGAATTCGGACCGAAGGGATGACCGAGCACCGCGGCGAACAGGCGGCCCGGATTGTGCGGATCCACGGCCAGCTCGGGGATCTGCTGGGCATCGGCGAGGCCGAGGTGAGTCCAGGTCCGGCCCGCGTCCGCGGAACGGTAGATGCCGTCGCCCACCGACAGGTCCGGTCGATGCAAGCCCTCGCCGCTCCCCACGTAGATGACATTCGGATCCGAGGGCGCGACCGCGAGCGCCCCGATCGACTGGGTCGGCTGCGCATCGAAGATCGGCCGCCACGTGCGGCCGGCGTCATCGGTCTTCCAAACGCCGCCGTTGACCGCGCCGACGTAGAAGACGTTCGGCTGCGACGGCACGCCCGCGAGCGCGCGCGTGCGCCCGCCGCGCAACGGCCCGATCATCCGCCACGCGAACTCCTGGTAGACCCCCGGCGGATAGTGCTGCGCGACGGCGACGCCCGCGAGGCCCCCGAGACCGGCGCACGCCGCCAGGAGAAGGATTGCCGGCCTGTGGATGCTCATAAGGTGCCCCCGGCGGTGCGCGAGGTCGTGAATACCATCGCGCTGAAGCTACAGCGGCCGCTGAGTGCGCTTGAGCCGCACCCTGCCGCCGGCGTCGCGGCTCACGACCACATCGTAGCGCTGGCCGCGGAAGGCAATGTTCTTCAGGGTCACCGACCTCCACCCATCCGGCAACACCGGCGGGTAGGCCTCGCTGAGTCCTTTGTCGTCGATGCGCAGCCCCGTCAGCCCGTAAACGAAGCTCTGCACGAAACCCGCGGAGGTCGAGAGGATGTAGCCGGCGTTGTTGGCCGCGGTCTCGCTGCGCACGTTGAACGGCGGCTTGAGGAAGCCGACGAGATTGCGGGCGATCCAAACGCCCGCGGCGTTGCCGTCGCCGAGCTCGGCCGCGTGCACCGCGAGCATGACCATCATCATCTCGTTCGGATCGTCGCCGTGGACCTTGAGCTCCTTCAGCTGGAACTCGAAATCGTTGCGGCGCACCTGCTCGGTCATCGGCAGGTCGAGATTGGGATAGGCGAGCCAGGAGAGCGAGGAGCCCATCCAGGTGACCTTGTCGTGCGGCGTGCTCGCGTCGAAATCCAGGTGCCGCTGCTCCCGCGTCGAGAACGGAATGTACATCTGCCGCGCGATCCGCTGCCAGCGCGGGTCGGGCGCGGCGCCGACTTCCCGGGCCGCGGCGACGGCGATGTCGAGCGCCTTGCGCGCGCTCGCGTTGGTGAACGAGTCGTTCGAGACGTCGTCGTACGCCTCGTCGGGCGAGGTGACGTGATGGATCTCGTAGCGATGCTCGGCGGCGTTGAGCTCGACCCGGCTCACCCAAAACTCGGCGATCTCGCGGATGACCGGCCAGCCGTACTCGCGCAGCCAGGCGCGATCCCCCGTGGCGAGGTAGTACTGCCACTGAGCGATCGCGATGTCGGCATTGACGTGAATCTCGCGCCACACGCCGTAGGCGAAATATGGAGTGTGGTCGACGCCCGTCTCGGGATCCGACTCCCACGGGTACATGGTGCCGCGTGCTCCGTACTGGCGTGCGCGCTCGCGCGCCGGCTGCATCGTGCGGTGGCGGAACATCACGATCGGCTTGGCGCGCTCCGGGTACAGCAGCAGCAGCGCCGGGAACACCCAGGAATCGCTGTCCCAGAAGGCATGTCCGGCGTAGTTCGGCGTGAGGGCACAGGCGCCCATGGGCCACGCAGTGCCGACCGTCGTGTTGGACAGGAGGTAGTACAGGTCCGAATGCAGCGCCTGCTGCGCGCGGGCGTCGCCGTCGATCAGCACGTCCGATTGCCAGAGCTCGTGCCAGGCTGAAACGTGCGCCTCGAGCAGCGCGTCGAAGCCGCTGTCGCGCGCGGCCCTGGCGAAGGCCAGCGTCGCCTTCGCATCCCCGCCCCACCCCTCGCGCGACACGGCGGTGTATTTCGCGAACTGGTAGGTCCGGCCCTTCTCGACCGGCACGCTCACCAACACGCCGAGCCGGTACGGGCCCTTGATCAGCTTGACGTCGGACGGCGAAGCTCCCCCCGGCAGACCGATGGCCGCGGCCTCCGCCATGGCGAGGCCCTGCTCGGCCCGGCCGTCGAGCCAGAACGTGAGGTCGGAAGCGTCGCCGTCCTGTGCGAGCACGTGCGTATCGCCGTGGTACCAGACCGGGGCGCGGTCGGCGGTGACGGCATTCACCGGCTCGAGCACCGACATGTTGTTCGCATCGACCGCGGTGAGCATCTGTTCGCCGTTCATCGTGCGGATCGGGAAGCGCGGCTGGTGCGGCGCCCAGAGCGCAAAGGAGAACGTCAGGCGCACCGTGCCGGAGAAGTCGGGCGTGATCGCGATCCGCGTCGCGGCCAGGTGCCGCGACGCCTGACTCACGAAGCTCGTGACTCGGACGTCCGTGCTGCGCCGGCTGTCGTCGGTGTAGCGGTAGGTGGTACTGAGCGTCGCGTCGTGAAGGTTGAGCGTCTGGCTGTAGTTCGCGAACGCCTTGGCCGAGAGCTTGGTCTGGTCGAGCCAGAACTCGCCCGCACTCGTGCCGCCGGTGCTGTAGTCGATGCCGCTCCAGCCGGGGATCGCGGCCGGCCGCGCGATGTCGTCCCTGGCGTAGTCCATGAAGGCGACCACGTAGGCGAGGTTGCCTTCGGTGCCGCGCGGCCCGGTCATGGTCGAGAGATACCCGTTGGCAAGGTAGCTCGGGAAATAGGCGGCGAAGTCCTCGGGCGTGGCGGTGAGGAGAAAGCTCGGATCGGTTTCCGCCTGCGCCGCGCCTGCGGCCACACCGCACGCCGCCGCCCATACCAACATGCTCATCGCGAAGCGCTGCCCGAGCTTCAATCGCACACTCCCGGAACGGCCCGGCGCAGCTGCGCGCAGCGGTTGCTGCGACTGAAAGGGCTGCCGGCGATCACGCCGCGCGGAGCCTATCGTAGGGGCGGGCCTGCTGCAACGACCCGCCGGCACTCGAGAGCGATCCTCCGCGCGCGGCGCACTTGCCGGCGCGCGAGCGCGGCCCGCAGCGGAGCGGGCCGTCACTTCGTGTCAGGCTCCTTGTGCAGGGTCATCCACACGGCGATATCCCAGGCATTGCGGATACCGATGAACAGGAGCAACAGCGACACGGCCCCGACGACGTACAGGCCCTCGAGCGGCCGGTGCCACATCAGCACCGCACTCGCCGTCAGGCCGCCGTACGCGGACGTCGGCAGGATCGCATTCCAGATCCAGTCCTCGCGCACCGGGACGTACCGACTGCCCTGACGGCGCAGCCGGGCGGCGACGAGCCCGCCGTAGCTCAGACCGCCGAGCCCGACGACCCCCACACCGGCGCTCAGGGTCGGCACACTCTGATGCGGCATACTCAGGTACGCGGCCAGCGCCAGGGCCGCCCCGAAATGCACGATCGTCGGTGTGACGAAAGCGTGGAGACCGGCGGGGTGCACGCGCGCCGCGTCCCGGATCAACGCAATCACCACGAACGTGAGTCCCGTCAGTCCTCCGGCCGAGGATCCGATGATGACGTAGAAGTTTTCCCAGCCTGCCAGCGGCGATGCGTCCATCCGGCGATCTTATATCCGCGCGCCCCTGGCAGGCGTGGCCTTTCCGCCGTGCGCACCCCGCTGCAACGCAAAAGCCGCGTGCGGCGCGGACTTGCACTTGCCGGGCCGTTGGCGCTGAATTCGCCGGGCGGACTGCACGCAGACCACCCGACAGCCAGGGGGAAACCAAGATGGTCGCAACCGACGTCGACACCCTTTCCGCACAAGAGCACGGAATCCAACTCAGGCGCGCCGTGATCGCCGCCACCGTCGGAACCGCCATCGAGTGGTACGACTTCTTTCTCTACAGCGTCGTGACCGGGCTGGTGTTCGCCAAGCTCTTCTTCCCGAAATCGGACCCGCTGGTCGGTACCCTGCAGGCCTTTGCGGTCTACGCCGTCGGCTTCATCGCGCGCCCGATCGGAGCTGCGATCTTCGGCCATTACGGCGATCGCATCGGGCGTAAGGCGGCACTGATCGCGACGCTCCTGCTCATGGGCATCGCCACGTTCCTGGTCGCGCTGGTCCCCACCTACGAGCAGGCGGGAATCTGGGGCGCCGTCATACTCACGGTGCTGCGCTTCATTCAGGGGATCGGCGTCGGCGGGGAATGGGGCGGGTCGGTGCTGATGTCGATGGAGTGGGCGCGCTCCAACAAATCCCGCGGCTTCATCGCCTCCTGGCCGCAGTTCGGAGTGCCCTGCGGACTCTTTCTCGCCAACCTGGCGGTGCTCGCCTTCAGCCGCCTCTCGGGCGACCAGTTCCTGCGCTGGGGCTGGCGGGTGCCGTTCCTTCTCAGCCTCTTGCTGGTGGGCGTCGGTCTCTATATCCGTCTCGGCATTCTCGAGACCCCGGTGTTCTCCCGGATCCTCGCCACCCGCAAGGTAGAGAGCGCGCCGCTGCGCGAGGTGCTGCGGCGCCAGCCGCGGGAGATCGTCCTCGCCATGTTCGCGCGCATGTCGGAGCAGACGCCCTTCTACATCTTCACGGCCTTCGTGTTCACCTACGGCGTCGAGACGTTGAAGGTGCCGCGCGATTTCCTGCTGCTCGCCGTGCTCGCCGCCTCGATCCTGTCGTTCGTCTCGATCCCGCTCTCCGGCCACATCTCCGACCTCATCGGAAGGAAGAAGATGTACCTGCTCGGAGCCGCCGCTACGCTGGTGTTCGGTTTCATCTATTTCGGGCTGCTCGGCACGGGCAGCCGGGCCCTGATCTTCCTTGCCATCTTCCTGTCGCTCATTCCGCACGACATGCAGTACGGACCGCAGGCGGCGCTGATCGCGGAGTCGTTCAAGGGTCGCGTTCGCTACAGCGGCGCGTCGTTGGGTTACCAACTCTCGTCGGTGATCGCCGGCGGGCCGGCGCCGCTCGTGGCTGCCTGGCTCTTCAGCAAGTATCACTCCGCCTACGCGATTGCGGGCTACATCGCGGCCTGCAGCGTGGTAACGCTCATCGCGACCAGCCTGATGACCGACTACACCGGCAAGGACATCGAGGGGGACTTCGAGTGACGGTGCGCCCGGCGAGCCGCGGACGCAGTCGCCGCGCACCGGCTCAGGGGTACTTGCTCTCCACGACGCCGCGCACCGGGTGGGTGTCGTACACGAGCACGATCGATTGAAGGCGCCCGGTGCTCGGGTCGAAGTTGAATACGTCCGCGCAGTCGAAGGCCACGCGCGAGCCGTCTTTCAGTCGCCAGTCGTACAGGTAGTAGGCGACCGCGCGCAGGTGCCCCTCGGCACTCACCAGCACGTCGTGCACGGTGAGCCGGGTTCCCTTCGATGACTCGGCGACTTTCTTGATGAACTGCCGCACCGGCAGCCGCCCGAGGAAGGGCGACTCGACCCAACCGTCGGGAATGAACAGCGAGGCGGCCTTGTCCGCATCCCCCGCCTCGAGCGCCTTCAGATACTCGTGCACCGTGCGCTGCATGGTTCTTCTCCACAACCATCGCCGGGAGGGCGCATCCGGAACCCTCTAACCCTGAAGCGTCCCCGCACGGCGGTCAAGTGCGGCCCTCTTCGCAGCCTTGCGCTGACTATAGCTTGCACGCACGAGACAGGCCGCCTGGGAAGTGACGTGCCCCACAATTCTTTTAGCTATGGAATCCATAACTTAGCTCATTAACCTCAGATCGTTTCCGAGCGACGGTCACCGCCTCCTCACGCCTCGGCGCCTGCCCGCGTCGGTTCGCCGCAACGGTCTCCGCCTTTTGGGAGGGGCACGTCACCGCGATGGCACGGCAGAATACCCAGTCGGCCGGAAGCGGACCGGAGAAGCTGTATAAAGGAACGCGCCGGCCCTGGCCTTACTTAGTTTTCGCACACGGCGCCTCGGGAGAGCCGCGCATGCAGACACGCGTCGAAAA
>Ga0066685_10000672_pt1 | contig 12773 bp, 8 predicted proteins | sample GraSoiAngelo_134_FD_62305 | JGI IMG/M metagenome (GOLD analysis project Ga0066685, IMG submission 62305) | Grasslands soil microbial communities from the Angelo Coastal Reserve, California, USA - 14_0929_05_30cm | ecosystem: Environmental > Terrestrial > Soil > Grasslands | place: USA...
GTCTGGAAGAAGGTGACGGCCGGGTCGTGGTTGATGGCGTCCGTGTTCATCGACTTGATGAAACACAAATCGTCCACGGCTTTCGCGGTGTGAGGCATCAACTCACTGACCCAGGCCCCCGATTTGCCGTACTGGGCAAACTTGAAAATCGACGGCGCCACCGGCAGGGTGTCCTGCGTGGCGGTCATGCCCGTCAGCCGCTGCCCCATGCGAATCGAAGCCGGCAACTCCTGGCCACGCCTCTCCTTGAGTCCGGGCTTGTAATCAAAGAGGTCCATCTGCGACGGCCCGCCGGACTGGAAGAGCCAGATCACACGCTTCGCCTTGGGCGGAAAATGAGGAATGCCGGGAAGCCCAGGGAAGGGCCTATCAGCAGGCGCCTGGTTCGTGGCGCTTTCCGCCCGCAACAGATCTTCGCCGAGCAGGGTTGCCAGGACCGCTGTCCCTAGGCCGGCGGCATTGAGGCCGAAGAAATGTCGCCTCGTAAGCAGCAGGCCGGTATTTTTCCACCGGTCCATGGATCACTCCTTCGTGATGGTCTCGTCAAGGTTCAGGATAAGGCTGGCCACAGCGGTGTATGCAGCCAGCTCCGAGATATCTAGCTTTTCGTCCCTCCCGGATTTTCCCTGGCGGATGTATTGGACAGCCGCCTCGGGCTTGTCCCGATACCGTTGCTCGTACTGGCGGAGCGCGTCGAGCAGGACTTCGCTCTCTTTGGCCCTGGGTAGGCGCGCCGTGGCAAGGCGAAACGCGTAGTCAATTCGTGTTTGCGGCGTCGAGCCGCCTTCCTTGATTACCCGCTCGGCGAGTTTGCGCGAGGCTTCGAGATAGGTGACGTCGTTCATGAGATCCAGGGCCTGGAGCGGCGTGTTGGTCCTGGTGATCCGGACCGCGCACATCTCGCGGTCGGCGGCGTCGAACGTCACCATGGCGGGCGGAGCCACGGTCCGCTTCCAGAAGGTGTAGAGGCTGCGGCGGTAAAGCCCGTCACCGTCATCCGGCTTATACGTGTCGCCGAATGAAACCTCTTCCCACAAGCCGGGCGGCTGGTACGGCTTCACCGGAGGGCCGCCCACCTTTTCGACCAGTAATCCTGAGACAGCCAGAGCTTGGTCGCGGACCACCTGCGCCGGCAGTCGAAACCGCGGCCCGCGGGCGAGCAAACGGTTCTCGGGATCTTTCTCCAGCAGGGCGGGCGTTACCTTGGAGGATTGACGGTAGGTTGCGCTCATCACCATCGTCTTCAGAATCGCCTTGACGTTCCAGCCGCTGTCCATGAACTCGGTGGCCAGCCAATCGAGGAGCTCGGGATTCGTCGGCCATTCGCCCTGCGATCCGAAATCCGTCACCGTCTTCACCAGGCCGACGCCAAACAGCATCTGCCAGAAACGATTCACGGTCACGCGCGCCGTGAGAGGATTCGAGCGATTCACCAGCCACCGCGCCAGGCCAAGCCGGTTGTTCGGATACCCTTCCGGCAACGGAGGAAGGACGTGGGGCAAGCCCGCTGATACCTTGTCGCCGTGCGCATCATAAGCGCCACGCTTCAGGACGAAAGCGCCCCGAGGCGACCCTTCCTTCATGACCATCACAGTGGGGATGGCGTCGTAATAGTCCTCGCGCTCTCTTTCGATCTCGGTCAGTGCGCGCCGGGCCTGCTGAATATCCTGAGGCGAAAATTGGTCCAGGAAACAATAGGCAATTTTGTTGGCCTGCGCAGGGGTCCGCTTCCGGGGAGTTATGGCGGCGATCTGGGGTACGGTCTCCAACACCGGAAGAGTGGCAGCCTCTTCGGGACTGAGAGCCCTGTTATACACCCGGACCTCGTCGATATAGCCGCGGAAGCGGTCCTCCGGGCCTTCGCCCGCGCCGATGCGAAACGGCGCCTTGTTGTCAAGCGGCCACACCATCGCGTCAAAAAGAACCTTGGCAGGCTGGTCCTCGCCGTCGACATAAATCTTGACGCCTGACGCTTTCCGCTTGCCATCATAGGTCAATACGACCTGATGCCAGCGGTTGAGCTCCAGCGGGCGCTGAGTTTCCAGGCGCATCCCGAGATCGGTCCAGCGGACCGTGTAGTGGAAACGGAGCTTGGCATCCCTGAGATACAGGCCGTAGCCCGATCCTTCATGCACATCTTCAACGCTGGACATGATGGCGCCGTTCGGCGCCTTCGGATAGACCCAGGCTGCCAGGCTGAAGGGGTCGAGATAATTGAAGTAGGCTACTTTGCCCGCATTCACGAAGAGATGGCCGTCGAAACTGCCGGCCATCCCGACCTTGCCAGGCACGAACGGCAAGGCCACGCTTGCCGTTAGGTTCGCCGCCCCGCTTACCACCGGCCTTTTCGGATCATCAGCGCCGGATTCCTTCTGGTCCCCGCTCGGCTGGCGGCCGGAAGAATTCAGTCTGTCGTAGACGCCGGTTTCCTCCCTCAAATTGTTGTCCAGGGGGAAGTGCAGGACCAAGCCGTCGCGCACGCCCCAATCGGGAATCTGCGACTTGCGGACCCAAAGTTCCCACGCCCGTTGACTCCTTACGAGCTGAGGCTCAAGTCCGTCATAACTCCGTTTCGCCGCGCTGATCTTCCGGTCAAACTCCTCGAGTTTCGCCTCCTGCTGGGGCGTAGGTGCTTTGACGTACGGCTCTTCGTTGCCGAAGTTGTAGACAAACCCTTTCTCCGGAACGTTGTTGAAGTAGGCGAAGAGTTGGTAATACTCCTTCTGCGCGATGGGGTCGAATTTGTGATCGTGGCAGCGGGCGCAGCCTATCGTGAGCCCGAGCCACACGGTAGACGTTGTATCGACGCGATCCACAACGTAGGCCACCCGGAACTCCTCATCGATAATGCCGCCTTCAGCGCTGGTCCTGTGATTGCGATTGAATCCCGTCGCAATAACTTCATCGCGCGTGGCGCGAGGCAGCAAGTCGCCCGCGATCTGCTCCACCGTGAACTGGTTGAAGGGCATGTTGCGGTTGAAGGCGTCGATCACCCAGTCCCGCCAGCGCCACATGCTGCGCACGCCGTCACTCTGATAACCATTCGTGTCAGCGTAGCGGGCGGCGTCGAGCCACTGCCACGCCATGTTCTCCGCGTATCGCGGGGACCGCAGAAGGCGGTCAACCACCTTTTCGTAAGCATTCGGTGAGCGGTCGTTCAGGAAAGCCTCGACTTCCACTGGCGTGGGCGGAAGCCCGGTTAAGTCGAGCGTTAACCTCCGGATCAAGGTCGCCCGGTCGGCTTCCGGAGAAACTGTCAGGCCCTCGCGCGCCAGACGAGCGAGCACAAAATAATCAATCGGATTGCGGGGCCACTCCTTGTTCTTGACTTGCGGCAGGGGCGGACTCTCGGGCGGAATGAACGACCAATGCTTCTGCCACTGGGCGCCCTGCTCGATCCAGCGCCGAATCAACTCGATTTCACGGCCGGGAAGCTTGGGCAGTCCGAAATAGGCCGGGGGCATGCGGAACGCTTCGTTGTCGGAGCTGATCCGCTGAACCATCATGCTCTTCGAAGGGTCGCCTCGGACGATGGCAAATCCTCCGCTCGCCAGCGGAGTGAATGCTCCTTCCTCCGTGTCAAAATGCATGTTGGTCTTGCGGTTGGCCTTGTCGGGGCCGTGGCAAGTGAAGCACCGTTCGGAGAGGATGGGCCGAATGTCGCGGTTGAACTGAACGGGCGCAGAATCTGAATCGCCGGCCGCAGCCACACTGCAAATACAAAAGATTGCCGCGCTGAGCGCGGTGTTAACTGCCCGCCTGCCAGGATGAGCGCCCATGGCCTTCACGTCCAGCTTTCGGAAGTGTAACTTCGACATCGAAGTGTACCTTCCACATCCCTCAAATTGCAAGTGTCGCTCGATCGGCTACCTCGAAGGCTCTCGAGGCAGTGGAGGATTCCCTTCAACAAACGTTCTCTCCGCCCTCCTTTTCTGGTCTTGCTCGAAACCGACAAAACGCCCGATACTTGTCGGGCGGGACAAAATTCGGCTGCGCGATTGGGAAAGGAGGCGCCTTGGCGCGAGACAAGGTTCGATGGGGTGTCCTAGGTGTGGCCAAGATTGCTAGTCGGAAGGTGATACCGGCGATGCAGAAAGGGGATTGGAGTGAGGTGGTTGCAATCGCTTCGCGCAGCCTAGAGAAGGCCGAGGAGTCGGCGCGCGCGCTCGGCATTCGGAAGGCCTACGGATCGTATGAAGAGCTCCTGCTGGACCCGGAGATCGAAGCCGTTTACAATCCGCTTCCCAATCAGCTTCACGTGCCCTGGACCCTCAAGGCTGTGGAAGCGGGCAAGCACGTTCTGTGCGAGAAGCCGCTCAGCCTGACCGCCCAAGAGGCGCGGACACTTTTGGCGGCGCGGGACCGCGCGGCGGTGAAAATCGGCGAGGCTTTCATGGTCCGCACGCACCCGCAGTGGCTTCGGGCGCGCGAGCTGGTCGGATCGGGACGGATCGGCAAATTGCGCTCCATCGCGGGCTTCTTCAGTTACTTCAATCGAGACCCCGCTAATATCCGCAACGTTCCCGCGTACGGCGGAGGAGCGCTGATGGACGTCGGCTGCTATCCGATTACGACGTCGCGCTTCATTTTCGGGGAAGAGCCCTTGCGGGCGCTGGGCCTGGCCGAGAGAGACCCTGAGATGAAAATCGACCGCCTGACTTCAGCCGTCCTCGATTTTCCGTCGGGGCAATCCATTTTCATCTGCAGCACCCAGCTCGTGCCTTATCAGCGCGTGCAGCTCTTGGGGACCCAGGGCCGCATCGAGATCGAAGTCCCGTTCAACGCGCCGAACGACCGGCCGTGCCGGCTCTCGATCGACGACGGACGGGACGTCTTTGGAGGGGGCGTGAGCACGGAAACGCTCGCCACCTGCGACCAGTACACGATCCAGGGCGATGCGTTCTCGAGGGCCATCCGTGAAGGAGGCGAGGTTCCGGTCTCGGTTGAGGATGCGATCAAGAATATGTCGGTGATCGACGCTCTTTTCCGCTCCGCCGAATCGGGCAGGTGGGAACGACCATAGGCGTCCGGGGCGCCCCGCGAAAGTGGCAGTGGCAGCCATCTCTGATTCGTTACGGTCGCGGCTCAGAGGCTTCGACCGCGGCCGGCGGCTGGGAAGGAGGAGGAGGCGCCGCAGGCTTGGGGCGCTGCTTTTTCGCCTGCTGCTTGGCGCGGCGCTCCTTGTGCTTGGCGGCCCGTTCGAGCTCCTCATCGATCCGCACGGTGAGGAACTTGATGACCGAATCGGTCACCTTCAGCCGGCGCTCGAGCTCCTTGATCGTGTCGCCGCCGCCCTCGATCAGGAAGAGGACGTAGAAGCCTTCGCGCTGCCGCGCCACCCGGTAGGCGAGCCGGCGGCGCCCCATTCTTTCCACCTTCTCCACCTTGCCGCCCGCCCCGGCCACCACGCCTTCCATTTGCGCGACGAGTTTGCCGACGTCCTCTTCGGTCGTGTCCGGTCTCACGATAAAGATCACCTCGTATTTACGCATGCGTCCTCACGTTGGTGTTATGGCGTCCGCCGGTTATAGCGGTTCATCGCCTCCTCGAGGCCATCCCGCAAGATCACGCGGACGGCCTCGACGGTCCGGTCGAGCATCTCAGCGACAGTTTCCAGGTCGGCCTTCCGAAATCGGCCCAATACGTAGGAAGCCCTATCCCCAACCGGGTGATTGGGTCCTATACCCATGCGGACACGCACGAACGCGTCCGATTCGAGCGCGCCGATGATCGACTTCATGCCATTGTGGCTGCCCGCGCTGCCTCGCCCCCGGATGCGGAGCGACCCCAGGGGAAGGTCTGCATCATCCACCAGGACGATGAGATCCTGCACCGGCAGATCATACTTCTTAAGCAATCGGGCCACGGCCAGGCCGCTCAGGTTCATGAACGTCTGCGGCTTGGCCAGGAGCGCGTCAACCTGCTCAATCCTAGTTGCGGCCGTCAGGGCTTGCGCCTCCGGGCGCGAAATCTCAGCCCCGCAGCTTTCGGCCAAGCGATCCACCACCATGAATCCGAGGTTGTGCGGCGTAAGGTGGTACTCGTAGCCGGGGTTGCCGAGGCCCACGATCAACTTCACCAGTACAGTGACAAGTGACGAGTGACGAGTGACAAGCAAATTGCCGGTCTCTTTCGCCTCAGGCGCCACCCCTCACCCAGCCTGCCGTTACGACTCCTTCTTGGATTCCTTCTTTGGTTCCCTCTTGCCTTCTTTCTTCTCGCCTTTCTCGGCCTTCTCGGCTTTCTCGGCGCCGGCTTCTTCTTTTTCGCCCCCTTCTTCCTCAGCCTTGCCCTTGCGGATGAGTTCGGGTTCGGCAGGCGCGGCCTCCGCGACTTCTGCGGGCTTCTCCTCCTCGGCCTTCGGCGCCACGACGTGAGCGACCACGCGCGTCGGGTCCGTCAAAACTTTGACCTTGTCCCCCAGCGGGACGTCCGACACCCGCAGGTTACGGCCGATCATCAGCTCGGTAACGTCAACGGTCACGTGGTCGGGGATGTCCTCCGGCAGGCACTCGACCTCGACTTCGCGCGTTACAAACTCGAGAATCCCGCCCTGCACCTTCACGCCTTTGGGTTCGCCGACGATGTGGATCGGGACCTTGACCTTCAACTGGGTATCCAGGGCGACGCGCACCAGGTCGATGTGCAGCAATTTGCCGTTGACGGGATCGACCAACCAGTCCCGAAGCATCACTCGCGCCGGGGCTCTGCCCCGCACCTGGAGGGTGAAAAGAGCGTTATGGCCCGCCTCGGAGCCGAGAACGTGAGTGATGGTCTTGGGGTCGACCGCCACTGGAATGGCAGGGCCCCCGCCGCCGTACAGCACGCCCGGGATGCGGCCGCCGCGTCGAAGCCGCCGGGCGGCGTTCTTCCCGAACTCCTCTCTCGGCTCGGCTTCAACCTGGGTCACTTTGTCCATAACTTTCCACTCCTCTGGTTTGGTCCGGCGTCCTTAGTCCCTCGTCCTTTGTCCCAACTCCTTCGTCCCTTGTCGTCGCCTCAAAGGAGAACTGACCAAGGACAAATGACCAAGGACATCGGACGATTCAAATAAACAGCCTACTCACCGAGGTCTCGTCGTGAATGGAGCGGATGGCCTCAGCAAGCAGCTTAGCTACACTCAAGATCTTGATCCGGCTGCAATTCTGACCTGCCGCCGAGAGTGGAATCGAATTGGTGGCGACGACAAGCTCGAGTTCGGAGTCGCAAATCCTGCTGACGGCGTCGCGCGCGAATACTCCGTGTACGCAGCAGGCGAAGACCTTCTCGGCGCCTTTCTCCTTGAGCGTCTCGGCGGCGCGCACCAGCGTCCCCCCCGTATCGACCATATCGTCGACCAGCAGGGCGGCTCTTCCTGCGACGTCGCCGATGACGTTCATCACCTCGACCGTATCCGCGTTCTCACGCCGCTTGTCGATGAGCGCCAGCGGCACTCGCAATTTTTTGGCAAACGAACGGGCGCGCTCGACGCCGCCCATGTCGGGTGAAATCACGGTCAGGTTCTTGAGCTTCAGCTTGCGGAAATAGTCGACCGTAACCGGCGTCGCGTAGAGGTGGTCCACGGGAATGTTGAAATATCCCTGAATCTGGCCGGCGTGCAGGTCCAGCGCCAGAACCCGGTTGGCGCCCGACGTGGTCAGCAGGTCTGCGACCAGTTTGGCGGAGATGGGGACGCGAGGGCGGTCCTTGCGGTCCTGCCGGGCGTATCCGTAATACGGCATCACCGCCGTGATTCGATAAGCCGAGGCGCGCCGGAACGCGTCCAGCATGATCAGCAGTTCCATCAGATGATCGTTCACCGGGGGCGAGGTCGGCTGCACCACAAAGACGTCAGCGCCTCGGACGTTTTCGCCGATCTGCACCTCCACCTCTCCGTCCGGGAACCTTCCCACCTCGGCTTGGCCGAGCTCAAGTTGCAGATGCTCGCAGATCTCCTTTGCCAGCGCCGGATGCGCATTGCCGGAGAAGATTTTCAGCGGATTCCGGTTCCCCATGCTGACACCAGTTATCAAGTTTTCAGCCATCAGTAATCAGTAAGAACGACGCTCGATGCGGGTTTCCGTCTTGTCTTCACTGAGAACTGAAAACTGACAACTGCTTTTCTGGCTGGGAGGCCTGGACTCGAACCAGGGTTCCATGCTCCAAAGGCATGTGTCCTACCGCTGGACGACCTCCCATGAATTATGAATGGTAAAAGAGACCTCTGATTTGTCGTATTCACTATCCATCATTCATCGCTTCTGTCGCCGGTAAGCGTTCGAACAGCAGCCGCCGATACTCGGCCCGAGTAAGCGCCCGAGTCCGAAACACTTGCCAGCCTGCGGGTACGAGCCTCGAAGCGCGGTCCAATTGTCGGGCGGAGGCGAAAATGGCGTAGACGGCAGAACCACTGCCCGTCAGGGAAGCTGTTTCGGCCCCAGCCCGGATGAACCGGCGTTTCAGCTTCGCCAGCTCCGGCCACCGCGCGAAAGCGACGCGTTCGAAATCGTTTTCGGCTGGCCCCCAGTCCTTGAGGGAAAATTGTGGCCGCGCGCCGAAGTCATAAATCCTAGGTGCTTTGGTAACTCTTGTCAACCGCAAACTCCGGTCAGTTGTTGTAGCGGCGGTCTGCGACCGCCGACGGCGCTCATAGAGCGCCGCTACAGCTTGGTAAGCTTCGGCGGATCCCGACCCCCGACCCCCGATCCCGGTCCCCCGCTCATAGAGCGCCACTACAGTCTGGTAAGCCTCCGTGGTCGAGACCGAAAAGCCGGGAAAGACCACCAGGCAGTTGCGGCGCGGCAGGTCCTGCAAGGGGTACACCTTCTCGCCCCGCCCGCAACCCAGCACTCGCCCCCCGCAAAGGAAAAGGGGAACATCGGAACCGAGGCGCGCCGCCAGCTTGAAACGCGAAGGCGCGTCCAGGCGGTCCCCGGTGAGGCGTTCGAGTCCCAGGACCGTCGCTGCGGCGTCGCTGCTTCCACCCCCGAGGCCGCCTCCAACCGGAATCCGCTTCTGCAGTCGAACCTCGATGGCGCCCCGGAATTTGCGCGCCCGCTTCCAGAGCCTGCAGGCCTGATGGACCAAGTTCCGTGGGCCCGAAGGGACGGCAGGGTCATCGCACACGACCCGGACGTCCTCACGTGCCCTGCGAGTTCCCCCGCCGGAGGCTCTCCGCAGCAGAATCTCCAGGCGGTCGTGCAGCGCCACCGTCTGATAGATAGTCAGGATTTCGTGGTAGCCGTCAGGCCGCTTGCCAAGGACTTTCAGACCCAGGTTGATCTTGGCGAAGGCGCGGACTCGGATGGAGTGAATCGTCGGTGTCAGCGGTGATGGTCCCACTCGTAGCGCCGGCATCTTGCCGGCCGTCGTGCGGGCATCCTGCCCGCAGTTACTGAGGCGGGACGCCTCAGCGACAGCTGCCGAGACGGCGGCGCTACCCCGAAATCGACCGTGTCACGAATCTGGGCTAGTTCCGGTGCGTGGGAGCGCCTTCGTTGGCCAGGGTAGTCTTTAGCTCGTCGAGTTGCTTCTGCAGCTTCGCAGCCTGATCGGCGTCAAAGTCGCTGCTGACCGCGGTGGGCCATTCCTTGAGCGCCCGTTCAAAGAGCTGCTGGGCCTCGCGCTTCTTACCAAGCTGCAGGTAGGTGTGACCCAGGTGCTCGTGGATGGTCGGGTCGCTCGAGATCAAGCGCGCCGCCTTCTCGAGCTGGTTCGCTGCCTGGTCAAAACGGTTCATCTTGTAATAGGCCCATCCCAGGCTGTCCAGGTAAGCTCCGTTGTTGGGCTCGAGCTCGAGCGCCTTCTGGATGTACTTCACCGACTCTTCCAGACGCACCCCACGGTCCGCCAGCATGTAACCGAGGTAGTTGGACGCGGCGGCGTTCAAGGGGTCCGCGTTGAGGACTTTCTTGAACTCGGCCTCAGCTTGGTCGTATTTCTTCTCTCGCTCGTAGATGGAACCCAGCAGAAAATGTCCGTACTCCTGCTCCTCGGGCTTGGCGCCCAATTCCAGGGCCTTGTGGGCCGCAGCCTCGGCTTCCGCAAACCGCTTTCCTTGAGAATCGACCTGGGCCATGGCGCGATAAATCTCAGCGTCACCAGCTTTGCCGTCCAACAGGGACTTGAGTTGCTGAACGGCCTCATCCACGTGACCTTGCTCGCCCAGCATCGACGCCCGGAGCAGGTGGAGAGTCCGGTCTCCGGGGTCCTTCTGGATCGCCGCGTCAGCCTCTTCCAGCGCCTTCTGCGGCTGACGGGCCAAGCGAAGCGTCTCCACAATCAGGCCTTCGCCCCGAGCTGTCTGACGGTTTCCGAGAGCGACGAGCTGCTTGAACACCTCAATGGCCTGATCGTATTTCTCCCCGTTCCGGTAGATCGAGCCCAGGCGCTCGAGGAACACCGCCCGATTGTTGGCCTCGCCCGCAGTGTATTGTCCTTGAGGCTTCTCGGATTGCTTGAGCAGCGCTTGGAGAATCTGGATAGCCTTGTCCTCGTTCCCGACCGCGTCCTCGAGCTGTACCTGCTCGTAGGGAATCTCGAGGTTATCCGGCGAAAGGCTCCTGGCTTTGTCGAGCTCTTGACGAGCTTGATCGAACTTGCCCTGCTGGCGGTCCAGGCGCCCGAGGCGCAGATAGGTGGCCGCGTCGTCCGGCTGCGCCTTCAGCATCTTCTCGAGCTCGGCGTGCGCCGCAGCGCTCCTGCCGCTCGCCATCAGCGCCTCGGCATAGGCGCGCTCGAGGTCTTGGTTATCAGGGTCCTGGGCCAGGGCCTTCTGGTAGGTCGCGACGGCCTTCTCGACCTCGTGATTCTGGGTGTAGGCATAACCCAGCAGTCCAAGCCAGTGGCCGTCCATCTCGTCTGCAGGAATTTTGCGGAGCAGAGAAACGGCCTCCGCAAAATCGCCCTGGTCGACGTAAACTTCGGCCAGATTGTACAGCGCAGCTCTTGAACTGGGGTCGGAGTTCAGGACCTTCTTGAAAGTTTCTTCCGCCTTCTCGTTCTGATTGTCAGCCTTGTAGAGGCGGCCCAGAAGCACAAACGACCCCGCGTCCGAGGAATCGAGGCGGGTCACGGCTTCCAGGTGTTCGATGGCCTTGTGCAGGCTCTGTTTGGCGGTCTTTTCCGGCTGGCTCTCCGCCAGGCTGCGGAAGAAGATTTCCGCCAGCAGGCGGTGCGCGTCCACCTCGTTGGGGTTGATTTTCAAGACCGCTTCGGCCTCGCGGATGGCGTCTCCCACGCGGGTGATGCGGGAGTAAAGCTCGGCCAGCTCGACACGCAGAAAGAGCGAATCAGGATCAGCCTCCATGGCCTGCTTGTATTCGGAAATGGCCCGCTCGACGAGGTCGCCGCGGTTCTGAATCCCGGCCAGCTCCTTGTACCGCCGCGCCAGCATATAGTGGTAGTAAGCGCGAGCGTGGTCAGGACCGGGTGCCTGCGCCTGCTCTGCAGCCGGCGTTTGCTCCGGAGCCTTCGTCGAATCGGGCGAGGCCGAGTTCAAAGGCTGATTCTGGGCGTACAGGAGGCCTGCAGTCCCAAACAAAACAACGAGGCTGAGTCGAGCCCCCATCTTCTTCAAGCTTTTAGACATAATTCCTTCCACAACCAAGCAATCCCTACTTCCAAATTATGGCACAGCAGGGTAAGGGTGTCAAAGAGTATGGGCTGAATTTGCGTGTTGCGACGGGTGACAGCACACTGTTACGATGAAAAGTGGCGCAGGAACGTTGTAATGTTGGAACGCTGTAGCCTTGGAGGCGAAGAAGGCGGATGAGGGAGCCCCGGCCCAGAATGCGAGCCGGAGGATTGATGCTAACCGTAACCATATGAGAACGCGAGATGAGAACGCGAGAAGACGTGCAAGAAAAAAGAGAGACCCCGCCCAAGTAACGCTTGGATAGAATCTCCGACATTATCGAGCACCTGGACGCTCTCCCTCGGAAGAGAGAAAGAGAAGATTTAAAGACTTCCGCCGCCAAAACTCGCACGAGCAGACTGCAGCCTGTTCACTCTCAAGGGCAGAGGCCCAATTTCGGATGATTTGTCGGATTTCTCGCCCATTGATTTCCGGTCCCTGAATTCGTCGACCGCCTTTTACGCCCTTGCGGGCGGGACGCCCGCGTTCCCATCAAAGACCCGAAGGTCGTGGCCCGTCATTTCAGGCGGCTGCGGGACGCCCATCACCGCGAGCAGCGTGGGTGCGATATCGGCCAGTGCTCCACCCTCAGCAAGACGGGTGGGACGCTGTTCCGCAATGAGGATCAAGGGCACGGGATTGGTCGTGTGGGCAGTGTGCGGACCGCCGGTCTCGGGGTTGACCATCAGCTCCGCATTGCCGTGGTCGGCGGTGACGATCATAGCGCCGCCTTTCGCTCGCACCGCCTTGTAGATTTCGCCCAGGCAGGCGTCCACGGCTTCAACGGCTTTGATGGCGGCTTCGAGCTTGCCGCTGTGGCCCACCATATCGGCGTTGGCGAAGTTCACGATCAGGACGTCAAAGTGACCGTCGTTCACCGCTTTGACCACCACGTGCTTCACCCCCTTGGCGCTCATCTCCGGCTTCAGGTCGTAGGTGGCCACTTTGGGCGACGGGACCAGGATGCGGTCCTCCCCGGGATAAGCTTTCTCGACGCCGCCGTTAAAGAAGTAAGTGACGTGCGCGTACTTCTCTGTTTCGGCGACCCGCAGGTTCTTGAGGTTCAAGTCCGCCATGACGCCGGCCAGAATGTGCCCGAGTTCCTGCGGTGGGAAAAGGTAGGGTAGAGTGAAGGTCTTGTCGTAACGCGTCATCGAGA